>Ga0209270_1001031_pt1 | contig 45162 bp, 30 predicted proteins | sample MTBAKSrepl1MetaG_FD_187456 | JGI IMG/M metagenome (GOLD analysis project Ga0209270, IMG submission 187456) | Enrichment culture microbial communities from Arthur Kill intertidal strait, New Jersey, USA, that are MTBE-degrading - MTBE-AKS1... | ecosystem: Environmental > Aquatic > Marine >... | reverse complement strand
CGACCGATAGCGAAGGCTACGGCGTAGATACAACACCGCCCACGGCCACCATCGCGTTGGATGCCAACATTACTTCAGACGACATCATCAATGCCAGCGAAGCCGGTTCCGATATCGCCATCACCGGCACGGTGGGCGGCGATGTGCAGAACGGCGACACGGTCACCCTGACTGTCGGCGGCAATACTTATACTGGCCAAGTTGCCAATGGCGCCTTCAGCATCGATGTGCCCGGCAGCTCTCTGGTTACCGATGGCGATCTGACTATCCACGCCAGCGTCACCACCACCGATGCAGCCGGCAATAGCATCACGGCGACCGATAGCGAAGGCTACGGCGTAGATACAACACCGCCCACGGCCACCATCGCGTTGGATGCCAACATTACTTCAGACGACATCATCAATGCCAGCGAAGCCGGTTCCGATATCGCCATCACCGGTACCGTGGGCGGCGATGTGCAGAACGGCGATACGGTCACCCTGACCGTCGGCGGCAATACCTATACTGGTCAAGTTGCCAATGGCGCCTTCAGCATCGACGTGCCCGGCAGCTCTCTGGTTACCGATGGCGATCTGACCATCGAAGCCAGCGTCACTACCACGGATGCGGCCGGCAATAGCGCAACGGCGACCGATAGCGAAGGCTACGGCGTCGATACCACTTTGCCCACGGCCACCATCACTCTGAATGCGGACATTACTTCAGACGACATCATCAACGCCAGCGAAGCCGGAGCGGATATCGCCATCACAGGCACCGTAGGCGGCGATGTGCAGAACGGCGATACCGTCACCCTGACTGTTGGTGGCAATACTTACACTGGCCAGGTCGCCGATGGCGCCTTCAGCATCGATGTCCCCGGCAGCGCCCTGGTGGCCGACAGCGATACCACCATCCACGCCAGCGTCACCACCACCGATGCGGCCGGCAACAGCATTACCGCGACCGATAGCGAAGGCTACGGCGTCAATGATATTCCGGTTGCAAACGATGCTGAAATTACGATTTCCGAGGACTCCCGGCATGTATTTTCATCTGAAGATTTTTCATTCAGCGATGCTGAGGGAGACCCGCTCGACTCTATTACGATTCAGAGCCTGGAGAGCGTGGGCAGTCTGCAACTCAATGGCGTCAATGTGCTGGTGGGCGACACGATCACCAAGGCCCAACTGGATGCGGGCGAACTGACCTTCGATCCGCTGCCCAACACTTCCGGCAACGCATATGACAACTTCGTCTATACGGTCAACGATGCTCTGGATACAGGCACCGATAGCGGTACCATGACCATTCATGTGACCGAAGTGAACGATGGCGGCATCGGACCGGTAGTCGATGAGGACCTGGATATGAATCGTGTGGTGCTCGGCACGGGCGCGGGCATGGTCGTGCATGTGGATGCCATGGCCGCGGACCCCGATGCGGGCGACACGATCACTTACAGCCTGGTCAACAACCCGGGCGGCTATTTTCAGATCAACCCCGATACCGGCGTGATCACGACCACCGAGACCCCCACGACGACCACCGGCAGTGTTACGGTTACGGTGGCGGCCACCAGCAGCGACGGCAGCATCAGCCAGGCCGACATGACTATCGACGTAGTCAACAGTGCCGATGATTTCGCCATTGTCCATGAGAGCGCACTGGCCAATGGCACGGGACGCATTGAAACCGCCTTGGACGATACGTCGGAGATCGGCCAGGACAGCGCGGCCGGCCAGGGCACCACGATGGCCACAGGTTCGCTGTTGGCCAATGATGCCGGAGCTGCCGCCGTTCAACAAATCAACGGGGTTTCCCCGGTGGGCGGTACGATTACGGTGAACGGCAGCCATGGACAGCTTGTCTATGACACGGCCACGGATACCTACCACTACTCACTCAGCGGGCCGGTGGACAACAGCGCGCCGGGCAACGACTTGAGCGTGATAGAGAGTTTTACTTATACCACCGACCTGGGCACGACGGCCAATCTGAACATTACGGTCGTGGACGATGTCGTCCAGGCCTACGACATCGTCGCCGATATACCGGAAGCCCAGGCGCAGAGCTATCACCTGGTGTTCACCCTGGATCTGTCCGGCAGTATGACCAACGAAGCGGGAACGGTCCATTTTACCGACGGCACCAGTGCCACACGCTTGGAAATGGCCCAGGAGGCCCTGGTCCGGCTGGCCACCGAATACTTCAGTCAGTCCAACGACATCACGCTCTCGTTTGTGACCTTTGCGAGCGGCGCTCAGATTCAAGGGGTGTATACCGACCTCGACGCGTTCGTATCGGCCATCAACGGCATCACCACCGCGGTGGGGGCTACCAATTATGAAGCGGCCCTCAATGCCATGCAACAAGCGCTGGACAGCGGCCGCGACGGCATGCTGGACGACCCGTCCGTCCAGACCGTCACCTATTTCATCTCCGACGGCGAACCGACGGCGGGCAACACCTCCAATCCGGTGGGCGCTTCCCATTGGGATACGTTCATTGCCGACAACCACGTCAACTCGTATGCGGTGGCCATCGGTTCCGGCATCGACGATTTCAGCATCCTGGACCAGATTCACAATGTCGATGCGGACGGCTCCGGGGCATCGGACGGCACCATCTTCGTGCCGGTCCTGACCGATCTCGAATCGGCGCTGCTCAGCACGGTGCCGGCCGCATACGGCGGAAGCATCGTCTCGCAGGAATACCAGGGGAATGTGGGGTTAGGGGCCGATGGCGGCCATATCCAGTCCATCGCCGTCGATCTGGATACGAATGGGGATCTTGCGCCGGACACGGCCGTCACCTTTGTCTACGATGCCGATGCCGGGCAGATTACCAATAATGGCGGCTTCGCCGTTGTGGACGGCCATGTGCTCAGCTTGGATGCCGCCACGCATGGGTTCAACCAGGGCACCCTGATCTTCGACTTCGAGAGCAGTAAATACACTTACTATCCCTCCAACGCAATCGCCGAGGGCGATCGTTTCAGCATCGGCTTCACGGCGGTGGACGGCGATGGGGACGTGGCCAGCCCGGCCAGCCTGACCCTCAACGTGGTCGATGGGCAGCCGGTGGCCAACGACGATACGGACACTCTCTTTGCCAACCAAACCGCGCTGGAAGGCAACGTGATCAGCGGCCTGGGCACCGACGGCGGTGTGGCCCTGGGCCAAGCGGTGACCACTTTTGCGCGCCAGGGCGAAGGGGTGGACGACGATGTCGATAACGCCCAGGTGACCGCCATCACCTATCGCGGCGATGTGATCGACCTGACCACGGACAGCGCCGGCACCGATGTGGCGGCCAGCGCGGACGGCAGCACCTATTCCTACACGGTGGCCGATGGGCAGCTTACCCTGACCAATGGGGACGGCAGCAGCCTGATTTTTAATATGTCGGGTTACTATCATTATGTGCCTGCCGATGTTCCCGGCACCGGTTCCGGCTCAGGTGCCTTAATTACAGAATCCTTCCTGGACTCGTCGGCCAACTCAGGTGTTACATTGTCTTCACCGGACGGAAAAATTATCTTCAATACGGTCAATCCCCAGGAAGGCGCTGGTGTGGCTGGCGGTTACACCAATGCTGTTATCGATAACGGCGAAGAGATGAAGATAACCTTCGATAGTGCCCTGTATCCCGACGGTGTGATGAATGTTGCCCTTAACAACTACTATGTGGCGGGCAATTCAACGATCACCGCCTACGGCACCGACGGCGTTACCGTTTTGAGCACCTTCACAACCGACAATAGGGATATCATCGCCATTCCAAGCCAATCAGCCGGTATCGGCAGCATCAAGATCGAGGTGGCAACCAATGGTTGGTGGACTCAAAATTATCTAAGCATCCAGGATGTCTCATTTAAGGCCTATGATACCAATATGGTATCGGAAGACTTTACCGACAATGCTTCGGACCAGGGCACCAGCCTGACCAACCCCTTGCTGGGCGCGGGCTTCAGCCGGATCGCCGACAGCGGCCAGTATCTCTCCCTGGGATTCGATACAGCCATCCATCAACAGGGCGTCGAGTCGGTGGTGCTCATCTTCGATCAGTACGATATCGCTGTCGGCGGCGGCATCACCCTCTACCACATCGACGGCCATGTGCTGGGCACCCTGGCGCTCAATGGCGCGACCATCGAGATCCCCGACAGCTACAGCAATATCGGCCGCATCGAAATCGTACCCAACGGCGACGGCGGCGATGCCTGGCGCCTGTCCCGGGTGGATTTCACGCCCGTGGCGCTCGATACCGGTTCGGCCGCCCTCGCCCCGGAAATCATCGAGTACACGCTCACCGATACGGACGGCCAATCCGATACGGCGACCCTCAAGCTGAGCACCGTCTACAACAGCTTCGTGGGCGATGGCGGCGACGACAGCATCACCGGCACCGTCACCAATGACTCGATCTCCGGGCTGGACGGCGATGACACCCTGGCCGGCGGTCAAGGCCACGATATCCTCGAAGGCGGGGCCGGCAACGACATTCTGTATGGCGATGAAGGCTTGGATACCCTCGTGGGCGGCGACGGCGCCGATACCCTGTATGGCGGCAGCGGCGATGATTCATTGGACGGCGGCAACGATAACGATCGACTCGAAGGGGGTGACGGCGACGATACGTTGGTCGGCGGGTTGGGCAATGACATCCTGGTGGGCGACGACGGCCAAGACACCCTTTCGGGCGGCCAGGGCGACGATTCGCTGACCGGCGGCGCAGGCAACGACATCCTGGTGGGCGGCGACGGCGACGATATCCTCTTTGGAAATGCCGGAGACGACATTCTGGAAGGCGGCGCCGGCAATGACGCCCTCTACGGAGACGAGGGCGGCGACACCTTTGTCTGGGGGCAAAACGATCAAGGCTCGATCGGTACGCCGGCCGAAGATATCGTCCACGACTTCGATCATATGACCGATGGCACGGCGGGCGGCGATATCCTCGATCTGCGCGATCTGCTGCAAGGCGAAGAGGAAAACCCCTTGACCGATTACCTGAGCTTTACTTCCAACGGGACGGACACCACCATCCATATCGATCCCAACGGCGGTGCCTTCTTCCAGGAAACCCAGAAGATCATCCTCAGCGGGGTCGATCTGACCACCGGGGGCACGCTGAGCGATCAGGATATCATCAGTCAACTGTTGGCGAGCAATAACCTGAAAACCGATTAGGAAAAGGCGGGGCTTCGATCCACGACGCACCCCCCATCCCGTGCCGCTGCACGGAATGGGGGGTTGCTCGTTTTGGGCTTTAATTGGCCTTAAGCTTGTCCATGGCAGTGCTGAGCTTATCCAGGATGGCCGGCTCCTTGCGCAGGGTCTCGATGAAGGCGGCGGCGTTTTTCAGGTCGAAATCCTCGCCGAAGACCTTGCCGATCAAGGCGGCCAGCTTCAGGTCGCTGGCGCCCTGGGCCAGCAGCGTTTTCATGTGGACGAGGGCTTCGGGATGCTTGGCCATCCGGTCGGCCACGGCATCGACGCTGTCGGCCGGCAGACGCTTGCCGAAAAGCGTGCGCAGCAGCCCGCCCAGGGTTTCGCCGATATCCGTGACCATGTCGCCGGCCGCCTTGAGCGAGTGGGTGTCCATGGTTTCGGCAAAGCCCTCGACCAGGGTCGAAACGCCCTGGCCGCGATTGAACATGTTCATCATCTTGCCCATGGTGGACGGGTCGCCGAAGATATTCATCTTGGCATTGGCCAGGGATTGGCCCATGGCGATGGCGAAGGCCTTCTGCACCTCGCCGTTGACTTCGATCTCCTTGAGCTTGACCTCCAGTTGCACCGAGATCTCCTTGAACTCGGCCTTGGCTTTGAGTTCGGGCTGCAGCACTTCGTTGATGCGCTTCTGCTCGACGGCCACCTTCTCCTTTTCCACGCTCACCGGCACCATCTGCTTGGCCTGCTCGCCGGCCGCTTCGGCCGTGAGGGCGTCCATCTCGGCGGCGGCCTTGAGCTTGCGCGCTTCGGCCTCTTTTTCGGCAGCCTTGCGCAAGGCTTCGGCCTGACGCTCGGTCTGGTAGGCCTCCTGGTCGATCTGGCGCGCCTTGTCGATGTAGGCCTTTTCGGCGGTGCGCTTGGCCTCCTCGGTGACGGCCACGGTCTTGACCCGCTGGTCGGCGGCTTCGCGCTCGGCTTCGGCCAGCTTCTGGGCCGCTTCGGCCTGGGCGCGCTCCTCGGCGGTCTTGGCAACGGCCTTCTCGCGCTCGATGTCGGCCACCTGCTGGGCGCGCTGGCGCTCGACATCGGCCACCTGCACCTTTTGCTCGCGCACCACGTTGGCCACGGCCACGGATTCGTCGCGCTTGACTTCGCGCACCCGGGCCAATTCGTCCTGCTCGGCGGCAAAGGTGGCCGCCTTCTGCTGGGCCTCGGCCTGGGCTTTTTCGATCTCGCTCTTCTGGCGGGCCTCGGCCGAGGCCCGGGCGACCTCCTGCTCGTAGACAAACTTGTCCTTCTCCACATCCTGCTTCTTGATGGTCTTGTCCGCCTCGCGCTCCAGGGCGTTGGTTTCGGCGCGCATCTTCTGGGTGATCTCGGCGATCTGGCGCGTGCCCTGGGCATCGAAGATATTGGAGGTGGCCTTCATCTTGTCGGGCGGGGTCTGGTCGAGTTGGGAGACGGTGACGCTCTCCAGGGTCAAGCCGTTGTGGCGCAGGTCGCTGGAGACGATCTTCTGCACCGCCTCGGCGAACTCGTCGCGCTTGGCGTTGAGATCTTCCAGCGATTTGGTGGCCGCCACGGTGCGTAGGGCCGAAATCAGCTTTTCGTTGACCAGTTCCTTGACCGTGGCGGCGTTGATCGAGCGCTCGCCCAGCGAGGTGGCCGAGTTGACCACCGCCTCGCGATCCTTTTGCACCTTGATGTAGAACTCGGCCTTGATGTCGGCGCGCAGCTTGTCGCCGGTGATCAGGGCGTCCTGGTCCTTGCGCTCCACATCCAGGCGCATGGTGGCCAGCGAGACCGGCACCACCTTGTGCACCACGGGAATGACGATGGCGCCGCCATCGATGATCACCTTCTGGCCGCCCATGCCGGTGCGCACGAAGGCCTCGTCGGCGGCGGTGCGCACGTACAGGCGGGTGATGATCACCACGATGGCCCCCAGGAGCAGCAGCAGCACGCCGAAACCGGTGAGAATCAGGCGGCTCACGCCGACCACTTGTTCAAACATGAAGGGCAGCACGATAAAGGCCATGGCGAACATAATCATCAGCACGCCGAAACCGGCGCCCGACCCGCTTCTGGTTTTAATTTCGGACATGGGCAATCCTTTCATGGGAGTATGGGGTGAAACCGTATGAGGGGCCTTGGATGACCCCAGAACACCTGTCAATCGCGACATCGCTGCCATCCTTTCACGTATCGAGTTTCCATTTAGAAGTTGCTGAATGGAGACGCTCTATCGTTCGAACTGTTGCATTGGGGCGCCGCCGACCGCCGGCATCTGCGTGCCGACATAAAAAGCGCCTTTACCCTTGTCGAAAAAGAGCAAAACCACCTGGGTGCCACGCGCGATTTTACTTTCGTCGCCGCGGACCAGGCATTGGACGGTGTGCAGGGCGCCGGCATCGTCATGTACCTGGGCCTGGCCGAAACTCTCGTCGATGCCGGTGACGGCCTCGGCCCACTTGCCGACCAACTGCGCCTCGGTGACCGCGTAGGTCTCGGTGGCGGGCATGATGCGGGCCAGCAGCCCGGCCAGCAAACGGGTCAAGAAGACGGCGGCCACGAAGGCCACGGCGATGGAGACCCACACGAAGAGCCACGCCGGCAACAGGGGCTTGAGCAGCGTGTTGGCGGCGAAGCCGGCAAAACCCCATAGAAAGCAGATGCAGATCAGGATGATCGACATCGGCACCCGGCCAATGCCCAGAAACTGAAGGGCCTTGGCCAGCGTGCCGGGATCGAACTCATGGGCGTGTTCGATGCCCATGTCATGATCCAGATCCACATCGTGGTCGGCGGCCACCAGGCCGCTACAGATCATGAGCACATAAAAAAGGGCGCCCACGAAGGGCAAGATGAAAATCAGGTTCCACCACTGGAGCAATTCGCTCATCGTTTCATCTCCTCGGGAGCAGAATCGGGTCGCAGCCGGACGACATTATTTTTTGGGACCGGCCCTGGAGCTATCATCGATCGGACCGCCCAGGGGCGGTCGTTCAAGGAAACGGATGGCGCTGTCGGCGGGATCTTCCCCGGGGTCAAGCGCCCTGATCTTCTTTTCTCCGACTTCGGCCAGCTCTTTTTGCCAGCGCCGGCCTACGGCGGCCGCCGGGGCATTCCGCACCGTGGCGGCGATCTCGGCCTCCAGGGCCTCCATGTCGTTTTGCAGCCGCAGACGGGCGGCCTGCACGGAGGCCGCCAGCAGCAAATCTTCCCGAGCCGCTTCGAACTCTTCGGCAGCCCTGGATTGGGTCAGGGTCAGCGCCTGGTGCTTCTTCTGCAGCTCGATGACGCTCTCCAACTGGGCCAGGGCTTTGGCCTCGGCGGCCGCGCGGTGGGCCGCCTGGGCCTCGGCCCGGAAGCTCTCGGCCGCCATGGCGGCCTGGGTATCAGCGGCCTGGGCCTGGGCCATCAACGGCCGGATGGTCTCTTGCATGGCCACATAGCGCATCATGGCAGCCTCGGCTTTCGGCGTCTGCCCGGTGGCCAGGGCCTGCTTGCCGATGGCCTCCACGGCCTTGGCTTCGGCCACCAGGCGCTGCAGATCCCGGCGGCTCCGGGCGGCCAGGCGCAATTGGGCGTCCACCAGTTCCAGGCGGTCCTGCAAGGCCCGGAGACGCTTTTCGGCCAACAGCTCGATGTCGGCCTTGGTTTTGACCGGCACACTTCGATTGGCATCCGTTCGATCGGTATCCGCAAGAAAGTCGGCCATCTTGCGCAAAATGTCGCTGAACATTCCCATCGCCGGTCCCTTCTATACCCTGGGCCACAACTTGCCTGGGCCGAGCCAAGTCGCAGACGAGGCCCGCGCCTGTGCGCGTCCGCGACAAGAATTATCGGCCATGCTGATAAAAATCTGGAGTGCCTGCCAGGTGAAAAGTTGATCCCAACGTAGCGAAGGGCGCGTTGCTTGTCAACGCCGATTTTTGGGTAGGCGTTCGTTATCGTTGCGGATTTTAATGCAAAGAAAGCATGCTGCAGGGTGCGGGACCGGCCTGGCGCCGGCCCGCGATCAGACGCTGAGTTTGGCGTGGCGCACGATTTCGCCCTCGATGAGGTAGATCACCTCTTCGGCGATGTTGGTGCTGTGGTCGGCCAGTCGCTCCAGGTGGCGGGAGATGAGCATCAGGTTGACCAGGTAGCCCACGCGGTCGGGGTACTGCTTGATGGCTTCCTTGATGTGGTCGTAGGCCTGGGTTTGGATTTCGTCCACCTCGTCGTCCATGGTGATCACTTTGAAGGCCAGATCCACATCCAGGTTCACCAGGGCGTCCAGGCTGGCCTTGAGCATGGCCTGCACCTTTTCCGACATGGGGGTGTAGTCGAAAACGTACTGCATGGGCGGTCGTTTGGCGATGATCATCAGGCGCTCGGCGATGTTGACGCACTCGTCGCCGATGCGCTCCATGTCGTTGTTGATCTTGATGGTGGCGATCAAAAAGCGCAAATCCACGGCCACCGGCTGGTAGAGCGCCAGGATCTTGAGGCACTCCTCTTCGATCTCCACTTCCATCTCATCGACTTCCCAGTCCGAAGCGATGATCTTCTGGGCGATATCGGCATCCAGACCGACCGTGGCCTGCACTATCATCCGGGTGCGCTCTTCCACCAGGGCGCCCAGGGAGAGCATCTTTTTTTTGATCTTATCCAGTTCTCTGCGCAGATGTTTGGACATGCGGTTCTCCCTTAAAAGTGCTCGATACGTTTAGCTTCGCCGCGGGCTAGCCGAAACGCCCGGTGATGTAATCCTGGGTCAGCTTGTGGCGTGGGGTGGTGAAGATCTGTTCGGTGCGGCCGACTTCGATGAGATCGCCCAGGTGAAAGTAGGCCGTACGCTGGGATACGCGCGCCGCCTGCTGCATGGAGTGGGTGACGATGGCAATGGAGTACTGCCGCCGCAGCTCGTCGATCAACTCTTCGATTTTGCCGGTGGCGATGGGGTCCAGGGCGCTGCACGGCTCGTCCATCAGGATCACTTCGGGGCCCACGGCGATGGTGCGGGCGATGCACAGCCGCTGCTGCTGGCCGCCGGAAAGGCTGGTGCCGGCATGGGCCAGCCGATCCTTGACCTCTTCCCACAACCCGGCTTTGCGCAGGGAGGTCTCCACGATTTCCTCCAGCTCGGCCCGATGGCGGGCCAGGCCGTGGATCTTGGGGCCGTAAGCCACATTGTCGTAAATGCTTTTGGGAAAAGGGTTGGGCTTCTGGAACACCATGCCCACCTGGGCGCGCAGGGGCACCACGTCCACCTGCTTGTCGTAGATGTTCTGGCCGTCCAGGACGATCTCTCCGGTCACCCGGCACCCCTCGATGGTATCGTTCATGCGGTTGAGGCAGCGGATGAAGGTGGACTTGCCGCAACCCGAAGGCCCGATCATGGCGATCACCTGGTTGCGGGCGATGTCCAGGGAGACCTCGCGGATGGCGTGCTTGTCGCCATAATAGACATTCACATTGCGACAGGTTAGGCGCGGGTCGTCCACGAAGGGCTTGCCCACGGCGGGGGCCGGCCGGCCCTCGCCCCTTTCAGCCATCTCGGACTTTTGCGGCTTTTTAGGAACCTCCACCGGCTTCTCGGAAGTCACGGGCAACTCCTCTTCTACCAACAATGGTGATTGACGAAATGCCATCTCCATGAAACACCTCCGGAGAATTTAACACGATGGGGAGCCGATGCGCAATCGATCGGCTCCCCTTGCGGAAAAAAAGCGGACATCCGCTGGTACTATTTAAGCTGATCCTTGGCGAGAGTCTTTAACTGCTCCACATCGGCGCCCATCTGCTTGCGTTCGGCATCGGGCATGGGAATCAACCCCTTGTCGGCCAGGTAGCCGTCGGGCCCCCAGGCTTTTTCAGAGGCAAACTCCTTGAGGAACTCGCGGATACCGGGAATCGTACCCACATGGGCCTTTTTGACGTAGAAGTAAAGCGGCCGGGAGACCGGGTATTGGCCGTCGGCGATGGCTTCGAAGGCCGGGGCCACGCCCTCCACCTCCGCGCCCTGGATCTTGTCGGCGTTCTGATCCAGGAAGCTGAAGCCGAAGATGCCCATGGCCTTGGGATTGGCTTCCAGTTTCTGAACGATCAGGTTGTCGTTTTCGCCGGCCTCGATGTAGGCACCGTCTTCGCGCACGGTCTGGGCGATGGCCTTGAACTGTTTTTCATCGCTTTTCTTGAGGGCCTTGATCCAGTCGTAGGATTCGGCGCCGTGCTCCATCACCAGTTCCACGAAGGCATCGCGGGTCCCGGAGGTGGGCGGCGGGCCGAGCACTTCGATCTTTTCGGCCGGCAGAATCGGGTTGATCTCTTTCCAGGTCTTGTAAGGATTGGCCACCACCTTCTGGGCGCCGGCCGGATCGGGTACCTGTTTGGCCAGGGCCAGGAAGATCTCCTTGCGGGTCAACTTGGCCAACGGGGCCTTTTTGCTGTTGGCAATCACGATGCCGTCATAACCGATCTTGACTTCCACAATCTCACTTACGCCATTGGCCGCACAATTGTCGTATTCCGAGATTTTGACCCGGCGGCTGGCGTTGGTGACGTCCGGATGGGCCACGCCCACACCGCTGCAAAAGAGCTTGAAGCCGCCGCCGGTACCCGTGGACTCGATCTTGGGGGTTTTGAACGCGCTGCTCTTGCCGAACTGCTCGGCCACCACCGTGGAGAAAGGATAGACCGTAGACGAACCCACGATGCTCACATAATCGCGCGCCGCATCGGCGCCGGCCGGCGCCGCGGCGCCCGCCCAAATCAGCGTTGCAGCCAAAGTCCATTGTAACGTCTTCTTCAACATGTTTTTCCTCCTGATATGCATTGTTTAAGGATATAATTTCGCTCTTTCCACTTTCCTCTATTTTTACTACCAGCGTCGTTCGAACCGCCGCCGTAGCACCACCGCCAGGCCGTTCATGACGATCAAGAAAGCCAGCAGCACCAGCGTGGCCGCCGAGGTACGCTCCACGAAGGCCCGCTCGGGGCTGTCGGCCCACAGGTAGATCTGCACCGGCAGCACCGCCGCCGGATCGGTAAAGCTGTTGGGAATGTCCACGATGAAGGCTACCATGCCGATCATGAGTAGCGGCGCGGTTTCGCCCAGGGCCCGGGCCATGCCGATGATGGTGCCGGTGAGTATGCCCGGCAGGGCCAGGGGCAGCACGTGGTGCATAATCATCTGCATTTTGCTGGCCCCCACCCCCAGGGCCGCATCCCGGATCGAAGGCGGCACCGATTGCAGGGCTGCCCGGCTGGCGATGATGATGGTGGGCAAGGTCATCAGCGCGAGCACCAGGCCGCCCACCACCGGGGCCGAACGCGGCATGCCGAAGACGCCCAGAAACACCGCCAGCCCCAGCAGCCCGAAGACAATCGAAGGCACGGCGGCCAGGTTGTTGATGTTGACCTCGATCAGGTCGGTCCAGGGGTTGCGCGGGGCAAACTCTTCCAGGTAGACGGCCGTGGCCACCCCCAGGGGAAACGAGAGCGCCAGGGTGACCAGCAGCGTATAGAAACTGCCGCATACCGCCCCCCAGATGCCGGCCAGCTCCGGCTCGCGGCTATCGCCGGCTGTGAAAAAGGTGCGGTTAAAGTGTTTGGCAACTTGGCCCTGGGCCTGGAGCTGGTCGATCCAGGCCAATTGGGTTTCGGAGAGCCGCCCGCCGGCGCGCTCCAGGTGCCCCTTGACCAGCATGTCCACGTCGTCGTCAGCCGGCAGCCATAAGCGTTGGCGCTGGCCGATGAGCGAGCGATCTGCCAGCACCATCCGGCGCAACTCAAAGGCAGCGCCGGAACTGGCCAACCCTGCCAGGGAGCGACGTTCGCTGCGGCCGGTGACCTGGGGAAAAAGCGCATACAGCGCCTCTTTGACCAGTCGGGAGTAGTCGGCATTGCCCACTTCGGTGTCGGCGAAAATCTGGGGGGCGAAGTAAATCTCCAGTTGGAGCTCGGTCTGCAAAAGCGCCGTGTACCCATTGCCCACGATGCTGACGAACAGAAACCCCAGAAAAGCCAGGCTCAGCAAGATGGCCCCCAGCCCCATGCGCCGGAAGCGCCGCTCGGCCCGATAGCGGCGCGCCAACCCGCGCTTCACGATCTCTATGGTTTTGGGTTTGGGATTATTCATACTGCTCCCGATACTTGCGCACCACTTTCAAGGCGATGATGTTCAATCCCAAGGTGATGACGAACAACAGCAGCCCCAGGGCGAAAGCCGCCAGCGTCTTGGGGCTGTCGAACTCCTGATCGCCCACCAGCAGGGTGACGATCTGCACGGTGACGGTGGTGACGGCCTTCAGGGGGTTGAGAGTCATGTTGGCCGTCAATCCCGCGGCCATCACCACGATCATGGTTTCACCGATGGCCCGGGAGACGGCCAGCAGCACGCCCCCCACGATGCCGGGCAAGGCCGCCGGCAGCACCACTTGTTTGATGGTCTCGGAGCGGGTGGCCCCCAGGCCGTAAGCGCCGTCCCGCAGGGCCTGGGGCACGGCATTGATCATGTCGTCGGAAAGGGAGGAGACAAAGGGAATGATCATGATGCCCATGACCAGGCCGGCGGCCAGGGCGCTTTCGGAGCTGACATCCAGACCGATGGTCTGGCCCGCGGAACGGATCAACGGCGCCACCACCAGGGCGGCGAAAAAGCCATAGACCACCGTGGGCACCCCGGCCAGAATCTCCAACAATGGTTTGGCCGCGCCGCGGAATCGTTTGCCGGCATACTCGGACAGGTAGATGGCGGCCAGCAGACCGATGGGCACGGCCACGGCCATGGCGATCCCCGAAATGAGCAGCGTGCCCGCCAGCACCGGCAGGGCGCCGAAAGCCCCCGAAGAGCCCACTTGGTCGCTACGAATGGCCATCTGGGGACTCCATTGCAGCCCGAAGAGAAACTCGGTCAGGGGCACGGACTTGAAAAAGCGCAAGGCCTCATAAAGCACCGAGAGCACGATGCCGATGGTGGTGAAAATGGCGACGGTCGAACACGCCACCAATAGCCAGAGCACGAGCCGTTCCACATGGTTGCGCGCCCGCAGGCGCAGATGGATGCGGCGGTGCACCAGCGCCAATCCGGCCAGGGCCGCGGCCACCACCACCACGCCCGAGGCAATGCTGCTGATGGTTTGCAGTCGGCGATAGTGCTCGGCAGCGGCCTGAATGGCCGGGCTGATCTGTCCTTCGGCGATGTTGCCGGCGATGACGTTACGAATGTCGTTGAGGATCAAGTTCAGGCGCGCCGGAGAGAGCGTCTGCAGTTCCGGCGGTAATTGGGCCAGTGCCAGGTAGGTGATGAGGCGGCCTTCCAACATCTGCCAGGCGACATAGATCAGCAGCGCGGGCAAGCCGCACCAGATGGCCGTCAATACCCCATAATAAGGGGGCCGGGAGTGCAGGGAGCGCACCTCCTCGGGGCCACCGGCCACGCTGACCGCCCGGCGCAACCCAAGATAGTAGGCCGACAGGGTCAAAAGCAGCAAAAGCGTCAAAAGCATCATGGGGGCAAGCTATCCTCCGGCTGTTTGGGAATTGTTCAGCAATTGTTAGAATTGCATTAGCGCGGAGTAGGCAGGGGGTCGCTTCCGTATTCGGTATGGCGGCAGGTCACAGGAAAGATACGAAGCATGTCTGACCCTGCGCGTACGATGGAATGCGGCATGGGGAGGAAACAGGTCTGAGCGAAGCGCATGAGCGGGAGGTCAAGTACACACAAGGCATACGGACCCCGCTGGACGCGGGGCCCGTCTGCCTTGTTATTATATGCTGAAAAAACAAGACGTTCGAGACAGTGGACGTGTCTTTTCCGGCCCTAGGCGGGGAGGTTTCCTACCACCGATCGCGATCGCGATCACCGCGCCCACGGCCGCCACCGCCGCCGAATCCACCACCACCACCACCGCCGTATCCGCCGCCGCCGCCGCCGCGACCGCCACGGCCGCCGCCACCGCCGCCGCCGCCTTTGGTATTGGTCTGGGGCCGGGCTTCATTGACAACGATTTGGCGACTCTGCAGGTTTTGGCCGTTCAATGCTTCCATGGCTTTCTGGCCGTCACCGCGCGATCCCATTTCCACGAAACCGAACCCTTTGGATTTGCCGGTCTCGCGATCCGTGATGATCTTGGCACTGACAACCTCGCCGTGTGCTTTAAAAAGATCGGCCAGTTCGTTTTCAGTCAGGGTGAAGGCAAGATTGCCCACATAAAGCTTCATGATCCGTTTCCTCCTCACAAGTGGCTGTAAAAAAGCACACCCCCTCGGTGTGCCGCGAAAAAATCAGAACGCCGGATAGAGAAGCATTGGCAATGCGGATGCCATCACAGATGAAAGCATCCCGAAGCGCAGCAAGGATCGGCGGTTGTTTAAAAGGGTAACCTTTTGATATTGACGACGCTTTGAAAAGTCCAAACTCAATGAAGCCATAACCTTTTGGTGTGTGCGGCGTCTTCCTGTGGACAAAGGCGATTCGCTTTAGCGGGAAGACCGGCCCGCAGCATGACGGGCTTTGGTAAATTGTGTACACAATATCTTAAAATAAGATATTGTCAATTCATATTTGGCACCTATGACTATAACGGATCGATCGGCAAGATTCCATACTGACGATCGCCAATGCCAACCCACCAAAGGCAGGTTTTATGGAACGAAGCGCTTATTCTTTCTTTCACCCCCTGAGGGTCCGCTATGCGGAGATCGATCTCCAGGGCGTGGTGTTCAATGCCCACTATCTGACCTACTTCGATACCGCCATCACCGAGTTTCTGCGCCACAGCGGTTACAGCTACAAGTCGATCTTCACCGACCGCGGCCTGGATTTTCACCTGGTCAAAGCCACCGTGGAGTATCTGCGGCCCATCGCCTTCGATCAGGTCATCGAGATCGGCGTGCGCCTATCGCATATCGGCACCTCCAGCGTCATTTTCACGCCGGCCATCTTCGCCCAGGGCCAGGACGAATGCCTTTCCAAAGGGGAGATTATCTGGGTCTGCACCAAGGTGGGCACCTATAAGTCCTATCCCCTGCCACCGGATTTTGTCGCCATGTTCCGGCAGGAGAGTTGACAGGCGACCCATCGGCGCCAACTTTCTGGGGCAACTTGAAAGCAGGCTGAACGCCCGGCAGCGGTTCATCCTGAACGTGTAAGCCTGCCCAGCAGGGCTTACCCATCTGGGAGACATACTTCATGAAACGCATCGGCATCATCGGCGGTATCGGACCGGAATCCACCATGGATTACTACCGGCGCATCATCGACCTCTTCAAGGTCAAGGGGGATGGCCTGACCTATCCGGAGATCGTCATCTACAGCGCCGATCTGGCGGCCTTGATGCGCCTGGTGGACGAAGGGGCGGCATCGGGCCACTGGGATCGACTCATCGACTGGCTGTCGGAGCGGGTGGCGGCCCTGCATGCGGCCGGCGCCCAATTCGGCGTGATCGGCTCCAACACCCCCCACGTGGTCTTCGATGAAGTTCAGGCCCGCTCACCCATTCCGCTGTTGAGCATCGTGGCCGCCACCTGCCGGCACGCCCAGGGTTTGGGGGTGCGCAAACTCGGTCTGCTGGGAACCCGCTTCACCATGACCTCGGATTTTTATGCCAACCACTTCCTGCGCCACGATATGGCCCTGGTGGTGCCGGATGCCGCCGAACGCGACCGCATCCAACACCTGCTTTTTACGGAGATCGAATTGGGCATCATTCGCGAACCGACCCGCCAGGAGTTGCTGGCCATCGCCAAAAAAATGATCCATGAACATGGTATCCAGGCATTGATCCTGGGCTGCACCGAGCTGCCCCTGATTCTTCAAGAAAATGCTTACGATATCCCCTTCCTCAACACCACGGCCCTTCATGTCCAAGCCATCGTCGATTGCTGTCTCGAAAAAAAAGTGGGCGTTTGACTCAAGTCAAGGGGCTTCAGGGCCGAATCAAGTATAAAGCCATCATGCCCACTAAGTTCAAAATGCGCCACTGATCCTCGCCAAGGCGGATTCGGAAAAGGAGAACAGCGATGCCCCCTACCATCGACCTTTACAACCGTTTAAAAGAGATCGATACCGAAATCCAGGAGGCCAAGCTGCGCCTGCCGGCCCACTCCGTCAAACCGGTCCTGATGATGGCGCTCTTTGCGCTGGAGGATGAGCGCGACCTCATTCTGAAGCAGTTGCGGGCGTTGCCCGCGCACCAGGATGGCAACCGCCTCGCACGGCGGCCCTGACCGCCCGCCCTTCCCCACCCTGCCCGCTATTCAGCGCCAGATCGTCTTGGGCGTTTTGCGCAGTGGCATGCGGTAATAGCGGTACTTGGGATAGCCCACCATCATGGCTCCGAAAAGCATATTGCCGGCGGGCAGCGCCAGGGCGTCGATCAGCGGCGGCCAGATTTGGGAAGCCGCCGTGAAATAGCCGGCCCAGCAGCCGCCCAAACCCAGGGCGGTGGTCATCAGCTCCAAGTAGGTCAAAGCGATGGTGCAACTGGATTGGGAGGCCCGGTGGGCCTGGGGCGCATGCGCCACGATCACGTGGGGCGCGCCGCGAAAGATCCGCTCGGTGCCTGCCTCCCAGCTCTTGATGACCAGATCCATGTGCAGCATAGCGGCCAGGGGCGACTTTTCGGCCACCAGGTGACGCATCCAATCGATCACCATGCCCGCCAGACGGCGCACCTCCTGCTCGTCGTATATCACCAGCCACTCCACCGGCTGGCTGTTGTGGCCGGTGGGCGCATGGCGCGCCACTTCGATCAAGCGCGCCAACAACTCCCGCGGCACGCTCTTCTTTTTATAGCATCGGATCGATCGGCGCATGCGCAGGAACTGTTCGGCCTGGGGGTCGGAGAGCAGCAGCTCCTTTTGAATGGGCGGGCACTGGTCGACGGGGATGGCGCTGTGGTCCATGGCGCCATGCGGGCAGACGGCCACACAGTGACCGCACTGGATGCACAATTCTTCACCGCCCGGGATCAGGGTGGGTAAGTCTTCCTTGGATTTGAGTTTGATGATGCCCATGGGGCAGGTTTCCACGCAGATGCCATCATGTTTGCATTTTTGCGGGTCGACAGTGAGAAGCGTCATAGTCATCTTTTTTCCTTATGAGATTGGATTTCTTACCGCGTCCGGCAGCGGCACAATGCCATCGACTATGCAAGAGGCCCGGCGGTGTGTCAACCGGTCTATGAAAATTGCGTGAACTACAGCAGCAATATAGTTGAATGCGAATAGGGTTGAAAACCTGGGGGTAGGTTCGGATGCCCGGCGGCCTGTTTTCACCATTTGTACCCCATTTTTAGTGCCGCTTGGGCACAGCGGAGGAAAAGCGTCCTGGACTGTTTGAGCGCAGCGAGTTTCCAGGACGCCCGGAGCGTGCCCTTAGCGGCAGTTTAAATGGGGTACAGGTGAAACCAGGCCGCCGGGCATCCGAACCGGCTAAGTATCCCCGAATTCATCAGCACACGGAATCCGGGTTTGACACCCGCCCCTCCTATGCCCTATTTATCCGCCTATAGCTATTGCCCATATATAAGGAGAATTGCGTCATGGCCGATTTGGAGATCAAAACCCCCGGCAATTTCATTAAAACCATCATCGAAGAAGATCTCGCCACCGGAAAGCACGAGGGTCGCGTCGCCACGCGTTTTCCACCGGAGCCCAACGGCTACCTGCACATCGGCCACGCCAAATCCATCTGCCTGAACTTCGGTCTGGCCAAGACCTACAACGGCACTTGCAACCTGCGCTTCGACGACACCAACCCCACCAAGGAAGATGTGGAGTACGTGGATGCCATTAAAGAAGATGTGCGCTGGTTGGGGTTTCAATGGCATGCGGAAGCGCACTACGCCTCGGATTACTTCGAGCAGTTATACAATCTGGCCGTACGCCTGATCAAGGACGGCAAGGCCTACGTGGACAGCCTGAACGCCGACGAGATCCGCGCCTTCCGCGGCACCCTCACCGAAGCGGGCAAGCCCAGCCCCTTCCGCAACCGCAGCGTGGAAGAGAACCTGGATCTGTTCCAGCGCATGCGCGACGGCGAGTTCGACGACGGCCAGCATGTGCTGCGCGCCAAAATCGACATGGCCCATCCCAATATATTGCTGCGCGACCCGACTCTGTACCGCATCCGCAAAGCGTCCCATCACCGCACTGGCGACCGCTGGTGCATCTATCCCATGTACGACTTCACCCACCCGATCTCCGACGCCATCGAGTGCATCACCCACTCCATCTGCACCCTGGAGTTCGAAAACAACCGCGCCCTCTACGACTGGGTGCTGGACCAGTTGGGCCTGCCGTGCCGGCCGCATCAATACGAATTCGCGCGTCTGAACCTGAGCTACACCGTGCTGAGCAAGCGCAAGCTGATCCAGTTGGTCAGCGAAGGGTTGATGGACGGCTGGGACGATCCGCGCATGCCCACCATCTGCGGGCTGCGCCGCCGGGGCTACACCCCCGAGGCGCTGCGCAACTTCTGCGAGCGCATCGGCGTGGCCAAGGCCAACAGCGTGGTGGATATCGCCCTGCTGGAGCACACCATTCGCGAGGATTTGAACCGCAGCGCCCCGCGCATGATGGCCGTGCTGCGGCCGCTCAAGGTGGTCATCGAAAACTTTCCCGAGGGAAAAATCGAAGCATTGGAGGCGGTCAACAACCCCGAGGACCCGGCCGCCGGCACGCGCACGGTGCCTTTTTCGCGGACCCTGTACATCGAGCAGGAAGACTTCCGCGAAGATCCGCCCAAGAAGTACTTCCGCCTGGCCCCGGGCCGGGAGGTGCGTTTGCGGTATGCGTTTTTCATCACCTGCACCGGTGTCGTCAAAGACCCGGCCAGCGGTGAAATCGTGGAACTGCGCTGCACCTACGATCCGGCCACCCGCGGCGGCGATGCCCCCGACGGACGCAAGGTCAAAGCCACCTTGCACTGGGTCTCGGCCGCGCACGCTGTGCCCGCCCAGGTGCGGCTCTACGACCGGCTCTTCGTCAAGCCCGATCCGGATGCGGCCGTGGAGGGCAAGACCTTCAAGGACTTTCTCAACCCCAACTCCATCGAGATCCTGGAAGGGTGCCAGCTGGAGCCGGCCCTGGCCCAGGCCGTGCCCGGTACCGTCTACCAGTTCGAACGCCTGGGCTACTTCTGCGCCGACGCCAAGGAGTGCGCTGAGGGTTGCCTGGCCTTCAACCGCACCGTGACCCTCAAGGACAGTTGGGCCCGCATCGAGCAGGCCGGCCAGCCGGCCAAGGGATAACCATGCCCCACGGCGGCAGTTTCTTCGAGATCACGGCCATCCTGGGCCTGGCGACCCTGCTGGGCATCGTGGGCCAGCGACTGCGCCAGCCGCTGATCATCATGTTCCTGGCCGCCGGCATCCTGGCCGGTCCGCCTTTTCTGGGCATCATCCGCAGCTACGATCAGATCGCCCTGCTGGCCCAGATCGGGATCTCGCTGTTGCTCTTCATCGTCGGGCTCAAGCTGGATCTGAACCTGATCCGAACGACCGGCCCGGTGGCCCTGGCCACCGGCCTGGGGCAGATCGTGTTCACCGGCGCCATCGGGTTCGCCATCGCCTGGGGCTTTGATATGGCCCCCATCAGCGCCGCCTACGTGGCTGTGGCCCTGACGTTTTCCAGCACCATCATCGTGGTCAAATTGCTTTCGGATAAGAAAGAGATCGACTCCCTGCACGGCCAGATCGCTGTGGGTTTGCTAATTGTGCAAGACATCGCCGCGATCCTGGCCCTGGTGACCCTGACCACCTTCGGTTCGCGCGCAGAGAGCCAAGACTCCACCCTGTGGATCTCGGTGGCCATCGTCGTCAAAGGCCTGGGCTTGCTGGCCGTGGTGGGCCTTTTGACGCGCTTCGTGCTGCCGGGGCTCACCCGGCGTCTGGCCAGCTCCCAGGAGATGCTCTCCCTGTTCGCCATCGCCTGGGCCGTTTCCCTGGGGGCCGGCAGCGAGCTGCTGGGCTTCAACAAGGAGGTGGGCGCCTTCCTGGCCGGGGTTTCCCTGGCCTCCACGGCCTATCGCGACGCCATCGGCGCGCGCCTGGCGGGCCTGCGCGATTTTCTACTGCTCTTCTTCTTCATCGACCTGGGCGCGCGCCTGGATTGGTCCACCGTGGGTTCCCAGCTGGAGGCAGCGGCCCTCTTAGCCCTGTTCGTGCTGGTGGGCAAGCCGCTCATCGTGCTATCCATCATGGGTTTCATGGGCTATCGGCGCCGCACGGGTTTCATGGTCGGATTGACCCTGGCCCAAATCAGCGAATTCTCCCTGATCGTGGCGGCCCTGGGCGTATCCATCGGCCACATCACGGCCCAGGATATGGGCTTGATCACTCTGGTGGGCGTGGTCACCATCTTTGCGTCCAGCTACCTGATTCTCTATGCCGATCCGTTCTACCGCCTGCTCTCCACGCCCTTGATGCTCTTCGAACGGCGTCATCCCTACCGTGAATCGGCCATCGCCTCTTTTTCCAGCATCGCGCCGGTGGATGTGATTCTGGTGGGTTTGGGCAACTACGGCAGCGGCCTGGCCGATTATCTGCTGCGGCGCAACAAGAACATCATCGGGGTGGACTTCGATCCGGTGGCCCTGGAGCGCTGGCGCGCGCGCGGGGTTTCGGTGCTCTACGGCGACATGGCCGACCCCGAGATTCACGAGCATCTGCCGCTGAGCAAGGTGCGCTGGGTGGTGAGCACGGTGCGCTCCAAGGAGATCAACCTGGCCATGCTGCGCCAGTTGAAACACCGCGACTACGCCGGCAAGGTGGCCTTGACCGCCACCAACCAGGAAGAGGCCGCCCTGTTCGAAGAGAGCGGCGCCCAGGTGGTCTTCCGACCGTTCACGGACGCGGCCGAACAGGCGGCCGATGCCTTGACCCATGCCATGGATGTCCTGCCGGCCAACGTCAACTGGCCCATCGCCTTCCGGGAGGTACGCATCCAGTCGGGGGCCGCCTTTGCCGGTCAGACCATCCGCGAGATTCCCTTGCGCTCGACGACCGGCGTGTCCATATTGGCGGTCAGCCGGGCCGGCCGGGTCAATTTCGATCCAGGCCCCGATTACCGCATCTATCCCGGCGACCGGCTGGTCATCATGGGGCCGGCCGAAGAGCTGCGGCATGCCGAAGGGCTGCTCAAGCAGTTCCAGGAGAACGAAAACGCGGACGCCCCCGACCATTTCGTGGTGGCCGAGATCGAGCTGGCCGATTCCTCTTCCATCGTCAACCAGACCCTGGCCGACATCCGATTCCGACAAAAGCATGGGGTCACGGTGGTCGGCATCCGGCGCGGCGCAAAACAGATCACCACCCCCGGTCCGGATGAACGGCTGGCGCCCAAAGATCACCTGATCGTCATCGGCGGCGCTCGCAAGGTCGACGCCTTGAAGCAGAAATCGCCGCTGTGAGAACACGCCTGCTCCGTCCAGGCAAAGCAGTAGCGTGCAGCCCCCAGGCGTCGCTGAGCGTCGGCCGCTGGGTGGTGGCCACCGGAATCGCGTGGATCAACCGCTTAAGGCCATCGCCTCCGAATCTGCGGGACCTGGCATGCCAGTGTCGTACTTATCAGGGCCATCTCCATGAACGGAGGAAGAGAACGGACGGGCGAGAATGACAGCGACATTTTCCGGTCTTGCCCAGATGCAAATCGGAAAAGGAAATGATCAAGCGGTTTCCTGGAGCGCTTTTAACCTCTGGGACGCGACCTCGCGAACTTCTTCGCTCTTATCGTTGTCGATCACTTGCTGCAGCAAGATCGGGTCTTTCGCTTTGTTGACCGCATCGATTCTGACCTTTGGATCGCTGCGCACGATTTTGGGTAAGAAAAAATCCGAGAATTTCATTTTGCCCTCCCATCGTTAGGGGTTGGTGGTTACTATGGCCGATATCAAATCTGAACATAAATTTAAAGAAATACCGAATTCCAATTTGTCAAAGGAGCCCCCATGAAATACATCGGTGCCCATGTCAGTATCGCCGGCGGCGTGGAAAATGCCCCGCTCAACGCCCGGGCCATCGGGGCCACGGCCTTTGCCCTGTTCACCAAGAACCAGCGCCAGTGGCTGGCCAAACCGCTCACGGCCCAAAGCATCGAGGCCTTCCGGCGCAACTGTGCGGTGTGCGGGTACACGCCCGGCCAGATCCTGCCCCATGATAGCTATCTGATCAATCTGGGCCACCCCGAAAGCGAGCCCCTGACCAAATCGCGAGACGCCTTCATCGACGAGTTCCAGCGCTGCGAGCAGCTCGGGTTGATCTATCTCAACTTTCATCCCGGCAGCCACCTGGGCAAGATTTCCGAGAGTCAGTGCCTGGCGCGCATCGCCGAATCCGTAAACATGGCCCTGGACCGCACCAAGGGGGTGACGGCGGTGATCGAAAACACCTCGGGCCAGGGGAGCAACGTCGGCCACCGCTTCGAGCATCTGGCCGAGATCATTGAGGGGGTCGAAGACAAATCGCGGGTGGGCGTCTGCCTGGATACCTGCCACAGTTTTACCTCCGGGTACAACATCCGCACCGAACAAGGCTATGCCGAAACCCTGGCCCGGTTCGAGCGTATCGTGGGGTTGCGCTACCTGAAAGGCATGCACCTGAACGATTCGCTCAAAGGCGAAGGCAGCCGCGTGGACCGGCATGCCAGCCTGGGCAAAGGAACGCTGGGCCTGGCGCCCTTCGACTTCATCATGAACGATCCGCGACTGGACGGCATCCCCCTGATCCTGGAAACCCCGGATGACAGCCTGTGGCCCGAGGAGATCGAGCTCCTGGCGCGCCTGGAGAAGAAATAAGAAACAGGGGCAAGTCGTGGCGGACTTGCCCCTGTTTGAATTCGAAAGGATCGGATCAGCCCACGGTGACGTTAACCGCAGACGGTCCTTTTTGGCCCTGCTCCACGGTAAAGGTCACGCGATCACCTTCCTGGAGAGTGCGGAAGCCTTTGGCATTGATGCCGGAATGATGCACGAACACATCGGGTCCGTCTTCCTGCTCAATAAAACCGTAGCCTTTTTTCTCGTTGAACCACTTGACAGTGCCGTTGGCCATAGTGACGTCCTCCTTTCATAGAATTCTCTTAGTCCCAAACTTCAGGTCGCCACCAGGCATTGCACCCTCAGCTTAAAACCGGCCTCGAATGGACGGCAGGCCTTTCAAGATTAAGGTGTATTTTATTCGGCGACTGGGTTAAGTCAAGTATTTTCAACGGTCAAGGAACCTTATAGAAATTCGGATTGACAACGCCCTCGGCCTGGGATTAGTAGGGCGTTCATCCAGGCGTGCCGTTTATTCACCCGTTTCAACGGAAAAAGGAGAACATCCCATGAGCGATCTCGGGAATCAGCGAGATATTGACTTCACCGTGGACAAAAGCAATCTGTACCGCGAAGAGTCCATCACCGATCTTAAAGCGGCCGTCATCCGCCGCCTGGTGCCCGTCCGGCCCGACGGCAGCGAAGATACCAGCCGCACGCCGATTTTCGTCGGCACCACCCAACTGATGACCCCCGAGGGACCGCTGCCCATTCAGGCCCGCCTGATGGCCAACACCCTTGCCGAGGCCTTCGAAGAGTTTCCCAGTGCCATGCAGCAGGCGCTCCAGGAAGTGGTCGCCCAGATCCAGGAGATGCGCCAGCAGCAGGCCTCCAAGCAAAAAAGCGAACAATCGCGCATCATCGTACCCGGCCGATAATCTGCACCCGGATGACCTGCCTCGTTCGTTAATGTCCGTCCAGAAATGGTAGGTTGCGACCCATATCAGCGCGGAGACTAGGCCGGCTGCGACACGCTTTGAGGGTTGGGAGCGCGCCAGTCGGCAGCATAATGGTCCTGGATGCGCGCGATAATGGTTTGCATCTCCACGGTCGAAATGGGCCGGGGCTTGATGTATTGGAAAAGGGCTTCCAATTGGGTGGGGTTGATCACCGAGATGCCGTCGGCCGAGATGCGTTTGACCCGCCAGCCGGGCAAGGCCAGAATGGCCCTCGCGGATATGGGGGTCTCCAGCCCTTGGGAAAGCCACTCGGAGAAGCGTTCCGCCTGCTCATGGGCATGATCGAGCACTAAATGCTCCCGGCCGTGGGGATAGAAAAGGGCGCGGCCGTTGTAGGTCACCACCGGTTCCGAATCCGGGGCCGAGGGGCCCTCCGTCGGCTGAATCAGGCGTTGCATGGCGAAGACGCCCTTGGGACCGACAATCAGGTAGTCGATGGCGATGTTCTCGGCTCTGAAATCCTTGAAGACCCTGTGGCCGCGCTCGGCCAGGGGCGCCACCGCCTGGGCCACGGTCGCCATGGCCGCAGCATGCCATTGAGCCTCATGGCGGCGACCCCGGGCACCTTTATGGACGATAAACGCCAAGACCCAAAGAAGGAGGCCCACGGCCCCCAGCCCGAAGCGCGCATAGCCATTCTCATCCAGAAGATTCGCGAAAAGCCCCAGGAGATAGGCCGCCAACGTCACCAGGGGCGTGGCAATCACAAAGGCCAAACCGCGTCGGACCTGCAGATCTGCTTGGTCGATGGCGGGCGAAGGCGAAGGGATGCCGGAAAGGTCCGTGGCGGAAAGCGCGCCCGCAGGCCCCTCGGCGCCTTTGTGCCGCTTGTGCAGCAAGCCCATCAGAAGCGCCAGGAATCCCCAGGTCGCCAGAATAGCGACAAGGGCCCCGGAGGGCAGTACCACATAGGAGAGAATCTCGGTCGTCATAGGTGCAATGGGTCCATGGGTTTATGATCTCGGCCGCCAGCCGCCGCGGAAAATCCAATCAATAGCTAATTATCATCTGAAACGGTTTCAACCCCGCCGGCACTCGGGCGCGCGCTTTGCCGGCTATCCGTCTCCCTCCACATTCAAGCATGTATCGGCCGATGGCTGTAAAACATGATACCGGTCAGGAACCACTCCAAAGGATGGATGCTCGACGATCAGCGCAGGCGGGCTCCATTTGACTTAGATCAAGGCAATGCCATTTACTTACCGCTATGCACAACATAGTTTGAGATATACACAAGAAAAGGGTGGACGACAATGACAACGACTCATAAAAGATTTTGCCAGGCGGTGGTGGAGCGCTGCGGCGAAAACTTTCAGCGCTGCCTCCACTGCCTGAGCTGTGCCAGCGGATGTCCGGTGATCGGCGCCATGACCTACCGCCCCAATGGGGTGATCCGCCTGGTGCAATACGGCCTTGCCCAGGAAGTTCTGGAAAGCCCGGACATCTGGATTTGCGTGGGGTGCAACACCTGCGCCATCGCCTGCCCCATGGCCATCGACATCCCCGCGCTGATGGACACCCTGCGCGAAATTGCCGTCGAGAACCAGGCCAACATCAACGAAACCGGCATCCTCAATTTTCACAAAGAGGTGTTGGACTCCATCCAACGCTACGGGCGCACCCACAAGCTGGAGATCATGCTGCGCTACAAGGTGCGCCAGCGCGACCTTTTCTCCGACATGGATCTGGGATTGAAAATGATGGCCAAACGCAAGTTGGACCTGCTGCCGTCCCGGATCGCCGACACCCAGAGTGTCGCCAACCTTTTCAAGGAGTTCAATAGGTGAGCGCTATGCGTCCCGACCTGCAGGATATCTCCTATTTCCCCGGATGCTCCCTGGCCACCAGCGCCAAAGAGAACAACCAGTCCCTGAAAGAGGTGTGCGCCCATATCGGCTTCCGCCTCGTGGATCTGGACGACTGGAACTGTTGCGGCAGTTCATCGGCCCACAGTGTCAATGCCGAGCTGGCCTTTCACCTGGCCTGCCGCAACCTTTCGCTGGCGCCGCCGGGCCGCCCGTTGCTGGTGGCCTGTCCCAGTTGCAGCACCCGTTTGCGCATGGCCCAGCACCATCTGCATGCTTCGGACGCAGCGCAGGAAGCGTATCGGCGCCGCTGGGGCCGGGCCGCCGACCCGGACTTGAAGATCGTCCACTTCTTCGAACTGATCCAGAATGAAGGCCGCAACGGCACGCAGCGCGCCAACGCCCTCCACGGCATCAAATTCGCGCCATACTATGGCTGCATGCTGGCCCAACCGCCGGCCTTGCGCCACGAACGCAATTATCATGGTCTCATGGAGAAGATGCTGGGGACTTTCGGTGCCCAGGCCATCACCTGGGGCTACCAGGCCCGCTGCTGCGGCACCTTCCTCTCGGTGGCCCGGCCCGACGTGGTCACCCCCATGATCGATACGATCATGCAAGGCGCCATCGACGCCGGCGCCGAGTGCCTGGTCACGGCCTGCGCCATGTGCCACCTGAACCTTGAGATCCGCTGCGACCTTAAGACCAGGCTGCCGACGTTTCACTTCTCCGAGCTGCTGGCCATCGCCTATCGGGCGCCCATTCAAAAGGGCTGGTTCGCCAAGCATCTGGTGGACCCCGTGCCGCTGCTCAAGACGCGCGGCCTGGTCACTTAGGGATAGAAAGGCTTAGCCCTCAGGAGGCCACCCCCCACGAGCGCGTGGCATTGAGCACCGCCAGCAGGGCGGTGCCCATGTCGGCGAAGACCGCTTCCCACATGCCGGCCACGCCGAAGGCGCCCAGCACCACGAAGACCGCCTTGACCCCCAGGGCCAAAACGATATTTTGCCACACGATGCGCCGGGTGCCGCGGGCAATGGCGATGGCCTCGCTGAGCTTGGCCGGCGAATCGGTCATCAGCACCACATCGGCGGTTTCGATGGCCGCGTCCGACCCCAGACCGCCCATGGCCACGCCCACATCGGCCCGGGCCAAGACCGGCGCGTCATTGATGCCGTCGCCCACAAACGCCACCTTGCCGGCCCCGGCCGCGCGCATGATCCGTTCCAGATGAAGCACTTTGTCTTCCGGCAACAATCCGGCCTCGAAGTGGTCCAGGTGCAGGCTGCCGGCCACCTGTTCCGCAGCACAACGGTTGTCGCCGGTGAGCATCACCAGGCGTTCGACCCCCTGGCCGCGCAGGTCGTTCATGGCCTGGGCCGCCTCGGGCTTGAGGCGATCGCCGATGAGGATGTGGCCGGCGTATTTGCCGTCCACGGTCACATGGGCGACGGTGCCCTCCACATTGCAGACGTCGTGGACGATGCCCTCCTGATGCAGCAAAGCATCGTTGCCCACCACGATCTCCTGTCCGTTCCATTTGGCCCGCACCCCGCGCCCGGCCAGCACCACGTGATCGCTAATCGCACCGGCGTCCAGCTTGCCGCCGGCTTGGACAAATGCCCTCATGATGGAGGCCCCGATGGGATGGTTGGAATGCCATTCGGCCGCCGCCGCGAAGGCCAGCAACTGCTCGGCGTTGTAGCCGTTGGCGGTCACCACCTGCTCCACCTCGAAGACCCCCTGGGTCAGGGTGCCGGTTTTATCGAAAACCACCGTTTTGACCTGGGCCAGGGCGTCCAGAAAGTTGGCCCCTTTTACCAGGATGCCCCGCCGCGAGGCCCGGCCGATGCCGCCGAAATAGCCCAAAGGCACGCTGACCACCAGGGCGCAGGGGCAGGAGATCACCAGCAGCACCAGGGCGCGGTAGATCCAGGTGCGCAAATCGGTGCCCATCGTCAGCGGCGGCACCAGGGCGATCAGGGCCGCGGCCAGCACCACGGCCGGTGTGTAGTAACGCGCAAACGTGGTGATCAACCGTTCGGTCCGGGCTTTGCGCGCGGCGGCGTTCTGGACCAGATCCAGGATCTTGACGATGGAGGAATCCCTGAAAAGGCGGGTCACCCGCACCGTGAGGGCCGCGTGGAGGTTGATGGCGCCGGCCAGCACACTGTCCCCCGGCCGGACCGACTGGGGTCGGGACTCGCCGGTGAGCGGCGAGGCGTCCACCTGGGACTGGCCGCCGAGCACGGTGCCGTCCAAGGGTATTTTATCCCCCGGCCGCACCACGATGGTCTGGCCCACCGCCACCTTTTCGGGCGGCACCACCTCCAAGCCGTTCAACCCTTGCACCGTGGCCCGCTGGGGACGGGCGTTGAGCAAGGCGCCCACCGAACGCCGCGACCGGGCCACGGCCCGCTCCTGGATCAGCTCGCCCACTTTGTAAAAGAGCATGACCGCCACGGCTTCGGAAAGGGCATGAATGGCCAGGGCCCCCACGGTGGCAATGGTCATCAAGACGTTTTCATCGAAGAAGTCGCCGCGCCGCACGGTGCGAAAGGCCGCTGCCCACACGTTCCAGCCGGCCGGCAGATAGGCCGCCAAGACCAGGAGGTACTCCCAGCCGAACCAGGCGGCGGCGTGCAGACGCTCTTCGAAAAACAGGTGGACCACAAAAAGGAGCAGCGAGACGCCCAGCACCCCCATCTCGCGCTTGAAGCGATAGCGGTCCATCGCTTGCGGCGCCGGTGCGGCCCGCTCCGCGATGGGAATCAGTTCCACCTCCGGTTCGATGCGCCGGACCATCTCCTGGATGCGGTCCATATCCCGGGCCTGGATGTGCAGGGTGAGACCGGCGAAATCGATGACCGCGTCGTCCACCCCGTCCATTTTCTTCAGATTGTTTTCCAATTTGGCCGCACAGGCGGCGCAGTCCAGATTGCGGACCTGGTATCGTTTCATGGTTGCCGCTTGCATGTCAGATCGCCTCCGCCGTTTCAGTCGGTTCGCCCAGATGTTCCAATCCTACGCGCAAAACATGCCGGATGTGCTCATCGTTCAAGGCGTAATAGACCACCTTGCCCTCCCGCCGCGCCCGGACAATCCGCCCCTGCTTGAGCACACGCAACTGGTGCGACACCGCCGGCTGCTTCATCTCCAACAGGGCGCTCAGATCGCAGACGCACAACTCGGCAATGCTCAAGGCCGCCAGAATCCGCAGGCGCGTGCCATCGCCGAACAATTTGTAAAAGTCGGACAGTTCCGCCAGAAGACCGGCTTCCGGCATCGAGGCAGCCACCTGCCGAATGGCCCCGGGGTGAATGCATGGGGTGGTGAGACACCGTTCAGTGCCGTTTTCGGCCATTGGGTTTTGATCCATCGAAGCCAACCTTTCTTTCATCATATGTTCATGTGTACATATATTGAATAAAGTGCCGGCGTCAAGGGTCCCGATCAGGGAATATTTCGAATGGATTCTTTATGCGGAATAATCGCCCATCAGTGGTCGGCGGAGAGTCCGGCCCAGGTCAGGCGAAGTCAGTCCAAAAAAATGGGTCACATCCCGTTTTATCGGGGATGTGACCCAAGGGCCGCCAAACCGCTTAATGGGGACAAGGGCGTTACGAAGTTACGGTAAAATGGTTCGGCGCATCATGTGTTTCTCTTGATTGGCTAGAACGGTCCAAGGGTCCTGAGCGTCCTAGCCACTTTGGCTGGATTGGAGATCAGCATGTTGTGGCAGGCATCATCCGTGTCAATGGGGCGATAGAACAGATTCAGAGGGCTGCCCGTCAAATAGGGATACAGCGCATCCAGATTGGCCTGCGGCACGAGATTGTCCTGGCTGAAGGAGACCAAATTCAGCAGGGTGCCTCTCATAATATTGAAAGCGCCTTCACGGGCAGCCGGTCGGGCATATCCCATGGGCTCAAGGTGGCCGACCAGTTGCAGCAGGGTGTACAAAGGCTCCGGGGCCACGTAGGCGGCGATTGCTTCAACCGACGGGCGGTTGGGTACGGTAATGTAGTTCAGATCCATCCAGTCCGTTCCGAGGGCGGCATATTCAGCCGGGATGTAGAGGTATTGGCCGACAACCGAATCTCCCTCCGTGCCGAAAATGAAGGGGGTCACATCAGCTTCAGGGCCCTGGGTCCATTCGGCGCCGTAGGCCGGAACCGGCGCCAACAGGACAGCGCGGAAGATGCCCAAGTGCGCCAGGCTCAGATCGGTTTTCAGCAATGCTTCCTGCAGGCCTTGAATGGCCAGACCGCCCATGCTGTGGCCCATGATGACGCGGGGGGCCATGTTCTTGGCCTGCAGGGCGAGGATGGTCTGCATGATCACGCTGATGTTGTCGTCGATGAGCAGGTTGCCCCAGGGGCCTCCAGCCAGGTTGTAGGGAATGGGGCTCTTGCCGTGACCGGGCAGATCGAGAGCGATCACGCGTTTAATGGTGCGGCCCCAGCCAGGTTCGGCGAACATCGCTTCCGCCAGAGGCTGCCAATTGTTGGCATTGCCGGTCAATCCATGCACGGCCAAGATGTTGGCACCGCCGCACCAGCCCTTGGGATTTTCAAAAATGGTGACCGTGATTTGGGCGGACCCGCCGCGCAGCGTAACGGGGAAACTGATCTCCGAAGCAGCGGAAGCCGCGGGCACCATCATGGCGCAAATCAAAAACGCCAGGACAACGAAGCCTTTCAGATTCAATTGCAACTTTTTCATCAAATGCTCTCCTATTGTGATTTGGATTTTGTAGAACAAGCCCCTTTTTGCCCCTATTTATATGAAACCCCCCGCCGGTGAAGGATTGCAGGCAGGGGGTGGATTTATTCTTCTTTCCTTTGTCTTTGCTCTTACAGCAATGGTTATACCAATTCGTCTTCTTGGGCAAAGTTTTTTTTCTTTAGTTATTTCTTCGACTTAATATTTCCGCGGGCTGCGAGGGCTTTGACAACGGCCTTCGACTTGGGAAACCCAGGTTGCAGTGAGAAGAATGGGCTATAGAAAATGTGTAAAGATTTACATGGTTGCGAAGCGCTCGCGGGAACGCGCCACGGCCTGATAACGATGATGTCGAAGAAGGGTAGTGCTTTTACGGAAGAAAAGAAGAACTTTTCCTATCCGAGTTTCGGGATTTTTGGACGCAAAAATTAGGGAAACCCCCATGGCGGGGACAACCATACGCCTGAGCAATATCAATTAAGCCATGAGCCGCGCCACCACCGCCGGCACCTGGGCCAGGGGGCCGCTGAAATCGGCGGCATGCACGAGCCCTTCGCGCACGTCGCGGCCCTTGGTCACGGCGCGGTAGTCGATGACGCCGGCCTCGGTGGTCTGGAAGGTCTTCAGCCCCGCGCTGCCGGCGATCATGTCGTTGATGGCGTCGTTGCCCACCATCAGGCACTGCTCGGGCGGCACCCCGATCATGGCGCAGATCTGCCGGTAGTACTCCGGATGCGGCTTGGCGTAGCCCATGTTCGCAAGGTGGGTCAGCAGCACGAAGCGGTCGGCGCAGAGCCCGGCCCAGGCCAACCGCTTTTCCTGGGCGATGCGCGGAAAGAGAGGGTTGGTGGCCACCACCAGCTTGAGCTGGCGTTGCTGCAACCGATCGATGACGCCCTCCAGACCCGCCGGGATCTGAACGTTCACGGGGATCCGGTCGTACTCGGTTTCGTAAAAGCGCAGGAAGCGCTCCCAGATGGCGTGACGCTGGTCGGCGACGCCGTCGCAGAAGACATTCATGAAGAACTCCTGATTGCTGACCTGACCGTCGTTCTTGCGCAGGGCGCGGATGCCCCGCAGCAAACGGTCCCGGAACGCCTCCCCGGGCAGCAGATCCTCGAAAAAAGGGACGATGCGCTCCATGTAGCGCAAGTAAAATGCGGTTTCGTCGAAGAGCACCAAGGTGTTGTCCAGATCGAGCAGAACGGCGGTCAGCATGTCCTATTCCTTTAATAATTACTTCCTGCTGTTCAAAACAATCCCGGTGAAGATCATCCCCATGCCAACAAAATGATAACCGTGCAACCGCTCGCCCAGCAGCGCCACGGCCAGCAAAATGGAGAAGACCGGCATCAGGTGGAAAAAGAGGCCGGCCCGGTTGGGCCCCACCAACTCCACGCCCCGGTTCCAGAAGATATAGGCCAGCACCGAAGGAAAGAGGCAGACATACCCGATGGCGGCCAGGGTGGCGGCGGATAACTCGAAGCCGCCCTTGACGGCCCGCTCCCAGGCGTAGAACGGCAGCAGGAATACCAGGCCCAACGCCACGATGGCGGTCAGAAAGGTCAACGGCTCCATCTGCACCGGCCGCAGGCGCAGCAGCACCGAGTAAAGCGCCCAGGAGACGCCGGCACCCAGGGTCCAGAGGTCGCCTCCGGAAAAATCCAAATCGCCCAAGGCGCGCACGTCGCCCTGGGTGATGATGAAGACCAGGCCAGCCAGGGAGACGAACACCCCGAGAGCCTGCACGGCCCCCAGGCGCACGCCGAAGATGGCCCAGGCCAGCACGCCGATCAAAATGGGCACCAGGGCGTTGAGCAGCACCGTGTTGGTGGTCGTGCTGGCCTGGAGCGCCGTATATATAAAGGTATTGAAGATGCTGATGGAAGGGATGCTCATGAGGGCCAGCATCTTCCAATGCCGGCGCACCAGGGGCCATTGGCGCCGGATGCGGGGCAGCCCGAAGGGCAGCAGGATCAGCAGGGCCCCCAGCCAGCGGTAGAAATTGAGCGTCACCGGCGGCACCAGGTCGCGAATGCCCCGGCCCAAAACGAAGTTGCCGGACCAGAAGAGCACTGTGAGGGTCAGCAGCAGGTAAGGCCGCCAATGCGACGGCCGCGATGACGGCGACAGCATCGGCGGCATCTTGGGTCTCATGGGGCTCATGGGGCTCATGGGGCTCATGGGGCTCATGGGGCTCATGGGGCAAAAGGTAGCATCAATCGGCATGCGATAAAAGCGGTTTCCATTGCCGTTGGTATTTGATAATCAAGCCCAATGAAAATCATATCCGCCGAATTCGTCACCAGTGCGGTCAAACCCGCCCAGTACCCAGCCCCCGAGTTTCCGGAGATCGCCTTTGCGGGCCGCTCCAACGTGGGCAAGTCCTCCTTGATCAACACCCTGGTCAACCGCAAGCGCCTGGTGAAGACCTCCACCACCCCCGGCCGCACCCAGCTCATCAACTTTTTCATCATCAACGCGGGTTTGATGCTGGTGGATCTGCCGGGCTACGGCTATGCCAAGGTGCCCGCGGCCGTCAAAAAGCAGTGGGGGCCGATGATCGAGACCTATCTCTCCGGGCGGCCCAGCCTCAAGGCCGTGGTGCTGCTCATGGACCTGCGCCGCACGCCGGGAATCGAAGAACTGGCGTTCATGGATTGGCTGCAACAGTATGGTGTGGCCTCGGTTCCGGTCCTGACCAAAGCCGACAAGCTCTCCAAGACCGAGCAGATCAAACAGCGCAAGCGCATCGCCGAGGCCTTGGAACGCACGGTGGAGAGCCTTATTCTATTCTCAGCCAAAACCGGTATGGGCCGGGAGACGATTTGGCGACAGCTTGAAGACCTCATTGGAAACAAAAATGGATCCTAAACCGGAAGCAACCGATTTCAAAGATTTCAAGGCGGGCCTGGTGGCCATCGTGGGGGCGCCCAACGCGGGCAAATCGACCCTGCTCAATCAACTGCTCGGTCAAAAAATTTCCATCACCAGCCCCAAACCCCAGACCACCCGCAACCGCATCCTGGGGGTCCTGGACCGCCCCCAGGCCCAGCTGATCTTCCTGGATACACCCGGCGTCCACCGGGCCGGCAAGGCGCTCAACGTGCGCATCGTGGATGTGGCCCTGGGGGCTCTGGCCGATGCCGATCTGGTCCTGGTGATGATGGATGCGGCCATCTCCAACAGCGATGCCGAAACCTACCTCATCGAAAAACTCAAGAGCCGCCGGACCCGGTCGATCCTGGCGCTGAATAAAATCGATCTGATCCCCAAAACCAAACTGCTGGGGCTCATCGAGCGCTGGTCGCAGGTGCATGCCTTCGAAGCCATCGTGCCCATCTCCGCGGAAAAGGGAATCCAGCTGCAGGAACTGGTCGACGCCATGGTCAAGATGTTGCCGGCGGGCCCGCCCCTGTATCCGCCCGGCAGCCTCACGGATTTGAGCGAACGGTTCATCGCCGGCGAGATGATCCGTGAAAAGGTGTTCCGCCTGACCGGCGAAGAGGTCCCCTATGCCGCGGCGGTGACCATCGACGACTACAAGGAAGCCAAGGGCGGCCGCCTGGTCAAGATCTTCGCCACCATCCACGTGGAGCGCGATTCGCAAAAAGCGATCCTGATCGGCAAGGGCGGCGCCAAGCTCAAGGAGATCGGCGAAGCCTCGCGCAAGGAGATCGAACGCATGGTGGGTTGCCAGGTCTTTTTGCAGCTCTTCGTGCGCGTGCAGAAGAACTGGTCCCGGGACACCAAGGCTCTGCAGCGCTTCGGCTACTAAGGCCATGATCCTCTCGTTTCACCCCATCATCGAGGCGGACAAAAACATCCTGTGCGCCGGACGCCTGCCGGACGAGCGCGACCTGGCCGCCATCCAGCGCGCCGAGGCCGTGATCCTGCCCCAGGGGTGTTCCGAAGCGCTCTACCGCATGGCCCGCGCCAACTGCCGCCACATCTTCCCCAACCTGGACGCGCGCTTCGACTATCCGGGCAAATGCGGCCAGATCCGACTCTTCCGCGAACTGCAGGTGGCCCACCCGACCAGCGAACTGTACGCCTCCCTGGCCGAATTCCACGGCCGGCCGCCGGCCCTGCCCCTGCCCGTGGTGGTCAAATTGGATTGGGGCGGCCAGGGCGAAACCGTATTCAAGGCGGCCGATGCCCAGGCCCTGGCGCTGGCCCTGGCGCGCGTGGCGGCCTGCGAAACCACCGGCCAGAAGGGCTTTCTGGTCCAGCAGTGGATTCCTGACGGCGGGCGCTCGTTGCGGGTGACGGTCATCGGCCGGCGCCGCATCGCCTACTGGCGCGTCCAGCCCGACCCTCTGCGTTTCGGCGCCAGCCTGGCCGCCGGCGCAAGCATCGATCCCGATGCCGACCCCGCCTTGCAGACCGCGGCCCTGGCCATGGTGGATGATTTCTGCCACCGCAGCGGCCTGCAACTGGCCGGCTTCGATCTGCTCTTCGACACACGCCGCATAGAACAGGGCCACATCGAACCCCTGATGTTGGAGATCAACTACTTCTTCGGCCGCGCCGGCCTGGGCGGCTCGGAAGGCTATTATCGCATCCTCGAAGAGGAAGTGTCGGCCTGGCTGGCGGCGCGATGCAAAACATCTGAAGCGAATCATTTTTGATTTCACATTGACCAGGGGAAAAATGCGGTCGGCCTCCATCCGAATGACGAAAAACCAAGCGGCCGAACTCTGTTAAAGCAGCATCTATTCATCACATTCACCTACTCTGCCTGTAAGCGACGAGGCCCGTAAGATCGCGGCCCGGGGTTCGGCCGCAACCGCCCAGGTGGCGAGGCGATGCTGTCTATCCTATAAGGTTTGGCCTTCAAACCGGTACATAAAGACCATCGCCGGCATTTAGAACAAGAGGTCTGCTTTCTTCAAACTTTGGCCCCCTATGCAAACTGGTGTAGGAGCAAATCCCAAAAGTGATAGCGCTCCTGGCGCTCCCCTCACGTTCTTTGGCCAGACTGTTGACGGGGATCAGGATCATATCAGTATCAAAGGTTAAGTTATCCGCTGGTTGCGGATTGTGTCCGATAATCTTCGGTTATCGGATATAACAGGATTGAATTTCCTCCATACCCGGACTATTCAGATTGCCCATGCAGGACCTCATCAAAGGCGGCCAGCTCCTATCAGCAGGCGCCTTTTGGACCTGGGCACCGTGCGGCCGGCCAGGGCGCCGAGATATCCGGCGCCCGTGGCCCTCTGGTGGTGCGCTTCATTTTAGATCACACCGGGGCGATGGATGCAGTCATAGATGCGGCGCTGGTGGAGCCTGGCATCAAGTGCCGCCTTGGCCCCATGTGATTGCCACCGTGCGCCAGCGCATTGCGACGCTGTCCGTGGCCCACAAGTTCCAGGGGATTGCCCATAGTGAAAATCCATGTGCCGCCGAGCCGGTGCGCTTGCTGCTTTCCAAGGCTCACCACTTGGCCGTCAGGCGGGCTGGAGGCCGGCGAAGAAAAATGCGGCAACCCTCGATCTTCTCTATCCCATGCCCAACACCTGCCGGACCGACAAGCTGGTCGACATTCTGTTCAAAAAGTACAAAGGACATGGGTAACTCCAATGTCTGTGATTTAGATCACAATGTTAGAAAAATATTCTGATTGATTTCCGTACAATGCTAATGTATCTGCTTTCTACTCTCTTTTAAGACGCCACCCATTCTGTTTTATGTAGTCTGATCTGTCGGTATAGTTTTGCTTGCAGTACGTTGCTGGGAACTGTGTGAATATGATGCCAGACCTGCGCCTTTCTATCCATCCTTATAACAGCAAAGCAAAACTTCATGTCTCTTCGTCCCTTCGGGCTTCTCTGAAACCAAGAAATTTATTGTTCATACAAAGTGTTAATCATGAGCACTGGCGCAAGGTCATGTGCCCTCTTGGTGCTCAAGATCATCATACAAAGGAATTAGGAGTGTGAAGCAATGCCCCTTTTAAGAGAAACCTTAGAAGGTTCTACGAGCAGACATAGGAGCCGGCGCCTTTTAAAATTTGTGCTGTTTTGGCTGGTTTTACTTCCCCTGATAACATGGCGGGCCGTATCTTGGGCTGATACGGCGGTGAGCAGCAACATCACCGCCGATACCACCTGGACCATTGCTGGTAGCCCATACATAGTAACCGGCTATATTACCGTCCAAGGATCTACCAGCTCCGGCGCAACCCTGACCATCGAGCCGGGAGTCGTGCTCAAATTCAACAGCGGCCGCTACCTGAACATCGGTGCATCTTCCGGCAACCCGGGAGCCCTGGTGGCCCAGGGTACATCATCGGCCCCCATCACCTTTACTTCCAATCAGGCCACGCCCACGGCCGGGTACTGGAACAACATCCGCTTTAATAATACAGCCGATGACGCCACATCGATCCTGGAACACTGTGCCATCCAGTACGCGGGCAGCGGCGGTCAGGGCGCAGTGAACATCAGCCAAGCCTCGCCGACCATCCGCAACTGCGCTATCACCAACAGCTCCAGCCACGGCATCTATGTCAGCACCGGCAGCCCAACGGTCGACGGCTGCCAGCTCAGCAGCAACGGAAATTACGATCTCTGGTATAGCGGCACGATTGGCGGGTCTGTTACTGGAACCGGCATCTCAAACGGGATCTACCTTTTGGCCACAGGTTCTGTAGTCTTAAGTGGCAACACGGTCCACCAGAACGACAGCTTCCCCATCAAGGTCTATGCCGACAATGTGGGAGCGCTCGTAAGCGGCTGCACATTCAGTGATGTAACCACCGCCAGCTACATTGAGGTCAGCGGCAGCACCATTACCAAAGATGCAACTTGGACTGCTGTAATTCCCTATGTGGTTACTACAAATTTGACAGTCCAAGGGGGCGATGGCGCCGATGGGATCACGACCCTGACCATCGAGCCGGGAGTCGTGCTCAAATTCAACAGCGGCCGCTACCTGAACATCGGTGCATCTTCCGGCAACCCGGGAGCCCTGGTGGCCCAGGGTACATCATCGGCCCCCATCACCTTTACTTCCAATCAGGCCACGCCCACGGCCGGGTACTGGAACAACATCCGCTTTAATAATACAGCCGATGACGCCACATCGATCCTGGAACACTGTGCCATCCAGTACGCGGGCAGCGGCGGTCAGGGCGCAGTGAACATCAGCCAAGCCTCGCCGACCATCCGCAACTGCGCTATCACCAACAGCTCCAGCCACGGCATCTATGTCAGCACCGGCAGCCCAACGGTCGACGGCTGCCAGCTCAGCAGCAACGGAAATTACGATCTCTGGTATAGCGGCACGATTGGCGGGTCTGTTACTGGAACCGGCATCTCAAACGGGATCTACCTTTTGGCCACAGGTTCTGTAGTCTTAAGTGGCAACACGGTCCACCAGAACGACAGCTTCCCCATCAAGGTCTATGCCGACAATGTGGGAGCGCTCGTAAGCGGCTGCACATTCAGTGATGTAACCACCGCCAGCTACATTGAGGTCAGCGGCAGCACCATTACCAAAGATGCAACTTGGACTGCTGTAATTCCCTATGTGGTTACTACAAATTTGACAGTCCAAGGGGGCGATGGCGCCGATGGGATCACGACCCTGACCATCCAGCCAGGAGTCGTGCTCAAATTCAACAGCGGCCGCTACCTGAACATCGGTGCATCTTCCGGCAACCCGGGAGCCCTGATCGCCCAGGGCACTTCGGCCGCCCCCATTCTTTTTACTTCCAATCAGACCACGCCCACGGCCGGCTACTGGAACAACATCCAAATAGCCAATACCGCCAACGACGCCACCACGGTGCTGGAGCACTGCACCATTCAGTATGCAGGCAGCGGCAATCAGGGGGCGCTATACATCAGCAATGCAGCACCGGCCGTTCGCAGTTGCATCCTGCGTTACAATACCGGTCGGGCGCTCTATATCAGCGGCACTGGTTGCGATAACGCAGACATACGCACCAATTCCTTCAGTGGGAATGCCTACGGCATCTATCTGGACGGCAATGCACAGCCGGCGATTCGTTTCAACAATTTCGAAGGCAACACATCCTACGGGCTATACAACGCTTCATCCATTCTCGTAACCGCAGAAAACAACTGGTGGGGCGATGGACTGGGCCCAAACACCGGCGGCGATAAGACTTATGGAAATGTGGATGCGGACCCATGGATGAGCGAGCCTGTCAGCAGCCCGGGCGGCGGTGCCAACTCGGCCCCCATCGCGGTGGCCGATTCAGCCGCAACAGCGGAAGATACCTCCATAGCGGCCTTAGCAGTACTTTTCAACGATGGCGACCCTGACGGCGATACGCTAAGCATCACCGCTTTCACCCAGCCGGCCCATGGCACCGTCACGGACAATCACAACGGCACTTTAGCCTACACCCCCGCAAGCAATTTCAATGGCACCGATACGTTCACTTATGCTATCAGCGATGGCGAGCGAACGGCCATTGCCACGGTCAGCGTTACCGTACAGCCGGTCAATGATCCGCCCACGGCCAATGCCGGTCCCGATCAAAACCTCTACCGCGGCGCTACGGTGACCTTGGATGGACGCACCTCCTCCGACGTGGACGGCAATGCCATTACCTACAACTGGTCCCTTATCTCCAAGCCCGTTGGCAGTACCGCGGTATTGTCGAATGCCACCATCGCCACGCCGATGTTTGTTGCCGACGCCGCCGGGCTATATGAAATCCAATTGCGCGTCAGTGATGCAACGCTCTTCAGCGAGATCGACATTGTCCGCGTCAATGCGACCACACCCGTGGTGACAGTACCCGCCATCACCGGGCTGGCATTAGCCCAGGCGGAATTGCTTCTGGCGCAATCCGAATTAACCTCCGGCGCCCTGGCCAGAGAATATTCCGATTCCGTTGCCCAGGATCATGTCATCCGCCAGGACCCGGCCGCGGGCGTCTCCATAGAGGTGGGTTCCGCCGTCGATCTGGTTGTCTCCCGGGGGCCACTGCTGCAACCGACGGTCAATCTGGCAGCCTCACCGCCTATCATCGCCCAAGGTCGTACGACCACCCTTACCTGGACTTCCACCAGCACCGAGACAGTCTCCATCGACAACGGCATCGGCCTGGTGCCTTTGAACGGCTCCGTCGAATTGATACCGGCCCAAACCACGACATATGCCATTACTGCCGCCAATCCTGCCGGGTCCGCGACACAGTCCGTCACCGTGGAGGTCAGAAAAGCACCAACCGCAACGCTCTCCGTTATTCCCCAGAACGTCCAAAGCGGTGAACCGGTCACCCTTGCCTGGCAAACCCAAAATGCCGAATCGGTGACCATCGATCATGGCATCGGTGCCGTGGGGGCCTCGGGCACCAGAATTACCGTACCGGATGAAACCACGGTCTACACCCTGACAGCCACCGGCACCGGCGTTTCGGTGACCGCTACAGCGATGGTTACTATCAGCTTTCCCGGGCCCACGATCGACTTTCACACATCGCCCGAGGCCATTGTTCGCCGTCAATCCACCCAACTGACTTGGACCACCACGAACGCCGACAGTTGCACCATCGACCAGGGCATCGGCCATGTGCCCACCTCCGGCGGCATCACGCTGTCGCCCGACATATCGACCACATATACCATTACCGCCCAGAACCACGGCGGCAGCGTGACGGCCAGAACCACGGTATCGGTGGTCGCCGATCCACCCACCGTTCAAGCCAGCGCCCAGGAGCCAACGATATCTCCCGGGGCTTCGACCGTTCTCAACTGGCAGACCACCCATGCGGAGCGATGCACCATCGAACCCGGTATCGGCGAGGTAAACCTGAACGGCGCCATGACTGTGATGCCGGCAGTGGATACCACCTATACGATCACGGCCTATGGCTCTGGGGTCAGCGCCCAAACAAGCGTCAAGGTATGTGTTAACTACCCCTCGCTGGGCGTCATAAACACAATTGCCGGAAGCGATACCTACGGTTATAGCGGTGACAATGGCCCGGCGGTACTGGCCGAGATGAACTTGCCCACTGATATGGCTGTGGATCGGGAGGGCAACGTGTATTTCGTTGACAGCCAGAATTACCACATCCGGAAGATCGACGCCCAGGGAATAGTCAGTAACTTTGCCGGCAGCGGCTGGGGCTACAGCGGCGACGGCGGGCCGGCCCTGCAGGCCGAAATTATCCCCGTGAAGATAGCAGCCGATGGCATGGGCAATATTTACTTCAGCCAGGCCGATACAGATAGCTGCTACTCCAGCACGAGCGAGGCCGAAAACTATGTCCGAATCATCCGCAAGATCGATCCCAACGGCATCGTCACAACCATTTTTAACTCGCCCGACAAGGTGCGTGGAATGGTGGCCGACGATTCCGGCAACCTATATGTTTCATTGGGTAAAATCGTTAGTAAGATAAACCCGGATGGCACTTCCGAGGCCGTCGCGGGCAACGGCACCGAAGGGTTCGCCGGTGACGGCGGCCCGGCGATCAATGGGCGCTTGAAAAATGCAGAGGATTTGTGCCTTGATCACAAGGGCAATTTGTTCATCAACGACAGCGGCAACGACCGGATCCGCAAGGTCGACACCAAAGGCATCATTACTACCGTGGCAGGCGGAGGTACGCAAAGTATCGATAACATACCTGCTTTGGATGCCGTCTTTTACAACGCTATTCGGAGCATGGCCATCGATGGCGACGGCAATATCTACCTTTTGCAAGACAAAAGCCACAATAAAGTTGTCCTGAAGAAAATCACAACAGACGGTTACCTTATCACGCTCAACGACACACAAATTGATATCACGGCCAGATCCATCGGCGATGGCAGGCCCGTGCCGGAAGCGCGCCTTGTTTTCCCAACCTGCATTCGCATCGATCGCGGCGGAAATTTGTACATTGCGGAGGCGCCCGCGGAATTTGATGTGGTGACGCACAACTTCGATTCCGGGTATGGTCATGACTATATCGATAGCTGCAAAGAAGTCGGTGAATACTTTGCAAAGAGTTCAAGAATCAGAAAAGTCGCCCCGCCCGCGGCATTTCCCGTGCTGATCGTTACGCCGGCGGACGGCCTGGTCAGCTTTTCCGATCACATCACTCTCTCCGGTTTTGTGCGGCCGGGTGCGCAGGTGCTTATCAATGGCGCCGAAGCCACAGTAATAGATGATACCTTTAGCGTCACCGTCCCTCTGTCGGAAGGGCGCAATCGCATCCTCGCCCAAGCCACCTTGGCCGACGAAACCATCGGCTACGATGCCACCGATATAGAATACCTGCCAGAGTATTATGGCATACTGGAAAAAGCCATCGAACCCGAAAAGATAAATGAAATACCAGGCTATACATGGGAGTGCCCGTCCGACGACCCCATGTATTACTCTCCGGAGAAAATAACTACGGACAGTCATGGCAATATTTATCTCCCATTGTGCAATAGCATCTTCAAGATCGAGCCCAGCGGAGCTTGGGAAGTTCTCGCGGGCAATGGCACATCCGGGTTTTCGGGCGACGGCGGGCCGGCCGTGGAGGCCACGCTTTTCAGTCCCATGGGAATCGCCGTTGCCCCCGACGGCACCGTCTTCTTTGCCGATACCGGCAATCACAGGATTCGCAAAGTGGGTCCTGACGGCATCATTTCCACAGTGGCCGGGACGGGCAACACCTACCGCAACGGCAACACACGACCGGCTCTGCAAATGAACCTTTCCTTTCCAGCGGATGTTGCCCTGGCGCCGAACGGCAGCCTGTATATCGCCGACACAGGCCACTATCGCGTTTTGCTTCTGGCCAACGCCACGTGCTCGCTTTTCACAGGGGAAGCGACCCAGCCGGCCAACGAGAATGCGTTCAAACCATCAGGCCTCGATATCGACAACAACGGCAGGCTATTTATCGCCGACCCCGGCACCAATTCGATCTGGCGCATGGATGGTGGTGCCCGAACTCGGGTGGCTGGCGCAACATACCCTGAATGGTATGGCAAACCTTACGGCGATGGGGGTCCCGCCACCGAGGCGTGTCTTTTCCATCCTACCGATGTCGCGGCCGGGGCCGACGGCACTTTTTACATCAACGAGACCGAGAATAAACGAGTGCGGCGGGTCGAAGTAGACGGCATCATTCGCACCATGGTGGGGTACCCAACGATTTTCAGTGAATATTCTTTCAGATACGACTATGACAATTATGGCGATGGCGGTCCCGCCCAACTGGCACAGATTGATATTTGGCCGAAAGGCATAGCGGTTTCTGCCGAAGGCATTGTCTATCTGAGCGACTTTGGAAGCCCTATTCTAAAAAAAATCGAGGCCCCCCTGCCGCCGACAACCATCTCCGGCCGCATTACCGACGCCGAGAGCGGTTCGCCCCTTGCCAGTGTTACGGTTGCTGTGGAATGGATGAATGAGGTCTATACCTCATCCACCGGGGCGGATGGCGAGTTTACCCTCACCAATGTCCATGCGGTGGACGGCACGCTGCACATCACCGCTTTGGCACCGGGCTATATCCTTCGAAATGAAGAGCGACTCATCACAGGCGGCAGCCTGACGGCACCCCTGGAAATCCGGATGAAGCCCAGGCCGCCGCTTATGTTGGATCTGACCCTGCCCGAAGAGAATGCCGAGACGGTCATCTCCCAAACGACGGTTGCCGGCGGCACTAGCCACCCCGCCCGGATCACCATCGACGGCTTGGAAGTACGGTCCGCGGGGATCGATTTCATTGAATCGGTCAACCTGCGGGAGGGACCGAACACCATCACCGTTTTGGCCCAAGACGCTTACGGGCAAAGTGCTTCCATCGAACGGCAGGTGACCCACGCCTACCAAAACCCCGTGGTCGCCATTCAAGCCTCCGCCACCCAAATCCTGCGGGATCAATCCGTGCTCCTTACATGGAGCAGCGCCAACGCCGCCGGTGTGCGCATCGAGCCCGGCATCGGCCCGGTGGCGACCAGCGGGACTATATCCGTGAGCCCCACTCAAACCACCACCTACACCATCAGCGCCGACAACCCGCCCTGGAAGGCTATGGCCAGTACCACCGTCGCTGTCACCCAAACCGAACCGGTGCGCCTGCGCGCGACACCACAGGCAATCGATCTAGGCCAGAAGGCGACCCTCATGTGGAGCTGCCGGGAAGATTTCGCGGACACGGTGACCATCACGCCCGGCATCGGCACGGTCGGCCCGGTAGGGAGCACCCAGGTGGCCCCCCGCGGCACCACGACCTATACGATCACCGCCACGGGAACCGGCGGCACCGCCACGACCAGCGTGACGCTCGATGTCAACTTGCTCCCTCCCATCGTCACCTTCGGCGCCGATAGCCTCAGCGTGCCCTACAACGGCCACAGCACACTCACCTGGAGCACCCAACTGGCGGACAGCGTCCAGCTCGACGGCCAACCGGTGCTGTTGAGCGACAACCGCACCTACATCCAAATCCGGAACACGACGGAGTGCACATTGACCGCCACCGGGCCGGGCGGCACCACGACCCGCAAAATCATCATCGAAGTGGTGCCGGTCGGCAATCAGCCGCCTTCGGCGTATATGTACTTCACCCCCGTCGACGACTGGACCCAGCCCTTGACGCTGACCTACCGGCTCTCCTGGCAAGTTGGAAACGCCAATACCGTGAGCATCGACAACGGAATCGGGCAAGTGCCGCTGGTTGCCAACACGCTGGTCTGCCCGAGCGAAACCACCACCTATACGCTCAC
>Ga0209270_1001029_pt1 | contig 45235 bp, 37 predicted proteins | sample MTBAKSrepl1MetaG_FD_187456 | JGI IMG/M metagenome (GOLD analysis project Ga0209270, IMG submission 187456) | Enrichment culture microbial communities from Arthur Kill intertidal strait, New Jersey, USA, that are MTBE-degrading - MTBE-AKS1... | ecosystem: Environmental > Aquatic > Marine >... | reverse complement strand
GCAGCCGGTAAAAGGTCTTGACCGAGGCCCCCAGCAACTCGGCCGCCTCCTCGCAGCTCAAACGACGCTTTTGAAACTGTCCGTAAACTTCCTCAAAACACATCAGCCTGACCTCCTGCAGCACTTCCGACCGCCTCATGGATGAACCCCCTCATCGAGATACATCCCTCATCGGTCAATTCATGTGCTACATACATCGGTCATATCATGTGCTATCGACAAAATCTCCGCCGACCCTTGACAATTGGATTTGGCCGAGTGTAAATTCAAGGACGCCTTGGGGCCGGGGCGATAAACGGGCCACGGGCGCTTAGGTGGATTCGGGTGATTGACCGGAACCTGGTTGCGGGAACTGGCATATAACCGCTTGGCTCAAGAGGCGAGAAACTAAATTTAAAGGCAAGACGGCCGGCGCTCTCTGCGGAGTTTGCTGATACCTAAAAAAAGTGTTTCTTCCACCGTAACTTTGGTATAAAAGTCGAAATTTGGGCGGTCCGGGTATCCGGGTGGACTAAGATTTTATATTAAGCGATAGTTCTCACATTCACGCAGGAGGACAAATGTCCGTGCGAAACCTTATCATTCTATTAATAATCTTCTTCGTCCTCGGTCTCGTTTCCATTACGGCCGGTCCACGGTCGGTTCTGGCCCAGGACAGTGAATGCATCAAATGTCACACCGACCTAGAGAAACTTAAAAAAATCACCTCGGTCCTCAAGCCGAAAGGTTCGGAGCAGGGCAGAGGGGTCAAAATCGAGCCACTGACTCGCGACCAAAGGGTCTTGATCGACCAAAAATTGTTGGAAGATGAAAACCACGGCGAGTTGGGATGCGAGGAATGCCATGGCGGCGATCCGACCAAACCCGACTTTGACGGCGCGCACATCGGCATCAAGCGGGACCCCTCCTATCCGGCCCCGGGCGTATGCGATGACTGCCACAGTGAAACCGAGCATTACGCCAAGAGCCTCCACACTTCCCTCCGAGGCATGAAGACGCCCCTTTACGCCCGGGCCGACACCGATCCTACCGTTTTAGCCCAGATCGACAAGGCCTTCGCCCACTGCGCCCGCTGCCACGGCAGTTGCGGGCAGTGCCACCTGAGCCGGCCGGTGCACGGCGGGGGCGGTCTGATCGCCGGGCACCTTTTCCAGAAAAAGCAGCCCATGGACCAGACCTGCCGGGTCTGTCACGGCACTGTCTTCAGCGAATTCGAGGGCGGTCTTGCAGCGACCCAACCGGACGTTCATCAAGAAGGCGGCATGGAGTGTCTCGACTGCCACGAAAAAGACCAAATGCACGGCAACGGCAAGGTCTATGAGTCCAGATACGACGTCGAAGGCGGCCCCGCCTGCCTTGATTGTCACGAGGAAATTTTTGGGGAACAAGGCGAAAACAAGAAAACCCATGACGCTCACAAGGGCAAGGTCAGTTGCCAGGCCTGCCATTCCCAACAATACTTAAACTGCGCCTCCTGCCATTTGACCAAGGATTGGGGTGAAGAGAAATACACGAGCTGGGTGGATTTCAAGATCGGCTTAAATCATCGCCAAAGCGAAAAAAGGCCGGAAAGATTCGTGCCGGTCCGCCACGTGCCGGTTCACCCCGACCTTTTCGCCCCTTATGTGGATAAGGCTCTGACCAACTTCAACGTTCTGCCTACCTGGAAGATGGCCACTCCCCATAATATCCGCCGCCAGACCCAACAGAACAAGGACTGCAACAATTGCCACGGCAACTGGAAAGTTTTCCTGATGCGGCGCGATGTGGAAAACGATTTGATCAAGGCCAACCACTCGGTCATGGTGCCGCCGGCCAAGGTGCCCGCCAAAATGGCCCCGAGCGAGTGAGACTTCCTTAAAATATCCAGACGACTTTCCGGCCCCCGGTTTTAAGCCGGGCCGTCCGGAAGGTCGATCTGGACCGGATGTTATAAAACTCTTAAACAACTCTCCAATAAAAAAGTGAACTCGCCCTGAAAAGTGTTGCCCGCCTTGGCCGGACCGTTTATCATCTTTCCAAGAAAAAGCGAGTGGTTCAAAACAGATTAAGTAAGCATATGGTTATCTGTGGTCTGGATTCCCGCTTTCGCGGGAATGACGATGATAACTATACGTCATTTATCTGAAAGTCGACACTGAATGCGCCTTTTTCACCTGACCCGAAGCTCCACCCGTCACCCCTGCGCAAGCAGGGGTCCAGAATAAGAATTATCCCAAAGACTGGGTTCCCGCTTTCGCGGGAACGACGGCTGGGATATCTCTGGCGGGAAAAACAACTACGCCTCGGGTAACCGGACTTTCATTTCGCGGTTGTGCCTTAAGGGGCATGACGGTTCCTGCGAAAACAGGTATCCGTTTCCGTCGGCCAGGCTGAAAGAGGCGGGAAATGCTCAAGTTCAGTGAACGATTACTATAGTAAGTTCTTTGAATTTACCGGGGGGTTTTCGTCCGGGAGAAGATAATTGATTCAAAAAACTGATCCAGAAAATATTCCGGTCGGTCAATCCAGTCCGGAGCGGGCCGTTTTGGCTTTTACCCGCAAGGAACTTAAGATTTTCAGGTCAATGCGGCCTGGGGGCCGGGAAAGGGCGCCCATTTTTGGGCTGACCAAATTGACCGCCTGGGCGGACTTGATTTTAGCCGGCCCCATCCTTGGAGCGCCCCACGCGGCCATGGTCCTGGAACACTTGAGCCGTCGAGGCGTGCGGAGTTTCCTGTCGTTGGGCTGGTGCGGCTCGCTCCGTCCGGAGCTGGTTTGGGGCGATATCGTTCTGCCGGTATCGGCCTGGTCTGAAGAGGGGACCTCGGCCCATTATCCCCTGACCGACGGGCCGGCCGAAGCCGATCATGAATTAGGCGGTCGTCTGGCTCAAACCTTGAACGAATTAGGGTATAAATTTCAGACCGGTCGGGTGTGGTCCACCGACGCCCCGTTTCGAGAGACCAGGGACAAGGTCAAAAAGTACGCCGCCGAAGGGATGCTGGCCGTGGACATGGAGACTTCGGCCTTAATGACCGTGGCCCGGTTCCGAGGCCTGGCCTGGGCCGGGCTGCTGGTGGTTTCGGATGAACTTTGGGGGGAGAAGTGGCGGCCCGGTTTCGAATCGGCGCAGCTGGAAGACGGCCTGACCAAGGCGGCCCGGGCCGTTCTGGCGGCGGCCTCATGAAAGGGCCGGCCATCCTGGCCGTCGACCTCGGCGGCGGCACCCAGGACATCCTGTTGTTCGATCCGGGTCAGACCCTGGAAAACGCGGTCAAGCTGGTCCTGCCCGCCCCCACGGTCATGGCGGCCAGGAGGATCAGGGCCGTGACCCGACAAGGCCGGCCTCTTTTTCTGACCGGACAGGTCATGGGCGGCGGGGCGGTGGTGCAAGCCGTCCGGGACCATCTTCGGGCCGGCCTGCCCGTCTTCAGTTTAACCGACCCGGCTCTGACCATTCATGACAACCTTGACAAAGTTCGGGATTTGGGAGTCGAAATAGTGGCCGATCATCCGGGCGGCGGGGCGGTGGAAGTGAAACTGGGGGACCTGGACCTGGAGGCTTTGAGACAAGTCTTGGCCCTCTTCGAGGTCCCCTGGCCGGAAATAATGGCCCTGGCCCTTCAGGACCACGGCTTTTCCCCCCAGGCCAGCAACCGTTTGACCAGGTTCGCCCAATGGCAGCGGTTCCTGGACGGAGGCGGCGACATAACCGGCTTATTGTATTCCGAATCCCCTCCGGAATTGACTCGAATGACCGCGGCGGCCAGACTGGCCCCCGGAGCTTTTTTCATGGACACCGGCGCGGCCGCCCTGCGTGGGGCTGTTTTGGATGAATTCGCGGCGGTCCACCTCGAGGAAGGTCTGGTGGTGGTTAACGTGGGCAACGACCACACGGTCGCGGCCTTGGTCCGCGGCCGACGGGTTTGGGGCGTCTACGAACACCATACCAGCCTGCTGGATGCGAACCGGCTGGCCGGACATATCACCCGGTTCGCCCAGGGGACTTTGAGCCACGCCGAAGTTTTTGACCAATGGGGCCACGGGGTGGTCTATCAGCCGGGTTATCCGGACACGGGGCCTTTCACCTGGGTGGTCGTCACCGGACCCCGGCGGAAGTTGGCCGAAGGACTGGGCCGGATGGCCGTCCCCTACGGCGAGATGATGCTGTCCGGCTGTTTCGGCCTGGTGGAGGCCGTCAGGGAGCACTGGATAAAACAAGGCGGATTATAGGTCCGAAGTTACCGAGGAGGTCCAGGCGATGGGCATGAACAACTTGTTTTTTCTGGAAAACATCGAATGGTTCGACCGAACCGGGACCGAGATGGTCCATCGGGTGCCCGAATCTGGTTCCGGCGAGATCAAGCTGGGCGCCCAATTGACCGTCCGGGAGAGCCAGGCGGCGGTGCTTTTCTATCAAGGCAAGGCCTATGATGCTTACGGTCCGGGCCGCCACACCTTGACTACGGCCAACATCCCCATTTTGACCAAAATTTTGAGCCTGCCCTGGGGCATGTCCAGTCCCCTCCGGGCCGAAGTCTACTTCACCAACATGAAAATCTTTCCGAACCTGAAATGGGGCACCCGGGAGCCGGTGGCCTTCCGTGACGCCGAACTGGGACTGATCCGTCTGCGGGCCTTCGGCATTTTCGACGTGCGGATTCTTCAACCGGTCCTGCTGATCAACAGCCTGGTGGGCACCATGGGCGAGTTCACCACGGGAGGCATCGACGACTATCTCAGTCAGATCATCGTTTCGCGTTTCAATGATTTGATGGGTGAAAACATCGATACGGTTTTCAATTTGCCCGGTCGGTACGACGAGCTTTCCGATAAACTCAAAACCAGGCTCCAGGATGATCTCAGTCATTACGGACTGGGATTGACCAATCTGTTTATCAGCTCGATCACCCCGCCGCCCGAGGTCCAGCAGGCCATTGACGACAAAAGCCGTCTGGGCGTCTTTGACAATCTGAACGATCTGATTAAAATGAAAGCGGCCATGGCCTTGGAAAAGGCCGGAAGCCAAAGCTCCGAGGCCGGAGCCGGTTTGGGCCTGGGGCTTGGTTTGATGGCCCCGGTCATGTTCGCCGAGTTGTTCAAGGGCGGCCCGGAGGCCGGGGATCAAACGGCCGCCGAACTCCGTTGTCCGGATTGCGGCGGTACGGTTGAATCTCACCATCGATTTTGCCCTCACTGCGGGCACCAGCTGATAGTCTTTGACCAGTGCGGCCATTGCGGCAAGAACCTGCCCCCCAACGCCAAGTTCTGCCCCCGGTGCGGACAGCCGATTCAAATGAAGGCCGAACCCCGGGTCTGTCCGCACTGCCGGTTGGAAAACCTGCCTGGTTCGGTCTATTGCAATCATTGTGGTGAGAAACTCTAAGAAACCGGGGGGCTGGCGCGTCGAACTGAACTGTCCCCGATGCGGGGCCCCGGCGGACCTGGACGAATCCGACCAGATGATCTCCTGCCCTTATTGTCGGGGCGGATTCTTTTTGTCATCCCCAGGACCTTGGCGTTATTACCTGTCCCCGTCCGAACCGGCCCCGGCAGACCTGTTCTATGCCCCGTACTGGCGGTTCAAAGGCATGATTTTTTCTTGCCGGCCCTTCCAAATCGAGGCCAGGGCGGCCGACTCGACCATCCGGGGAACCGATGTCTCCGGTTTGCCGGTTTCACTCGGTCTGAGACCTCAAGTCTTGACTCTGAAAACCGTGTCCCCCCGATTTAAGGGCGGACTCTTGCCGGTGGAAACGGCCTTTGAAGACGCCCTGGCCCGGATGGAAGGAGCTTACGATCGACTTGATCAATATGAAGAAGAACCGACTATTTTCTACCGCTATTTCTTCGACGAAATTTCCAGCCTGATTTATACCCCCTTTTACCTGCAAGACGGCCTGATATTCGACGCTATTATCAACAAGTCCGTCGGGAAAATGCCTGAATCCTGGCGGGACCATGGCCCTCCCGTGGACCGGGACCTGGATTGGGACCTTAATTTTATCGCGGCGGTCTGCCCCCTTTGCGGTTGGGACTTGCACGGACCGAGTAACAGTCTGGCCGCCGTCTGTTCCGGATGCCTGACCGCCTGGAGGCCGACCCCGGAGGGACTGGCCAAGGTTGAATATCGGGCCGTGATCTCCACCGAAAAACCGACGGCCTATTTGCCGTTTTGGCGGATAAAGGCCAAGGTTCAAGGGATTGAACTTCGTTCGCTGGCCGACCTGGTCAAAATTTCAAACCTGCCCAAGGCTCCTCGGCCGGACTGGGAAAAAATGCCTTTATTTTTCTGGACGCCGGCCTTCAAGGTTCACCCGCAACTTTTCATGCGCCTGGTCCGCATCCTGACCGTCACCCAACCGGAAGTCCGGTTTGATCCCCAGCCCCCCGTTTCAAATTTTTATGGGGTTTCCCTGTCCGCAAGCCGGGCGGCCGAAAGCCTTAAGGCCTGTCTGGCCCATATCAGTCAAGCCAAACGAGCTTTGTTCCCCAAATTGCCGCAAATAGAAATCTTTTTAGATGAATCTTTCCTAGTCTATTTCCCCTTTTCCCGGAGCGGTCGCGAATTGGTCATGCCCAAGCTGCTGTTGACGGTCAGCCGAAGCGCCCTTGACGGGTTCAACGAATAAAAATTAAATTGCACTTTTTCGCACAATAAGGCCTTGATCCTTCCAGGAAACATGTTATACTTACGCGTCTCGTGTCTATAGCCGGTTGGAAAGCATGAATAATACGGAAATATTATATTTCCGCGACGGGCCTGTCATTCGGCCGGAGTGAGTTTTTAAACTGGTCCTGGTTCGATTATCAGTGAATAGTGATCGCGCGCCGTGATTCCTTGGACCCTTGGTCCCTACGTGCAACAAAGTCGAAGCTTTATCGACGTGGTTGCCTGAATCTTGGCGCCTGATTGATTCATTATTAGGTGGATGCCGAAAAAAGAAAGTATTAATCGGAGGGGAGGATGAGCAGAGGAAAATTCGGGGTGACCTTTTTTTTAAGTCTGACGTTGGCGTTTGCGGTCGCCTGTCCTGTTTGGGCTCAAGAAACGGCTTCCGCCGGCCAAGACCTGGCTTGGTGGATTTGGCCGCTGGTGCTTTTCATTGTTACTTTTATCATGGGCATTTTGGCCGTTTTGGGCGGCGTCGGGGGAGGGGTTCTCTTTGTCCCCATCATCAGCGGGTTTTTCCCGTTTCATCTGGATTTTGTGAGGGGAACCGGCTTGCTGGTCGCCTTGTCCGGCGCCTTGGCCGCCGGTCCCGGTCTGTTGAAAATGAACCTGGCCAGTCTGCGCCTGGCTATTCCCGTGGCCCTGATTGCCTCGACCTGCGCCATCATCGGGGCCATGATCGGTCTGGCCCTGCCCACCAACGTAATCCAGATTGCCTTGGGCGGCACGATTATCGGGATTTGCGCCTTGATGCTTACAGCCAAAAAGTCCGTGTTGCCCGATGTGCCGCAATCTGACCGGCTGTCTTCGGCCTTGAAAATTTATGGGGTTTACACCGAAGGAAGCACCGGCCAGGAGGTCAATTGGAAAATCCACCGGACGCCTTTAGGTTTGGCTCTGTTCATCATCATCGGCGTCATGGCCGGCATGTTCGGCTTGGGGGCCGGCTGGGCCAACGTCCCCGTCCTCAATCTGGTCATGGGCGCCCCGCTGAAAATCAGCGTGGCCACGAGTAAATTCCTCCTGTCCATCACCGACACCTCGGCCGCCTGGGTTTATATGAATCAAGGCTGTGTCATACCGCTCATGGTCGTGCCCTCTCTGGTCGGGATCATGCTCGGGTCTTTTGTCGGCGTCCGAGTGCTCAGAGTGGCCAAACCGGCCTTCATCCGCTGGATGGTCATCTTCATTCTGGGTTTTGCCGGTCTTAAAGCCCTCCACAAGGGCCTATTCGGTTAATTTTCACCCCCGTAATATAATCTTGAAGGAGGCAAAAAATGGCTGATCAACCAACGCCTTCCACCGAAGCGTCGCCTGAGCAAATACTTTACGCCAAATTTTTGGAAATCGGCATGTTCATCGGCTTGGTCATACTTTTTCTTACTTTTGCCATCTATGTTTTCGGCCTGATGAAGCCCTATCTGCCCTTGGACCAGCTTTCCCACTACTGGTCGATACCCGTGCACGAATACCTCGATGAAGCCAAAATCCGGCCCGGCTGGAACTGGGTGGGCCTGCTCGGGTATGGAGACTTCATTAATTTTATCGGGATAGCCCTTTTGGCCGGCGTGACCATTATATGTTACGCCTCCATCATCCCCCTTCTTTTGAAAAACAAGGATAAAATTTATGCCGGATTCGCCCTGGCCGAAGTGATTATTCTGGCCCTGGCCGCCAGCGGTCTCCTGGCCGTCGGCCATTAATTTAAAAATTCAGGCGAATAAGACAATTCCAAGTTAAAACAAAATCAGACGGCCAAATCGTCATGGCGAGGCCCGTTGAAGACGGACCGAAGCAATCCCTGAAATTAAAGTGATTGCTTCGTCATCCCGCCCAGCGGCCGCGCGCGGCCCGGGGCTCGCTGGGACCCATCGGTAAATTCCTTATTTTAATGCCATTTAGTATCGAGTTATTGGCGGACCGGATTCCCGCTTGCGCGGGAATGACGTCAGTAACCATACGTCATTTAGCCGAAGGTTCACCCTCGACGCGCCGTCTGGACCCGACCCGAAGCTCCACCTGTCACCCCTGCGCAAGCAGGGGTCCAGAAAAGGACCAGACCGAAGACTGGGTTCCCGCTTTCGCGGGAACGACGGCTTGGAGATCTCGGGCGGGAAAAACAACCACGCCTCATGGAATCTGGCTTTCATTTCCCGGTTGGGCCTTAAGAGGCATGAAATTTCCGGTGAAAGCAGGAAGCAACATCCATCGGCTGACCGGTTAACAACAAGCATGTTCTCGACAGGCTGACGGATTTAACCGATGAACTTCTGTTGAAAACGACGCGGAATATTTGATAGCATAAATTTTTATAGGGAACGTCGAAACAGTTCCCGGAATGAATTTTTTTAGGAGGTGCGCCTTGTCTGATAATTGGCCTAAGGTCTCGGCCCGGATTGACAGCTACATCGAGGAGATCGCCCGTTTCCAGGCCGAACTGGTGGCCTGTCCGGCCCTGGGCCCGACCAACGGCGGGCAGGGCGAGACGGAAAAAGCCGAACTGGTCAAAAGTTGGCTTAAGCGGCTGGCCCCGGACCAGATCATCGAAGCCGACGCCCTGGACGAAAGGGTGCCTTCAGGCCGCCGCCCCAACCTGGCGGCCCTTTTTCAAGGTCGGGGACCGGGCCGGGTCTGGGTTCTTTCTCACTTGGACATTGTCCCGCCGGGTGAACTTTCTCTCTGGGATTCTGACCCCTTTGTGCTGCGCCGGGAAGGCGACCGGATTATCGGCCGGGGGGTCGAGGACAACCATCAGGGCGTCGTCGCCTCCTATTTCGCCATGAAAGCCCTCCGAGACGAAGGATTGACCCCGGCCTATGATCTGGGACTGATCTTCGTGGCCGACGAGGAAACCGGTTCGGATTACGGCCTCAGCCACCTGCTCGAAACCCGGCCGGACCTCTTTTCCGAGGATGATCTTATTATCGTTCCGGACGCCGGGAACGAAGAAGGGACCATGATCGAGGTGGTGGAAAAGAGCATCTTGTGGCTCAAGTTCACCGTAAAAGGCCGGCAATGTCACGCCAGCACTCCTCACCTGGGGGTCAACACCCTGCGGGCCGCGGCCAGGATGATCAGCGCTCTGGACCAGGCCCTGCCTCGGACCTTCGATGCCTCGGAGGAACTCTTCTCGGTGCCGCGAAGCACCTTCGAGCCGACCAAAAAAGAAGCCAACGTTCCTAATATAAACACTATTCCCGGCGAGGACGTCTTTTATTTCGACGCCAGGGTATTACCTATATATAATCTTGTGGACGTCAAGGCCGCCGCCAAAGGAATAGCCGAAACGGTGGCGGCCGAATGCGGAGTAACGGTGGCCATGGGGACGGTTCAAGAACTTCAGGCCCCGCCGGCTACCTCCCCGGACGCGCCCGTGGTCCGGGCCCTGACCAGGGCCGTGGCCGCCGTCCATGGCCGACCGGCCAGACCCATGGGCGTGGGCGGAGGAACGGTGGCCGCCATGTTTCGGGCTAAAGGCCTTCCGGCCGCGGTCTGGTCCACGGTGGGCCACGCCGCCCATGCCCCCAATGAATACGCGCTGTTAACCAACCAGATCGCCGACGCCAAGGTTCTGGCTTACGTGTTTCTAGGGTTATAGCCATGCTTATGGATTCGGGGAACTGAAAAGACACCCGGGCGCCAAACCACTATGAAGGAATCAAAATTGTCGACCGCCGGCCAGCAACTCTCGACTTGGCCGGTCCGAGCCGCCGCCCAAAATCGGCTGTTGTTCTGGGCCTTGACGGCGGCCTTTACCGCGGCCCTGGCCGCCTCCCTGTTTATGGAATACCGCCTAAACCGGCAAGCGGCTCAGGACATGGCCGTGATCCAGGCCCGGACCCTCTTCGACAAGGAAACCATGTATCGAAAATGGAACAGCTCCCATGGTGGAGTCTATGTCCCGATCACCGAAAAAACTCAGCCCAATCCATACCTTGGCCCGGAAGTGGTCCGGGATGTCACCACCCTCGACGGGAAAAGGCTTACGCTGATCAATCCGGCCTATATGATCCGCCAAGTTCAAACTTTAGAGAAAGAAGAACTGGACGTCAACTCCCATATCACCAGCCTGAAGCCGCTCAATCCAGCCAACCAGGCCGATGAGTGGGAAACGTCCGTCTTGAAAAGGCTGGCCGCCGGGGAAAAGGAGGTCGGCTCTCTGGTCACGGTGGACGGCCGCGAGACCTTTAGATTGATCAAACCCCTGGTCACTGAAAAGCCCTGCCTGACTTGCCATGCCGCCCATGGCTACCAACTGGGCGATATCCGTGGCGGAATCAGCGTTTCAGTGCCCATGGCCCCTTTTTATGCAGCCCAAAACAAGCCGCTGGCCCTGGCCGGGTCGGCTCATGCCGGCTTCTGGATATTGGGCCTGATTTTACTCGCCGGCGGTTACATGTGGCTGCGCCGATCCGAACGCAGCCGCGGTCAAGCGGAAGAATTGGTGCGCTGGCTTTCTCGGGCCGTGGAGCAAAGTCCGGCTTCCGTGGTCATTACCGACGCGGACGGTCGAATAGAATATGTCAACCCAAAGTTCACTACCGTGACCGGGTATTCTTTCGAGGAAGCCCTGGGCCAAAATCCCCGGATTCTCAAGTCCGGCCGCCAGCCGCGCGAATTTTATCAGGATCTCTGGCAAACGATCACGGCCGGCGGGGAATGGCGCGGCGAGTTCCTGAACAAGAGAAAGAATGGAGAATTTTATTGGGAATTCGCTTCCATTTCTTCGCTTAAGGACACGGACGGGGCCGTGACCCATTTTCTGGCCGTCAAGGAAGACATCACCGCCCGTAAAAAGGCCGAGGAGGAACTGCGGCGGCAAAAAGATTTCAACGAAACGATATGGAACAGCATCTCCGACGCCATTGCCGTTATCGATCTTCGAAACTGCCTGATCGTCGACGCCAACCAGACTTTCCTGAGAGAACTAGGCTTACCCAAGTCCGAAGCCCTTGGGAAAACCTGCTACGAATTGACTCACAAAGCTGCCGAGATGTGTGACGTTTCGGCCCATCCTTGCCCACTGAAGGATATGTTCGAAGGCAGACTGCCGGCCCTGGTCGAGCACGTCCATACCGATTCGTCCGGGTCGGAAAAGTATGTTGAAGTAGCCGTCTTTCCGATCAAGGACGATCAGGGCGGGACCACCCAGGTGGTTCATGTCTCCAGGGACGTGACCACCCGCAAACTTTTCGAACAGGCCTTGGAAAAAGCCAAGGTCCAGGCCGAAGCGGCCAGCGTGGCCAAGAGCCAGTTTTTGGCCAACATCAGCCACGAAATCAGGACGCCGATGAACGGCATCATCGGCATGACCGAACTGGCCCTTGACACGGAATTGACCGGGGAACAGCGCGAATACCTGAATCTGGTCAAGTCTTCGGCCGAATCTCTTCTGGGCCTTCTTAACGATTTGCTCGATTTTTCTAAAATCGAGGCCGGTAAGTTGGAACTCGAACCCATCGATTTTTTCCTTCGCGACAGCCTGGAGGAAGCCCTAAGGCTCATGAGCTATCGGGCTCAGGAGAAGGGTCTTGAGATCAGCCTCCACGTTGACCCCGAGGTGCCCGACGCCCTGGTCGGCGACCCGGGCCGCCTGCGACAGGTCTGTCTGAACCTGATCGGCAACGCCGTCAAGTTCACGGAGCAAGGCGAGGTCATCATCCGGGTGACCTTGGAATCTAAAACGGATGGGGACCGGATTCTCCATTTCACTGTGGCCGACACGGGCATCGGGATTGCGCCGGACAAACAGAAATTGATTTTCGCGGCCTTCACCCAGGCTGATGGATCAATCACCCGCAAATATGGCGGCACTGGTTTGGGCTTGGCCATTACGGCCCAAATGGTTGAACTGTTCGGAGGTCAAATCTGGGTGGAAAGCGAACTCGGCCGGGGCAGCACCTTCCATTTCACGACCCGGTTCGGCTTGCAGAAAGAGCCCGAGGTCAAAAGCGCTTCCCTGGATTATTCCCGGTTGCGGGGCCTGCCGGTCCTGGTCGTGGACGACAACGCCACGGCCAGACGAATCCTGATCGAAGTCCTGAGTCAATGGGGCTTGAACCCGACCGCCGTCGAGGACGCATCCGCGGCTCTGAAGGCGGTCGAGGAGGCTTACGCCCAAGATTCGCCCTTCGCTATGATCCTCCTGGATTACCGGATGCCGGATATGGGCGGATTTGAATTGGCCAAACACCTGCTCTCCACCCCCGCCTTGAACGACGCGCCCATGATCATGCTCACCTCAAGCGCTCAGCGCGGCGATGCGGCCCGATGCCGGGAAGTCGGCATTACGGGATATTTACCAAAACCGTTCAAACAATCCGAATTGTGGGCGGTGATGAAGTCGGCCTTGGAGGAAACGCCCCCTCAAAACTTGTTTTTTCCGGAAAAAATCATCACCAGACACTCGGCCCGGGCCGCGATTCAAGGACTGACAATTCTGGTAGCCGAAGACAACCCCATCAACCAGCGCCTGATCGAACGCCTCCTGACCAAACACGGCCACTCGGTCCGCCTGGCCGGCAACGGCCGGGAAGCTCTGAAGAATTGGGGAAGCGAGTCATTCGACCTGATCCTGATGGATATCCAGATGCCCATAATGAACGGCCTGGAGGCGGTCGCCGCTATCCGGAAAAAAGAGGAAGCCGCCGGCGGCCGCCGCACCCCCGTTGTGGCCCTTACGGCTCATGCCTTGAAAGGCGACCAGGAAAGGTTCCTGAAGGCCGGCATGGACGGATACGTGGTCAAACCCATTAGGCCCGACTACCTGCTTAAATGCGTCGAGGGCCTGACTTTATCTCCCGACCGTTTGTCGAACGCTTGTTCCCTTGAGGAATCCACCGATTCCGACCCGGAGGAGGTTTTCGATGCGGCCGTAGCCCTGAATTGGGTCGGAGGCGATGAGAACTTGCTGAGAGAAATGGCGGAAATTTTTCTTCGTTCCCTCCCGGAACGCCTGGACGAAATCCGCCGAACGGTGGCCGAGCGAAACGCCCGAGAATTAGAAGCTTCGGCCCACGTCTTGAAGGGCTCGCTCGGCTATTTTTCCTCAGGCCAAGCCTTTAAAGCCGCCGGCGCCCTGGTGGCAATGGCCCGGGCCGGTGACCTGACCGGGGCCGAAGACATCTTCAAGAAACTCCAAAACAACTTGGACCGTATCCGGATCTCCCTGGCGGACTGGTTGAAAAAAGCGGTTTAAATTGGTGTTATAAATCCATTTCAGGCCGGTGAGGCTTTATATCCAGGACCGGGGTGCCGTCCAAGACCTCGAGACCTTGGACCGTAATCCTGCCGCCGGAAACCTCGATGACGTCGGTGAGATGCAGGCCGATGGGATTGGGCCGGGCCGGGCTGCGGGTGGAAAACACCCCCTTCATCGGCCGGGACCAGTCCCCCCTGGGGTGGACCCTGAGGACGTCCCGCGGGGCCAGATGCAGCCAGGTCAAGACCCAGACTTGGTCTCCCGGCCTGATTTCACCGGCCGCCGGAGCCAGCTCCGGGAGCAACTCGATCACCGCCTCGATATTCAGGCCCCGCCCCTGGTGGGGGATTGATTTTTTTTCCTGAAAATCGGACCTCACCCGGCCGATCGGCCGGAGAATAATTTCGTCCAAGGGTCCTGAATGATCGATGTTCATAAGGACGGGATCGGTCTACCCTTGACTTAATATGCCTCCCAAAAGGGCCAGCAGGACGCCAATGATGATAACCAGAAGAATGGGGAGAATAAAAACGCCCAGAATGACTCGGAGCAGGCCGACGCGGTGAACCCTTTTCAAGCCGATGACCACCAGGACTATCGACCAAATGCTCCCGACGAATCCACCCAGGATGGGCACGACGTTGAATAACAGGCTGGAGGCGGCGTAGGCGGCCACCCGGAAAGTCGCTTCAAAGCCGCCGCCGGCCCCACGGACGATCATCAGGAAGAAATGGGTGACGCCTGACCAGATGTAGAGACCGATGACTATCAGGATAGGCGACAGGACCATGAGGCCGATCATTATAGCCAGCATCAACCCCATCGGGGCCTCTTCGGCGCCGCCCGGGCTGAAACCCATGCCCAATAGGGACGCGACCAACTGCCAGAAAATGGAAAAAATGATGCCCAGGGAGCCGGCGATCACTCCGAAGGTCAGTGGTCCTTTTTTCCCCCCGCTTACAGGCATTTGATCGAAGAACCCGGCCGGGCTGAACAGAACCTTCTTGACCGTGGCCCAAAAATCCCCCAAAAAACCGCCCCGCCGATCCTCCCATGGAGTTCCCTTCTCGGGTCCGGTCTCTTCGGCGGCGCTAGCTTCGACTTTTCCGTAAGCGACCAAGTGCGCGGCCATTGCTTCCAAATCAGTGGCCGGGGCCGGCCGGTAAGCCTGGCGAGAAGATTCCGGCTCTTCATTTTCTTCGGGAAAACCGGCTGATTCAGCCTCTGCCTCGAACGGCGGCGGCGTCTCCAGGCTGGCCCCCTGCTCCAGGTCCAGATCGAATTTAGCCTGGCAGCGCGGACAGGTGGCTCTTTTGGCCTTGGCTGGTATCTTGGCCGGATCAATTTCTTTGGAAAAATTGCAATTGGGGCAAACGATCTTCATTAAGGGAACCTCCGGTCCAGACAATAGGTACAAGAGCCTCCGGCTCAAGTTGTCTGACAAGCATCCTTTAGCGCAGATTAGCACATACCGATTTCGGTGTCCATGTTCAAGAACTGAAAAATCACAGCTATCCGGCCGGGTTGGCCGGGCTTTAGTTTCTTGGCCGCGATTCGCCTCCCCGGCCGCCGGGCTTGATTCTGCGGGAATGAATCGGCCGGTTTGGTCTTATGCCGCAAAACCGCCCTTGGGTAAGGTTTTTCAGCCTTCATCCGGTTTGATGAAGACCCAGCCCTGGAGACCGTCCCGGGTTTTAATCAGGCGCCACTGGCCGGATGATTTCACGAGCTTTGTTTCAAGCACCTGGAATTCCTCTGTTGCAGACAGACGGCCGAGGACTTGACTGTCTAACGAAGGCCCGGTCCGAACGACCAGGCCCGGTCTTTCCGTCCCGGTCCCCTCGAAATCGGTTTTCAGTTCCGCTTTTTTGCCCGGCTCCTTCTCCAGGTCGGAGGCAAAAGGAGGAATCAAATTATCCCAACTTTTTTTCCGCCCCGAAAGTTCAGGCGGTTGGACAACTTGCTTGATCCGGGTGATGATGTTATTTTGGGGCAGACTCCCGTGAAGTTGCGCCCACAATTCGGGCCACTGCGGCCACAGATAAACAGTCAGGGACAGACCGGCCATTAGAATCAGGGTCAAACGCAGGGGCGTCCGGCTCCCCGCCGGTCGTTCCATGGTTGCCCGTTCCAGTTCGTCCAGGAAATCCTCAACCTTGTCCCAGCGTCGCTCCGGGTCTTGATCCAGGCAGCGCAGGACCAGGCGATCATATTTTTTATCCAAACCTTTTTTAACCAAGCTGGGTGGTTGGAATGCCCCCAGTGGGGGGCGGCCGGACAGCATTTCATAGAATATCGCCCCTAGGGAATAAATATCGGACCGTTGGTCCACCGCTTCGGTCCCGGTCCTTTGCTCGGGGGATAAATAATTGAAGTTACCGCCGGCCCCGCCGGGCTTGGGGAGCGTGGTCGCTCTTGCATCTCCGGCGGCCAGGTGGGCCAGGCCGCAATCAAGGACCTTGACCGCGCCTTTGCCCATAATGATGTTATCCGGCTTTAAATTGCGGTGGATAACCCCCCGACTGTGAGCGTAGGCCAGGGCCGCGCCTATTTGGGCGATAAGGAACCTGATTTCGTCCAGACCTAACTGGAACGAGCTCAGGTAATGGGTCAGGGTCACCCCTTCAATGAATTCGCTGATCACGAAATAAAGATCTTCCTTACGTCCGTATTTTAAAGTTTTGGCCAGATTGGGGTGATCCAGGCCGCACAGTGCCCCGACTTCCTGCCTGAACCGGGTCAGGAAATCGCTTTTCCGCAAGAGATCGAAATGGAGCACCTTGAAGGCCACGGTCTGGCCGTCGGAGTTGTTTCTGGCCCGATAGACCACCCCGGTAAACCCCAACCCGATCAGTTCCTGGATTTGGTATTGTCCGATGGTCTCCCCCCGAAGATCGGGCACCAAGGGCACGGAGGTCAAACCCGGTGACAGGCCCACGTTCAGTCGGTCGATGATCAGGTTGCAATGCCCGCACTTAAGCACCGGATCATCTTTCAAGGCGGGAATTGATCGCCGGCATTTGGGACAAAGGACGTTCATGACCTTAAGGCTGGTCTCCGATGGAAAAAGCGGCCGAGCCGCATGGCTTCGACGAACCCACTCGATCAGGCGGGTCCTGATTTAAAAACCTTGAACGGGCTTGATATTTCCTTGGCATAATAAAAGCGACGCGACCCGGCCCCCGGCCCCGATAATTCTAACGGACTTCAGTAGATAAAGCATAAGATTATGAAATCTTTCTGTCAACCTTAACCGTTGAGCCGGCCGTTTACTTCCCCGGGCTTGATGTGATATTTTATTGGTGCCATTAGTCAAACCAAGGCGCTCCGGCCGCCCAGGTGTCAAGGCCGGGGAGATGAACTTGGTTTGAGGGGCGTTGAACTAAGCCGGTTAAAGCTCATTGAGGGCTTGACACCGGCCAGGATGGAAAAATGACTGAAAGAATTCGGGTTGCGGCCGGCGCTGACCAGTTGGACAACCTCTTGGGCGGGCTTTTTATCGGGGAGAACGTCGTCTGGCATGACGACGCCGGGAGTCTGGCTTCGGTTTTTTGCCAGAAATTTCTTCAGGCCAGTCAGGCCGAAAACAAGCCGATCATTTATGTGAGTTTCGACCGCTCGCCGAAAATCCTCATGGAAAAACTGGGACCCCTGTCCGACTATGCCAATCTAACCGTCCTTGACTGCTTTACCAACGGGAAAGGGGCTTCCTCACCGGTTTTTCTTAGGTTTTATGAAGACGGCGGGCCGAAGCCGGGCGGCCGGGTCATCAAGGTGGATGAACCGCGGGACATCGACCGGGTCAACGAGGTCCTTTACGGAGTTCACGCCCGCCTCCAGGGGGACGTGCGCCTGGTCTTCGAAAGCCTGACCGGTATGCAGGAACTTTGGGGCGGAGAAGAAAACCTGATCAAATTCTATTCCCATGCCTGCCCCCGGCTCTATGAACTTGAAACCGTGGCTTACTGGATCATGGAGAAAGAAGCCCACACTTCCAGGCTCAAGGCCCAGATCACCCAGATCGCCCAGGTGGTTATCGAACTGACCATCAGGAGAGGGACGACTTCATTGACCATTCTCAAGGCCGAAAACCGGGCCATCGAAAATTTACAGAAACCTCACAATTATTGGGTCAGAGGTCTCGACGTCGGCTTGGAGACGGAAAAGAAGACCATCGGCGGCCTGGAGCTGGGACAGCGCCTGCGGGAACTCCGGACCAGGAAAGGCCTGTCCCAGACCGAGCTGGCTCGCCTGGTCGGCGTCACCCCCAGCACCATCTCCCAGGTGGAAAGCAACCTGATTTATCCCTCCCTGCCGGCCCTGCTCAAAATGGCCGAGATTCTGTCCGTGAACATGCAGTCTTTTTTTAAGGAAGAAACCCGGAGGAAAAATCAACTCCTGTTTACACCCGAAGACGCTTCCGACCTCAGACTGCCCGGATTACCCGAAGAAAACGGGCGGGCCTGGCGTTTGACCCCGATTGACCTGGAGACCAAGGCCGAACCACTGCTGATTGAAATTAATCCCGGTGCCTCTTTGTCCGATCATTTCTTTTTTCATAAAGGCGAGGAATTCGGTTACCTTATAAGCGGCCGGCTGGATATGAAAATGGAAGGCCTCGTTTTCACCCTCCGGCCGGGCGACATCATCTATCTGACCTCGGAAACACCCGGTCAGTGGAGAAATACCGGGTCCGAAGCGGCCCGGCTTCTCTGGCTGAAAATTAAATAATCACCACCAGGGCTGGCCAAGGGTCGGCTTAAAATGAAATAGATTGGATGGACAACGCTTCGTTCGATAAAACCATCGAGGCCCTGACCCTGATCAGCGCGGCCATCACCTCGGACCAATTTATTGAGGACGTGCTTCGGCTCATCGTCATCGTCACGGCCGAGGCCATGAATTCCCAGGTCTGTTCCCTTTGGCTCCTTGATGAGAAAAACCAGACCTTAACCATTCGGGCCACCCAGAGCATCAACCGCGATTACCTGAAAAAAAGGGCGCTGAAGGTCGGCGAGGGCGTGGTCGGCTTCGTCGTCCAGGAAAACCGGCCTTATCTATGCCAAAACGTTCTCCAGGACCGCCGCTTCAAGGAAAAGGAACTGGCTAAAAAAATGGGGCTGGTCTCCATGCTCAGCGTGCCCATGAGCGTCAGGGACCGGGTTATCGGGGTGATCAATTGTTTCACCTCCGTGCCCCATGACTTCACCGAGGTCGAGGTCAACCTGCTGACCACCGTGGCCAATCAGGCCGCTGTGGCCATTTATAACACCGAACTCATCGTCAAAACCCAGGTCATCCGCGAAGAGCTCGAGGCCCGAAAACTGATCGAACGGGCCAAGGACGTTTTGATCAACCGGAGGAAGATGAACGGCGAGCAAGCCTTCCGCTGGATCCAGAGAAGAGCAATGGATTCACGCAAATCCATGCGGGAAGTGGCCGAAGCTGTTTTACTGGCCGATGAGTTCGATTCCGGCCACGGCTCTCCGCATCCTTCTTGATTTTGCGCCGCCCCGAGGATTTTACCGCCTATCGGCAATGCTCGATGAAAACCTTTTACGACGGACATATCACCACCCTCTTCCCCAAAATGGAATTACTACCAGGACCGTCGGAATTTCTTGGGCAAGCCGTGATTTTGTGATAATAAACCGTCACCCGGCTTAAGGGTGACGAGGAAAAGGCTTTTCTGTTATCCAACGTTTTGTTTCGAGAGGTTTTCCATCGGATGGCCGTTAAGGGACAACATGGAATCGGCCGGACCGAGGTTAAATCCGACCGCGAGTCCTCAGCCCTGACTCGGCGCCTCCTGGATTTGTACGACCGCCTGCTGGCCGCCTTCGGTCCCAGGGGATGGTGGCCGGGCGACACCGAATTCGAAGTTATGGTCGGGGCGATCCTGACTCAGAACACGGCCTGGACCAACGTCAAGAAGGCCGTCGACAACCTCAAGGCCGCCGGCCTGCTCAATCCAGAAGCCTTGGACCGGCTTACATCCAACGAACTGGCCGCGTTGATCAAACCTTCGGGCTACTACAATGTCAAGGCGGTCAGGCTGAAAAACCTGGTCAGGCTGGTTCAGGCCGCCGGAGGCGGCGACCCGCCGCTCCTGCTCAAGCGGCCCCCGGAGCAGCTCCGGGCCGACCTGCTGGCCCTCAAGGGCGTCGGTCCGGAAACGGCCGATTCGATTCTGCTCTATGCCGCCGGCCGGCCGCTTTTCGTTATCGACGCTTACACCCGCCGCATCCTCGGCCGCCACGGCCTGGCTGAAGGCGACGAAACCTACGATCACCTCCAGGCCCTGTTCATGGACCACCTGCCGGCCGATCCCGCCCTTTTCAACGAATATCATGCCCTCCTGGTCCACCTGGGTAAACACTACTGCCGACCCAACCCCAGGTGCTCGGGCTGTCCCCTTGAAGGAGCCTAAGTATTCGGGAGATGGACAGCCCCAGCTTGGCCATGAATTTCATGAAGGCAAGGACGAGGTAAACGCACATGGCCGCCCAGACCTGAATGAGGACGACACCCAGTGCCCTACAACACTACTGTGGGATAGCCGCTCCGAGGTCCGGTAGAGAGAACCGAAAACCAATAAATTCATTTTATGGTTTGAGGACAATGTCTGTGTTATAATTATTTTAATGATATTCCACAGCTTTCGAGGCGACAGTTATGAGACGGATCAAGATCGTGCTAGAAAAGCACCCCGATGTTTACGTGGCTTACCCCTTGGGCCTGAAAGGGGTGGTGGTCGGCCAGGGCGAGACCTACGAAGCGGCTTTGGCTGACGTTAAATCGGCGATTTACTTCCACCTGGAAACCTTCGGCCCCGAAAGCCTGGAAACCGATCCGCCGATTTTGGAGGCCTTTATCGCGGAAACGGGTTTATCCCTCTGATGACGAAATTGCCCGTGGATGCCCCGGCCCGGGAAGTTTTAAGGGCTTTGGAACGCCTTGGATTTCAGTCGGTCAGGGAAGGTAATCATATTTCGATGGTGCGTGAAAATCCTGACGGCACGCGGACGCCTTTGACCATGCCCAACCATCGAATTATAAAGAGTTCGACCCTGCGGATCATCCTTACTCAATCCGGTATATCCAAGGAGGAATTCTTGAAGGCCTACCAAGGCTGGTGATCAAGTCATGTAGGTGTAAGTTAAATAGAGCGAAGCGAAACTCAATTATCCACAGGTTACCTTCCAACGTCCACCACCGCCTCCCGCAAAAAAAGCCTGGTTCGAATTTTCGGAACTTTCCCGCGCTCTTTCCACATTGTCCCGCTCCGTTCCCTCTGCCCCGGCTTGACCTTTTCCGAAAAATCGCCGGGTGGCCCGGATCCCGCGCGACGCGGGAACAGGTCCCGCCGGGACAAGAGGCCGGCCCCGGCTCTCGTTTCTGGTCTTATTCATTTATGACCGGGAAATATTGCACCGGTGCCCCACAGCTTTGCTGCGGGATAGTCGCCGGGAGGCCCGGACAACGTCAGGCTCCCGCAAGGACAAGAGGACCAGCCCGGGCGGACTCTAATAAAGGCGTCGTCTTACTGACCCGGCGTGACCGGGGCCTCTTGCGCCTGCGGCGCTCCGACAACGAGTTGTCGGAGCCACCCCCAAAAAACCAACCCAGGCCGCCACGACCACCTTGCCCGGGTGCCCCACAGCTCTGCTGTGGGATAACTGCCACCCTGAATAAAAGGTAAAAAAGAACCCCTCCCCCGGCGGAGGCAGTTGGCTCGTGATACGGGCTTCCAGCCCGTGAGAATCATGGGCAGGATGCCCATACCAACCCGGTGCATAACCGAAACCGGCAATTTTTTGACCTCTCCCGCCGGAGCCGGGGCGGGAAGCCTCCCGTTCGCAGGGGCTTTAGGGTGGGTCAAAACTAATTAATTTCAAGTTAATATCTCCCTTGTCCCTCCCCGCCAGGTCGGCTATAATCCTTCCACGGGCATGGTCTTTTCTTGGTTCCGCCCAGCGGGGCGGCGGATTTGGCGCGAGACATTGACTTTGACCGTTTTAACCGTTAATCTGTAATTATATTGACCTCATTTGACCAAGCCGTCCTTTCAAGGGACGGCCCGGCGGTGAGGTGGACCGGTCAATCGGGTTGCGGTCCTGGGTTCGGAGTACCGGGCTTGAGCGTCCGGACCCGCTCCGGGTTGAAATCCGGATGATTGACGTCTATAATGGTTGTGGCATGAGGACCGAAATCTAAAATGGACATGGTCCTGATCAAGGGTATTGAATCGGAGACCCAGTTTCGGCTGGCATAACTTATCCATTAACCTTATAGGTAATGGATATTAACTGAGGTAATCTCGGTGATGATTGTTTCCAATCGCGACAAGGCCTTCTCCGGGCAGACGGAAAGCAAGAAATCCTCCCTGGAAAATGTGAATTTTAATCTTAAACCCCAGGAATTGATGGAATATTTGGATCAATACATCATCAAGCAGGATAGGGCCAAGTCCATCATTGCCACCAAGGTCTGCACCCATTTCAACCGCATCCATTTCAACCGCAGCCTGCCCAAGGAAGACGGGGGCAGAAGTGTGGGTCAGATCAAAAACAACATCATCATGATCGGCCCGACCGGGGTGGGCAAGACCTATATGATCAAATTGGTGGCCAAAAAGCTGGGCGTACCCATGGTCAAGGCCGACGCCACCAAGTTCTCCGAAACCGGTTACGTGGGCGGGGACGTGGAAGACCTGATCCGACAGCTTTACCAGGAGGCCGGCGAGGACCTGGAACTGGCCGAACACGGCATTGTCTACTTGGACGAGGTCGATAAAATAGCCTCGAGCCATCATCTGCTCGGCCCCGATGTCTCCAGAACGGGCGTCCAAAGAAACCTGCTCAAGCCCATGGAAGAGACCGAGATCGATCTGAAGACCCCCCACGACCCGATCAGTCAGCTCCAGGCCATCGAACGCTACCGCCGGACCGGCAAGACCGAACGCAAAACCATCAACACCAAGAACATCCTGTTTATTTGCAGCGGCGCCTTTTCCGATTTGGTCCCGATTATTAAAAAAAGGATGCAAACCCACGCCATGGGCTTCATGGCCGATATTACCTCCAAGGACGCCGAGGCCCAGTACCTCCATCATGTTCGGGCCGAGGACTTGATCGAATACGGCTTCGAGAGTGAATTCGTGGGGCGTATGCCGGTCGTGTCCGTTCTGGACCCCCTGAGCGAGGACGATCTCTTCGAGATTCTCAAAAACCAAAACAATCCTATTATCACCAGTAAGAAAAAGGATTTCCGATCTTACGGCATCGACCTCAAGTTCGACGACGAGGCCTTGAGGTTATTCTCCCGGCAGGCGGCGGAGGAAAAGACCGGGGCCCGCGGCCTGGTCAGCGCCATCGAGCGGGCCCTGATTCCCTTCGAAGCCAAATTGCCTTCGACCAGCATCAAACGAATGTGCGTCACGGCCAGAAGCGTCCAGGACCCGGAAGGAGACCTGGATCGCCTGCTCCGGGAGCCGGACGCCCCGGAACGAACCCGGGATTACGAACGTCTCAGCGCCGAGGAGCGGGCCGGTCTGCTGTCGGCCATTGGTCAACAAAGCGAACTGCTGGAATTCCAGTTCAGCCTGTCCTTGACCCCGGCCCGGGCCAACCTGCTGGCCGATTTCATCCTGAACCAATTTCTCGACCTGGGGTCCGCGGCCAGTCAACTGGACCAGATTTACGAGCAGGTCGAAACCTGCGCCTTGTCTTTCTTCGAAAAACACGGACTGACCATCGAATTTTCCGAAGGGGCCGCCGACGAATTAGTCCATCGCATCCTAACCCAGGGCCTGGCCCCGGAAAAAGTCTGCGAGATGTTCACCCGGGACTTCGAATACGGACTCAACCTGATTAAGGAAAAGACCGGCCGGGCCCGTTTTCAGATCACCAGGGAAGCCATCCAGAACCCGGAGACCTTCCTCAACGACTTGATCACCGAACTGTTTCAGCCCAAGGGCCAAGGATAAACAACAGGAACAAAAAAGCCCCTCGCTCCGGCTTGGGGCTTTTTTTCTGCAACAGATCATGATCGGCATATCAAAGCTTTACTGCGGCGCGGTCGAACCCTCCGATGCCTTACGGTACGGTCGCCGGTCCGAGGCCCTGCCCGCCCACCTCCTCCAGTTCTCCGCCGACAAAAAGCCCGTCATCGTCTGGAACATGACCAGGGCTTGTAACTTGAAATGCGTCCATTGCTACGCCCAAGCCAAGACCTCGGGTGGCCCCGATGAATTGACCACAAAGGAAGGTCTGGCCTTGATCGACGACTTGGCCGATTTTGGATCCCCGGTCCTTCTTTTTTCCGGAGGCGAACCGTTCCTTCGGCCGGACTTGACCCGCTTGATCAGACATGCGGTCCAGCGCGGCCTGCGGGCGGTTATCTCCACCAATGGCACCCTGATCGACCAGGACAAAGCGGCCGAGTTAAAGGACCTGGGCCTGTCCTACGTGGGCGTCAGCCTCGACGGCCTGGCCGAAGTCAACGACCGTTTTCGGGGCCGCCCCGGCGCTTTCGACCAGGCCGTGGCCGGGATCAGAAACTGCCGGGAAGCCGGCCTCAAGGTGGGACTGCGCTTCACTATCAACAAGCGAAACACCGCCGAGATACCGGCTATTTTCGATCTGCTCGAAGAACTGGACGTTCCCAGAATCTGCTTTTATCACCTGGTCTACTCAGGCCGGGGTTCGGCCCTGATGAACGAAGACCTGGACCACGACCAAACCCGGCGGGTGGTCGATTTGATCGTTGATCGGACCAAGGACCTTCACGACCGCGGCCGGCCGACCGAAGTCCTGACCGTGGACAATCACGCCGACGGACCGTACCTCTACCTGCGCATGGTCAAGGAAAAATCACCGCAGGCCCCCCAAGTCATGGAATTGCTCCAAATGAACGAAGGCAACAACTCCGGCCGGGGTCTGGGTTGCGTCTCCTGGGACGGCCGGGTTCACGCCGACCAGTTCTGGCGTAACCACAGCTTCGGGAACGTCAGGGAGCGTCCCTTCAGCCGCATCTGGACCGATCCGTCCATCGAACTCCTGGCCAAACTCAAGGATAAAAAAAGTTACGTAACTGGACGTTGCCGGGAATGCCGCTGGCTGGATATCTGCGCCGGCAATTTCCGGGCTCGGGCCGAAGCCGTGACCGGGGACGTCTGGAGTCCCGACCCGGCCTGCTATCTGACGGACGAAGAAATTCTTTAATCGGATTGGGGACCAAGCCGGTTGTTTCAACCAAGGCTTGGTTTGTCCAAACCGAGGGAGGTCAATATGTATTTCCCCGAATACCGGCTTCGACGCTTGCGGCGGACTGAAAATCTCAGGCGGATGGTCCGCGAAACCAGGCTGTCCGTGGATGATTTGATCTACCCTCTCTTTGTGGTCCCCGGTTCGGGCGTCAAGGAGCCCATTGCCTCCATGCCCGGCCAGTATCATTTCTCCGTGGACAAGCTGGTCGAGGAAGCGGCCGCCGCCCGCGACCTCGGCCTTCCGGCCGTGCTCCTCTTCGGTCTGCCTGAGACCAAGGACGAGTTCGGTTCCTCGGGCTCCGAACCCGACGGCATCGTCCAGCGGGCGGTCAAGGCCCTGAAATCCAGCCTCGAAGACATCGTCGTCATCACCGACGTTTGCCTCTGCGAGTACACCTCCCACGGCCACTGCGGGGTGCTTGAAAACGGCCGGGTCGACAATGATCTGACCTTGGAACACTTGGCCCGCCAAGCCCTGTCCCACGTCGAAGCCGGCGCGGACATGGTCGCCCCCTCGGACATGATGGACGGACGGGTGGCCGAAATCCGCGATGTTCTTGATGAAGAAGGTCACACCCACGTGCCCATCATGAGTTACGCGGCCAAATTCGCTTCTTCTTTCTACGGACCCTTCCGGGAAGCGGCCCAGTCCACTCCGTCCTTCGGCGACCGCCGGGACTACCAGATGGACCCGGCCAACGTCCTCGAAGCCTTGCGGGAAGTAACCCTGGACATCGAAGAAGGGGCCGACATCGTCATGGTCAAGCCGGCGCTGCCCTTCCTGGATGTCATCGCCAAGGTTCGTGAAAAATTTGACTATCCCCTGGCCGCTTACAATGTCAGCGGCGAATACGCCATGATCAAGGCCGCCGCCGAAAAAGGCTGGCTGGACGAACGCCGGGCCGTCCTCGAAGTTCTGACCGGCATTAAACGGGCCGGGGCCGACCTGATCATCACCTATTTCGCCCCGCAAGCCGCCCGCTGGTTGAAGGAGTAGGCTTGTCCCCCCATCCCGGCTCCCCGCCCGGTCAGGCCCCGCGCCTGGTGGCCTGGGAAACGACCAGGGCCTGCAACCTGGCTTGCGTTCACTGCCGGGCCGCGGCTGTTTACGAGCCCAGCCCCGACGAACTGACCACCGAGGAAGGCCGCCGCCTGATCGATCAAATCGCCGCCCTGGCCCCCGGCGTCATCCTGATCCTCACCGGCGGCGAACCCTTGATGCGGCCCGACATCTTCGACCTGGCCGCTCACGGGACCGAGCGAGGCCTGCGGGTGGTCATGGCCCCCAACGGCACTTTGATCACCCCGGAAAAGGCCCGCCTGATGGCGGCCAGCGGCGTCCGGCGCATCAGCGTCAGCCTGGACGGGGCCGCCGCCGCGGACCACGACCGGTTCCGGGGGGTCGAGGGAGCCTTTGATCGGGTTTTGGCCGGCCTCGAATACGCCAAGGCCGCCGGCCTGGAATTTCAGATCAACACCACCGTCACCCGCCGTAACCTGTCCCACATCGAAGCCATTCAGGACCTGGCCGTCTCCCTGGGCGCCGCCGCTCACCATATTTTTCTCCTGGTCCCCACCGGACGCGGTCGCCAGCTCACCGACGAAGTCATCACCGCCGAGGAATATGAAAAGACCTTGAACTGGTTCCATGACCGCCGAAACCGGGTCCCTCTTCAACTCAAGGCCACCTGCGCCCCCCACTACCACCGCATCCTCCGCCAGAGGGCCCGGGCCGAAGGTAAAAAGGTCGACCTGAACACCTACGGCCTGGACGCCGTCTCCCGCGGCTGCCTGGGCGGCCAGGGCTTCGTCTTCGTCTCCAGCACCGGCCGGGTCCAGCCCTGCGGTTACCTCGACCTGGACTGCGGCCGGGTCCGGGAAAAGGATTTCGGCGAAATTTATCGAAATTCGTCCATATTCCTTGACCTTCGCGACCAAAGCCGTTACAAGGGCAAGTGCGGGGTCTGCGAGTTCTGGCGGGTGTGCGGCGGCTGCCGGGCCCGGGCCTATGCGGCTACAGGCGACTATCTGGCCGAAGAACCCCTCTGCCTTTATCAACCCAAGCGGAAAAATAAGGAAGCCGGAGTAACTTGACCCCCAAACACGCCGAAATTAACCTCGACGAAGTGGATCGGGCGGTTTTAAACGAAATCCAAACGGATTTCCCCTTGACCCCCCGGCCCTATGAGGTCCTGGGCCATCGGCTGGGCCTGTCCGAAGATGTATTTCTGGACCGGGTCCGCCGCCTCAGGGAAATCGGGGTCATCCGCCGCATCGGCGGCAACTTCTATTCCCATCGCCTCGGTTATGCCAGCACCCTCTGTGCGGCCAGGGTCCCTCCAGAAAAACTGGCCGGGTTTATCGAGGCGGTCAATCGGTTTGAAGGCGTAACCCACAACTACATCCGCAACCACGACCTCAACGTCTGGTTCACCTTTATCGCCCCGTCCATGGAAGAAATTGAAAATCACCTGGCCGACCTCGCCCGGTCCGTCGGCGTTACGGAAATTTACAACCTGCCGGCGGAAAGGACTTTCAAAATCAAGGTGGATTTTAAATTTGAAGAATAGGCGGGCGGACTTGGGAGAAGAGAAAAGGGCCGAGCCGCCGGGCGCCGCCGCCGATTTTCCTCGGCCAGGCGGTTGTGCTCTAAAACTTTTTGCCCGGGCTTGCAATTGGACAGACTTCCCTTGACAAAGTTGAAAATAATAGAACAATAAGCGACGATGTTGCCGGTCCTGTGTAAAATCGGTCCAATAACCATCCATGCATACGGCCTCCTGGCCGCTTTGGGTTTTTTCCTGGGCGTCCTTTGGACCGCTCGTTCGGCCGGAAAAGCCGGATTCAATGCCGGCGCGGTCTCGGACCTCTGCTTCTATCTGGTCCTGGCTGCCATCATCGGCTCCCGCCTCTGGTTTGTGTTCATCCACTGGAACCACTATGTCCATCATCCGCTTGACATCCTGAAGGTCTGGCAAGGCGGTCTGGTCTTTTACGGAGGACTGGTTCTGGCCGTGCCCACGGCCGTTATTTTCACCCGCCGTAAAAAATTACCCCTGTGGACCACGGCCGACTTGCTGGCCCCCGGCTTGGCCCTGGGGCAGGCCGTGGGCCGGTTGGGCTGCCTGGCCGCCGGTTGCTGTTACGGCCGTCCGTCCGACCTGCCCTGGGCCGTAACCTTTACCGATGAACAGTCCCTGGCCCCTCTCCATCAGCCCCTCCACCCCACCCAGCTTTATTCTTCTTTGTCTCTTTTCCTGATTTTCGGGCTGTTGGTCTTTCTTCAAAACCGAAAACACTTCGAAGGCCAGGTGTTTTGGACTTACGGCCTGCTTCACGGCCTGGCCAGGACCGCCCTGGAAACCCTGCGCGGGGATTTCCGCGGCCCCGGCCTGATCGGTCCGTTGACGGCCACCCAAATTGTCGCTCTGTCCTTGGCTCTCCTCTCCCTGTTCATGCTGATCCGGCGAGGCCGCCGCTTATGGCCCGGCACCGCTGTTTTTAATGATCGAGAGCCGGCCAAGGCCGGGAAAGCGGTTACTTGATCCGGCGGGAGGACCTGAACCTTTGTTCCGCGCCGTTTTCGATTAAGGATAATGAGGACGTTTTTTATTTTGTTGTTCTTGGGTAAGCTGGCGGTCAATGGCGGCCTTTTCCGGCTCTTTCTCTTCGGCCGAAAGAACCGGATTCCTGTTTTCACGGGAACCGTTTTGCCCCTTAAGGCGCAACCTGGAAATGAAATTCCGGTTACATGAGGCAAAGTTGTTTCTTACCGGCCGGAATCTCCCATCCGTCGTTCCCGCGAAAGCGGGAACCCAGTCCTTGCTCTGGTCCTTTTCTGGACCCCTGCTTGCGCAGGGGTGACGGGTGGAGCTTCGACTCAGGTGAAAAAGGACCTTCAGTGTGGGCTTTCAAATAAATGACGTATAGTTGACAACGTCATGCCCGCGCAGGCGGGAAACCGGACCACTAATAACCACGGGCTTGCGTTCTTTGAGTCTTTCTGCGTTTTACCTTACACGGTTGGGTCTTGACTAAGACCCGAGGCTTGGGCTTAATTGGGCCGAGCCCCGCTCGGGGCGTCGACGGAAAATTTCAAGGGGAGGGGTTTGGTTTGGACTTGGATGATTTGCATTACTCAACCGAACATGTTTGGGTCAGTTTGGATGACGATCAACAGGCTACCTTAGGCCTCTGTGAATGCGCCTTGGATGACCCGGTCGAAATAAGGAAACTCCAGTTGCGGCGTGAAGGGGATGAGATTCTTAAGGATGAGGTCTTCGGCCGCTTCACCACTTCGGAGCCGGGCGTCTTTCGGCTTTATTCTCCCTTGAGCGGGGAGATAACCGAGTTCAACGAAGAAGCCCTGGAAAACCCCGAAGTGATCCTTGAAGACCCTTACGAAGAAGGCTGGCTGATCAGGCTGGCCCTGTCCAATGAAGCTGAACTGGACGACCTGATGACCAGGGAGGAGTACGAAGAATTTATCGAACGAGAACTCCTCGGCCACTCCGAAGATGAAAAGGAAGACGATGAGGATGAGGAGGACGAGGACGAAGACGATGAAGAAGAAGGCGAATTATATTTTTGATGTTTGCCGCCGGGCCTCGGCGTCCGCCGAGCCGCCCCAGGTTTGATTCCGCAAGAGGCCGCCGCCCTGACCTGCGGCCGAGACCATCGGGCCGGCCGGCCGGGGAGCCGGTCCTCATTTTTTCTTGACAAAAACCCGGCCGTCCCGTACATTTTACTCGACGCCGAGGTAGCTCAGTCGGTAGAGCAGGGGACTGAAAATCCCCGTGTCAGCGGTTCGATTCCGTTCCTCGGCACCATTAATTTCAAGGGGTTATGGATTTAATTCCATAACCCCTTTCTTATTTTAACTGATAATCTGGTTGCCCGTTCCGCCTGACCACCGGCTTGACCATCCGGTTTTTGGTTCAGCCTTTATGACAGTTTTGGATTTCAATGAAAGTCTCTTTGGAAGATGGTTTCAAGGGTCTCCTTGGCTACAATCATTATTAAAATCATATGCTTACAACCATGGAACCTGTCGATGCTCACCCCAGGCCTCCGGGTATGGGCGAACGCCGGCCCTGAAGCCTTAATATTTTATTGACAACTATATTAATTTACAATATCGTTATTTAAAATATGACCGCCGGAGCCTCTCATGGACGTCGAACTCATGATCCTGGGCTTTCTCCTGTCCGGACCAAAAACCGGGTACCGCCTCAACGCCATAGCGGGCAAGTTGCTGCTTTTTTACAATGTCGGCCTCAACCAGATCTATCCCACCCTCCGCAAACTGGAAGCCGCCGGATGCATCGAGAAGGAAATCGTCTATCAAACCGGCAAGCCCAATAAACACTTGTACACGGCCACGGAAAAAGGCCGGCGGTATTTCACCAAAAAGATGACCTCGCCGCCGGAGCAGACCGATATCAATTTCCCCTTTCTGGTCCGCAGTCTCTTTTTCCGGTTCCTGGCCTCCGATCAGGTCGAGAAGGTTTTTCAGGCGGAGATTCAAAGTCTGGAAGAACAATTGGCCGACCTGGAAACGTCCCGTTCCACGGTGGAGGACCAGGCCGATGAAAACGGGCGGTTCATATACAAGACCGCCATATCAGTGCTGGAAGGGTTAAGGGCCTCATATGACAGCGAACTTAAACGGCGTAAATCCGAAAATAAAAAATGAAAGGAGCCGGTCATGGCCATTAAGACCAGTGAGGAATTCCGTGAGGACCTGAGGAGATTCAACCCCAGCGTTTACCTGCTGGGTGAAAAAATTGAAAACGTCTGGGATCATCCCCGTTTTCAATCCACTCAAAACATATTGGCCGCGCTTTACGATTTTTCATTTGACCATGAATTCAAGGACCGCGCCGTGGTTCATTCGCCCCTGGTGGATGAACCCGTGCGCCGTCTTAACCTGCATATTCAGACCACGGCCGAGGACTCCCTTGAAAAGTGCCGCCTGACCCGGGAAGTGACTCAGCGCCGGATTTGCACCTGGTGCGGTTCGAATATTCTTTGCCTGGTCTGGGCCGCCACCTACGAAACGGATCAAAACCATGGCACCCAATACCACCAGCGCTACGTGGAATTTGTAAAGTCAATGATGCGTAATGACTATAACCTGCTCCTGGGCATGATGGACCCCAAAGGAGACCGCACTCTGCCGCCTTCCAAGCAAAAGAACATCACCGGGGTCAAGGTGATGAAACGTGACGCCAGGGGAATCGTGGTCCGGGGGGCCAAGGTTCACACCTCCTACGGCTGCTGCGCTCAGGAGTTGTTGGTCCTGCCCTGCCGGGCCTTGGGTGAAGACGACCGGGATTTCGCCGTCTCCTTTGCCGTGCCGGTGGATACTCCGGGGGTGCACTTCATCTGCCGGCCGGCCCCTGAAAGAACCCGGCCCGAAGACGAAATGGAGTGTCCCATCGGGTCGGCCCTGGGAGCCGTGGAAGGCATGACGGTTTTCGAGGATGTCTTCGTGCCCTGGGACCGGGTCTTTCTCTGCGGCGAATGGGACATGGCCGCCCGGTTCCCCTACTTTTTCGGCAACATCCAACGCCAATCCAAGTGCTCCTGCCTGGCCGGGCATACCGACCTGGTCTGCGGAGTGGCCGCCCTGGTGACCGAAGTCAACGGCCTGAGTCTGAAAGTCAGCCATATTCGGGACAAGCTCACCAAGCTGATGCTCGAGGCCGAGACGGCTCAAGGGTGCGCCCTGGGCGCGGCCGTTGAAGGCGAACGGCATGAAAGCGGCGTTTGGATTCCCAGCACCCTGATCGCCAACGCCGGACTCAACTTCATCAAGAGCCTGGCCGGCGAGCATATCCAACTGCTGCACGATATTGCCGGCGGATTGATCGTCACCATGCCCACCGAGGCGGATTACAAAAATCCGACTATCCGGGCCTGGATGGACGAATACCTTTGCGGCTCCAGCCGGTATACGACCAAGGAACGCCTGCAAGCCCTTTATCTGGCTCAAGAGCTGGCCGCCTCCAAGTTCACCGGATACTTTATAGGCTGGGCGGTCAATGCTTCCGGCTCGCCCATGGCCGCGGAAGTCATGGTTCGTTCTCATTACGACCTTAAGAAACGATTGGATATAGCCAAAGGCTGGGCCGGCATCAAGCAGCACGATTAACCGGCCGGCCTAAAAAAACAGGCCGCGGGGCCATCTGTCCGCGGCCTGTTTTTTCTAACTCGCAGAGCCAGCCGATTTTGATGACTCACGAAAAAAAATGATCCAAGCCGACAGCATATTTCCTTGATATTATACCATTTTTAACTTAAATTAAAACCAAGCCTCCAATTTGTCATTGCGAGGAATCCCGCTGGCGCGGGATGACGAAGCAATCTCTTTAATTTCAAGGGATGGCTTGGTCACCCCGCCATCGGCCGGGCTTCACGCCATGACTTGGCTTGATGATATTTTCACTATGATTTGGTCTTACCTGTCCCGCCCGAGGCGATTCTAACACCCACCGTATTAGCAGGCCGAACTTTGTTCTTGACAAGTCAATTCCACTTGGACATTATTATAACATTAAGGTTAATGTTTTGAAGTAGTTGGGGCAATTATATTTCAAAAGACTTATCCACCTATGATTTTTTCAACCAGGTTCTCACGGAAGCGAAGGAAGGGGAATATGTCTACGTGGGTGGATAAGGTATCAGCGCCTGAGTTCATTTGAGTTGTAATAGTTCATCCGGGTCTCCCTTTTAGGTAAAAATCTTAATCGGTATCGTTGAACAGCTTAGGGCTAAAGCATGATGCAAGTAAGGTTGAAATATTAATTGGAGATGTACTAATGGGATTAGAGGAAGAGATCAAGAAAGCGCGTACCGAAATCATTGCGGATGGGTATGAGATGTCCGTTGGAGAGATTATTAACCTTTACCGAGATAAAGAAATAATCATAAATCCAGATTTCCAACGGCTTTTCCGCTGGGACATATCAAGAAAGACCCGGTTTATAGAATCGTTGCTCTTAGGGATTCCGATTCCACCAATTTTCGTGTTTCAAGATGAAAATGGAGCTTGGGAACTAATCGACGGCTTACAACGTCTATCCACCATCTTTGAATTTATCGGAATTCTCCGATCATCTGATGGTATGGTAGCTCCTCCATCCGTTTTGGAGGGTACCCGATATCTACCGAGCCTAGTGGGTAAGATGTGGGGAGGTTCTTCTATAAATTCTGATGATGATATTGGGCATGCACAGCAGCTTCAAATTAAACGTGCAAGAATACGAGTAGAGATTCTAAAAAAAGAAAGCGATCCCAAAGCGAAGTACGAGCTATTCCAACGTCTCAATACTGGTGGCGCTATACTATCTGAGCAAGAGGTTCGTAATTGTGTAGCAGTAATGCTTAACAAGGAATTTTACGATTGGCTTATTAATTGCTCTTCCAACGAAAAATTCCTCAATACTATAGACCAAACAGAGTATGCATTGAAAAGGCAGATTGCTACTGAGCTTGCTTTACGGTTTTTCGTTTTCCGGAACGTCCCCTATGATAAAGGATTAGATGTGCACGAATACTTGGATCAGGGAATGATCAAAATAGCCACTGACTCTGCTTTCGATTTAGAAAATGAGAAATATGTATTTGAACAAACATTCATAATCCTGTTCGATGCAATGGCCGATAAGGCCTTCAAGCGATGGGATGGAATAGATTTTAAAGGAAAATTCCTAATGTCTGTATTTGAAGTCATTGCTATAGGCATTTCCAAAAATTTGGAGAAGATCATGACTCTACAAGAGGATAAACGTAAGGAATATGTGATAAATCGGTGCAAGGCCCTTTGGGATAATTCTACGTTCAAGGGCAATTCAGGTGCAGGCATAAGAGGCACGACAAGGCTGTCAAATCTTCTGCCATTGGCTGAGCAGTTTTTTCAAGAATGAGCCGGCTCCGAACAATATCGATGCTCCAGGATTATCTGGATAAGGAGTTCTCTTGGCGTCTTAAAGAGATAGCGGATCTTAAATTTTCAGTTCGTAAATCATCGCCTCCGCGACAAAAAACTGCTATTCGGGCAGGAATCACTCTCCTGTATGCCCACTGGGAAGGCTTTATTAAGAACTCCTCTGAAGGTTACGTAAATTTCGTTAGCAACCAAGAACTTACTTATAAAGAGCTATCGACCTGCTTTATTGTTTTCGGGGTAAAGAAGCACCTGCAGAACATTTCGAACTCTCGTAAGGTACACATGAACATAGTTGCGGTTGATTTCTTTCTAAATAAATTGACAGATAGAGCAAATATCAGTATAAAAACAGCTATTGACACTAAGTCAAATTTAGGTTCTAAGATTTTCGAGAATATTGTGCTTTCAATTGGTATCAATCCAATGCCCTACCAAACAAAATTTAATCTAATTGACAGCAGCCTTCTTGAACGTAGGAATAGGATCGCCCATGGTGAGTACTTAGATTTGGCGCCTAAGGACTACCAGATTCTAGCGGATGAGGTAATTTCTCTGCTACGAATGTTTAAGACAGACATCGAGAATGCTGCGACACTAAAAAAATACCGACGGTGTTTATAGTCTTAACCAATGAACTCACTTGACAGTTATTCTTGTGACGTTTAATTAGAAAGTGAAGAAGGTGTCAGGTTTTGAATTCTAGAATTTTACTTTATTATTGAAGGATGGTTACCTTATGAAGGAAATAGCAGGTTCCTTTGGGGTCAATTATGTTACTGTCAGCCCGGCGGTGAAGGAATTCGGCTAAAATTGTAGGATTATAAGTCATGACCCCATCTAGCTCATCTATCTTGTGAACAAGATGAAAGGAGATGGTATGAATGGATAACTTTCTTGAGGTTATGCTCCTTCAGTAAAGGACTGATGGGGTAGAGAGGTTGCAGGCTGAATGAATCAGTTGAGGCTAAGACCTCGTAAAGGAGAGAAATTATGAAAGGGATTATTGGGTTGCTGTTTATGGGTATTCTCTTAATGATAAAACTCATGAGTAGATGCCTACTAACAAACTCTACAGTCCTTATGATGCTTTTAATCACTTTTTTGTCTTTACAAGAAGCTAACGCAATAATTGTACCCGGCACATCAGGACTTGGCTTTGGGGCGAACGAGTATACAACATCACCAGTTTATTCGGGAGTGATGGTTAATCCTGGCGATAGTTTTCTTGTTAGTAGCACTGGCACTGTGAACGGTGATCCTTCCTATGGGTGGCAGATTCTGGTGAGAGCTGATGGAGTAAATACAATAACGTGGTACGACCGCCCTGCCGGAAGTTATCACTTTCCTGATGATCTTAATCTCATTCTATTTGCCGCAATGGATGCCACTATCAGTTCATTGCTTATCGGCTTCAGTAGCAGAGCAGATACGTTCGAGGACGTCGGAGGTAAGGCCTTTCAGGCTATACAACCACCTTCCCAATGGTTGACTGACCCTGAGCCGATTACCGACTATGTAGAAGGTATTTTTTTGGTTCCCGATTATATTCCGGAACAGTCTTACCTTTTTTACGGTATTAACGATAACCACTTTGGAACGAATTTAGGTTATTTTGATGTAAATATTCAATCAATAACAGATCCAGTCCCGGAACCCACCACCATACTCCTACTTGGTTCTGGCTTGGTTGGTTTGGCAGGTTTCAGGAGGAGGTTCATGAGGAAATAACCGAAAATCTCATTTAATATCAAAAGGCAGGGTCGCCGCCGCGACTCTGTGTAAAAGTCAAGAGCCTTTCAGACATTTTGCCCTCTCCAGAGAGGGTGTTTAGGCTGTGTTTAAGTTTTCCTTTCCGGCTTGGCCGAGTTCAAGGGTTTCCAGTGGGCGATCGCCAATGTGGTTATAAAGAGCGAATAGGATCAGGTCTTTTATTCTAGGATTTGACCTAATATTATGAATTTACGCCCAGGCCACTCAGAATTGAAAACGTTGGCGTCCTGGACCACGTGACCAGCCGGGGGAATCGGCAAGAGTGAAAGAAATAGCAAATTTCCTTTGGGTCCATTATGCTGCGGTCAGCCTGGCTTTGAAGGAACTCGGGTAAGACTGTAGGATTGCAAGACCTGACCCCAATTCGCCAGAAAAGAGTCATGTATGAGCATGTTAGAAAGAATGCTAAGCCAGAGCAAAAAACCAAGAGGACGATTTGGTCGATTTCTGGCTAGGGGAATGAACTTTGGGCATTCCAGTCTCACGAAATGGGGTTTAGGCTTTATCGACATCGCAAGTGATATATACGCCCTTGACATTGGATGCGGCGGCGGAAGGACTGTTGAGCGACTTGCAGGAATCGCACCAGATGGCAAAGTCGTCGGCATTGACTATTCACCAGATGCTGTTGTAGTGGCCAGGAAGAAGAATCGTGCGCTTATTAACGAAGGACGAGTTGAAATATTTCAAGAGGCTGTCTCTTCTATGAGCTTCAGCGATGGTGCTTTTGGTCTCATCACCGCTTTTGAGACACACTATTTTTGGCCGGATTTTCGAAATGACCTCAAAGAAGTTAATAGAGTTACTAAACAAAACGGACAACTTCTTATAGTGGGAGCTGTCTACAAAAACAAGAAATTCGACCGTAGAAATCAGCGTATTGTAGATGCCATTGGGATGACGTATCTAAGCATCGAAGAATTTCGAGAAGTATTGGAAGGTGTTGGGTTCTCGGAATTCGATGCACTTGAGGAAAAGAAGAAGGGATGGTTCGCCGTTAAATGCATAAAGAAAGAAGGAGGCAGCACCGACTAACAACAATTCATCGAAGTAGTGAGAGTAGGGTCAGGTCTTGAGAGTGAGAGTAGGGTTCAGGTCTTGAATTCTAGCCTTTGACTTTATTATTGAAGCATGGTTACCTTATGAAAGAAATAGCGGATTTCCTTGGGGTCCATTATGCTGCGGTCAGCCGGGCGGTGAAGGAATTCGGGTAAGACTTTAGGATTGCAAGACCTGATCCTATCTTGGAAAAGGAAATAAGTTGAATTTTTTTGATTTTGCAATCATAAGTTATGTCAACCAGTTTTCTCAGCATTCCTGGTTGTTTGACAAAACCATTGGATTCTTGGCCCAAAATGGTTTGGTAAAGGGGGGCGTCTTAACAACAATTATTTGGTGGGCATGGTTCAAGAGAGAAGATCGTCACTCACATAATCGTGAACATATAATCTCGACACTATTTGGCGGCGTTATAGCGATTGCCTTGGCAAGAGCTTTGGCAGTAACGTTGCCATTTCGACTCAGGCCACTGCATGAAGAAGTCTTACATTTCTTACTTCCATTTGGGATGGCGCCGCAGCGGTTAGAAGGATGGAGTTCATTTCCAAGTGATCATGCTGTGCTATTTTTCACCCTAGCTACAGGTCTGGCATTTATACTAAGAAAGGTGGGTATATTTGCACTTTTCTATAGCATATTGTTTATTTGTTTCCCGCGACTCTATTTAGGATTACATTACCCAACTGATATCATTGCTGGTGCGGCTATCGGCATTACGATTGCCCTAATAGTAAATATCTACTTCGTTGAGAAGAAAACTATACAATCAATCGTCAACATATCGTCTTCTAAACCTAATCTTTTTTACCCGTTATTTTTTCTTTTCACTTATCAGATCGCCGATATGTTTGGTAGTAGTAGGCATCTGGTTGATGGAATATTTAAATTAATTCAGATTATTATTGCCTGACAATCACATCCAGTGAGCATAGGGTCAGGTCTTGTGAGCATAGGGTCAGGTCTTGAATTCTAGCATTTGACTTTATTATTGAAGCATGGTTACCTTATGAAAGAAACAGCGGATTTCCTTGGGGTCCATTTTGCTGCGGTCAGCCGGGCGGTGAAGAAATTCGGGTAAGACTGTAGGATTGCCAGACCTAACCCCAATTCGCCAGAAAAGAGTCATGTATGAGCATGTTAGAAAGAATGCTAAGCCAGAGTAAAAAACCAAGAGGACGATTTGGTCGATTTCTGGCGAGGGGAATGAACTTGGGGCATTCCGGTCTCACGAAATGGGGTTTAGGCTTTATCGACATCGCAAGTGATACAAGCGCCCTTGACATTGGATGCGGCGGCGGAAGGACTGTTGAGCGACTTGCAGGAATCGCCTCAGATGGCAAAGTCGTCGGCATTGACTATTCACCAGATGCTGTTGTAGTGGCCAGGAAGAAGAATCGTGCGCTTATTAACAAAGGACGAGTTGAAATATTTCAAGAGACTGTCTCTTCGATGAGCTTCAGCGATGGTGCTTTTGGTCTCATCACCGCTTTTGAGACACACTATTTTTGGCCGGATTTTCGAAATGACCTCAAAGAAGTTAATAGAGTTACTAAACAAAACGGACAACTTCTTATCGTGGGAGCTGTCTACAAAAACAAGAAATTCGACCGTAGAAATCAGCGTATTGTAAATGCCATTGGAATGACGTATCTAAGCATCGAAGAATTTCGAGAAGTCTTGGAAGGTGTTGGGTTCTCGGAATTCGATGCCCTTGAGGAAAAAAAGAAGGGATGGTTCGCCGTTAAATGCATGAAGAAAGAAGGAGCCGGCACCACCTAAAAATTCATGGAACCGGAACAAATCGCCTGCTTTGCAGGCGTCCTGTGAGATAAGAGTTAACTCTTGAATTCTAGTATTTGACTTTATTATTGAAGCATGGTTGCGTTATGAAAAAAATAGCGGATTTCCTTGGGGTCCATTAGGCTACGGTCAGCCGGGCGGTGAAGGAATTGGGGTAAGATTGTGGGATTGCAAGACCTGACCCTATCTTGATGGGGCCGTTGGGTGGACCGATAGACACGCCTGAACAACTAATGACAAGAAGGGGGCGGAGACAATCAGAATGGAAAATACGGATAAAAAAGATGATAAGAGCACTTGGGCTATTGGGGGAGGATTATTGATCGGTATCGGTGTTGGGTTCTTCTTCCTTAAGGCATCCGCGCTAGCCTTCGTTGGATGTATTCTCGCCGGATTGGGTCTTGGCCTGATGACAACTGCTATAATCTCAAGCGTAAAGCAGAAATAATGGTATAAAGACAAGGGTCAGGTCTTGAATTCTAGCATCTAACTTTACTATTAAAGCACGGTTACCTTATGAGAGAAATAGCGGATTTCCTTGAGGGCCATTATGCTGCGGTCAGCCGGGCGGTGAAGGAATTCGGGTGAGAGTGTAGGATTGCAAGACCTGACCGCAATTCGGACCCCATTTCGTTTGGAAGGGGTATCGGACGTGGGGACGCGTGAAGATTGGCGAAAACTGGCCTCGGACCTGGGGTTCGAATTCAAAGAAGGCCTGACGGCCCTGACCGAATCCAAAACCCTGATGATCATGCTCAGTGAGCAGATGCATGCCAGCCTGGAACATGTCCACAAACTGCTCGAAACCCCCGTCTTTCGGCTGCTCATGGAAAAAACATTCATGGGCGCGATCGTGGGCGAGCATCGCGGATACGAAATCGTTATCCATCAAAGCGCGGAAACCCAAAGGAAGCATACCCTCCATTACGTCGGCACTGGTCTCTTTTTTAAGCACAACCTGGATTGGGGCCTGGATATCCAAAAAGCCTGGTTCGTTATGCCCCTGGGCCGGTGGCTCTTTCCCGGGGGGTATGTCCGGCTGCCAGGGTCCGACCTGGATAAAAGGTTGGCCATCAAAGCCAAGAAGACCGACCAGGCCCGAGTGTTCCTGGCCGACGGACGGGTCCAACAGACGGTAGGGAAACTGTTCGACCTTTCCGACCAGTTCCGGATAACTGACCATGGCATCCGGCACAAGGAGCCCGGAAAAACCACCGACCGGACGCGCGTCCTGTATTTTTTGGACGCCATGGCCGACGCGGCCGCGGAGTGCGGTTTATAGCACTTCTGTTGTCAGGTCCGGACGAAAATAACTCAGGGTCCTCAAGGGCCGCCACAGAGTCTGTAAAAGGGGTCAAATCGTAAAATATAACTTTTTTACCTGACCAGCGGCTGAAGTCCGATGCATAAGGCGCGCGGTAGGATTGCAAGACCTGACCCCATCTTACACCAGGCGTACCTGAAGCATGGTTACCTTATGAAAGAAATAGCAGATTTCCTTGGGCGGGCGGTGAAGGAATTTGGGTAAGACTGTAGTGACTCCATATTGCTCTTTCAGGACAGGTGAAGATAAGGCATTAGAGATGAAAGAAAGAAAAACTTGGAGATCTGCGGAGGCTGCGGCAGCCGCAAGGGCCTGCGAGTCCATGCTACCTAACCACCAGCGCCTGTTTTATGATCCTTGGGCTAAAAATTTCCTCTCTTTCAAGTATTCAGGCTTCAGACTTATCGATATTCTAAGCCGAATACCGTTACTTAACCATCTGGTATTTTTGTTTGTAGATTTTGCTCAAAAAAGCATTATATGGTACATGGACCGATTATATCCGGGAGGGTATGGTTTTGTCACCGTCAGAACGCGATATTTTGACGATCAAATCGAAACCTGCATCGAGGCCGGCATCGATCAGCTCATCATATTGGGAGCTGGTTTCGATGCCCGGGCGTACCGACTAAGTAAATTGAAAGAAAAAGTTAAGGTTTTCGAGGTCGATCAGCCCATCACAATGAACCGCAAAATGGAGTTGGTCAAAAAGATGTTTGGCCATCTGCCCGATCATGTCGTTTATGTCTTGATCAATTTTGAAAAGGACAACCTTGCAGACCGTTTATTGGAAAGCGGTTATGATCCTCAAGCAAAATCCCTTTTCATTTGGGAGGCTGTAGCTGGTTATTTGAGCCCGGATGCTGTAGATGAAGTCCTCGGATTTGTGGTGGATAATCATAGTAGTTCAATCATATTTGATTATCCAGATATCTCTTTTATTAAAAAACCAGACCAATCGAAAGAATCGGCGATGTTACATCGTTATCACACCGAAATTGGTGAGCCACCTAAATTCGGGGTTGACCCACAAAGGATTAACGAATTTCTTTCAGAAAGAGGATTTTTCAATATAAGTAGTGTTAGCGTCGAATCTTTAGGACCAGTTTATTTTAATTCGAAAAAAAGAGAAATAAGGATAACTCCCTTTTTCCATCTCGTTCATGCCGCCGTTAAAAAACGACCAAAAGCAGATTCAAAGGATTCATAATACTTTACTACAAGTTCCTCTATATTTGATTAACAGCTAGCTCAGCTAGCTCGGGGTCACACGTAGCTAGAGCGTAGCTAGGGGTCAGGTCTTGAATTCTAGCATTTGGCCCGATATGCAGATTTCCTCGGGGTCTATTAGGCTGCGGTCAGCCGGGCGGTGAAGGAATTCGGTTAAAATTGTAGGATTGCAAGACCTGACCGTATCTTGATGACCCTATCTTGCTCGCAGGCGACCATCCAGAAGACCCTCCAGACCTTCCTCCTCCTAGCGTCGCCGCATCCGGTAAAAGGTCTTGACCGATGCCCCCAACAACTCGGCCGCCGCCTCGCAGCTCAATCGGCGGCTTTGAAACTGTCCGTAAACTTCCTCACAACACACCAGTCTGACCTCATGTAGCCCTTCCGACCGCTTCATCGATGACCCACTCATGGAGATATATCCCTCATCGGTCAATTCATGTGCTACATACACCGGCCATATCATGTGCTATCGACAATTTTTGAGTAGGGACTTGACAAAGAACGACTTATCCTATAATATCATGGAAAATAGTTATCAAAAAATATTAATTGTTGTCGGCATTCTAAGGGCTGAGGCCAATGAAGCTCCCCCCAGCAAGGGGCGTGGTATTTTCAAATTAAAAATGAAAAATCCAAAAGAAAGAATGGATGTTATGTTGAGCCGGCTTCGCAAACAGGGCTTTCGGGCTACACCCCAACGGCTGGCCATATTGGAGATATTGTCCGTTAGTGAGGGACACCCAAATGTCGAACAAATATATGAACAGGTAATAGAACACTTTCCCACCACCAGTTTAGCTACAATTTATAAGACAATCAACGTGTTAAAATCATTGGGCGAGGTATTGGAACTGGGGTTCGCTGACATGGGCGCGCGGTATGACGGCGCTAAACCATATCCTCACCCACATGCCATTTGTACTAAATGCGGTCGAATAGTGGATCCCGAACACATAATAACTGATGACCTTAGCTTAAGGATCAGTGAAGAGACCGGTTATAAAATCACGCGGCATCAGTTGGATTTCTATGGAATTTGTCCTGATTGTCAAAATGAAGAGTAATTTTTTTACTTTTAATAAGATTAATGGTTATCCAAAAATAAATTTTGTCGTATGTATGTAACCTTTTAGACTTAATCAATTTTTTACCCGTTAAAACTCTGACTACAGCCTAGGAGGTAAATGGAAAAGAATAAATAAACCAATAATGTCCAAGTTCCGGTGGCCGAGAATCAGAATGTCGTGCCGGCCGGGACCAGGTTTTGCGCTCAAAAAATGGGGCGACGTTTTTCCAGCGATCCTTCAAGTCTCTAATTGTCAACAAAATAAATTTATTAGATCAAGGAAGTTAATTCAATCGATGGGCGCCGCAGCACTATATTCATAGCCGCACGGTGCACAAGTTCAGAAAACGAAAGGAGGAGAATTTATGAATGAAGAAGGCAAGCGCCCGGTAAAGGGCCTAGTTGGCAGACCCACTGCCGGCGGTGGCATGTCGATCCGTGATTGGTGGCCGAACCAGTTGAACCTCAAGATTCTTCATCAGCACTCTCAACTGAGCAATCCGATGGGCGAGGCGTTCAACTACGCCGAGGAATTCAAGAAACTCGACCTGGCGGCCCTGAAGAAGGACCTCTTTGCACTCATGACCGACTCTCAGGACTGGTGGCCGGCCGACTACGGTCACTACGGGCCGCTCTTCATCCGGATGGCCTGGCACAGCGCAGGCACCTACCGCATGGGCGACGGCCGCGGGGGCGCGGGGTCCGGCACCCAACGCTTTGCGCCGCTCAACAGCTGGCCGGACAACGTGAACCTCGACAAAGCGCGCCGTCTGCTTTGGCCGATCAAGCAGAAATACGGCAAAAAGATTTCCTGGGCCGACCTGATGATCCTCGCCGGCAACTGCGCCATCGAGTCGATGGGACTTAAGACCTTCGGCTTCGGCGGTGGGCGCGAGGACGTCTGGGAGCCGGAAGAGGACATTTATTGGGGCTCTGAGGCCGAGTGGCTTGGCGATAAGCGTTATTCCGGTGACCGGGAACTCGATAATCCTCTCGCCGCCGTGCAGATGGGCCTGATTTACGTGAACCCGGAAGGGCCGAACGGCAATCCGGATCCGGTCGCCTCCGGCCGCGACGTTCGAGAGACCTTCGCGCGCATGGCCATGAACGACGAAGAGACCGTCGCACTCGTCGCTGGCGGGCACACGTTCGGCAAAAGCCATGGCGCCGGCCCTGCTTCCCATGTGGGGCCTGAGCCCGAAGCGGCCGGCATCGAAGAGCAGGGCCTCGGCTGGAAGAGCAGCTTCGGCAGCGGCAAAGGCGGCGATACGATCGGCAGCGGCATCGAGGGCGCCTGGAAGCCGAACCCGACCAAATGGGACATGGGCTATCTGAACGTGCTGTTCAAATACGAGTGGGAACTGGTTAAGAGCCCGGCCGGCGCGCATCAGTGGCTGGCCAAGGACGTGGCCGAAGAGGACATGGTGGTTGACGCGCACGACCCGTCGAAGAAGCACCGGCCGATGATGACCACGGCGGACCTCTCCCTTCGTTTCGACCCGATCTACGAGCCGATCGCGCGGCGCTACCAGCAGAACCCCGAGGAATTCGCGGACGCCTTCGCCCGGGCGTGGTTCAAGCTGACCCACCGCGACATGGGCCCCCGCTCGCGCTATCTCGGTCCGGAGGTCCCGGCGGAAGAACTAATCTGGCAAGACCCGGTGCCCGCAGTCGATCATGAGCTGATCGACGCGCAGGACATCACCGCCCTCAAGGGTAAGATCCTGGCCTCGGGCCTGTCGATCTCGAAACTGGTCTCGACCGCCTGGGCGTCGGCGTCCACGTTCCGTGGCTCCGACAAGCGCGGCGGTGCGAATGGGGCGCGCATTCGTCTTGCGCCGCAGAAGGATTGGGACGTCAACCAGCCGGCCCAACTGAAGACTGTGCTGCAGGCCCTTGAGGGAATCCAAAAGGAGTTCAACAGCGCGCAGTCTGGCGGGAAGAAGGTCTCGCTCGCCGACTTGATTGTCCTGGGTGGATGCGCAGGTGTCGAGCAAGCGGCGAAGAATGCCGGTCACGATGTGACCGTTCCCTTCACGCCGGGACGCACGGATGCGTCGCCGGAGAAAACCGACGTGGAGTCATTCGCCGTCCTCGAACCAGTTGCAGACGGGTTCCGTAACTACCTCAAAACCAAATACGCCGTATCAGCCGAGGAGTTGCTGGTTGATCGTGCGCAACTGCTGACACTGACCGCTCCTGAGATGACGGTTCTCATTGGCGGGATGCGCGTCTTGAACGCCAATTTCAAACAGTCCCAGCACGGCGTCTTCACCAAGCGGCCGGAGACGCTCACCAATGACTTCTTCGTGAATTTGCTCGACATGAACACGACCTGGAAGGCAACCTCGGAAGACGTGTTCGAGGGTCGTGATCGCGCCACGGGCGAACTCAAGTGGACCGGCACCCGTGTCGACCTCATCTTCGGTTCGAACTCCCAACTCCGGGCCTTGGCGGAAGTCTACGGGTGTGAGGACGCCCAGGAGAAATTCCTGCACGACTTTGTAGCGGTGTGGAACAAGGTCATGAACCTTGACCGCTTCGACCTCGCCTGGTCGTAGCATAAACGTCTTCGAGGGCTTCTGAAGCGGATTCTGAACTGCAAATCGGATGATCAGGAAGCGATGACCGCCACGAACCGACGGATGTTTTGAGCGTTCACGTAGGCTGTTAGCAACATATGAGGGCGGCGTTTCAATACAATCTGAAACGCCGCCCTTTCTTTAAATACCTTTCGATCTGCGCCCCGAACCTTGAAATGCCCAATATTAACGATAATATAGTAAACGCAATATAATTTGCATTATTGAATGAGATATGGCATAATCCACCTAAGGAGGTGGTCTATGCCGAAGGTATTAAGGATTGCGGACCCGGATGGAGTTAAGGCGGAAGCCCTGGCCCT
>Ga0209270_1001027_pt1 | contig 45290 bp, 33 predicted proteins | sample MTBAKSrepl1MetaG_FD_187456 | JGI IMG/M metagenome (GOLD analysis project Ga0209270, IMG submission 187456) | Enrichment culture microbial communities from Arthur Kill intertidal strait, New Jersey, USA, that are MTBE-degrading - MTBE-AKS1... | ecosystem: Environmental > Aquatic > Marine >... | reverse complement strand
CCGTTTTTATTTTTGATTTTGGGTTTAACGGTTGTCCCATGGCATCATAGTGGGCCAGTTTTCTGGGGCCATGGAAGACGGCCAGGGTGGTGTCCGGGTATTCATGGACCCGGACTTTGACCCGGACGTAATGAAGGCTGTCATCGTTCCCACGCTCCAGCGTGGGGACGCAAGACCGGGACGCTCCAGCGTCCTATTAGGAATTTTGATGGCACGAACTCGATACCGAATATGCTCTCCCTATCATCCCCATTTCCTTACGTGCACGGTAATTAATTGGATTACCCTCTTTAACGATCCGAGAATAGTTCAAATCATTCTCGACTCTTGGAGTTTTCTTCAGAACCAAGAGCGGCTTAGGCTACATGGGTATGTGATCCTGGAGAACCATCTGCATTTTATAGCGGATTCGCCGAATCTTTCTGGGGAAATTGCCAACTTTAAGTCCTTCACCGCTTCCCGAATACTCGACTACCTCCATCAAAATGGGCGTCGGTTTCTACTTGACCAACTGCGTTGGAGTAAAGAAAAACACAAGGATGATCGGACTTATCAGGTCTGGCAGGAGGGAAGTCATCCAGAGATGATTTTTAATGAAAATATGCTTATGGAGAAGCTTGAATATATGCATTACAATCCGGTCCGTCGAGGTTATGTGGATGATCCTGGACACTGGCGGTATTCGAGCGCCTTGAATTATGCCGGTAAGCAGGGTCTTATTGAGCTCAGGGGAATCACGCAATAGAGAGCGTCCAAGCATCGCGTTCCCACGCCGGAGCGTGGGAACGATGAGAAGTATGGTGTCCCCAGAATTATAGCTTCGTTACCAATACGTTACATCACCAAAATACTACACTATTTGAGTATTATTCCTCGAAAATGGCCACGGGCCGGACCCAGCCGGCCGAAGCCGACTTTATTTTCACGGGAAAGCAGGCGACCTTGAAACCGAAGGGCTTGGGCAAGGCCCCCAAATTGGCCAGTTTCTCCATGTGGCAATAGCCCTGTTCAATGCCGGCGAAGTGGGCCTCCCAAATAATTTCGGGCCGGCCGGTTTCCTGGAACTCCTTGGCCAGGATGGGCAGAGGCCGGTCCCAGGACCAGGCGTCAATGCCCACGACCTTGATCCCCCGGCTGGTCAAATAGAGGGTGGATTCCCTGGTCATGCCCGCCCCTCTGACCAGGTATTCGGCCCGGCCCCAATAAGCGTCCGCTCCGGTGCGCACCAGGACGATGTCCAGGGGTTTCAAGCTGTAGCCGATTCGCTTGAGCTCGTTCTCCACATCAGCGGCGGTGATCCGCTCCCCGTCGGCCTTGCCGCTGAAATCCAACAGCACCCCGTCGCTGAAACACCACTCCAGCGGAATCTGGTCGATGGTCAGCGCCGGCCGGCCCCGGTCCTGGGTCGGATGGTAATGATACGGGGCGTCCAGGTGAGTGCCGGAGTGAGTGGCCAAGGTGACCAATTCAAAGGCCCAGCCCAGCCCCTCTGGCAATTGGTCCTTGCTGAGACCGGGAAAGAATTGGAGCATCTGGTCGGCCCCCTGAAGGTGGTCCGCATAGACGATGTTGGGGATCATCATCTCCGGATCGCTGGGCAGACCGGCTTCAAGGGTAACGGAAAGATCGATCAAACGTCGGACCATGGCCACCTCCTTATTCAGGTAAAACTCTTCTGGTTTAAGATAATTCTTGTGCTTGCTCCCAAGGCGCGTTAAAAAAATAAAGCGCCCGGAAAACCTGAAATAGAATCTTAACGCATCCGGCCGGTTTTGAAAACCATCAGGGCAAAACTCCGCCGGTTTGAAACAGCCGAACAGTCATGGGCACAAACCTCTCGATACCGCCATATTCCATCCGGGAGAGTCCCCGGGCCAAAAGGGTCATTCTCAGGATATCCGCCCATGGGCGAGTCGAAGTGGTCGTGCCCCATGGTTTTAACCCGAAAAAAGTTGACCAGATCGTCAAAGGGAAAAAGGCCTGGATTGAAAAGACTTTAAAGAAAATCAAGAAACCTGGAACCGAGTCAGGGCCGTCTCCGTCTCTCCCGGAATCGATCGCCCTGACCGCCGTGGATAAAGTGGTGGCGGTCCTTTACCAGCCCCAAGAAACCAACTCCTTGAAATTGCTCTATTCCGGGGATTCGATAGTCCGGATAGTCGGCCGCGTCGGTCAAGCCGACGTCTGCCGTTTTCTTTTACGGAAATGGCTCCGGCACCAAGGCCGGATTTACCTGCTCCCCTGGCTGGAGGAGACCGGAAGCCGATTGGGGCTGTCTTATCAGCGGGCTCAGGTCCGGGGACAGAAATCCAAGTGGGGCAGTTGTTCCAGCCGGGGGACCGTCAGTCTGAACTTCAAGCTCCTTTTTTTATCCAAGGAACTGGCTCAGTACGTTTTGATTCATGAGTTGGTCCACACGCGGCATTTGAATCACTCTCGGTCCTTCTGGGACCTGGTGGCTCAATATGAACCGAATTATCGAAAAAGAGAGGCCGAGTTAAAAAGGGCGGGGGCCTATGTTCCGGCCTGGGTTGATTGAAGTGCGGGAATACCATAACCCTCTGATTCCATGAATCGATACTTGCCCGACCGGGGAGAAAAGTTATGAGCAAAACGCAGAGGTCCTTTCTGATTCTTTTTATCGTCAGCCTTGCGGCTTCGGCCGGCCCGGTGAGCAGCCTGGTTTCGGCCTATAAAAACGATTACTACTGGACACACATGAAAATGAAACTGCCCTTGTCGGCCGGAGACAACTATTTTCAGATTTACATCCAAGGACAAAGACTGCAAAACATTCTCAACCGGGGGGAATTGTTTTTAAATAAAAATCAAGAAATCAAACGTCTGGTTCCGGAGGATTTCGCCGTTCGCCTCAATAAAATCCATGAACTGACCCGCTGGTCCCTGGTCTCGGCCGTTTTTTTCCTGACCGCCGGTCTGATTTTTTTGGCCTTGTTCCTGATTACCCTCTGGGGGAAATGGCCGCCTAAACCATCGGCGCCTGAACCGCTTGGATGATCTCCTAAACCGATCTTTGACGGCCAGAGTTTATTTTCCTGCAAAAACAAGTCGTTATAAGAGGATAAATTTTCTTGGCCCTACCGGTTCTTTGCGGGGCCATGGTCAAGCTTCCTTTGCTCTTTTAAATTTGACAACATCACCGCCCCGATCATCGGGCTCATTATTGGGGCCACCGCCGGCCTGATGATTTACATCACCGCCGACGAACTCATACCTTTCTCCCGCGTCGGGCAGGATCACAAAACCATCTTTTCTCTTATTACCGGGGTGGTCTTTGTTTTGCTTTTGAGGCTGCTTTTGATTTTTTGACCAGGCCGCCCCTTCCGAACGGCCCGGTCCTTTAACTTCCATGGCGGATCAATAATAACTTGTCAAACTAATGGACCGCCCCTGTCTTTTTGGCCTCAATCCGGACTTCCCGGTTAAAATCATGCCAATCATCAAAACCTTGGCCCCCTGGTCCGTATTTAGCCCGCCAGCGTTCCTGGCTTATGTACTCCTCGGCCCAAATATTCTCCGCCAGTTCACCGTATTTGGCCGCGTAGGCGTCCATCTGGTCGGCCAGGTCGGTGTAGACCTGTTCGGCGCCGGGGTGGGTGAAATAGCAATGGTGATTCTTGATGATCCTGCGCATGACCGAAGGATTGTCGATGATCATGCAGGGCCGGAGCTGATTCCGGTTGTGGGGCTGGGACTGGCGAATGGCCCGGAACAACGGCGATTCCAAGGCCTGAATCAAAGAGACCTTGCGGATGTTGTCAGCGGCGATGTGGGTGTAAACACAGGGCTCGACGTCTCCCTTGGCGTTGACGTGAAAATATCTTCGGCCGGCGGCGATACACCCGCCGACGTAAGGCCCGTCGTTCCAAAAATCAAGGACGAAAATCTCACGGGTGTCCCTGACGGCCAAGACCTGACGCCTCAGATAGTCCCTCTGTTCCGGAGTGACCATCAAGTCCATCTCCGCCTGGCCGTTCACCGGGATGTATAAAAAGTACATTTGGGCCAAGGAACCGTACTCCATCATCTTGTCGATAAATTCGAAGGAGCCCACGTAATCTACGTTTTCTCTAGTGACCGTGGCCGAAGTCCCGAGGAGGCATTTGGCCCCGTTGAGCACCTCGAAACCTTTCATGATCTTTTTATACACCCCGGGACCACGCCAACTGTCGGTTTCCTTTTCATCCCCCTCGATGGAAATGACCACGATCACATTTCCGGCCTCGGCGAAACGGTCGGCCTTTTCCTGATCCAGCCTGGTGGCGTTGGTGTAAACCTGGAAAAATACGTTGGGATGTTTTTCGATCAGATCAAACAGGGGACGATAAAGCAACGGCTCACCACCCAGAAAGGTGATAAAATTGATTCCTATTTCTTCGGCTTGTGAAATCACATCGTCGGCCAGATGAAAGTCAAGTTCGGGTTTGAGGCCGTACCCTAAAGTGTAACAGCCCCGGCAGCGCAGGTTGCAGTTCAGGGTCGGTGAAAGAATCATTATAAAGGGTGGGCGAAAACCATGATGGTCTTCAAATTTTTGTCTTTTCTTAGCTCCTTCGAACCAGGCGCCCATGAAAAGACTTTGAAAAAGCCTGACTTGGCGTTGAAACGGAAAATTGTTTAAAACCCGATAAAAAAGCTTTTTGGCCGGATGATCGGAACTGAGAAACTCCCGCAAACCCCTTATCCCCGCCAAAATTTCAGGTTCGTCGGTCAGTCTTTCGGCCACTTGAGTTATTTGAACCAGTCGCTCGTCCGAGGCCCGGTTCAACAATTGAACGATCAATTTTGCTGCTTGATTCTCCGTGAACTGTCTGACGCTTTCCGTTAAATCCATGAGCACACCCCCTCTTGAATGAAGCTTAACAATAAAAACCTCAGTAAAAACGAGGATCAGTGGCGTTGGACCGTTTTAGGAGCAGATAGAAACAGCTTCGGGAAACAGCGCGAGACTAACCAGAGCAAACCACTACCTATTTTTATTATAATCCAACTTGATTAAATTTCAATTGCCCATCCTGTTCGGTTATAGTTGCGGATGGAAGATGAGATTTTAACCAGTCCCTATAATTCGGCTGGAAGAACCCAAGGGTTTTGTTTACCATTCGTTCCGGCTGCTTGAGGAAAAGACCCGGCTGGCCCTTGAAGTGGCTGTCCGGCCAAGGAAGGGAGCCGCCCCGGCTGTTCGGTTTGCGGACCTGAGGGTCCGGGGGATGACGCGCTGCCTTCCAGGCGCCTCGAATTCGTTCCCTTCCGGGGGATCGCGTTTTTTTTCATATATGCCAGCGCCTGCGGGGTCAAGGTGAAATCGTTTCCCTGGTCCGATGGCAGGCACCGTCAGACCAGGACCTACGTCTGGTTGCCGGCCGCCTGGGCCAAGCGCTTGAGTTGGTCCGAAGCGGCCGAAGCATTTCATACCCCTGGCATCATGTCTTCACGGCCGTCCGGATGGGGATGGACTGGGGGGCGGAGCCAGATGAATCTGGACGGTGTGGCGGCCCTGGGCGCCGATGAGATGGCCTGGGGGGGTTGGCATCGTTTTGAACTCGAGGGGTGCTGCACTTCTTATCCGAAATAAGGGGTCCGGCCTGGTATGAAATCCTTGACATTTTAATCGTGCTAAACTAATTTACCTCAAATTGAACTTCACCTGGAGCCCGAAATGAGATGTCGGAGCCATAACTACGAGCAAAAGAGGATACCGGGTGAATTTTATTCTTATTCCGCAACCCCATCAATCAGAGTAATTATCCGAATAATTTTTACCTTTGTTCTCATAATTTTGCCCTGTTTATTTCAACTTCAAACAGTTTCGATATTAATTTATTCATGCTCCTATTAACGGTGTCGGGAATAATATTTGGATCACTGAACGTTCGTTTTTAATGATAGAATTTGAGCCGCACCGCCTGAATTGTCCTGATTATTCCATCAGCCGGATCGGCAAGCTAAATGGGGCCGAATCCTGTTTAAATTCAGCCAATTCCCAGAGGTCAAGGGAAGCGACCAATAAATACATAAACACTTTTTTAAGGAAGATTGTCTGGATAAGGGACAAGGAGGATTGATATGGAGTCCGTGAGGGAACTTCTTGAACAGGCCGCCGAGAAATTCGGGGACAAAACCTATTTATTTTACCATGATGAACAAGTTTCCTTTAGAGAGATGGATGCCCGAGCCAACCGGGTGGCTAACGCCTTTCTGGCCGAAGGAATAAAAAAGGGCGACCGGGTGGCTATCATGATGTTAAACCGGCCGGAATACCTCTATCTCTGGTATGGTTTGAACAAGATCGGCGCCGGCATGGTCCCGATCAACAGCGAATTCACCGCCTACGAAACCGAGTATTTGATCAACCACTCCGAAGCGAAGATGCTGGCCATTGATGCCGGTCACTATCAGATATTGAAGGATATCCGGCCTAATTGCCCCGGGCTGGGCAAAGCTCTTTTGCTCGACATGAACCAGGCCGGCGAAAACGAGGAACTTTTCCCCGATTTCTGGAGCAAACAGCCGGCGGCCTTGAAAAAGGTGGACATAAAGGTCAACGACGAGTCCGCGATTCTCTATACCTCCGGCACCACCGGCCGGCCCAAGGGCTGCATCGTCGATCAGTTTTATTATCTGCACATCGGCCAGATTTACGTCAATCTACACCTGATCACCGCCGAGGACCGCATTTTGACGCCTCTGCCCCTCTTTCATATGAACGCCCAGTCCCTGACCGCCATGGGCGGACTGATTTCAGGGGCCGGGGTCGTTTTTATCGACCGATTTCATCCCTCCACCTGGTGGGAGGATATTCGGAAATATCAAGTCACCTTTTTCCATTACCTGGGCGTAATTCCGGCCATGCTTTACAGTATGCCCGAAACGGCCCAAGACGCCCTGCCCAAAAAGGTTTACGGCATCGGGGCCGGCGTGCCCAGGGACATCCATGCGGCCTTTGAAAAACGCTTCAACGTGGAGCTGCTGGAACTCTACGGCTCCACCGAAGGCGGCGGCGGCGGGGCTTACATGACCGGACGAAAACTCAAGGACCGCAAGGTGGGCACCGCCGCTTTCGGCCAGCCAGTGCCCGGGGTGGAAGGCAAAATCGTCGATGACGACGACCGGGAAGTGCCCCACGGTGAGATCGGTGAACTGGTGACCCGGGCCACGGACCCGGCCAATCCCCGGAAAGGTTACATGCTCGGCTACCTGAAGGACCCGGAGGCCACGGAAAAGGTGTGGCGGACCGGCTGGTTCCACACCGGAGATTTCTGCCGCCAGGACGAATCGGGTTATTGCTATTTTATCGACCGGAAAAAGGACATTATCAGGCGCAGCGGCGAAAACATTTCCGCCTCCGAAGTGGAGTCCGTGGTCCGCCTCCACCCCGGCATCGCCGACGTGGCGGCCATTCCCGTGCCCGACAACAAGAGGATCGAGGAAGTAAAAATTTACGTGGTCAAAAAGCCCGGCGCTGAAGTGACGCCGGAAGAAATAATCCGGTGGTGCGAAGACCATCTGGCCTACTTCAAGATACCGCGTTACGTTGAATTCCGTGATTCCCTGCCCAAGACCTCCACGGAAAAAATCAAAAAGAACGAACTCAAGACCGAAAGGCCCGATCTGATCGAAGGGGCTTGGGACAGGACCAAGAATATGAAACTCAAAAGGGAACTGGAAAAAGAGAAGAAAAAGCAATCAGCCTGATTGCCGACAGGAGGATGCGGACATGCTTGATTATAAGGATTTGACCATCGCCCAGGCTCTCCAGAAAGCGGCGGAGGAATGGGGCGACCGCGAAGCCCTGGCTTCTATCGATCAGCGGCTGTCCTGGACCCAGCTTTTCGACACGGCCTGCCGTCTGGCCAAGGGCCTTCAAGGGATAGGCGTCCAAAAAGGGGATGCGGTGGCCACCATCTTCGGGACCGTGCCCGAATGGATTTACACCAAATACGCCCTCCATATTTTGGGAGCCAAGCTGGTCCCGGTCAACATCAGTTTCCGGGCCGCGGAAATCAAATATCTGCTCACACAAGCGGATGTCAAGGCCCTGATCTTGACCGACAAACTTCCCCAAGGGAATTATCTCGAGATTCTTAAGGAAATCGATCCGGCCATCGTCTCGGGCCGGGAGGAAATCCAGTCTCAAGAGCTGCCCTTTTTAAAAAGGCTGGTCTGTTTCAGCCCGGAAGGCCGAAAATATCCTTATTGCGCTGACTTCACCGAAGTGTTGAAGGCCGGGGCTGGTTATAAGCCGGAGGAAATCGAGGCCCTCATAAGTCAAGGCCGGCCCGATGACATCTGCAACATCCTTTTCACTTCGGGCAGCACGGCTTTTCCCAAGGGAGCCATGCACAATCACCGTAGCCTGATGGGCATCGGGGCGCACCTGATCGGCCAGACTTTCGCCCTCGAACCGTCCCACCGTCTCCTCTGCTATTTCCCCTTCTACCATATCGCCGGGTGTGTCTATTTTACCTTGGGCGCTTTGACCAGCGGGTGTTTTTTATACGTCAACACTTTCATCCCGGATGAAATCCTCAAGATCATCCAGGATGAAAAAATAAACTTTTATTGCGGATTCGACGCCCATTTCAACGCCCTGGAAACCCATCCGCGCTTCCGGGAATTTGATGTTTCCTCGATCGACCGAATCCTTCTGGCCACCGGCCCGACCTGGTATGACAAATGTCGGGAGATTTTTCCCCAAGCCAGGATCGTGGCCCATCACTATGGCTTCACCGAGGGCACCGGCGTGAGCTGCATGCCGGAAGTGACCGACTACGAGAAGAGAAAATTCACCAACGGCAAACCCTGGCCGGGGATAGAAGTCAAGGTGGTCGACCCCAACACCAGGGCCGAGTTGCCGCCCAATGAACCGGGAGAACTCTGTTTGAGGGGCTGGACCCGCTTTCAGGGGTATTACAAGAACAAGGAAGAGACCAAAAAAGCCATCGACCAGGACGGCTATTTTCATTCCGGGGACTATGGATGGAAGGACGAGGACGGCTTCGTCGTTTATCGAGGCCGGTTCAAGATGATGATCAAGACCGGCGGAGAAAACGTCTCCGAACGCGAGGTGGAAATATTCCTCGAAGGCATCCCAGGGGTCAAGTCCGTCCAGGTCCTGGGCGTGCCGGATGAAAAATGGGGCGAGGCCGTTACGGCCATTATCGAACCCGAGGCCGGGGCTGATTTGACCAAGGAAAAAGTTCTGGAACACTGCCAGGGCAAGCTGGCCAAATTCAAAATCCCCAAACATGTCCTGTTCATCAAAGGAGCGGAATGGCCCCTGCTTGGCGCCGGCAAGGTGGACAAGCGCACCTTGAAGAACTGGGCGGTTGAAAAGGTTTAAATAGTCATGAAAATTGATATAATCATCTCGAAAACAGGAGAACCGGCCCGGGGTGGATCAAAATGAGAAAGAAATCGGTCAACGAATTAAAAGTCGGGGATAAATCGATTTTCGGCAAAACCTTAACCGACGCCGACCTGTTTGCCTTTGCCGGTATTTGCGGCGACTTCAACCCTCTGCACATCAATGAGGAATACGCCAAAACCACGCGTTTCGGCGGCCGGATCGTTCACGGCATGTTGACGGCCAGCCTGATCGATTACACCCTGACCGATTTAATCGGCTTGGGCGGGGTGCATATTTCGCAGGAGATCAAATTTTTGGCTCCTGTCCGCCTCGGCGACACGGTGACCGTGGAATCCGTGTTGAGTGAAGTAGACTATCAGACCAGACGCTTGCGGATAGAATCCACCCTGCGGACTCAGGACGGAACCATCTGTCTGACCGGGACCGCGGTGGGCAAGGCGCCCAAGCATCAGAATGAATAATGATGCTGCAATTTAATGAACCTAAGTGAAGCGAGGAGGTGGTAACATAAACTAACTGAATCTTTACCCGGCAAGTCTGTCTAGATCAATTTACATCAAGCTATTGTCTCGATAGGGAGGTAAATCATGAAGAAGTTTACTGCCAAAAAGATGCTGATTTTCGGCTTGGCCCTTGTGGCCGTCTTGGCTCTTGCCGCCTCGGCCGCGGCTCAGGAACCCATTAAATGGAAAGTCGTCACCACTTGGACCCCAGCCATTACTTTGATCAAATCCGATGAACACTTTATCGAAACGGTCAACGCCCTTTGCAAGGGCCAACTGGAAATGAAGCTCTTTCCCGCTGGTCAGATCGTCGGCTCCTTTGAGGTTTTCGACGCCGTGCAAAGCGGGACCGTTCAGGCCGGTTTCGACTGGCCCGGATACTGGGCCGGCAAGGATACGGCTTTCAACGTGGTCGGCGCTCTGCCGGCCGGTCCGATTCAAGCGGACATAATTACTTGGATTTACGCCGGCGGCGGCGCTCAAATAGCCGCCGAAGTCTACGGCAAATACGGCATGAACTACTTATACTCCAATGTGATTTCCGTGGAATCCGGGCTTCGGGGCAAGAAGCCCTTTAAAACCCTGGACGACTTCAAGGGCTCCAAACTCAGGATGTCCGGTATGTTCCAGGGGAAAATCTTGAAGGACCTTGGTGCGGCCCAAGTCATGCTGGCCGGCCAGGAGCTCTACCAGGCCCTGGAAAAGGGCGTGATTGACGGGGCCGAGTTCAGCACCCCGGACAACGACTGGAACCTGGGTTTCCAGGAAGTCACCGAATACTGGAACGTGCCCGGCTGGCACCAGCCCGCTTCCTGCGCCGGGATCATGATCAACAAGAAGGCTTGGGACGCGTTACCCGACGAAGTGAAAAAGAAGATTGAGATAGCGGCTCAGGCTAATCTGGTCTGGAGCGCGGCTCATTACAATTATGACAGCGGCGTCTACTCTAAGAAATTCATGGACAAGGGCGCTAAAGTTCAGCATTTGGACGACGCCGCCCTCCAGGAAATCCAGAAAATGTCTTATAAGCATTTTGTCGAAGAAGCTCAAAAGAACCCCTTGTTCGCCAAGGCCGTTTACTCCCTGTATCAAACCATGGAGACGATTTCCTACTGGCGGGACAAGGAGATGCAGCTCCTGAAGAGGGACATCACCCTGCCGGATATGGAAGCTCTGAAAGCCGCGGCCGAAAAGGCTAAATAATAACTGGTGTTATTGCCGGCCCCGGGAAGGACGTCTTTCCTGGGGCCTTTATTGAAAACTCATAAAGCCGATTACTGAGTTTATCGGCGCTGATTTATGCTGTTAAATTCGATAAGACCCGTGAACTTTTTATTTTTTCCAGAAGGCCATATCCCGACTCTGTCCAAATTACCGCACGGGTCTTTTTTTATTTTCCCCCACTAACGAGGCAAAATCCTTGCCTTTTCAGGAGCAAGACCAAATATGAAGCTTATCAGGATGTATATCAAACTGGTCAGCGGCATCAACCAGTGGGTCGGCAACATCTTTAGCTGGGTGATCGCCCTCCTGATGGTTCTGACCGTCACGGAGATCATCATGAGGCGATTCCTGAACGCCCCGACAATCTGGAGTTTTGAGACCTGCACCCACCTTTATGGGGGGCACTTCATGATCGCCGCCGGCTTCGCCCTCCTCCATGGCTCCCACGTGGCGGTGGACATTATTTACAATACATTTTCAGTGAAAAAACGAGCCGTTATAGACATTATCAGCTATATCATCTTTTTCTTTCCTTTCAACGTGGTCATGCTGGCTTACGGCATCAAGTTCGCCCGGATGTCCTGGGCGACCTGGGAGACGAGCTGGAGCGTTTTCGCGCCGCCGATTTATCCCCTCAAGACGGTCATTCCGGTGGCCGCCGGTCTGCTCTTGCTGCAAGGTCTGGCCATTTTTATCCAGAAAATCCATCTGGCCGTAAAGGGAGAGGAGTTGGTCTATGATTGATATAAGCCCCGAACTGCTGACGATTTTGATGTTTCTCGGGCTGCTGATCGGCCTTTTTATGGGTCACTCCCTGGCCTTTGTTCTTGGCGGTCTGGCCGTCATCTTCGGGCTGCTGTCCTGGGGCCCCTCGGCCATGAACATGTTCATGACCCGGACCTTCGGCCTGATGAACAATTACGTCCTGATCGCCGTGCCCTTGTTTATCCTGATGGCCCAATTTTTAGGGCAATCCAAGGTCTCCGATGATCTGTTCGATTCCCTCCGCTATCTCCTCGGCCCCCTTCGCGGCGGGGTGGGCATCGCCGTGGTCGTGGTCTCGGTCCTTTTCGCCGCCTGCACCGGGATCGTCGGCGCCTCGGTGGTGACCATGGGGCTGATCGCTCTGCCCCTCATGCTCAAATATGGCTACGACAAACAGATGAGCGCCGGTTTGATCTGCGCCGGCGGCACTTTAGGCATTCTCATTCCCCCCAGCATCATGCTCATCGTCATGGGCAGCGAAACCGGCCTTTCCGTGGGCCAGCTTTTCGCCGGCGCCGTCCTCCCAGGCGTGGCCTTGGGCGTAATATATTTACTTTATGTAGTCATCCGATGTGGGATCAACCCGTCCCTCGGCCCGCCCCTCTCGGCCGCGGAAAGAAGCGCGGTCACCAGGGGATGGATCATCCTCCATGTCCTCAAATCCCTGGTGCCGCCGACCATCCTGATCCTCGGCGTCCTGGGGTCCATCTTCGCCGGGATAGCCACTCCGACCGAAGCGGCCGGAGCCGGCGCGATCCTGTCCCTGGTCCTGGTCATCGCTTATAAAAAATTCAGTTGGCCCATGTTTTACCAGGCCATGGTGGCCACCACCAAAGCCACCTCCATGGTCCTGATGGTCGCCGTCGGCGCCACCTGCTTCACCGGGGTCTTTCTCGGCTCCGGCGGCGGCCAGGTGGTCAGCGACCTCATCCTGGGTTTGGGTCTGGGGAAATGGGGCATCCTGGTGATCATGATGGTCATCAATCTGATCCTGGGCATGTTCATCGACTGGCTGGGCATCATCTTCATCACTTTTCCCATCTTTGTCCCCATAGCTGAATCCCTCGGCTTTGACAAACTATGGTTCGTGGTCCTGACCGCGGTCCTGCTCCAAAACTCTTTCCTGACTCCGCCCTTCGGGTACGCCCTTTTTTACATCAAGGGCATCGCCCCGCCCGAACTTTCGACCTCGGATATTTGGAAAGGGACCCTTCCCTTCATCATCATCATGACTTTCGGAATCCTGGCTTGCATATTTTTCCCGGAGCTGATCACTTGGCTGCCCGCCATGATCGTTAAGTAGTCTAGTCGGCGGTTTGGAGGCCGCCGCCTTCATTCAACAGGCCCGGTGACCGTTATAGGTCACCGGGTCAAATTTTTAGTAATCCATCGGTCATTGGCGGCCTGGATTCCCGCTGGCGTGGGAATGATGTTCGTAACTATACGTCATTCCTGCGAAAGCAGGAATCCACTTCTATCAGCCCGACGGAAAGAGGCGGAAAATGCCACCATTAATTGATGAGTTACAATTTTTATCAAGCTTTCGTTGACTTCGGCTCGGCCTTTGATTAAGGTCAAGTATCAATATGCGGGTTAATAGACTGAGACATCTCACTTTCGGGAGGGAAAAATGGAAGTGGACGAAGCCGTCAGGCAAAGGAGAAGTATTCGTGCTTTCAAGGATAAACCGGTCAGCCGGGAGCTTATCGAAGAGATATTGACTTTAGCCGTCCGGGCCCCATCCTGGGGCAACACCCAGCCCTGGGAAATAGTGGTCGTGGGCGGGCCGACGGTTCGAGAACTGACCGATGAATTCGTGGCCCTGGGAGACCGCGGAGTCAAGGCCAGCCCCGACTTCGCTATGCCCTGGGAATGGTCGGGAAGATACATGGACCGTTACCGGGGCGTGGGCAAGGAGATCTTTAGAATATTGGGCATCCCCAGGGACGACAAGGAGGCGCGCACCCGCCATTGGGCCAATAACATGAAAGGTTTCGGCGCGCCGAATCTGATCTATATCGCCCTGGACCAGTCCATCAATACGGTCTATTCCGTCTTTGATGCCGGCTTGCTGGCCGCCCATATCTGCCTGCCGGCCGTGTCGCGAGGCCTGGGCACCTGCCTCCTGGCCGCCCTGACCATCTACCCCGACGCCATTCGCCGGCACCTAAACCTCAGTCAGGATAAGAAAATAGTTCTGGGGATGGCTTTGGGCTATCCGGCTGAAGAAGCGGAGATCAACCGGATGAGGACCAGCCGGGCGCCTCTTGATGAGCTGGTTAAATGGGTGGGCATGGAATGAGCGGAGGCCCCTGGTTATCCTGACCACCCGCTGGCTTGGCCTAATAAAGGCGGCGGTTCCGGATTTAACCACTCCAGACCGCCGCTTTTGTCTTTTACCCGGGTTACATTGGTCGGAGAGGAAAATCAGGCCGAAGCGGCCCTCGCCGGCCGGGCTTCCTTCAAGAAAACCTCGGCCCGTTCCAGGCGCTTTTCATCAGGGTTGCCCGAAGTCGACCGGTGCTTCATCTGGAGGGCCTTGATTTTCTTCTGTTCCTGGTCGGGCTCGACAAAAACGATCGCCCCCGGAGAGCACTCCTCAACACAGGCTGGTTGCCCCCCGCAATAATCGCATTTGTAAGCCAGATTGTCCGGGCCAACTTCGATCATCCCGTAAGGACAGGCGGAAACGCATTCCCCGCACCCGTTGCATTTCTCCTGGTCCACCATCACTGTTTCGGCTTCGTTTTTATAGATGGCCTTTTCAGGGCAGACCTCCAGGCACTCAGGCTTGGGGCATTGGAAACAGATACAGGGGACCGAATATCCGTGCAGCGGAAAATTCTGGACGTGAAGGCGGGCTCGGGTCGGAAGGAACAGTCCTTCTTTGACCGCCGAACAAACATAGGCGCAACGGTTGCACCCCGTGCACAAATCCGGAAAAGCCAGCAGATGTTTGGCCATGGTCATCACTCCTTCCCCGGCTTAAAGCGGCTGTAAACCAAGCTCGGCCAGTTTTTCCTTGGTGGGAACGCCTTCAGCGTTCCAGCCCCGGAGTTGGTAGTAAAGCTGGAGCATGCGTTCGAAGTCCTCCTTGCGGAAGACCCGGCCTTCATTAGGTCCGTTGCCGAGTTTTTGTTCCATGATTTTCCGGGGCAGACGATCATCGGCCGCGGTGAAGCCGGCCTTTAGATTATAAAGACGGGTCAGGTTCCAGATGCGCTCCCCGGCCCGGATCAGCTCCTCGGCCGTCACCGGACGGCCCAGACCGGCGGTGAGCAGATCGGCCATGATCTCGGTGTTGACCGTGCCCCAAAAATCGCAGAAACACATGGACCATTTGATGGCGTTGAGATTCTGTCCGTTGACGACATCCTGAGCCAGGGCCTCGATATTGAAATGATCCGGAGCAAAGATGGTAAAGGCCCGCAGGTGGCAGGCCCCGCGCTCACTGGTGGCGTAGGCCAGGCCCATGCCGTAATCGCCCCTCGGATCGTAGGCCGGGAATTCAGAGCCCTTGATCTCCGTGGACAGGTCCTGGGCCTGATATTTCTCGGCCAGCCTCCCGGCCCCCAGGGCCAGGTCCCGGCCCCGGGCCGTGGACAAGGTCGCTATCTCGGTGACCACCGCCAGGTAATCCTCCGGCCGGCCGAACCGGAGACTGAAATCGTGACGGCCGCTCTCGGTCAGGTCCATGGCCAGGGCCACGATGTTCCCGGTGGAGATGGTGTCCAGGCCCAGATCGTCGCAGAGGCGGTTGAAGCGGATGACCTGCTCAAGATCATTCATCTGACAATTCGATCCGGTCAGACAGAGCGTCTCATATTCCGGCCCTTCCACTTCCGCCCCGTTGATGTGGGTGAATTTGCCGCAGCCCAAGGGGCAAGAGGCGCAGGCCCGGTCGGCCAGTTTGGCCCGGCCGACCGCTTCCGGGCCGAGGGCGGCGTGGTCCTCGTTCACCCCCAGAGAAAAGTTGCGGGTCGGATGAAGTCCCATCTCGTTGGTCACGTCCACCAAAATCGGGGTGCCGTCGCTTTTGGCCCACAGGTTGTCCTCGGTGAGCAGGCTGGTTTGAGTCCAGTGGGCCACCTTTTGCCTGAAGGCTTCCATCTCAGCCACCCGGACCCCTCCGGTTCCTCGACAAACGATGCCTTTTAGATTCTTGCCGCCGAAAAGCGCCCCGGCTCCGCCCCGGCCCATCTGCCGATAAGCCTCGCTGCCCACACAGGCGAAAGTAATCAAATTCTCTCCGGCCGGCCCGATGGCCAGGACCTTGGCTTCCGGAGAGAGCGACGCCTTGAGGAGCGTCTCTGTTTTAAAGATGCCTTGACCTTTCATGGCCGAGGCGTCTTCCAGGCCGACCTCACCGTCTTTAATCCGAAGATAAACCAGGGAATCGGCTCGGCCGGTGATGATGATCCCATCATAGCCGGCGAATTTCAACTCAGGACCGAAAGCCCCGCCCATGTTGGATTCAAAAATGGTCCCGGTATGGGCTGATTTGCTGACCAGACAAAACCTGGAGCTGGTCGGAGCCAAGGTCCCGGCCAGAGGTCCGGTCATGATGACCAGGGCGTTGGCCGGGGAAAAGGGGTCCGTGGTCGGGGGGACCAGTTCGTGGAAATATTGAACGGCCAACCCCCAGCAGCCCCAATAATCCTTAAGCCATTCTTCCCGGAGAGGCTCCTTGGCAATCTCCCCTTTCGATAAATCCACTCGTAAAACTTGGCCCGCATAAAGATTCATCTCGACCTCCGTTCTATTTACCCGGTCCTTCTACCTCCGGCCGTCCTCCCGGCCGGTCCTAATATCAGGTTTTTTAAAATATTATTAACCTTGGTCCCTAATGTCAAAATATCTAATATGATATAATATTTTGACAAAAACAGGCTCGGGCTGGCCCCAAAATGCCCGGCTGCTCCGCTCGTGAACTCGGTCTTTGCTTGAGGCTTTGATATTAACGCCGGAGGGAGAGACCCGTGGACAAGCGGGGTCAATTATAAGATAATAATTTTTTATATACAGATTTTCGTTAATGGAGGTTAGACATGCTTTATAAAAAAACCGGCCCTCCCTTCAACCGCAGAATTTTCCTCAAAAGCGCCGGCCTCCTGACCCTGCTCCTGGGCGTCCCTTCTTTGGCCTGGGGCCTGGTGAAGCGGCGCTTCCCCGTCCGCACCGTGGAAATCGAGGATTTCAAATTCGATCCAGTCACCGGTCTGATTAAATGGGATTCGGGCCTTCAGGAACCATATCGATTGGAAATCGGCGGTCAGGTCGAACAACCTCAAGCTCTAACCTACTGGCAATTAAGGGCCTTGCCTCATGTGGAGCAAGTTTCTGATTTTCATTGTGTGGAAGGCTGGTCGGTCCGGGATGTCCGCTGGGGCGGTTTTCGCTTCCAGGAGATTATCGATCGGGTCAAGCCCCAACCCCAAGCCCGCTTCGCCGTCTTTCATTCTTTGGGGCGAACCCAAGGCCAGCCTGAAGGACAGGGCCATTACCTGGAATCACTGCCTCTTGACAAGTTGGTCAGCCCAGAGTCCGAATGTCTGATGGTCCTGGACATGGATGGGGAACCATTGAGCCATGATCACGGAGCGCCCCTCCGGGTTATATCCCCTTACGATCAGGCTTATAAAAGCATCAAGTTCGTTACGAGAATAGAGATAACCGACCGGCCGGTGAAGGGTTGGTGGACCCTGGCCAATCCGATTTATCCGGTCGAGGCCCCGGTCCCTGAGCATCGGCTCAGGAAAAAATAATTTCGGTGGACCGGAGCTATCAAGTGACCGGGGGCTGCGGCTACGGTCTCATAATATAAAAAGGGCCTTAGCCTTGACGGTTCGATTATTTTTCGCTCCGGCCCCCTGTTTTTCGAGGCTTTTTATCGGGAGGCGATTTATATTAACGGGTCAGGTGGCGTTTATCTGCTTTACTATAGTCGGTCAATAGGTTAATCTTCAAATCGTCAATGACAGATTAAGTGGCCCGATGGATATTATTTCGCTTTTTGATTCGGAACGTTAGGCACGATCATCACGACCTTATTTTTACTCAGGCAAAAAAATGCTCCCGGATAAGACCGACAACCTGGAAGAAATAAAAAAACTTTACCCGCAAAAATTCCAGCCCGAAAGAAAAATTTTCAGCAAGATCAAGCGGGGAGCCCGCATCTTCGTCAGCTCGGCCTGCGCCGAGCCCCAGTACACGATCAAGGCCCTGAAAAATTACATCGAATCGGAGCCGAAAGCCTTCACTGACGCCGAAGTCTTCCAAGTCTGGACCATGGGGGTGGCCCCTTACACCGATGTGAAATATCAGGACCATTTCCGCCACAACGCCTTTTTCATCGGTATGAACGCCCGGCAGGCCGTCAATGAGGGTTTTGCCGACTACACCCCAGTCCTCCTTTCCCAGACCCCGGAGCTCTTTTACCGCCGGCTGGTCCCCATCGACGTGGCCATTATCCAGACTTCGCCGCCGGACCTGCACGGCTACATGAGCCTGGGGGTCAGCGTGGACATGACCAAAGCCGCCGTGGAAAATGCGGCCCTGGTCATCGCCCAGGTCAACGCTTACCTGCCCCGGGTCCATGGCGACGGCTTCATCCATATCAAGGACACTGATTTCCTGATCCACCACGACGAGCCCATCCTGGAGTTCCCGACCAAGATCGCCGACGAAATCTCCGCCAGGATCGGCAAATACGCGGCCAGAATCATCAACGACGGCGACACCATCCAAGTGGGCTACGGGGCGGCGCCCAACGCCATCATGACTCAACTGCGAGGGAAAAAACATCTGGGCGTGCATACCGAACTCCTGACCGAAGGCCTGATCGACCTGATGAAAGAGGGCGTGATCGACAATTCCCAGAAAACCATCAGCCGGGGCAAGTCCATCGCCACCTTCTGCATGGGAACCCAATCCGCTTACAATTTTATTCACCGCAATCCGACCATCGAATTCAAGTCCATCGACTACGTCAACAATCCCTTGATCATCGCCCGGCACCGGAACATGACCGCCATCAACAGCGCCCTCCAGATCGACTTGACCGGCCAGGCCACCGCCGAATCTTTAGGACATATCTTTTTCAGCGGCATCGGCGGCAGCGCCGATTTCATGCGCGGTTCGGCCCTGGCCCCGGAGGGCAAGAGCATCCTCCTGGTCCAATCCACGGCCCATCAGGGTGAAATATCCCGGATCGTCCCTTTCCTTGACGCCGGGGCCGGGGTGACCCTGGGCCGAGGCGACGTCAAATACGTGGTGACCGAGTACGGCATCGCTTATCTTTATGGAAAAAACATCAGGGAACGGGCCATGGCCCTGATTGCCATCGCTCACCCCAAATTCCGACCCTGGCTGATCGAGGAAGCCAAAAAGCGGAACCTGATTTACAAGGACCAGGCCTTTATTCCCGGGGAAAAGGGTGTCTACCCGGAATCCCTGGAAACCCGCCGGGAAACCAAAACCGGCCTCAATATTCTGATGAGGCCGGTGAAAATCAGCGACGAACCCTTGCTCAAGGACTTTTTCTATTCCCTGTCCGACACCTCCCTTTACCACCGGTTCATCTCCCCGACTTTCAAAATGCCCCATCATCGTCTTCAGGAATTCGTAATCATCGACTACACCAAGGATATGGTCATTCTGGCCGTGGTCGAACAAGAAGGTCAGGAAGTCATCGTCGGGATCGGCCAGTACCTGACCTATGAAGACCAAAACATGGCCGAAGTAGCCTTTTTGATCCGCGACGACTACCAAGGAAAAGGCGTCGGCACGGAACTTTTGAAATATTTGAACTATTTAGCCGTCAAGCAGGGCCTGCAGGGCTTCACGGCCGAAGTGGTCATGGACAACACCTCCATGATTCATTTGTTCGAAAAAATGGACTTCGATCTTAAGAAAAAATTCGAAGCCAATTCCTACAAATTTATCATGAAATTCAAAACCCCCACCCCAGCCGAATAGCCGGCCGCTGCTTAGTTTTTACAGTTCTCGTCAGGGACGGTTGTCGGCGGGAAACAAATGAAATCAAATTGAAAAAATTACCTATTTTTATGGAAACTCCTTCACCCCGCGAGGCGAGTTTCACGATAATCCTTGTCTTCCTCCGATTTTTTAGGCGACATTACTTATGCCCTCATGTATAATAGATTTTAGCTGTATTACACTTAGTCGAGACTCAAACCCTCTCAGCAAAGTGTTTATATCTGAGGCAATAATCCGGGCCGCGGGTGCCCATTGAGATCAACAAGGATAGAAAGGCCGTAACGAGATGAATATTTTGCTGATTTACCCCGAATACCCGGTGACCTTTTGGAGTTTTAAGCATGTCCTGAGGTTCATTTCCAAAAAAGCGGCCTTCCCGCCCTTGGGCCTTTTGACGGTGGCGGCCATACTGCCCCAGGACTGGGACCTGCGACTGGTGGATATGAATATTGAAAAGCTGAGCGACCGGGACATCGAATGGGCGGACTATGTTATGATCAGCGCTATGCTGATCCAGGAAAAGTCGGTTCAAGAGGTCCTCGAACGGTGCGGGCGACTGGGAGCCAAAGTCATAGCCGGCGGCCCCCTCTTCAACGGCAGGTCTCATGAATATCTGCCCCTGGTCGATCACCTGGTTCTGAATGAGGCGGAACTGACTTTGCCCCTGTTTCTGGCGGATTTGGACCGGGGGACCACCCAAAAGGTCTATCGAACCGACGGGTACCCGGACTTGATCACCACGCCCCTCCCCCGCTGGGACCTGATAAAAATTAAGAAATACGCCACACTGATGATCCAGGCTTCCCGCGGCTGCCCCTTCAACTGTGATTTCTGTGACATCACTAACCTTTTCGGACGGACGCCCCGAGTCAAGAGCGCGGATCAGCTCCTGGCCGAACTCCAGGCCATATATGAATTGGGCTGGCGGGGTCTTGTCTTCTTTGTCGACGACAACTTTATCGGCAACAAAAAGCAAATAAAAAAGATTCTGCCCCAACTGATCGACTGGATGGAGACCCGCCGGCATCCTTTTACCTTCCTGACTGAAGCTTCCATCAACCTGGCCGATGACGATGAACTGGTCGAGTTGATGGTCGAAGCCGGCTTTGACACGGTTTTTGTCGGCCTGGAGACGCCCAACGAGGAAAGTCTGAAGGAATGTCAAAAAAACCAGAATTGCGGCCGGGACATGGTGGCGGCCGTTCATAGGCTTCAGGCCGCCGGCCTCCAGGTCCTGGGCGGTTATATTCTTGGTTTCGACAGCGACGATGAAAGCATTTTCTCCCGTCAGATCAAATTCATCCAAGAATCCGGAGTGGTCACGGCCATGGTCGGCCTGCTCAATGCCGTGCCCAACACCAGACTCTGGCAGCGGCTGAAAGAAGAAAACCGACTTCTATCCAACGCTTCGGGAGACAACACCGACGGGTCCATCAATTTCATCCCCAAAATGGATATGAACCAACTTTTGGAGGGCTACCGCCGAGTGGTCAAAACCATTTACAGCCCGCGTCATTTTTACCGCCGGGTCTGCAAGTTTCTCGAGCAATATGAGCCTAGGAGGAAAAAAAGCCTTAACTTTACAGAGGTTAAGGCCTTCCTCAAGTCCATATTCTATCTCGGGGTGCTCGGCAACGGCGTCACCCAGTGGTATTATTGGAAAATGCTCGTTAAAGCCATCTTGTCCAACCGCCGGGCCTTCCCGGAAGCCATGACCCTGATGGTCTACGGCCATCACTTCCGGAAGGTGGCCAAGAAGGTCTGCTTTCCCACCTTGAAACACGATATTTGATAAAGTTTTATGGACTTGGGGTAAGACGTCCTCAAGATGAAATCACAAGATTTTGGATAGGCTTCTTGCCTGGCGATATTGATTTGATTGCGGCTTGGACGGTAATTAAAATTACTGGTGGGTCTCCCGCCAGATTTTGATCCGGGATAATTTCCCACCAGCGCCAAAACGAGCTTGGCTGGCCTCCAACACACCTTCACCTAGCTGTTTAACGTCCGGGAGGGCGAGGCCGCTCCCTGGTCCTTGAGAAATGCTCCAAGCTGGGTCTGGAGAGCCTGGTGACGGTCCGGGCCGAGGAGGGCCGGCCGGTTCTTTGTCCGGACCGAAGCCAACACCAGAGGCCATGTCCTGGTGGTCATGCCGGCCTATTACTTGGTGCAGGAACTAAAAAGAGCTTGGTCGACCCTTGACCTGAGAGTCTCCGAAGGGCTTAACGCCCTGAATAGACTCTGCGCCGTAAAATTGTCCATCAAGGGAAGAGACGCCGGCCTGCGCCTGCCCGATCCGGCTCCGGAGACAAAGGATTTGTTAAAAGCCCTGAAGATCAACTTGCCAAAGGTCTTGCCGAAATCGGAAGCGAAGGTGGACACTAAAAAGAAAATGCACTCTCGACGTAAATAGTCTTTTTATCAGCACTTTAACCCAACCAACCCCCTCCACCAAAAAAGGGAACATCCGTTCTAAAAATCGCTTCGGGATCGGGGGAAACAGGGAAAAAATCCTTTACATCCTGGTATGCTTAAGTAAAATAAGCTTACCAGCCTTCAACTTGACATCAGTCTGATTCGAGGTGACCAGATGACGGAAGGACAAAACACCAGTAAAATCTTGATTATCGGCTGCAAGCGGGCCATGGACGACGTCTGTATCGGCTGTTCCCGCTGCCTGGTGGCTTTCAACCGGAGAGACGGTGAGTTCACCCGGTACGCGGACCAACCGGGGGCCCAGGTTTTAGGGCTGCTCAATTGCGGGGACTGCCCCGGCGCGACCATCGTCACCCGGCTGGCCCAACTGAGCCTTTGGAATTCGAAGCTGGGAGAAAAACCCACGGCCGTTCACGTGGGGCCCTGCATCATCGACCACTGCCCCTACGCCCAGACCATTGTCGGCAAGATTAAGGCCAAGGCGGGCATCCCGGTCTACGAAGGGACGCACACCTATAAACCGGACAACATCTTCGCTTGACCCGGCCGGGGCTCCGGGGGCCGGTTTTCTTCCATGGAGACCCGATCACCGGTCCGGCCCCGGGTTTTAATCCTGGTACATGGAGTCGATCAGGTCGGCGTATTTTTGCTGGACTACTTTGCGCTTGACCTTCAAGGTGGCGGTCAGTTCACCGGTTTCCATGGAGAACTCCTGCTTGACGATTCGGTATTTCTTGATGGTTTCGTACTTGGCCAGGCGGGTGTTCAAACCGGCCACGGTTTCGTCGACCAAGTTTAAAAATCCCTGATTATCGAGAAGGTCCTCCGACCGGATAAAGGCCAGCCCTTGGTCCTGGGCCAACTGGGCGGCCCGTTCCAGGTTGAGGTTGACCAGGGCGGTCAGGTATTTTCGCCGGTCGCCGATAACGATGAATTGGGAGAACAGGGGGTCCTGCTTGAACAGGTTTTCGATTTTTTGGGGGGCGATGTTCTTGCCGCCGGCGGTGATGATCAAATCCTTTTTCCGATCCACTATTTCCAAAAAGCCGTCCTTGAAGACGCCGATGTCTCCGGAACGGAAATAGCCGTCCTCGGTGAAGGAGTCCCGGGTTTCTTCCTCCATTTTCCAGTAGCCCTTGAATAGGTTGCCCCCCTTGAGGAGGATTTCTCCGTCTTCGTCCAGTTTTATGTCCACGCCGGGCAAAGGCTTACCCACGGTGCCGATGCGGTGATCGGCCAGATTGCTCATGGTCGCCCCGGCCGTGCATTCGGTCATGCCGTAGCCTTCGACCACGGTGATGCCGGCGGCGTTGAAAAAGCGGATGATTTCCTGGGCGGTGGGCGCGCCGGAAGCGGTGATCCAGCGGACCCGGCCGCCTAAGGCCTGTTGGAGTTTCTTGAAAACCAGGGCGTAGGCCAGCCGGTATTTGAGGCGGAGCCAGGCCGGGACCGGTTTCTTTTCTTCCCGCAGTCGGCTTATCCGGTCGCCGATTCCTTGTCCCCAATAAAACACTTTTTGTTTCCACGGCGGGGATTTTTCGACCTGCTCGATGATTTTCTGGTAGATTTTTTCGCAGACCCGGGGCACGGCCAGGACGACCGTGGGTCTTTTATCCTGGATGTCCTGAACGATGGTGTCGAGGCTTTCGGCGTAGGAGGCGGTCAGGCCCACGTACAGGCCGTACCAGTGCCCGGCCACCCGTTCGAAGACGTGGCTCAAGGGCAGAAAGGGCACGGTCTGGTCGGTGTCGAAGCCGTACCGGGGCCGGACTTGTTCCAGGGACATGATCTCGGACATGATGTTGCCGTGGGTGATCATGGCCCCTTTGGGCAGGCCGGTGGTGCCGGAAGTGTAGACGATGGTGGCCAGATCGTCCGGGGTGACGGCGGCGGCCAGTCTTGCAAAGAGGCCGGGGTCTTCCCGGTGCCCGGCCCGGCCCAGTTCAAGAAGCTCGGGGAAAGCAATCAGGAAGGGCGGGCCGAGGTCCGCGCCTTGCGGGTCGATGATCACGATCTTTTCCAGGCGGGGACAATCTTCCCTGACGGCCAAGGCCTTGTCCAGTTGGAGCTTGTTTTCGACCACCAGGACCTTGGAGTCGGAATTATCGACGATGTATTGGACTTCTTGGGCGATCAGGGTCGGATAGACGGGCACGACGCAGGCTCCGATTCCCAGGGCGCCCAGATCGGTATAGAGCCATTCCAGGCGGTTTTCCGAGAGCAGCGAGACCCGGTCGCTCTTGGAGACCCCCAGGGTGCGGAGTCCCAGGCCAGCGGCCCCGGCCCGCTCGTAGTATTCGTACCAGGTGGCCTGTTCCCAGCGGCCGTTTATTTTCTTTTCCACGGCCGGCCGGTCGCCGTATTTTTCGACCCGGGCCTTGAAGACTTCGTTGATGGTGCTCTCCGACATTTTTTCGGCCTCGCTTGTCCGGTGGCTTTTACTTATGAGACAGGGGGCAATTCAGCCGTTGAAAAATCATTGTCCGGCTGAAAAGCCGGTCGGGAATCCAGGCCCGTTTCCGGGAAAAATTTCAGCGGACGTCAATTCCGGATGAACCATAAAAGGCCTGATTATTTCCGAGACTTTTTTAGAATAATCTAAAACCTCAATAACGGTCAAGAGGATCGGATGTGATGGTAACGGCAAAGAATAATTGTCCTCCACGGATTTTCATTTTGCGGTTGCGCCTTAAGAGGCGTGAGAGTTACCGCGAAAAAGGAATCCGTTTCCATCGGAGCTCAGAAAGAAAGGGGGCAATGCACCCGTTCGTTGAGTGATTACCCGCCGGCGGTGGATTATCTTGGAGATTTCTGATTATTTTGCTATAATTAAATAAAAATCCACGGAGAGGCCCCATGAGATGGCTGAATAAATTGAGCTTCGGGAAAGAGTCCACTACAACCCCGGAATCCGGCGGAAACAGCTCCATTTGGTTCTGGCTGGTTCTTACGGTCTTGGGCGCGTTGATCGTGGTCACCGTGGTCGTCATGATCGCCAACTATTCCTTCTTGCCCATGTTCGAAGTCCATGGTCCCCAGGGCAAACCGGGCCGAGTTTTCACCGAGACCCTGGTCAAAATGTCCGGGGACGTCACGGACCGCTGGCTGCCCAACGACAAACTTTATCCGACCATTTTGCTGGACAACCCGCAGAATTTTCAATTAGGGGTTTTGGAATCCATCCGGTATTCGACCCGGGTCCTTCGGGACAAGCTCAGCCGCCTGCGGACCACCGACAGGATCGACCCGGACGCCGAAGCCGCCTTCGTCTTTTTCTCCAACGATCCCTTTAAATGGATTCTGCCTTCGGCCGAGAGCAAGTTCCGGGCCGGGGTCAAAAGCCTCAAAGCCTACCAAGATCGGCTGGCCGCCGGTCAGGCCGACTTCTATCCCCGAGGCGACAACCTGAACGAACTTTTAGACCAGTATGTTTCCTTGCTCGGCGGGGTCAACACCCGGCTTTCCAATGCCCCCCGTCAAAAAATAAAAGTCATCACTCAGGAGACGGCCGGCGACGCTTACACCAAGGGGGAAAAAAGGGTCCAGGTCTCCGTCCCCTGGACCCAGATCGACGACAATTTCTATTACGCCCGAGGCGTGGCCTATGGTCTCCGCCACATGATGGTCGCGGTGCAATACGACTTCCAAAACATCCTGGACGTCAAAAAGGCCGAGGAACTGGCCGAACGGATCATTGAAGTCCTGACCCTGTCCCAGTTCGAGCCCCTGATCGTCCTCAACGGCGACCGGGGCTCGATCTTCGCCAACCACTCGCTTCAGCTCCAATCGGTCCTGGAAGACGCCCGGCAGAAGATGCGCAGCCTTCAGGACATGATCAAGGATTAAGGGACCGCTTCTTCTAGTCGCGCCCGCCCTGCTGTTGCTGCTGCATCCTTTTCATCATTTCCTGGAGGTTCGGGCCCTGGACCTGGACCTTGGCCGGATCAAACAGCTCGTCCGGAACGGCCTGATCGATCTTGACCGTCTTAACCGTGGTCACGGAGGTGAGTTTGCCGTTTAAATACATCTCGCTGGAACCCGGAATTTCCCACTCGGAACCGACCTTTTTAAAATCGGCGAACTTCCATTCCATCTTTTCGCCCTGAGGGCCCAAGCCCTCGGCCTTGATCGGGGCCAAAGTGTTCCCGTCCAGCCAATACTTGGTCTTCGGGAATTCCGCTGAAATCTTGCCATCGACCACGTGGCAATCCCGGCCGCCGACCTTTTCGTCGCCTAAATATTTGACCTCGGTCATGCTTTCCAGCAGGTTGTTCTGGCCCCGATACATTTTGGCCTCATCCGGCGGAACCTTGGTCTTGCCCGAAAACGAGTTGATCATCCAAACGTCCCGACCGTCGGAAATGACCACCATCTCCACCTCGCCCATCCCGGAAGGCCCGCCGGCACCCTGAGGCATCCGGGTTTTGGTTTCGGTCCGGAATTTTTCGCCTTGGCGATAGATATTGATCTGGGACGTGGTTTCCCCTTGGGGGGTGAACATTTTCATTTCCTGCTCAAGGACCAAACTCTTTATTTCCTTTTCAAACCTGGCGTTCTTGGCCTTGGCTTTCTCCAGGAGGGCGGATGTATCCATGGCCGAGACCGTATTCACCCACAAAAAAGCCAGCCCGAAAACCAGGCCAACGGTTATAAAGCTTTTAGTCGAACATTTTCTTAACATCTTTTCTCCTCCAGATTAACTGAACCGACGGGGCAGGCTTCGGCCCCGGAAAATTCTATCCGGTCTGACTCCGCCGGGCAAGTTATATCGGCCAGTTGGGCAAATCAATCGTAAAATAAGGTCGGAGAGGCCGGCTGCGGTCTGGTCTCTTTATTTTCCGATTCGGCCGAGGCCTTAAGTATGGTTACCCAGAGCCGGCCAAGGAATCCAGACAGGTTTGGTCGTCTCCACCGAAGGTGTTTCCACCGGGTTCTCCATGGCGGCCACGGCGCGCCATGAGCTTTTCGGGTCTACTTCTTTCGTTCGATGAAGGCGTAGGCGGAGTGATTGTGGATGGATTCGAAGTTTTCCGCGGCCACGGAGAACCAGGTGATGTTGTCGTCCCGGTCGAGCTTGCGGGCGATCTCCCGGACCACGTCCTCAACGAACATCGGATTCTCATAGGCTGATTCGGTCACGAATTTTTCGTCGCTGCGTTTAAGCAGGGAGAAGACCTCCGAGGAGGAAGAGTTTTCCACCAGCCGAATCAGGTCTTCGATCCAGATGAATTTGTTGAACCGGACGGCCAGGTGGACCACGCCCCTTTGGTTGTGGGCCCCGCCTCGGCTGATTTCCTTGGAGCAGGGGCACAAGGTGGTCACCGGAACGGCCACCTCGACGATGATGTCCCGGCCCTGGTGATTCAAGGAGCCCTTGAAGGCGCAGTTGTACTCCATGAGGCTGGGGGTTCCGGTCACCGGGGCCTTTTTCTCGATGAAATAGGGAAAGGACAGCTCCATGTGGGCCGATTCGGCGTCCAGGCGGCGCTTCATTTCCTCGAGGATGTTGGTCAGATTCTGGAGGGTGATCTCCTGGCGGTACTCAGACAGGATTTCAATGAAGCGGGACATGTGCGTCCCCTTGTGGAGGTGGGGCAGGTTGACGTACATGTTGACGCTGGCCACCGTCCGCTGCTTGCCCTTGGCCTTGTCCAAAACGGTGATGGGATAACGGATGTCCTTGACGCCGACCTTGTCAATGTCGATCCGTCGATTATCGGGTTGATTCTGAACGTCGATCATTACAGACTCGCCGATCAAGAAGGGGAAGGGCATCCCTTCCCCGCACGGCCCTGGGAAACTCCCTCGTTTTATGAATTAATACACTAAAAAATGGTTTTAGGAAAGCCGACCGGCCGCCCCCGGCAAAACCTTGAATCTTGATCTACCACCCCCAGGTCAGGAACTTGTGGATGGAATTGGCGGCGATCCGCCCGGCCCCCATGGCCAGGATGACCGTGGCCTGACCGGTGACGATGTCGCCCCCGGCCCAGACCCTGGGTTTCTTGGTCTTGCCGGTCTCGGGATCGGCCACAATGTACCGCCTCTTGTTGACTTCCAAGCCCGGCGTGGTGCTGGTGATTAAGGGATTGGCCCCGGCGCCCACGGCGATGACCACCATGTCCGTGTCCATGACGAAATTCGACCCCTTGATGGGCACGGGCCGCCGGCGGCCGGACTCGTCCGGTTCCCCCAGTTCCATCTTGATACATTCCATGGCCTTGACCCGGCCCTGCTCGTCGCCGATGAAACGGACCGGGGCGGTCAGCAGATGGAATTCGATCCCTTCTTCCTCGCCGTGGTGGATTTCCTCGGCCCGGGCCGGCATCTCCGTCCGGGACCGGCGGTAAACGATGCGCACGGTGTCCGCGCCCAGGCGCAAGGCCGTCCTGGCCGAGTCCATGGCCACGTTGCCCGCGCCTAAAACCACGACGTTCCTGCCCCGGACGATGGGGGTGTCATACTCCGGAAAAAGGTAAGCCTTCATCAGGTTGGACCGGGTCAGGTATTCATTGGCCGAATAGATGCCGATCAAATTTTCCCCGGGGATGTCCAGGAAGGTGGGCAGACCGGCCCCCACGGCGATAAACACGGCGTCATGTTCGGCGAGGAGTTCGTCCACGGTCTCGGTCCGGCCGACCACGGAATTAAGTTCAAACCTCACGCCCAGTTTGGCCAGATAATCCACCTCGGACTGGACGATGGCCTTGGGCAGACGGAATTCGGGAATGCCGTAGACCAGGACCCCGCCGGCCTTGTGGAAGGCCTCGAAAACAGTCACGTCGTGACCTAAAAGGATCAAGTCGCCGGCCACGGTCAAACTGGCCGGTCCCGAACCGACCACGGCCACCTTTTTGCCCGTCTTGGCCGGGATTTTGGGCAGGACCGGTTCTCCCTGGGCCCGGTCCCAGTCGGCGGCGAAACGTTCCAGGCGGCCGATGGCCACCGGATCATCTTTCTTGCCCAGGATGCACTTGGCCTCACACTGGATTTCCTGGGGGCAGACCCGGCCGCAAACGGCCGGCAAGGCCGTTTTTTCTTTAAGTTTGGCGATGGCCGCCCCGAAATCTCCTTCTTTTATACAACTGATAAAACCGGGAATATCGATTTCCACCGGGCAGCCGGAAACGCAGGAAGGGTTTTTGCATTGCAGACATCGGCTGGCTTCCAGCCTGGCCGTTTCGGGGGAATAGCCGAAAGGCACTTCGTCAAAGTTATGTCTCCGGACGGCCGGGTCCTGCTCCGACATGGGCTGACGCGCTATTTTTTCTTTCTTTTCAGCCATTGTTCCACCTCACTCGGTCAGACCGATTCGGCACTGGTGTTCGAATTCTTCCACGGCCTGTTTTTCCTGGTTCCGGTAAGCCGACAGCCTTTGGGTCAATTCGTCGAAATCCACCTGGTGGCCGTCGAATTCGGGGCCGTCCACACAGGTGAAACGGTTCTGACCTTTGATCGAGACCCGGCAGCCGCCGCACATGCCGGTCCCGTCGATCATGATCGGATTGAGGCTGACCAGGGTCTTGACCCCGTATGGTTCGGTCAGCTTGGACAGGAACTTCATCATGGGCACCGGACCGGCGGCCACCACCAATCCGACCTTTTCCGGGCCGTCCAGGTATTCTTTAAGGACCTCGGTGACGAAGCCGTGGTGGCCGTATGAACCGTCGTCGGTGCAGACCCGCAGCTCGTGGGAAGCGGCCGCCATTTTATCCTCCAGGATCAAAAGGTCCTTGGTCCGGGAGCCGATGATGGCGATGACCCGGTTGCCGGCCTCCTTGAAGGCCTTGGTGACCGGATGGACCACGGCCGTCCCGGTGCCGCCGCCCACGCAGATGACCAGACCGTCCACTGTTTCGATGTGGGTGGGCCGACCCAAAGGCCCCAGGACGTCCTGGAAGGCTTGGCCGACTTGAAACGTTTTAAAAAGGGCAGTCGATTTGCCCACAATCTGGTAAATGACGGTGATGGTTCCCTGTTGGGGATCGGTGTCCGCCATGGTCAAGGGGATACGCTCTCCGGTTTCGTTGGCTCGGATGATAACGAACTGACCGGGCTTGGCTTTGGCGGCTATCTTGGGCGCCTTGATCACATTCATGACCACGGTGCCCTGGGCCATTTCCTGACGTCCGACGATTTCAAACATGGTAAAACCTCCCTTTTCCAACCAGTTTCCAGCAAACCGCGGAAACAAACAAAAATTAGTTTAATATATCAATCGGCTCGGCTTGTCAAAGTAAATGTCCGCTCGGGATTCAGTTTGGGGCAAATGGGAACATTTTTTGTGAAAAAAAGTTTAAACTAGCTTGACGCCCCAACTTTTTTATGCTAACGAAAATTTTTCACAAGCGGGCTTTAAGGCAGGAGAAATTATGATTCTGTCCCGCTGAGGTCCAGCCCAGGCAGTTAAGGCCCCATATCAGCCTCTGGAGCTTAACGCTAAACTCGGACTTCTGAATTCTGTGAAGCTTAGCCGGTCCCGGCTGTAAGTGTCCAAAGAGAGTCAGAAAGACTGGCATAAATTAATCAACCTAAATATGTCCTTAAGGAGGAGAAAACATGGGTCTTGATTGGCAAAAATTTGTAGAAAAAGAAGACTGGCAGATTGCGGAAGCGGCTGAAAAGTACATGAAGACCGTCTATCAGCTTGGCGAGGAACTCGGTTTGGAGAAGGAAGAGCTCCTGCCTCACGGCCATTATGTGGCCAAGGTCGATTTCGCCAAGGTCCTGTCCAGGCTGGCCGACAGGAAGGACGGCAAATACGTCGACGTCACCGCCATCACCCCCACTCCCTTGGGCGAGGGCAAATCCACTTCCACCATGGGCCTGGTTCAGGGCATGGGCAAACGGGGCAAAAGCGTTTGCGCGGCCATTCGTCAGCCCTCCGGCGGACCGACCATGAACATCAAGGGGTCGGCGGCCGGCGGCGGCATGGCCCAGTGCATTCCCCTGACCCCGTTCTCCCTGGGCCTGACCGGCGACATCAACGCCATCATGAACGCCCACAACCTGGCCATGGTCGCGGCCACCGCGCGCATTCAACACGAGTATAATTACGACGATGAGACCATGAAAAAGCGCAACATGGGCCGCCGCCTCAACATCGATCCCCGGAACATGGAGATGGGCTGGATCATCGACTTTTGCGCTCAGGCCCTGCGCAACATCATCATCGGCCTGGGCAGCAAGATGGACGGGTTCATGATGCCGTCGAAGTTCGGCATCGCCGTCAGTTCGGAAGTCATGGCCATCCTGGCCGTGTCCACCGACCTCAAGGACATGCGGGAGCGCATGGGCAAGATCGTGGTGGCCTATGACAAGAGCGGCAAACCCGTCACCACCAAGGACCTCCAGGTGGACGGCGCCATGACCGCCTGGATGCTGGAAGCTCTCAATCCCAACCTGCTTCAGACCGTTGAAGGCCAGCCGGTCTTTGTCCACGCCGGTCCCTTCGCCAACATCGCCATAGGTCAGAGCTCGATCATCGCCGACCGGGTGGCCCTCAAACTGGCCGATTATCATATCACCGAGTCCGGTTTCGGCGCGGACATCGGCTTTGAGAAATTCTGGAACCTCAAGTGCCGCTTCTCCGGGCTCAAGCCCCAATGCGCCGTGATCGTGGCCACCATCAGGGCCCTCAAATGCCACGGCGGAGCGCCCATTCCCATTCCGGGGCGGCCCATGCCGGAAGAATACAAGAAAGAGAACGTGGGCTGGGTCGAAAAGGGTTGCGGGAACCTGGTTCATCACATCAACACCGTGACCAAGGCCGGCATCAACCCGGTGGTCTGCATCAATTCCTTTTACACCGACACCAAGAAAGAGATCGCCACGGTCCGCAAGATCGCCGAAGAGGCCGGGGCCCGGGTGGCTGTTTCCGAGCATTGGCTCAAGGGCGGTGAAGGGGCCCTTGAATTCGCCGACGCGGTCATCGAGGCGTGCGACGAAAAAAGCAAGTTCAAATTCCTTTATGAACTTGACCTGCCCCTGTCCAAACGGATTGAACGGATCGCCAAGACCATTTACGGGGCGGCCGGGGTCGAGTACTCGGCCGATGCGGCCAAGAAGCTGGAGCGCATGGAAAAGGACAAGGAAATCGCGAAGATGGGTACCTGCATGGTCAAAACCCACCTGTCCCTGTCCGACAACCCCAGCATCAAGGGCGTGCCCAAGGGCTGGAAACTCTTTGTCCGCGACATCCTGATTTACGGCGGAGCCGGTTTTGTGGTGCCCGTGGCCGGGGCCATCAGCCTGATGCCCGGCACGGCTTCCGACCCGGCCTTCAAGCGGGTCGATGTGGACGTTAAGACCGGCAAGGTTAAAGGACTGTTTTAACTATTATAATTAGATCGGTCTCCTGGTGGGGTCCTGGCGGCCCCACCATTTTTTTATTCGGCCCAAAATTACACTTCTTTTCACATTTCCTTGTCCAAAACGTTGACACCCGGGGTGGTTGCTGATATATAGCTACCGGTTTGGGTATTTATTTTTTCTTTTGATAGTGAAAGTTGACACATAGAGGGCGAATCCTATGGCAAGTTCAAAAGATAACAAGGAAAAGATCGGAGCGGTCATGGTGGTCGGCGGCGGCATCGCCGGCGTGCAGGCCTCCTTGGACCTGGCCGAAATGGGGTATTATGTGTATCTGGTCGAGCGGACCCCGGCCATCGGCGGGCGCATGGCCCAACTCGACAAGACCTTCCCCACCAATGACTGCTCCATGTGCATCATTTCCCCTAAGTTGAACGACTGCGGCGGACATATCAACATCGAGACTTTGAGCAACGCCGAAGTCCTGGAAATTACAGGCGAGCCGGGCAGCATGAAGGCCAAGGTTCTTAAAAAAGCCAGATTCATCGACCTGGAAAAATGCACCGGCTGCGGTGAATGCGCCAAGGCTTGTCCCATTGACCTGCCCAACGATTTCAACATGGGCCTGGATTTTCGGAAGGCCACCTTCAAACCCTATGCCCAGGCCTATCCCAACGCTTACGCCATCACCAAGCTGGACACTTCGCCCTGCACTGTAACCTGCCCGGCCCACGTCAACGCCCACGGCTACGTCTCCCTGGTCGCCCAGGGCCGGTTCCAGGAGGCCCTCGAGGTCATCATGGACGTGTTGCCCCTGCCGGGCACTTTGGGCCGCATCTGCTCTCACCCTTGTGAAAGCGAATGCCGCCGGGGCCAGGTGGACGAGCCCATTTCCATTCGGGATTTAAAAAGGCTGGCCGCCGACCAGGCCGACATCAAGGCGGTGCCGATCCCGTGCGAGGAGGCCAAGCCGGAGAAAGTGGCCATCATCGGGGCCGGTCCGGCCGGTCTGTCCGCGGCCTACCATCTGGCCCGCAAGGGGTATAAATCGACTATTTTCGAGGCCCTGCCCGTGGCGGGCGGCATGCTCCGCGTGGGCATCCCGGATTACCGGCTGCCTCCGGACGTGCTCAACCAGGAAATCGAAATAATCACCGGTCTTGGCGTGGAGATCAAATATAATACCCCCCTTGGCCCGGACCTGACCATCGACGATTTGTTCAATCAGGGCTACCAGGCCGTCTTTTTAGGGGTGGGCGCCCATAACAGCCGCAAGCTGGGCGTTGAAGGCGAGGACGCCGAAGGGATCATCCCGGTCACGACCTTTCTAAGGGAAGTGAACCTGGGCCGGCCGCCCCGGCTCGGCCGAAAAGTGGCGGTGATCGGCGGCGGCAACGTGGCCGTGGACGCGGCCAGGAGCGCCGTGCGTCTGGGGGCCGGGCAAGTGACCATGATCGCCTTGGAAAACGAGGAAGAGATACCGGCCTGGCCCTGGGAAATCGAGGAATCCCTGGAAGAGGGCGTGGCCATCATGCACCGCTGGGGTCCCCGCCGATTCCTGGTTGAAAACGGCCGGGTCAAGGGGATCGAGCTCAAGTCGGTCACCTGCGTCTTTGACGAGGCCGGGCGTTTTTCGCCGGCTTACGACGAATCCTGCCTCGAAACGATCGAGGCTGATACGGTTATACTCGCTATAGGTCAGGCCCCATCGGTCGAGGTCTTAAAAAGCGTTGAGGGACTGACCTTGAAGCCCAACGGGACCATCGCGGTCGACCCGGTCACTCTGGCCACCAGCCGGCCCGGCCTCTTTGCCGGCGGCGACGCCCAGACCGGGCCGTGGATCGCCATCGGGGCCGTGGCCGCGGGCAAGGAAGCAGCCGTTTCCATCGACCGCTATCTTCGGAATGAAGACCTGGCCGCCAACCGCGAGCCGTTGAAGCTCTGCGGGGATGAGGAGTATCGTCCCATTCCCACGGACATCCAGAGGAAGTCCCGTTTGGCCATGCCCAAACGGCCCGCGGCCGAAAGAATCAAGGGCTTCCAGGAGATCGAGCTGGGCTTTGATCCGGAAAAGGCCAAGGAAGAGGCGGGCCGGTGCCTGTCCTGCGGCCTCTGCTGCCAGTGCTACCGCTGTGTCCAGGCCTGCCAGGCCCAGGCCGTCACCCGACAGACCCACCTTATGCGCGACGAGGTGGTGGAACTGGAGGTCGGGTCAGTGGTTCTGGCCACCGGTTTTGACGCTTTTGATCCTTCCATCTACGAAACTTATAAATATTACGAATTTCCCAATGTAATCTCGGCCATGGAGTTTGAGCGCATCCTCTCGGCCACCGGACCCTACCAGGGTCACCTGGTCCGCCCGTCCGACCACGGGGAACCCAAGAGGATGGCCTGGCTCCAGTGCGTCGGTTCGAGGGAAATCAATCGTTGCGACCGGCCGTACTGTTCGGCCGTGTGCTGCATGTACGCCATCAAGGAAGCCATCATCGCCAAGGAACATTCGAAGGGCGATTTTGAATCGACCATTTTTTACATGGACATGCGCACTTACGGCAAAGACTTTGAAAAATACTACGAGCGGGCCAAGAGAGAGGGCGTCAGGTTCATCCGCTCCCGGATCCATACCATCAACCAGCAGCCCAACGGCGACCTGCTCATCGAGTACGCCGATGAAAAAGGGCGGATGCAAAAAGAGGAATTCGACATGGTCGTTCTTTCGGTGGGACTCCAGCCTCCGGCCGAATTCGACCAATTAGCCAAGCGCCTTGGCGTTAATTTGAATAGAGACGGATTCGTCGACACTTCTTCGTTCAATCCGGTCAGCACTTCCAGGCCGGGCATTTACGCCTGCGGGGCGGTCAACGAACCCAAAGACATCCCGATTTCGGTCATGGAAGCCTCGGCGGCGGCCAGCGCCGCAGCCTCGGAGCTGGCCTCGGCTCGGTTCACCCGGACCAAGACCCTGGAATATCCGCCGGAAAGGGACGTGAGCCAGGAAGCGCCGAGGGTGGGAGTTTTTGTCTGTCATTGCGGCATCAACATCGGCGGCGTGGTGAACGTGCCTTCCGTGGCCGAATACGCCGGGACCCTGCCCTTCGTGGAATTTGCGGATGACAATCTGTTTACCTGCTCCCAGGACACCCAGGGCAAAATCAGAGACGCCATTATTGAGCACAACCTCAATCGCGTCGTGGTGGCCTCCTGTTCACCCAGGACTCATGAACCCATGTTCCGCGAGACCCTCCAGCAGGCCGGCTTGAACAAATACCTTTTTGAAATGGCCAATATCCGCGACCACAATTCCTGGGTTCACCAAAAGGAACCGGCCAAGGCCACGGTCAAGGCCAAGGACCTGGTTCGGGCGGCCGTGGCCAAAGCCACTCTGCTTGAGCCGTTACACCAGATGCCCATGAGCGTGACCAAAGCGGCCCTGGTGGTCGGCGGCGGCGTGGCCGGGATAAGCGCGGCCCTGGCCTTGGCCGAACAGGGCTATCCGGTCCACCTTTTGGAGAGCGGCGATACCTTGGGCGGTAACGCCCTCAAGCTGAACACCACCTGGCGGGGAGAAAGCATTAAGGATTTCACCGCCAGGCTGATCGAACAGGCCAAAACCAACGACCTTATAAAAATCTACTTCAATTCCCAGGTTAAAAAGAGCAGCGGGTTTCTGGGCAACTTCACCACCGAGATCGACACCCCCAACGGAAAGCTCAATATCGATCACGGCGTGGTTATCATCGCCACCGGCGGGCAGGCTCTCCAGCCGACTGAATATCTCTACGGTGAGCATGAAAGGGTTTTGACCGCCTTGCAATTGGATGAGGTCCTGGCCGGAAAAGGGGACATGATCAAAAAGGCCCGAGCGGCGGTCTTTATTCAGTGCGTCGGCTCTCGGGAACCGGAACACCCTTATTGCTCTAAAATCTGCTGCACCCACTCCGTGGAAAGCGCCTTGAAAATCAAGGAAGTCAACCCTGAAACCGCGGTTTACATCCTGTACCGAGACATCAGGACTTACGGCTTCCGTGAGGCATTATACAAGGAAGCCCGTTCCAAGGGCGTCATTTTCATCCGGTACGAGATCGAGGAAAAGCCTCAGGTCGAGGCGGCCGGACCGGACAAGGTTCTGGTGACCGTCAAGGATCACGTGCTCGGCCTGCCGGTCCAAATCGAGGCCGATGTTCTGACTCTGGCCACGGCCATTTTACCGAACGAAGGACGATCCATAAACGAGGCCTTCAAGCTCCAGTTGAATCCTGAAGGATTCTTCCTCGAAGCCCACATGAAGTTGCGGCCGGTTGATTTCTCGACCGAGGGCATGTTCGTGGCCGGCTTGGCTCATTACCCCAAGCCCATCGAGGAATCCATCGCCCAGGCTCGGGCGGCGGCGGCCAGGGCTTCGACCATTTTGGCCAAGGATTCGATCAAGGTCGGCGGAGTGGTGGCGGTGGTCACTCCGGAAAAATGCGCCGTTTGTTTGACCTGCGTGCGGACCTGTCCTTTCGGCGTCCCTTATATCGGCAAGGACGGCTACGCGGTGATTGAACCGGCTATCTGCCAGGGCTGCGGGGCCTGTGTTTCCGAATGTCCCGGCAAGGCCATTTCTCTCCAGCATTTCACCGATGACCAGATTCTGGCCAAGGCGGCGGCGCTGGTGGGTTGAGAAATATCAGGGGAGGTAATATCCATGTCCGAATTTGAACCTAAAATTATCGGCTTCTGCTGCCAGTTCTGAGGATACTCGGCTGCGGACCTGGCAGGTTCGATGAGGTTGCAGTATCCGACCAATATAGAAATCATCCGGGTGCCCTGTACCGGCCGGGTGGATATTCTCCATTTGCTCAAGGCCTTGGAGGACGGGGCGGACGGCGTCTACGTGGTCGGCTGTGAAGAGGGGGACTGCCATTATCTGACCGGGAACTTGAAAGCCCGGAAAAGAGTGGAGTACGTAAAGAAGGTTTTGGAGGACCTCGCCGTTGAACAAGAGCGGGTGGCCATGTACAATTTGTCGGCGGCTCAAGGCCCCCGCTTCGCCGAAGTTGCCCGAGAGTTCACCGATATTGTCAAAGGACTAGGACCCAGCCCGTTCCGGAAGCCGGCCGCCAAAGCGGCCTGACCGATGCTCAGAGGGGAGAGTCATGATAATTGCTGAGAGAAAACCCATCGAAGAAATCCTTGAAATGGTCCGGGCTTTCAAAAAAATTCTCATTGTGGGCTGCAAGGGCTGCGTGACCGTGTGCAACGCCGGCGGCAGAAAAGAAGTGGGCATTCTGGCCTCCATCATCCGCCTGGCCCGGGAAAAGGACCAAAATCCGATCGACATTACCGAAGAAACATTGGAACGTCAGTGCGACCCCGAATACATTGAACAATTGGCCGACACGGCCAATGACTATGACGCCATTTTATCCATGGCCTGTTCGGTGGGTCCTCAGTTCATTGGGGCCCGATTCCCGGAAGCCAGGGTCTTTCCGGCCCTGAACACCGAGTTCATGGGCGGGGCCTTGGAACACGGCGTCTGGGCCGAGTTCTGCCAGGGTTGCGGCGATTGTAAAATACACCTGTTCGGCGGCTTCTGCCCCATCGCCCGCTGCTCGAAAAGCCTTCTCAACGGTCCTTGCGGCGGCTCCTCGGGCGGCAAGTGTGAAATCAGCAAGGACGTGGATTGCGTCTGGCATTTGATCGTTGAAAAGCTGATGAATGACGGCAAGTTGGATCAACTGACCCAGGTCAAGCCGATCAAGAATTGGTCCACCAGTCGCGATGGCGGGCCCCGCAAAGTTGTCAGGGAGGATCTGAAGCTATGAAATCGGACAGCAATCTGGAAAAAGTCTTGACCGCCGGCCATTTTGCCGTGACCGGCGAATGCGGGCCGCCGCGGAGCGCGGACGGGAAGATCGTCCGGGAAAAAGCCAAGTACCTCAAGGGCAACGTCGATTCGGTCAACGTCACCGACAATCAGACCAGCGTCGTTCGGCTTTCCAGCCTGGCCGGCTCTCTTCTTCTTCAACAGGAAGGCCTGGAAGCCAATATGCAGATGACCTGCCGGGACCGGAACCGTATCGCCATGCAGTCCGATATTCTTGGCGCTTACGCCTTGGGTATCCGCAATCTGCTCTGTCTGTCCGGCGACCACCAGAAATTCGGCGATCATCCCGAGGCCAAGAATGTTTTCGATATTGATTCCATGCAACTCATTCAGACGGTTAAGATGATGCGGGACGAACGTAAACTCATATCCGGTCAGGAGATGGAAGAAGGGACCGAACCCCGCCTCTTCATCGGGGCCGCGGTCAATCCCTTCGCCGACCCCTTCGACTTCAGGGTTTACCGGTTGGCCAAAAAAGCGGACGCCGGGGTGGATTTCGTTCAGACCCAGTGCATTTACAACATGGCCAAATTCAAGGAGTACATGAAGCGGGCCCATGATATGGGTCTGACGGAAAAGGTCTTCATCCTGGCCGGCATTACTCCGATGAAGTCCTTAGGTATGGCCAGGTACATGAAGAACTACGTGCCGGGCATGGACGTGCCGGACCTGATCATCGACCGGATCAAGGGCGTGGAAAAAAAGGGCCAGGCCAAGGAAGGTATTCAAATCGCCGTGGAGCAGATTCAAGAGATGAAGGAAATCCCGGGGGTGGCCGGAGTGCACATCATGGCCATCGAATGGGAAGAAAAGGTTCCGGAACTCGTGGAGCAGGCCGGCCTTCTGCCGCGCCCGCAGGTGTGACCGTCATCCTATGAACGTCCGGCCCTGAAGAGCCGGCGGCCTGAGCGGGGGAACCTCAACCAGGGTTCCCCTTTGTCTTTTCCCCCTCGGCGGCCCTGAAGCCGTTAACCGGAGACCCGTCATGGGCGATCTGATCCTCATATTGGGCGGAGCCAAAAGCGGCAAGAGTTCCTTGGCTTTGACCCGATGTCGGGAATATCCAGAGCCGCGGCTGTACCTGGCCACGGCCGAGGCCAGGGACCAGGAAATGGCCGAACGGATCGCCAGGCACCAGGCCGAGCGCGGTCCCGGATGGCGGACCGTCGAAGAACCCCTTGACCCGGCCCGGGTGCTCAAGTCCCTTGAACCAGGATCGGCTTCGGTGGTCCTTTTGGATTGTCTGACCTTATGGATGAGCAATCTGATGACCGCCTTGAACCTCAATATCGACCAGGTGCTGGACCGTTGCCGCGAACTGGTCACGGCCGCGGATTCGGCCCCCTGCCCGATCGTCGTCGTCAGCAACGAAGTCGGCCTGGGCCTGGTGCCCGAGAACAAGCTGGCCCGGGATTTTCGGGATGCCTCGGGTCTGGCCCACCAGAAACTGGCCCGGGCCGCGGCCGAAGTTTTATGGGTCGCGGCCGGACTGGTTCAAAAACTCAAGTGAGTCAGAGGTCTTGTTTCGTCATTTTCTCATCGCCCTTCAATTTTTGACGATTGTCCGTCTCCGGAACGACCTGGCGGAGACCGAAGCGGACCTGGCCGCCTCGGTCGGTTATTATCCTCTGGTCGGCCTGGTCCTCGGTCTGGTTTTAACCGGGATATTTTTTATTTTAAGGTCGTTTTTACCCACGCCCATCGTCGGTCTTTTGTTGGTGGCGGCCCAGGCTGTTTTGACCGGAGGGCTTCATCTGGACGGTCTGGCCGACACGGCCGACGGCCTTTTTTCTCATCGCCACCGGTCCCGAAAACTGGCCATCATGAAGGACAGCGCCGTAGGCGTGTTCGGGGTCCTGGCCCTGTTCTTCGTTTTGACTCTGAAGTTTTTGCTTTTGAGTAATCTGAACAGTCCGGCGGCTTGGACGGGGCTGATACTCTTCCCCATCTGGGGCCGCTGGGCCGTGTCCTTGACGGCCTGCCTCTCCGAATATGCCAGGGCCGAAGGGGGGTTGGGTCGACCCTTCATCGACCTGGCCGGACCGAAAGAACTCTATCTGGCCGGCGGAGCGACCATGGGCCTGTCCCTTCTTTTTCTAAGTCTGGCCGGATTGATTGTGGCCCTGGTCATCGCTCTGGCCGCCGGGCTGGGCGTGCTTTTCTGGCGAAAGCAGCTCGGCGGGGTGACGGGAGACGTTTTGGGGGCGACGGTGGAACTGAGCGAAACCCTGGGTCTCCTGCTCTGGACCGGCTTCCATGAATTTTAATAGTCTTTCGGCCGTTTTTTAACCTGGAAGGGCGCCTCGAAGACTTCATTGAGGACCTCGACCGTGGCTTCCAGGTTGGCGCCTTCCACCACGCAGGACACGCTGGAAATCGAGGTGCTGATGGCCAGGGAATTTATTCCGACCGAAGCCATGGCCCCGAACATCAGGCCGGGTATGCGGGGTTTTTCCCTCAGGTGGGGTCCGAAGACGCTGATCACGGCTACATCCGGGGTGTAGGAAATGCCCTTGGCTTCGACCACCGGTTTGATTTCTTCCAGCACGGACAGGGTGTGGTCCAGGTCTTTCTGAGCAATGACCAGGGCGAAATTACCGGCCTCATCCAAATCGTAACTTTGGACTAAAAGCTCGATATTGATGCCGCTTTCGCCCATGGCCCGCAAAATGGTCCCGGCCACGCCGGCATGGTTGGGCACGGCCATGATCCGAACCAGGGCCCGGCCGTCGCTTTGCATGATGCCGCCGATTTTGACCTTTTCCATAACCTCTCCCCGGCTTCCTCCAGGCTACTCCCAGCTTCTCCGATCATCGATCTTTTTGAAAAAGTCGGGAATGGTGCCTCGGGGGACGATCTTGACCAGGCCCTTGATGGTGAGCATGTCCTTGATATCCCGTTCCAGGCGGCTGCGCAGGACGTTGGGGTGGGGGATGTCTTCCTTGAGTTCGACCATGAAAGTCATGATGTCGGTATGGTCTTCCCGGGTGACCAGGACCTGATATTTGAAGACCTCTGGATATCGGGCCACCACCTCGTCGGTCTGCCAGGGATGGACAAAGGTCCCCCGGACCTTGGTGGCCTGATCGATGCGGCCCAGGACCTTTTTCAACATGGGACCGGTCCGTCCGCAGGAACAAGCCTCGCGGCTTAACATGGACAGGTCGCCGGTGGCCATTCTGAGCACCGGATAAGTCAGATTGAAATTGGTGGCCACGATCTCCCCGGGCGTGCCGGGTGGAACCGGCTGTCCGCTTTGGGGGTCGATCACTTCGACCACGACATTATCCGGGACGTGCAGGCCTTTGTTGTGCAAGCATTCATAGCCGATGCAGCCCAGGAAAACCGTGCCGTAACACTGCCTGATGTTCATGTCCATTTTTGCTTCCAAACGGGAGCGGAGGGATTCGGGGAGCATCTCCGCGCCGACCATGGCCTTTTCCAGGGCCAAGTCCTCCTTGACTTGCAGACCCAACCCTTCGGCCCGTTGGGCCAGGCTCATCAGGAAACTGGGCGTACCAAGAAAGCCATTTATTTTGAGCATCTGCATGATCTTGACTTGCATGAGGGTGTTGCCCACGCCGGTGGGAACGGCGGTGGCCCCGATCATTTTAACCGAATCGTCCAGCATAAAGGCATAGGGCCAGAGGTGATAATTGAAGGTGTTCAAGATGCGGTCCCCGGATTTGAATCCGGCTCCGCAAAGGGCCTCGGCCCAGGAAGTATCCTGGTAATCCCATTCGCCGGGCTGCCAAATCAAGCCGGGATTGATGTAAATTCGTCTGATCTTTTCCGGGGCCACGGTTTCGAAGCCGCCGAAGGGCGGATCGGCCTTCTGCCGTTCGACCAAGTCGGCCATATGCAGGATCGGCAGCTTGGTCAGATCATCCAGGCCGGTCACGTCGCCGATATCCAGGCCTGCTTGTTGAAATATCTCCCGATAGGCTTTGGAGTGACGCCAGACGTGCCGCCAAAGATCGAGAAACCTTTCGTTTAACTGCCGGAGACGCTGGTCCCAAGGTGCGGTCTCCCGAACCCGGTCAAAAAAAACCATCTCTTTGGTCGTGTTCATCAGACTGTCTCCTGTCGGCTGTCAGTTCCACCTGTCCCCGGACTGATCGGCCGTTTGGGGTCCGGAGTGGAGCCCCTGGTTCGGTCAAGGTTGTCCCGGGGCCTATCATCCATGGTTTTCACCTAGATTGACAAAAAACTTGACATGAAAAAAACGTGTCTATATGTTAATTAAACTAGGAAGCCTTTTAAAGACAACAAAAATCAGAAATATTTTCGTCCTTTGGTCCGTGGGTCGGCGTCCTTTGGGGCGCTTGGGGTATGGCGAGGCAGATAAGGTTCTGCCGGCGCCGTTTTTATGGGTGCAGATCAAAAACAGCAACCCTGTCGAGTGGTCACGTTCCACCCCTTAAACCGTGGAGAGGAGCTTCCCCGTGGAGACCATCACCCTGACGATCAATGGGAATACCATCAGCGCGCGGTCCGGATTGACCATCCTCGAGGTGGCCCGCCAGCAGGACATTTACATCCCTACCTTGTGCCATCACGACGCGCTTCGACCGATCGGGGCGTGCCGTCTGTGTCAGGTCGAAGACGAAAAGCGGGGCGTGGTTGTTCCGGCCTGTGTGACCAAGGCCCAGCAAGGCATGGTCATCGCCACCGACTCGCCCCGGGTGATTGAAAACAGGAAAAACATCATCCGTCTCCTCCTGGCTTCTCACCCGGAATCCTGCGTGGTCTGTGAGAAAGGCAACCGCTGCGAACTGAGGCGTCTGGCCGCCCAAATGGGCGTGGGTCATCATGGGCTCGATCCCATGCCCTATCATCCCACCGTGGTTGATCTCAATCCTTTCCTCAGCCGGGACCTGAGCAAGTGCATCATGTGCGCCAAGTGCATCCGGGCCGACCAGGAAGTGGTGGTTGAAGGAGTAATTGATTATAATTTCCGCGGTTTTGACGCCCACCCTTCCACTCTTTTCGAGAAGCCCCTTGAAGAGGCCAAGTGCACCTTTTGCGGAACTTGTCTGACGGTCTGTCCCACCGGAGCCATCGCCGAGAAAGGCAAGCACCGTCTGGGTCATCCCGGTTTCCGCAGCCGTTCGGTTTGCTCTTTCTGCGCTTGCGGCTGCTCCATTTACCTCGAACACGACTACAACCAGGTTCTGGACATTTCACCCACGGGTCAGGACTTTACCTCGAACGGAATCAGCCTCTGCGTCAAGGGCCACTTCGGCCATGACTATCTCAACAGCCCGAATCGCCTGCGCTCACCCCTGCTCAAGACCGAGGAAGGTTTCCAGCCGATCCCCTGGGACGAAGCCTTGGACCTTATCTCCGAGCGTCTGGGGAAAATTCGTGACGATCATGGTTCGGAAAGCCTCGGGTTCATGGGCAGCGCCAGAGCCACCAACGAAGAGAACTACCTGTTCCAAAAATTGGCCAGGGTGGTCTTCGGCACCAATAATTTGGATTTTGCTTCGGGCGCGAACTGGTCGGCGGCCGTCCGAATTCTGAGGGAATCGACGGGGTTCTCCGCCGGGACCAGCTCTTTTAAAGATGTGGAAAACAGCGATATGATCCTGGTCATCGGGGCCGACCCCACCCACACGGCCCCCGTTCTAAGCTATCATATCAAAAGGGCGGTCAAAAACAACCAGGCCAAACTGGTGGTAGTCGATCCGGTCAAAACCAAATTAACCTCCTTTGCCGATCTATGGCTCAGGCCCAAGGTGGGGACCGATCTGGACTTGCTTAGAGGCCTGCTTAAAGTCATTCTAGAAGAAGACCTGACCGACCGGGAGTTCGTGACGACCAAGACCAGGGATTTCGAGGCATTGCGAGAATGGTTGGCAGAAGTTTCCGTGGCCGGGTGTGCCGAGAGTTGCGGCGTCTCCGAGAAAGACCTCCGGGAAACGGCCGGGCTTTTCGCTTCGGCTTCGGCGGCCATGGTGGTTTTCGGCCATGGCTTGACCCAGCAGGCTTCGGCGGCCGATTTGGTCAGGCTGTTGATGGATTTGATTCTGATCACCGGCAACCTGGGCAAGACCAGGGCCGGCCTGGTGCCGGTCTTGAAAGAGGGCAACGCCCAGGGCGCCCTGGACATGGGTCTGGCCCCGGATTTGTTGCCCGGTCAACGGTCCCTGGCTGATGAGGCGGCGATCAGGGCTCTCCGGTCGGTCTGGGGAGTGGCGCCTCCCCCGGGCAATGGTCTGGATTCATGGCAGATGCTTTCGGCGGCCAGAAGGGGCCGGCTCAAAGGGCTGTATATCCTGGCCGAAAACCCGGTGGGACTTCTACCTGACGGGGACGGGCTGGTCGAAGCCCTGTCCGCCTTGGACTTCCTGGTCGTCCAGGACATGTTCCTGACCGAAACGGCCAAGTTGGCCCACCTGGTCCTGCCGTCGGCCGCCTGGGCCGAGAAAGACGGGACCGTGACCAACTTGGAGCGCCGGGTTCAAAGATTGAACCGGGCCGTCCTGCCGCCCGGCGATTTCCCCCCGGACTGGCAGGTCTTGATCCGATTGGCGGAACGGCAGGGACATCGATGGGCTTACTCGGGTCTGGACGACGTGACGGCCGAGTTGGAGAGGGCCGCTCCGCTCTACGCCGGTCTGAAGGAAGTCGACCTGAACCGTCGGGCCGTGTTCTGGCCTCAACCCGGGGTCGAGGAAGTCATCGACACCCTGCCCCACGGTATCGGCTATGCCGACGGCAAGGCCGTCTTTTTGATCCCGGAGGGACGGGACGGTCTGGGGCCGTCCCCGGATGGGGAACATCCTTA
>Ga0209270_1001019_pt1 | contig 45559 bp, 34 predicted proteins | sample MTBAKSrepl1MetaG_FD_187456 | JGI IMG/M metagenome (GOLD analysis project Ga0209270, IMG submission 187456) | Enrichment culture microbial communities from Arthur Kill intertidal strait, New Jersey, USA, that are MTBE-degrading - MTBE-AKS1... | ecosystem: Environmental > Aquatic > Marine >... | reverse complement strand
GTGATCGCGGATCTGGACATTGAAAGATTCAGTCTGCAAAAAGATCGGGCTATTTCTGTTCGCGGCTTGAGGGTGGCAGATATCCACATAACGGCAACAAATCTGGTCCCGTCGCCCAAGGCCTTGCTGGGTGTGGCAGGAAGCGTGAATGTGACAGAATCAGCGACAATGGAAAAGGTGAATGCCCCTGGCCTGGCCGCGATTCCAGGGGTTGTTCACAATATGAAGGCTTCGGTCCGCATGCAGGATCAATCGCCCTTTATCCAACTTTCCGGTGAAACTGCGGTTGAAGCCCAGTCGCTGCAATTTGAGGCCCTTTCCAAAAAGCCCGTGAAAGGCGGGATGCGGCTCGGGGTCGAGATCAAAGATCTGCATGTCAAGGGCCTTACCCCCCTCATGGCTGACGTGGGAGGCGCGGATGCAAGCCTCCGCCTGGGAGAGGCGGTGAAACTCAACGTGCAAGTGGCAGCCGCTGATCTGGGGGAAAAAGCCCTCAGCCTCCGTGGAAAAGCCAAACTGGATCTCAACGCGGCGGCCAGTCTGATTCCCCCTTCCGTGAAAGCCATGGGCACATTTGCCGGCATTCTCGAGAGCGACTGGCGCATCGAGGGTCGGCGGCCCACGCCCGACGAACAAAAGACCTTGTCAGACCCGAAACGTTCCTTGGCCGAACGCCTGAATGCCGTGGAATTCGTCCATGTGGCTGAACTGCATGCCGATCTGCATGATGTGGGCCTGAATCTTGGTATGAAGGAGGGCAAACGGGTTTCGGTTCAGGGCGTCCGCTCTGTCTCTCCCCTGACCGTGGCCCTTTCCGGGGGTCTTAAATCGGTGCGTCTGGAGGGGGATCTGCACATTGGCCGGATTTCCGAACTCCCGGGGTCCAAGCCGTTCGATCCGCCCCTCCCGGCAGGCTTTTCCTTCAAGATCCATCAGGAGGATCTCTCATCCCTTGAGATATCCGAGGCGGTCCAGATCGATCCTCTCGAAATAGATCAGGGTCTTCAGATATCGATAACCCGGCTGGGTCGTCTCCTGAATTCAAAGGAATCGCCGACCATTGCCGGCGTTTTGAAACACCTGGACGTCTCTGTTGAGGCAGACCTGCGGACCACCCTGGGACCGTCGCTGGCGGCCTTTACGCCCGGCCTTTCCATGACGGGACCCCTCGATGCAGGGCTCAAACTCGAGCTCTCAGCCGGCAAAGAGATAGGGGCCAGCCTCTCCCTGGAAAGCAAAGGGCTCGATGTCAACGCGGAAAAGGCCCGTATAGAGGGATTGACCAGCCACATTCATCTCTCAAAGGCCTATCAGCTCCGATTTGAAGGGGAAGGGCAGGGCAGAAAAGAGGCAGCGTCAGGGCGCCTCTCCCGGATCGTGCTCCGCTCGTCAAGGGCCTCAGACCTGCTGCCCCCGTCCGGAGATGCCCTGGCCCGTCGTTTGATCGAGGACTTGGGCGGATCCCTTTCCGGCCCGCCTACCCTGTCTTTTGACGCCGTAACCTTCAAAAAAGGTCCGCTTCCCCTCAAATTGCACCACGGCGAGATCCAGCTGCGCCTGGTTGATTCCCTCCCATCCCTGGACCGCTTTCAGGTGGATGCCATGGGGGGAAGCGTCCTGGGCCACCTTCGACTTGCGCGGCGGGGCGATCTCTGTGCGCTGGAGATGGAGGGGGCCTTTTCAGGGCTTGACGCCGCAACACTTCTCCCAAAACAGGCCGCGGGAGAACCCAGATCGCTTCAAGATCAGGGCCGGGAGAGTCAGATATCAGGTCAGGTCTTCCTGAACATGCCGATTTCCCGGGAGTCGGTGCACGTCATGAACAACCTGAGTGCGGGCATTCGCCTGACCCACATCGGATCCAGGACCCTGGAGCGGCTCCTCTATGCCATGGATCCCTACGAGGCCAACGAGGGAATCGTGAAACAGCGGGCCATTCTCAGGAAAGGGAGCCCTGAATGGGTGGATTTCAGGATCCGAAATGGAAACTTATCTCTGTCGGGCGCGGTGACTGCCATGGGGTCCCGGATCGCGCTTCCAAGGGTGGAGCGGATCAATCTGACCAATCTCCCAATCCATGACAGGCTGGAGAAGGCCCTGGACAGGCTGGGTCCTGTGGAGAAAGGGTTGAAGGCCCTGTCGGCTGAGTCTATAATGATTCGAAACGATTCAAGCATGGAATTCGTGCAGGAGAGATGATGCTGGATGGTGGATAAAGCCATGAACCGTGAACCTCCGAAACCCTGCAGGGGGCATGATAATGAGAAATGCATACTGGTGGATTCTCCCCGCCCTGGCCCTTTCCGCCTGCACCCTGGCCAAGGTGGACGTGAGTGTGGTGAGCGAACGAACCGCCCTCGAAAATCAGGTCTTAGGCTCCTACAATGCCCTGACCCGGGACGTGCTCCTGGTGGCCTCGGTCCGGGGGGTGGACCCTACCGGCGCCGTCAAGACCCGGCCCAAAAAAAGCCGGGAGCATCAGAATGCAGTGGAGGCCGTGGAGACCCTGGCATTTCATGAGGACGATGTGGACGCCTTCAAACGGCTGGGCTGGGTGGGGGAAGACAACCAGGGCCGGCTGGCCCCCTTTCCCATGCAGCAGGACCATGTCCCGGAGGATCTTGAGGCCTTTGCAGCCCGGTACACACAGGCCGAATTCGATTCAGTGGTCGCGCAGGTGAACCAGGCCCGGGACGTGATCATGCAGCGGGTAGTGGATACGAATCCGGATCTGACGGATAAAGATCTGCCCCAGGTCCGGCGCATCTTTGCACGGCTCAACCGGGAAAAGGCCCTGCCCGGGGAAAAGATCCAGGCAGAGGACGGCAAGTGGACGGTGAAGCCGTAACGGGGGTTGTGGGGTTGATTGGGTTTGGTGGGTTATGTGTGTAACTTCTCTGCAATGTGCGAAGAAGTTTGCCCGTGGGGGTCTCTGCCCAAGGGCTGCGATAAAATGCGTTCATATCGTTCGACGACCGCCCCCGGGCTCGGAATGCCTTTTATTGAAAGGCAGCAAGGACACACTTTCCCATGAAAGCTGTCCTTGGGGCTAAAACAGACTGTATTTGTAACCGTTCACGGGTTCAAAGGTTCAGGCGTTCAGGGTTCTTCCTCGCTCAGTTGCAGCCCTGTTTGGCGATTTTTGATTCATCAACTGGCCCCACTCGTCGTTGAAAACTACAAAAGAGGCCATCGAACGGACAAATAGCGCCCTCAACCGGGAACCTTGAACCGGGAACCTGTGAACGCTTACCTGTATTTTAAAGCCCTGCTGCCGTCCCCAGCAATTGTATTCGGTTTTTGCAGCCCTTGGGCAGAGACCCCTACGGGCGGGCAGGCCGCTTCCGGGACGTGGGCGAAACCTGTTTGGTTGCGGCCGTCAGGCCGCATTGGGTGGGTGAGCGAAGGTATCGGAGGAAGAAGGGTGAACCATGGAACGAGAAGCGATTAAGATCCAGCCTGCAAAGGGTATCCCTCCTGGAGGTCATGCCTTTCACGAGTATTCTGATCATCCCCCCATCCCTGACTTATCCGTCATCCGTCATCCGTCATCTGGAGTCAGTCGTCTCCGCATGTCCAATGCCTCAATTCGCAACTTGTGTTTTGCGACATTGATCCTCCTCCTGGTGGTTTTTTCTTCTGCCTGCGCCATCCCTGGATTGAACACGATTCTGAGTGAGGATCAGCCCCCTGCTGCTGCGGCCGTGGCCGACCCTTTTTTGAAGAAGGGGGCAAAGGGGGCCGGACCGAGACTCCTTCCCATAAACCGACCGGTCCAGATCACCTTTGAGGCCGATTCGGTCCTGTATGCGGCTTTGTCCAAAGATAATGAGAGCCTGATCTACGTCACCGAAAGGGACGGACAATGCTCCCTCTGGCTGAGGCCCATCAGCCCATCAGCGGTGGAGCTGCCCAGACGCATGGCCCAGGGGATGGGCACAATCACGGCCCCTGCCATTTCCCGGGACGGCCAAAAGATCGCATTTAGCGCAACGGCTGACGATGCCAAGGGCGATATCTATCTGCTGATCCCGGGTCAGGGAGACAGCTCCCCGAAGCGGCTGACAGGTCGGGACACCCAGGACGGGTCCCCGGCCTTTTCCCCGGATGGAAATACCCTGTATTTTCATTTTTCCCGGCCTGGAGAGACCGGCTGGCAACTGGCATCCCTTGATCTCCGCGAGGCATCCCCCCAGTTAAAGCCCATTGATACGGGCGGCGACGGCGCCTTCCCTGCTATTGCTCCAGACGGCGAATCCCTGGTGTGTGTCTCGGGCCGGGATGATCCGGGCGGCGATCTTTTTGTGCTCCATATTCCCACTGGCCGCATGACCCCCCTGACCCGGGGCCCGGCCCTTGATCTCTATCCAGTATGGTCCCTGGACGGACGGCATATCTACTTTTCCCGCTTTGGCGTAGACGCGACGGGCGACGGCCGAATCACGGCAGAGGATCCTGCAGTCATCTGCCGGGTGGATGCCTCAGGGTCTGAGCTATTGGCCTATCCCTTGACCTCTGAGACCTTTTCTGCATGGCAGCCCCTCATTGCCTCGTCAGGGCTGTTTTTTCTGTCGAGCCGTAGAGGAACCGCCAACCTCTGGGGGCTTCCTCTTGACGGGATGATCCCCCTTCAAAGAGATGCAGCGAGCCAGATGGCCCTTGCCCGGACCTTGAATGAACGCCGGCCCGGCGAAGATTGTCTGACGCTCCTGGCCTTTTACAAGGTCTTGGAGGAGTTTGGGGACCAGCAGGTTATGTGCGCTGAAGCCGCCTACGAGATGGGCAAGGTCTACCAGCACATGGGACGGACCGATGATGCCGCTTACGCCTTTTCCCTGGCGGCTGATTCTTTTGGCGATGTCGTGCCTGAAACAGCCCTTGCGCGCATTCGACTGGAGGCGATCAGCGGCAGGAAGGCTTGGGAGGGCGCAAGCGCCGATTTTGAAAGACAGGCGGCCATACAGCAGGTTATGGACCGCATCCGGTCCATAGAACAGGCCTATGCTGTTGCAGGTTTGGGCATTTCCGCTGATGATCTGGCCCGGATCCAGGCCCGGCGCCTTCTGGAACAGGCCCGGCTCTTGAGCGATCTCAGCCCAGACCCGGCATCGCACCTTAAGGCCTTGAAGCTCCTGGACCGGGTAGGTTATCTGACCGATATCGGTGAGTCCACCAGGGGAGAGGCCCTCTTCCTCCGGGCCAGGATCAGCGGCCGCGTCGGGAGGGCCGACCAGGTGATGCCCGCATTCCAGAAGGTGATTGAGGAGGCCCCTGAATCCCTCTGGGCCGATCAGGCCGTGGAGGCCATGATCGATGCAGCCCTGGCCGACCCGGCTTTGACCTCTGACGAGGCCCGGATGGAGGCCCTTAACCATGTGGCCCGGACCTACCGGACCACCCTTCCCAAGGTCGCCATGGGGGCCTTCAACCGGATGGGGGACATGGCCTTTGACCAGGGGGACTGGCGACAGGCCAAGACCTGGTATCGGGAGGTCCTGACCGGATTCCCTCAGACAGGGGAGAGCGCCACCCAGTCAGCCGCGGCCCGGCTGGCCCTGGCCGAGATCCTCTACCGGGAGGAACTGTTCCGGGAGGCCCTGGATCTTTATGCCGCACAGATGGACCTGCGCCCTGAGGAAGATCGTCTCTACCGCCTGGCACGGGCGGCCTACGTGCAAAAGTCCATGGCAGCCGGCGATTATCTCTTTCAGCTGGGAGAGGTCCCCCGGGCCCAGGCGGTCTATGCGGAACTGCTTCGGGATGACCCCTCCCTGGCACAGGCCCACAGGGGCTATATCAAATGTGCGGCCGCCAAAAAGGAGATAAGACCCACCCTGGACCTCTACCGCACCCGGCTGCAGCAGGATCCCCATGACCCGATCCGTCTCTACGCCGTCGGGCTCTGTCTCACCTATCTGGATGAAAAGGGTGCACTGGAAGAGGCCCGGGACCTGATCCAGAGGGCCATCCAGCGGGAAGGGCAGATTGCCTATTTTCATCAGACATTAGGGTATGTCTTCGAGGTCATGGAGACGGTGCATGAACAGCCGGGATATCTGGAAAAGGCCCTTGAATCCTACCAGAAGGCCTATTTCCTCAATCGGCCGGACCAGGATCCGCGCAACGGGGCGGCCCTCGCCCTCAACCTGGGGAACGTCCATTTCCTCCTGGGCCAGTATGGAAAGGCCCTGGAGCGCTACGTGGAACGGCTTGATGCGGATATCCCCTTTGATCATCCGGACACAGAGATTCTCTTCTATCGCCGGTTGGGGGCTGCGGCCTTTCAGGTCCGGGATCCGGAGCAGCCCATCATGGCCTTTCAGAAGGCCATTGCCCTTATCGACAGGCGGATCGACCACAGGCGGCCATCGGAAATCCTGGGCAAGATCATTGATCATGTCCGGGACCGGGTCGTGACGCCGGCCCTGAAAAGACCTGAAACAGCCGAGACCGCACAGGCCCTGGCCCTAAAGCAGACAGAGGTCAACCGCCGGCTGTTCCATGCCACCACGCAGGACTTCGGGCCGCCGCCCGACCCGAGGTGGGACGCGTACAGGGATGCGCTGGAACCGATCATCCGGGACCAGGAAGCGGTTGTCAACCAGATTGCCGGCCTGATCCCCGACAAACCCGAGGAAACGGTCCAAGACCTGCGATACCTGCTGCTTCGGGCCAAAGAAGCCCTGGCCTTTCCCATGGCCATGGTCGAACTCAAGGCCGAGATGCTGGACCGTCTGGGCCTGGCCTTTCAGGAGGCAGGCCGATGGGAGGATGCGCGGACCGCATTTGAAACGGCCTTTGCCCTCAACCAGGCACTGGGACAGACCTCGAATCTGGCGGCCAATCGGCGATCCATAGCCTACACCGCCTATATGGCCGCGGCAGATCTTACCGGAGATGCCCGGATTGCCATGCTGGAACAGGCGGCCCAGGATTTCCGACAGGCCGCGGCCCTTCTCGATCGGCACGGGGTTGCAGGCGCCAAGAAGGGCGCTTTATCCAGGTCCGGTCAGGCCCTCGTGGACCTCTCCTTCGATCTCTCCCTTGACAAAGAAGACACGACCCGGGCCGCATACGGGTTCAGCCTCGAGCAGGAGAGACGGCTCATTCAGGCCTTTCTTTCCCGCATCGAGACGGAGTTGGGGCTCTTGGCCCCTGCAGAAGCCGCGGTGGTCACGCAACTGGCCGCATATCCATCGCAAAAAGCAGTGGCCGAGGGGGACCGTTACGGCGTATCCCTCCTGAACCACCGGGGCGGGCAGTTGAGCTATGCCCTCCAAAAACCGCTCGAGTCGTTCCACCGTTTCCACCGATCGGCCCGGCTTTCTCTGAAGCTCCAGAACCCGGTCAGCACGGCCATAAACGTGGAGAACATGGCAGCGGCCCTGTCCTGCATCCCGATAAACGATCCGCAATATGCCCGCTGCCGGGCCGAACTGGACCTTCTGGACCGGGAGACATCCCGGCTTCTCCGGACCTTTTCAGGGATCGTGGACCCACGCCTGATCCCCAGGCATCATAACACCATGGGGGTCATGCTCCTGGCAAGGATGTCGGGGCAGACCCCGGCCGAAAAGGCAGCCCATGGAATCGAAACAGTAATCCGGGCCGGCAGCCATTTTTCAGAGGGGATTGCCTGGTTGAGCGGAATGAAAGGCGCCAAAGACAGAAAAACCATGGCCCTTGAAGCGGCCCTCCATCTCAACATGGCACAGGCGGCCAGGGATTTAAGCGAGGAGACAGCACGGGAGACCCATCTGAAAAAGGCCTTTGAGATATCGCAGAAAGGGGTGCTGCCCCAATATGAGTGGCGGGCTCTGGCAGGTCTGGGCGATATGAAAGCGGCCCTGGCCGCACTGGAGCGCGTCCCCCTGTTTGACACCGGCTGCGGCCCGGGCGAGATCGTGGATGCGTTCTTACCCATGGTTTCTGACCTCATCCAGGAGGGAAAGACCGAAGCGGCCTTCAATTTCCTGGAAAAAGCGTCTGAAATGGAGCGATTCCATCGACTGAGACCCCTGATCCTGAATCCTCCCACAGAGGCTGAAAAGGGATGGCTGTCCCGGACAGTTCCCCGGCTCATGACTGTGAAAGGGCTTGAAAACCAACTGAAATCAGCTTCAAAGGAAGATCAGCCGTATCTGCGGGATCGGATGGATCAGGAGCGCCGGCTGCTTCATGAGGCCATGGGGGGCCAGAACAGCCATGTCCCGGTACAGGTGGGCCTGGCCCCATCCGAGGCCCTTCAGGAAGAGGTCATCATCCTCCTGGGGATGGCCGTGAAGGCCGGGGAGATGGCAGAAGCCGTTGTCTCCCGAGGGGTTGGACCTCATGCGGAGACCCTCAGGAAGGAATACCAGGAGGCCCTGTCGGCCTATGAAAAGGAATGGAGACGCTTCAGGCGTCACGCATCCAGGGAAGGCTGCCGGGGCCTGAGCGCCATGTTCGGTCCCGACCCGGTGGAGGCCATTGACCTGATGGAAAACCTCCCCCCCAAATGGGCCTGCATCCGAATCTTCAAGGGGGCGGAAGCGGGATCTTTGCAGGCATTCCGGATCACCCCCGACGAGATCACCATTATCAAATGGCGGAATCGCGGCGATGCCCCGGGACCTGGCCTGGATAAAACAATCCTGGTGTGTGAAGACCCTGCCATCATTCCAGCCTCCCTCAACCGGCCCGTCGCCCTCAGCGCCGCGCACCTGGTACGGAGCATGGAAAACCGAAAGCCCTTTCGACGCGGCATCGTCAGTGTGTCATGCGAAGCCGTCATTCCCCCGCCCTTTGAGACTGTGGCCCTTTCGGCCGCTGCCACCCGAGAGGAGATCATGGCCGCCCTCCCCGGGGCACAGGGACTACTGTTGGGGGGGCCGATCATCACGGCCCGTTCGGTTCCCACGCGGCCGGGGGAAGAGGGGTCTCCCTATCTGGCCATGGGTCTGGATCAGGGCCGGACCTTTTCCCTGTGCCGACTGTCAGGGCAAATCCCGGACGTCTCCCTGGCGCTTTTGCCCGGGGCATCGGTTGAACAGGCCTATCTGGCTGGACATCTCTTCGCACTGCTGGGGACCCCAACCGTTCTCATGCCCCGGCAACCCCAGCCCGGTTCACGCGTGGTAGAGCCCTTTTTTGCGGGCTATGCGGACGCCCCCGTGTTGGAGGCCCTCGAGGAGGCCTTGCGCCGGACCGGCAATCAGGAGGAATGGATGGCCCTGGGGTTCTGGGGCATGACGCTGGATGAGGCCCTCGACCTGGCCAAAAAGCGCTTCAAGGCGTATGTGGCCGAAGGGGTCCAGGCCTTTAAGGGGAAAAATGCGCTGAGGGCCATGGTCTCTTTTGGCAAGGCCCTCAATGTGGCTCTTGAAACAGGGGAACTGGGTCAGTATGTGCCCCAGCTCTATGCCTATGCAAGGGAAAGCGCCTATGCTGCGGGCCGCTACAAGAAGGCAGAGGCGTACGCCAAGGCCCTTGTTGATCTGCTGGCCCGGAAAAAGCCGGATACCCGGGAATATGCCGAGGCCCTGATCCGGCTGGGACTGGTCCAGGCCCGCATGGAAAAATACGATCAGGCCATCCCGTTGCTCGAAGGAGGCGCTGAGATCATGGCCAGTCTGGAGCTGGAGGCCCCCTATGTGGCGGCCCTGGCCGACCTGGGCGTGGTCCTGGAAAACGCCACCCACTATGACCGCGCCCTGGAGCAGTTCCAATCCGCGGCCCGGCTCAGCGAAGAGATGAACAAAGACGAACTCCTGGCCCGGCAGCACATGCGCATGGGCCGGATCATGGATATGCGGCTGAGCCAGTATGCCAGGGCCAAGCAGCATTACCTGGCGGCCCATCAGATCTACGAGGCCATGGAACACAAGAAGGAGATGGCCCAGGCCCTCCTGGACATGGGCCGGTGCGACAGGCTGCTGGGGAATTTCAGGGATGCATCGGATCATTATCAGAAGGCCCTGGCACTGCTGGGTTCGGGAGAAACGGATGAGCGGATCAGGATCAATATCCGCATGGAGCAGGCCAACAACGACTGGTTTCAGGCCCGGTATCAGGATGCCTTCGAGGGCCAGCGGGAGGTCTTGACAGCGGCCCGGGAGAACCAATGGCATCTGGAAGAGGTCAATGCCCTCAACACCGGCGGCCTCATCTGGTGGACGTTAGGGGATCACGAACGGGCCCTGAGGGACATGGAAGAGGCCCTGGTCCTGGCAAGGAAACTGAAGGCCCGGCAGGACGAGGCGGCCACCACCCTCAACAATATGGGCCTGGTCTTGCGTGATCAGGGCAACCATGAAAAGGCCCTTGAAATGCTGGATGAGGCCCTCGAGATCGACCGGAAGATCCGCTCCAGGTGGGCCATTGCCTATGATCTCAAAAACAAGGCCATGACCTTTGTGCGCATGGGCAAACCCGAAGAGGCCCTTCCCCTGTTTGAAGAGGCCCTTGCCGCGGCGAAAGAGATCGGAAACCGGATCAACCAGGCCAAGATCCTGGCGGCATACGGCGATGCCTTGAGCACCCTGGACAACAGGGTCGATGCCGATCGGGTCTACACCGAGGCCCTCGATCTTTCCAGGGACATGGCCCTTCGCGAGACCCAGTGGCGGGCCCTCTATGGACTGGCCCGGCTACGCATGAAAGACGGCCGGAGCGAAACGGCCCGGGACCTTCTGTTCCAGGCCGTGTACATGATTGAAGGGATGCGGGCCGAGATCAAGCTGGAGCAGCTGAGGGACGGCTTTGTCGCGGACAAGATGGATGTGTACGAGACCCTGGTGGGCCTGCTCGTGGATATGGGGCGCGACGTCGAGGCATTTGAGGCGGCTGAACGCTCCCGTGCCCGCAACCTCATCGACCTTCTGGGAAACCAGCGTCTCAGTCTGCATGGGGCAGTGAATCAGGACATGTACGAGCGGGAAAAGACCCTCAGTGCCCGCATCAGCGAGTATGAAACCCTCCTGGCCCAGTCCCGGGAAGAGGGTGAACGGCAGGTCTACGCCGCGGCGTTGCAGCGGGCCATGGATGCGCACCGGGACCTCATGCTGGAGATCCAGATGAAGAACCCGCAACTGGCCAGCATCGTCTCGGTCCAGCCCCTGACCCTTTCCCATTTTCAAGAGCTGCTGGCCCCCGGCGTGGCGGTCCTGACCTACTATACCCTTCCGAAGGAGGTCCTCTGCTGGCGGGTCACATTGGACAGGACCGATCTGTTCCGCACCCCTGTGGGCCGCAAGGCCCTTCGGGAGACCATCCTCGATTACCGGCGGGCCCTTCAGAATCTGGAACCGTCGGATGCCCTCTCTCAGCAGCTGTACGCCTATCTCCTGTCCGGCCCCGGTCCGGGTCTAAAAGGCGCCAAGACCGTGGGGATCGTTCCCCACGATGCCCTGCACCACCTCTCTTTTGCGGGCCTCTTTGACGGCAAAGAATACCTGATGGACCGCTTCCCTCTCTTTTCCCTGCCCAGCGCCAGCGTGTTTCTGTATACCCTAAAACGCCGCGTGAAAGAAAAAAATGCCAGGGTCCTGGCCGTGGGGAATCCCGATCTGGAAAATCCGGCCCTGGACCTGCCCTTTGCAGAGAGAGAGGCGGCGACCATCAAGTGGAATTTCCCTGACATCACCATCCTGACGGGAAAAGAGGCCACCGAGGGGTGGGTGGTCCGGCACATATCGGAGTTCGGGATCATCCATCTGGCCTCGCACGGGGAGTTCGATCCCGTCAACCCGCTCTTTTCGGCCATCAAACTGGCCAGGGGCAAAAAGGAAGACGGCGATCTGCAGAGCTCAGAGGTCTTCGGCCTTGACATCCAGGCCGGTCTGGTGGTCCTGAGCGCCTGCCAGACCGGGCTCGGGAAGGTAACCGAAGGGGACGACGTCATCGGCATGAACCGGGCCTTCCTCTATGCCGGGACCCACGCGGTCTTATCCAGTCTCTGGCGGGTGAGCGACATCAGCACTGCCATCCTGATCAAGCAATTTTACCGGGAATACAGGACCCATTCCACGGCCCGCAGCCTCCAGAACGCCATGCGCCATGTAAGGCAGCGCTATCCGCACCCCGGGTACTGGGCGGCCTTTGTCCTTGTGGGGGATTATGAGTGAATGCGGGGGAGGCCTGATCAGCAGTTTGCAGTTTTCAGGGTTCGGGTTTCCGGCAAAAAGCCTTGACACGGATCCTCTAACTGTGTAGCACGTCACGGCAAAGAGCCATGCAAACCATTGGGCAGGAGGGGATCAGTGACAGGATCGGGAATCAGGGGAAGCGGCGTGTTGCTGCATACGGCATCGCTGCCGTCCCCCTATGGGTCAGGCGATTTTGGAAGAGAGGCCTATCGATTTGTCGATTTCCTGGCCCGCACCCGACAGACCTGGTGGCAGATCCTTCCCCTCAACCCAACGGATCCCATGTGCGGCAATTCGCCCTATTTCAGCCGGTCTGCCTTTGCCATGGACCCCCTGTTCATAGGGATCGACCGCCTGGCCGAAGACGGATTCATCTCCGGGGCCGAGATTCCTGAACCGCCTGCCTTTTATCCCGGACGCATCGATTATCTAACAGCGGCCCAGTACAAGGGCCCCATCCTTGAAGGGGCCTTTCAGCGATTCGCCAAGGCCCCGGCCCCCGACGACTATAGACACTTCTGCGCCATGCATTCGGGCTGGCTGGACGATTTTGCCCTCTTCACCGCGCTCAAGGCCCAGTTCAGGGGGCTGGTTTGGAACAGGTGGCCGGCGCCCTTGAGGGACAGACATCCCGAGGCCCTGGCCGAGGCTGCTTCCCGTGTGCGCCAAAGGGTGGAAAAGGAAAAATTCCTCCAGTACCTGGCATTCAGCCAGTGGTTCTCGCTCAAATCCTACTGCAACCAAAAGGGGATCCAGATTATCGGCGATCTTCCCATCTATGTGTGTTACGACAGCGCCGATGTATGGGTCAACTCCCATATCTTCAAGCTGGACGCGGACAAGGCCCCCCTTGCGGTATCCGGGGTGCCGCCGGACTATTTTAGTGAAACCGGTCAGTTGTGGAACAATCCAGTGTACAGGTGGGACGTGCTGAAGGAGACTGGGTATGGATGGTGGATCGAACGGATGGGCCATACGCTCGCCTGTTTTGACAGGGTCAGGATCGATCACTTCAGAGGCCTTGTGAAATACTGGGAGATCCCGGCAGGCGAGGCGACCGCGCTCAACGGCGAGTGGCAGGAGGTTCCGGCGATCAATTTCTTCAAGACCCTGACCGAATGGTTTGACCGCTTTCCGGTGATTGCGGAGGACCTGGGATATATCACCCCGGACGTCCGGGAGATCATGGAGCTGTTCCAGTTCCCGGGCATGAAGATCCTCCTGTTCGCCTTTGGGGACGACGACCCCATGCACCCCTTCCTTCCCCATGCCTATCCGAGAAATTGCGTGGCCTACACCGGGACCCACGACAACAATACCATCAGGGGATGGTTTGAAAACGAGGCGTCGCCTGAAGAGAAGCGTCGTGTCTTCCGCTATCTGTACCGGCAACCCCCGGCCCGCGAGATGGTCTGGGAGATGATCCGTCTGATCATGATGTCGGTGGCTGATACCGCTGTCATTCCCATGCAGGATATCCTGGGGCTGGGTCAGCATGCCCGCATGAACCGGCCGGCGGTCTCTTCGGGCAACTGGACATGGCGGCTCACGGTGAATCAGATAGGGCCGGATGTGGAAGACAAGCTGTCGGAGATGACCGAGATCTATGGAAGGGCGCCGGCATTAAAGAGGAAAAAAGCGGCATAAAAGACTCCCTCACGCCTCGCGCCTCGCGCCTTGGGCCTTCAATATCATCATCCCGAGAGGGGGGAGCGTCAGGCTCACTGAAAAGGGCTGGCTGTGGCAGGGTTGAGGATCCGCTGTCGCGCCGCCGCCAAGCCCCACGTTGCTCCCGCCGTAGCAGGAGGCATCGGAATTCATCATCTCCCGGTAGAAGCCGTCCCGGGGTACGCCGATCCGGTAGTGGTAACGGGGAACCGGGGTGAAATTGAAGACAAACACAAGCATCTCGTCAGGGGACCGGCCCCGCCGGATAAAGGAAACCACCGAGGCGTCCGTGTCCCTGAAATCGATCCATTCAAAACCGGAAACGTCATAATCCCGCTCATAAAAGGCCGGCTCAGAGACATAGAGCCGGTTGAGGTCGCGCACCAGCCATTGGAGCCCTCTGTGCAGGTCATGCTGCAAAAGCTCCCAGTGCAGCTCTTCATTGTGGTTCCATTCAGACCACTGCCCGATTTCGCCGCCCATGAAGAGGGTTTTCTTCCCGGGTTCGCCGTACATATAACCGAACAGGAGCCGCAGATTGGCGAATTTCTGCCAGTCGTCCCCCGGCATCTTGGAGAGCAGCGAGGCCTTGCCATGGACCACCTCGTCGTGGGACAGGGGAAGGATAAAATTCTCGTGAAAGGCGTAGAGGAGGGCAAAGGTCAGCTTGTCCATGTGAAACCGGCGATAGATCGGATCCTGGGACATGAAGCTGAGCATGTCGTGCATCCAGCCCATGTTCCACTTGAAGAGAAAGCCGAGCCCCCCCAAGTGTACTGGCCGGGTCACCCCCGGCCAGGCTGTGGACTCCTCGGCGATGGTGACAACCCCCGGAAAGCGGCCGAAGATCTGGGTATTGAGGTCCTTGATAAACTCGATGGCCTCCAGGTTTTCGCGCCCGCCATAGCGGTTGGGAATCCACTCCCCTTCCTTTCGGGAATAGTCGAGATAGAGCATGGCGGCCACTGCATCCACACGCAGGCCGTCGATATGAAAGGCGTCGAGCCAGAAGAGGGCGTTGGCCACGAGGAAATTCCTCACCTCGTTGCGGCCGTAGTTGAAGATCAGGGTATCCCAGTCCTTCTGGATGCCCTGCCTCGGATCAGCGTGCTCGTACAAATGGGTCCCGTCGTAATACTCCAGGGCATAACTGTCTTTGGGAAAATGGGCAGGGACCCAGTCCAGGATTACCCCGATCCCCTCGGCATGGCAGCGGTCGATGAGGTATTTCAAATCCTCAGGCGAACCATAGCGGGAGGTGGCTGCATAGTAACCCGTGACCTGATATCCCCATGAAGCGTCCAAGGGATGCTCCGCCAGGGGCAGGAACTCAATATAGTTGAAGCCCATGTCCTTGACATAGGGGACCAGTTCCTCGGCCGCCTCCCGATAGGTCAGCCATGGGCTGTCCGGGTCGTCCGGGGCAATGTGCCGACGCCATGAGCCCAGATGGACCTCGTAGACGGCCAGCGGCTCGGTCAGGGTGTTGCGCACAGAGCGGGAGTCCATCCACTCCTGATCGGTCCACTGAAACCGGTCTAAATCACAGACAATGCATGCAGTCTTGGGTCGCTTTTCAAAGCGGAAGGCAAAGGGGTCGGCCTTGGTGAGGATCGTGCCGTCGGCCGTGCGGACCTCGAACTTGTAGAGTAGGCCCGGGCCCAGATAGGGGACAAAGATCTCCCATACTCCGGATGCGCCGCGACAGCGCATGGCATGCCGCCTTCCGTCCCACTGATTGAAGTCCCCGACCACGCTCACCCGGGCCGCAGAAGGGGCCCAGACCGCAAACAGGACCCCTGAGACGCCTTGGTGCCGGGTGGGATGGGCCCCTAATTTTTTGTATATATCGTAGTGATTGCCCTGGTTGAACAGGTAGAGATCGTATTCCGACAGGACCGGGGAAAAGGAATAGGAATCGTAAAAAGTTGAAATAAGACCCGGCCCAAACTCGACTTTGAGCCGGTACGGCGCGATCAGCCGTTCTCCCTCCAGGATGGCCTCGAAGAGGCCTGCCTTGTGGATGAGGGACATCTCGGTCTCTTCCCCGGGATTCAGGTCCAAAAGCGCAGCCCTTCGGGCCCCTGGGAGAAAGGCCCTCGCCACCACGGCCGGGCCTGAGTCCAGGGCAATGGGGTGTGCCCCCAGGACGTCAAAGGGGTCCTTTAGCTGACCGGAAAGCAGGGCCTCAAGCTGTGAAGAATTTAATGCGGCATCGGATGTTTTCGGCATGGCAATCCATTGAGGCGCAAGGCATTAGAGTCTTTGTTTGTAACTTCTCAGCAACGTGCGAAGAAGTTTCCCCGTGGGGGTCTCTGCCCAAGGGCTGCAAAAACCGAATACAGCTCGTGGGAAGGGCAGCAGGGCTTTAAAATACAGTCTGTTTAAGCCCCAAGGACGCCCTTTGATCGATAGGGATTCCTTGCTGCCTTTCAGTAAACGGCATCCCGAGCCCGGTGGCGGTCGCCGAACGATATAAACGCATTTTATTGCAGCCCTTGGGCAGAGACCCCCACGGGCGGGCAGAACGCTGTTTGGTTGCGGCCGTCAGGCCGCCTTAGGCCCAAGGCACGCGGCGCCCATTCTCCTTCCTCGTTTCTCTGGCTTTTAGCTTCTGTCTTCTGTCATCTCTCCTCCGTCGTCAGGGTCACGCCCATGTCACCAGGCCCATGACGAACCTGTTTTCGAGCCGTTCTTGCGTGGGCATGACCCGCACGGTGTAGCCGAACCGGCCTGTCTTGCGGCAGGGCACATAGCCTCGGTACAGATAGCGCCCGTCGCTGGACTCAATGGGCAAAAGCGGGGTGGTCTCCCGTTCCACAAACTCGCCGTTGGGATCCATCCTGCCATAATAGGCATCCACGCTCACATCTTCTGGAGACATGGACCCCAGCCTGATCCGTGCTTTCACCTCAATGTTCTCTCCCACCGCCTTTTCCAAGGCCTCATCCGGGATCACCTTCTCCACAGACACCTCATGCCAGGCTGTCCGGATCTTCTGAAGCCACTGGGAGAGTTCGAGGGCCGCGCCAAAATTGTCGCGGCACAGGGTATCGAAACGCCTGGCGCTGGGGAGGTAGAAGCGGTTCATATAGTCCTGAACCATCCGGTGGGTATTGAATATGGGCACCAGACGGCTGAGCCCTGCCTTCATTTTCTCCACCCACTCCCTGGGAATGCCCGCCTCCCCCCGTCGGTAGAAGAGGGGGACAATCTCCTTTTCCAGACAATTGTAGAGATCAAGGCTCTCGATGGCGTCCTGGGCCTCATGGTCCTGATACACCTCGCCGTGACCGATGGCCCAGCCAAAGTCCCGGTGATACCCTTCATCCCACCACCCGTCCAGGACGCTGAAATTGAGACATCCGTTGGCCAAGGCCTTCATGCCGGAGGTCCCGCAGGCCTCCAGGGGACGGCGGGGGGTATTGAGCCACAGATCGCTCCCAGAAACAAGGCGAAGGGCCACGTCGATGTTATAGTCTTCCAGGAAAATGATTTTCCTGCGGAAGCGTTCCTGGCGGGCCAGGTGCACTATTCGCTTGATAAAGTCTTTCCCCTCGTTGTCCATGGGATGGGCCTTGCCTGCAATGATGACCTGGACCGGATGCTGGGGATGGTTCACGATGCGGTCGAGCCGCTCCGGATCCCTGAAAAGGAGGGTAGCCCGTTTGTATGTGGCAAATCGGCGGGCGAATCCGATGGTCAAGACGTCGGGGGAAAGGACCTCCTGGGAGGCCCGGATCTCCTCGTTGGACGATCCCCTTTGGGCAAGCTGCTGGGCAAGGCGGTATCGGGCATAGCTCACCAGCTGCTCTCTGCAGCGTTCGTGTGCCCGCCAGAGTTCGACCGCAGGGATCTGCTCCACCTGCATCCAGATGCGCTCGTTGTCCGGATCTTCACTCCAGTCAGGACCCAGATAGCTGTCGAAGAGGGCGGCCATTTCCTGCGAACTCCATGTGGGGACATGGACGCCGTTGGTAATGTGATCAATGGGCACATCCTCCACCGGGTGCCGGTGCCAGATCTTGTGCCACATGCTCCTGGAGACCTTGCCATGAAGCCGGCTCACGCCATTCACATGGGCCGAGAGCCTCAGGGCCAGGGTGGTCATGCCGAATGGTTCCGATTCATCCCTCGGCTCGAGACGGCCGTATCCCAAAAGGACCCTGAAATTGATGCCCATTTCCGCGGCATACTGCTCAAAATAGGCCCTTACCAGCCCGGGGTCAAAGGTATCGTTCCCCGCAGGCACCGGGGTGTGGGTCGTAAACACGGTGGTGGCAATCACGATCTCCCGGGCTGCATCAAAGGAAAGCCCTTTTTCCTTTCTCAGGAGATTGATCCGCTCCAGGGCTGAAAAAGAAGAATGACCTTCGTTCATGTGAATCACCGTGGGGTGAATTCCCAGGGCCTTGAGTGCGCGTATCCCGCCTATGCCCAGGACGATCTCCTGGCGCAGCCGCATTTCCCTGTCGCCGCCGTAAAGCTGGGCTGTGGTGTTCCGGAATTCGGGCGGGTTTTCCTGGACATTGGTATCCAGCAGGTAGAGGGAGATCCTTCCGACGGCCACGCGCCAGATATGGATATGGACAGTGGCCCCCTTGAAGTCCACACTCACCTGGACGGGCCTTCCATCAGGATCCAGGACCCGGGCCACCGGCATGTTGGCAAAGTCATTCAGGGGATAGGTCTCCATCTGCCAGCCGTCCGAGCTAAGATACTGGCTGAAATAGCCCTCCTGATAAAGGAGCCCGACGCCCACGAGCGGCACATTCAGGTCGCTGGCCGATTTGAGGTGATCCCCGGAAAGGATGCCCAGGCCGCCTGAGTAGATGGGCAGACACGAGGCCAGGCCGAATTCGGCTGAAAAATAGGCCACCTGGATGGGGAAATCAGGGGAATAGTCCTCTGTCTGGATCCGGGGCATGGACATGTACCGTTCAAAGTCATGGTACACCCGATCCATCTGGGCCAGGAATCCCTGGTCCTGGGCCAGGTCATTCAGCCGTTCCTGTGTTACCAGACCCAGCATCTCCACCGGATTGTGCCGGCATTTGGACCACAGCGCGGGATCAATGCGCTGAAAAACCTCCCGGATGTCGTTCTTCCAACTGAAGCACAGATTGTTGGCCAGTTCCCGGAGGGGGGCCAGCCGCGGAGACAGATTGGGAACCACCTTATATTCGATCTTGGCCTTCATTCACGCATCCTGGATAGATTGTTTGTTGACGGTTGACGGTTCATGACGCGCTTCAAAACCGCATGCCCTGTGTTTACCCTGTTTTTGGAAAATCGTCGTTTGTGACAATGGTGATCCCCCGGGGCGTCACGGTAAAACGTTCGCGATCCTGATCGGGGTGAAATCCGATCTCCGTGTGGGGGGGGACGTGCACGCCTTCGGCGATAATGGCCTTCTTGATACGGGCATGCCTGCCGATCACCACGTTTTCCATGATGACCGATTCCTCTACCGAAGACCAGCTGTGAACAAAAACGTTGTAGGAGAGCACGCTGTTTCGGACCACGCCGCCGCTGATAATGGATCCGTGGGCCACCAGGGAGTCCAGTGCGCGACCCGCCCTGGCGCCATGTCCCCACTCCTGGGAGAAAACCGTTTTGACCGGAGGGTGCTGACGCTGAAAGGTGCGGATGGGCCAGAGCCTTCCGTACATATTGAAATAGGGATCCACCCCGGTCAGGTCCATATTGGCATTCCAGTAGGCATCGAGGGTCCCCACATCCCGCCAGTAGGATGAATCCCTGGCATGGTCCACCCGCTTTTCCCTGAGAATCCCTTCTTCATCTGTGTACAGGATAATATCCCGGATCTTGTTTTCCCGGCGATAGGGATACGCCATGAGGCGGTGGCTGCCAAGGATCTGGGGAAGGATGTCCTTGCCGAAATCACTCAGGGAACTGCCGGACAAAAGGTCTAAGAGGACCTGCGTCTTGAACAGATAGACCCCCATGGAGGCCAGCACATGCTCGCTGTCCCCGGGAATGGTGGCGGGGTTATCCGGTTTTTCCTGAAACCCGGTGATCCGAAAATCAGCATCCACCTCCACAATCCCGTACTGGTTGGCAGATTCCTTGCCCATTTCCTTGACCGCGATGGTTACATCCGCATCATGGGCCTCGTGGTGCGCCTTGAAGCGGGTGTAGTCCATTTTATAGACATGGTCGCCGGACAGAATCAAGACGTGCTCAGGCGATTCCTGCTGGATCAGATAGATATTCTGCCGGATGGAGTCCGCGGTTCCCTGATACCACTTCTCTCCCTGCATCATCTGAGGGGGGACGATCTTGAGGTAGTGCCCCAGGTCGTGGCTGAAGATATTCCATCCCCATTCCAGGTGCTGCATAAGCGTCTGGGACTTGTACTGGGGAAGCACGATGATCTTGTAGATCTCTGAGTTGATGCAGTTGGAGAGGGTCAGGTCGATCAGAAGATAGATCCCTCCAAAGGGGATGGCCGGCTTGGACCGGTCCTTTGTCAGGGGCATGAGCCGCTCCCCTTTTCCCCCTGCCATTACGACGGCCAGAATGTTTTTCATGGTTGCGCTCGTCTTTCGGGCAGACGTTCCCTTGCAAATGGCGAAGAGGAATGGCAAAAATTCAATGACTATTCCTCCTGCACCTGGACCCTGACCATTCGGTCGCCCTGCTGTATCGAGTCCACCACATCTTGGCCGGCGACCACCTTTCCAAAGACGGTGTGGACGCCGTCCAGGTGAGGTTGCGGGGAATGGGTGATAAAAAACTGACTTCCGTTGGTGTTGGGCCCTGCATTGGCCATGGATATTACCCCTGTCTCATGCCGCAGGGGATTGGTCTTCAGTTCGTCGTCAAACCGGTAGCCCGGTCCCCCGCTTCCTGTACCGGTGGGATCGCCTGTCTGGATCATGAAATCAGTGATCACCCGATGGAATCTCAGCCCGTCGTAAAAACCTTCCCGGGACAAAAACACAAAGTTGTTCACTGTCTTGGGCGCATATTTCGGATACAGTTCCAGCTCAATGGACCCCCGGGTTGTCTCAATCGCGGCATGATAGTCCTTCTTGAGATCGATCTGCATTTTGGGCGGTTTTTTCCACTGTTTGAAAGCCATTAATTGGTCCCTCCGCGAATAGGTGTTGCATGTCAGCTTGCGCGCAACATGCCGTGTGCTTGTCTCATCTCAAAAATCCGGGGTAGGCGCGGCCTCAGTCGCACAGAAGGCCTGGACCGTGCGCCTGAAGGCGCACCTACAAAAAAGGCTTTGCAGTGCCGTTGCCGCTGTCTGCCCAAAGCCATCCCCCCTATTTATCGAGATGATGCGTGTGCTCGATAATTCAGGCGGTATAAGATGCCCGAACAAAAGAATCTACCAGTTTCTTGCTCAAACTGCAAGTGTGTTTGCACCCGCTTGGGTCAGCGACGAATCCTTTGCATTCATGAGTGGTATGAGCTATGGTTTGCCATAGAATTTTAGAGTCTTTGTTTGTAACTTCTCTGCAACGTGCGAAGAAGTTTCCCCGTGGGGCTTTCTGCCCAAGGGCTGCAAAAACCGAATACAGCTCGTGGGAACGGCATCAGGGCTTTAAAATGCAGTCTGTTTAAGCCCCAAGGACAGCTTTTATGGGAAAGTGTGTCCTTGCTGCCTTTCCATACACATTATTCGGCGCCAGGGGGCGGTCGTCGAACGATGCGGCCGCATTTTATTGCAGCCCTTGGGCAGAGACCCCCACGGGCGGGCAGGCTGCTGTTTGGTTGCGGCCGTCAGGCCGCCTTGGGGGTTCGACAGGTTGAGAGCGGGGCCCAGATTCAGGGGGTCGGCGGGTGGGCATGTTGGGGGCATCTGTGGGGATCCAAGAGCTGATTCAGTCAAGATCCAGAAGGCTTCACGACGCGGCAGGCCGCGAGACGCTGGTCCTGACAGAAGACGACGCACTGCATATAGCATGGCTGTCCGGCGCTTTGGTTTATGACGTTTACAAAGAGGCCCTGCAATTGAAAATCTGCCCGTATCGCTATCTCCGCAACAGGGAAGCGGTCTCGGTGGAAGAGCAGTTGCGGCTGTGCAGATCGCGCGTGATTATTGTGGGTGCCGGCGGGCTCGGCGGTCATGTGATTCTGCTCCTGGCCAGGCTTGGGATCGGGCATATCGTGGTGGTGGACAGCGATCGGTTTGAGGAGACCAATCTGAATCGGCAGGTCTTGGCAAGCATGCACTCCCTGGGGAAATCAAAGGCCCAGGAAGCGGTCAGTGCAGTCATGGCCGTCAACCCGGCTGTGAAAACAACAGGCCATGCGGTGAAGATCGACGCTTCCAACGCCCGGGATCTGCTCACAGCCGCGGACGCGATCGTGGACGCCCTCGACAACATCCCGGACCGGTTTGTGCTGGAGGCCGCAGCCAGGTCTCTGAAAATCCCGATGGTCCACGGGGCACTGGCAGGGTTTGAAGGCCAGGTGATGACCATTTTTCCGGAAGACCCGGGTTTGGAACAGCTCTATGGCAATTCCAGGCAGGTCGGGCATGGAAAGGAACACCACCGTTCCCAGGATCCTGAGGCCCTTCTGGGCGCCCCGTCCCTGACGCCCTCCCTGATTGCCTCGCTCCAGACTGGGGAGGTCCTGAAGATCCTTCTCAACCGGGGCCGTCTGTTCCGAAAACGCATGCTCCACGTGGACCTGGAGACCGGCGAGATCAATTCATTTTCCTTTGGAGAAGCCGAATGACAGGTCTTCCCGGCCCTATTAACGGGCCGGGAAGGTTCGAACGGGTTTGCTGTCATCGGAGGCTGCCTGGACCTCGGCCGGCCCCGGCACAAGGCCCGGTCCCCGGCCGGCCGGCAGGTCCGGCGCCCTGGCCTTTGCCCCAGCCGGCGCCCCGACCCTTTCCAATGCCCTGAGCAAGGAACTGGGTCGTCTGTTCAGGGGTCAGAAGGCCTCGAAAGGCCAGACGGTAATCTGTCCGTTTTTCCTGGAGCTGCCCCATGAGATCATGGATTTCCCTTTGCATGGACCGGATCTGGTCTGCATTTGGGTTGGTCTGAATCCACAGCAGCCGCAATTCGGCTTTCTTGGCAACCAACTGATTGCGGATGGGCGTGGTCTCTTTCAAGAACGATTCGCGCAACGTGCGCACCTTTTCGAGCTGTTCATCGGACAGGTTTAGGGTTGACAATTGTGACGCGGCCGGACACCACTCATTGCCGTCCCAATTGCCGGCCTTGCCCCGGGGACCTGCCATGACCCATGTGGCCGATGCCATCAAGAGCACGACCGCTGCCAACATGCTGATCTTTTTCATCGTGTGAAACCTCCTTGTGTTAAATTGATGTTTTGTGAACCTTCTAATTGTCCTCTCCATATAGCAGGAGCCGTGCCAAAAGAGGCTCCATTCCGGAAACATTATGAAATGACAAGAGGTTAGATCATGTATCCTTGTGCTTCAGATAATGGCAGTACACGAGATCCGGCAGGACATGTCGAACCGTGGGGCACGGACTCGACGTAATTGTCGATTAGCGTAGAATCTTTGTCCGCAACTTCTCCGCAACGTGCGAAGAAGTTTGCCCGTGGGGGTCTCTGCCCAAGGGCTGCAAAAACCGAATACAGCTCCCGGGAACGGCAGCAGGGCTTTAAAATGCAGTCTGTTTAAGCCCCAAGGACAGCTTTCATGGGAAAGTGTGTCCTTGCTGCCTTTCCATACACATTATCCGGCGCCCGGGGGCGGTCGCCGAACGATATAAACGCATTTTGTTGCAGCCCTTGGGCAGAGACCCCCTCGGGCGGGCAGAACGCTGTTTGGTTGAGGCCGTCAGGCCGCCTTGGGTGGATGAAATGACTGTTGGCAAACCCGGCATGCAGGATAAGCATCGTCCCATGGGTTCAACGAAACCGACGATCTTATATAAAAGCAGGCACAGATCCCCAAGGCCTTTGCTCCAGCCCCTGGCCGTGGCCCTGATCTCACTGGTCCTTGTTTCCCTGGCGCTGGTGACAGGGCTTATGGACCTCAGGACCCTGGACAAGACCCTGACCGGCTACATTGAGAAGCGGGGACTGGACCTGATCAAGAACATCCAGCAGGCCGCCAAATACAATTTGCACCTCTTGACCCATGGGGCAGAGGCGGATATGGAGGGGCTTGCCGGGTCTGGGCTGGTGGACGAGGCCTTCTCACTGCGGGAGGCCATGATGCTCGACCTCATGGGTCTTGCCCAACAGATCGATTTTGAAAGAGAACAGGGCCGGCTTAATGATGAAGAGATTTCATCCCTCGCCGAGGGGAACGGGATCTGGCTCCTTGCGTTGGTGGACGACCGGGGCAGCATTGTGTACCAAAACCGGCCGGTCTCCGACATGTTTCTTGAACCTGCGGTCAAGGTCATCACCGGGGAAGAGGGGATTGTGGCGGATATTTTCGGGCCATGGGGCGAGGGGGATGAGACCGGAACCTTCGCTATTCGCAGGAAATGGGGGAACGGGGCAATCCTTCTGGGCCTGAACCGTGCGGACGTTGGCTTCTGGATGGCCCGGGTTTCCATTGAACAGGCAGTGGCCCAGGTGGGCCTCGGAACAGAGGCCCGGCACTTGGTGGTGACCGATGCAAAGGGGAGGGTCCTCTTTCAGACTGAGGGATCCCCGTTTTGGGCCAAGTCTGCCGATCCGGCTTCTAACCAGACGCGAGACGGGAACCTGGATGTCCTAACATCTCTGCGCTTAGATGGGGGTCCAGCCTTGCGGGCCTGGCTGGGTCTGTCCAGGGAAACAGCGGATCTCATGATCGAAAAGGAACGGCGGAGGGGGCTTGTCTTTATAGGGTTCATGGTCTGTATCGCCATTCTGTCCATGGGCTTCCTCTATCGCAGTCAGGCGAGACACCTGGCCCACACAAGGGAAATGGAGCGTCGGCTGCATCAGGCGGAGAGGCTGTCGGCAATGGGCCGGCTGGCCGCAGGGATGGCCCACGAGATCCGCAACCCCCTCAATGCCATGAGCATGGCGTGTCAGAGACTTCAAAAAGACAATCTGGCGAAGATGGGCCAGGTCATCCGGGATGAAATCACGCGGCTCAATCATATTGTAGAGGAATTTATCAGCTTTTCCAGGAGCCAGCGCCCTGTCCTGAAAGAAGACGATATAGCCGGACTTGTGAGGCAGATGGCGGCCCTGGTTGAGGAGGAGGCCTCTACGCGGGGCATCGCCCTTTCCACCGAGATTCCCGATGGGCCTTTAAATATATGGATGGATGCCGATAAGATACGGCAGGCCCTTTTCAATATCGTCAAAAATGCCATGGAATCTATTCGGGGCCAGGGGACCGTCGCCGTCGCCCTTTCCCGGGAGGGGAAACGGTGGGTCACGGTCAGGGTCTCCGACACCGGGACCGGCCTGGGCCCGGAAGAAATGCAGCAGATCTTTAACCCGGACTACACTACAAAGCAGCAGGGCCTGGGCCTGGGTCTGGCCCTGGCCCACGAGATCGCAGCGGCCCACGGGGGCGAGATACGGGTCATGAGCGAGCCGGGGAAGGGTTCGGTCTTTGAGTTGGCCCTGCCCTTGGAGGTGCAAGGGGGGAGGCATGAGGCGTGAGGTGCAAGGCATAGGGCGTAAGGCGGTGGGGGATAGACGCGGGGGCGGGGAGATGGAGGGTAGAGGGGATTTATGACAAACGCTGCGAACGTGAGCATTCTTGTGGTGGAAGATGGTCAGTCCCAGAGGGAGATGCTGCAGGACTTTCTCAGGGAAAAGGGCTATGAGACCTTTGAGGCCGGCCAGGGCGAGGCGGCCCTGGATCTTTTGGCCCGCAATTATGTCGATCTGATGCTGGTGGATTACAAGATGCCCGGCATGAATGGCATTGAGCTTCTTGAGCGGGTCAAGCGGATCAACCCGGAGATCGATGTGATCATGATGACTGCTTACGGCACGGTCGAAACCGCGGTTCAGGCCATGAAGGCAGGTGCTGCCGATTACATTGCCAAACCCATCGACCTGGATGAACTCTTGATCCTGATCGACAGGATCTCGGAACGTCGAACCCTTCAAAGGGAGAACGAGATCCTGCGCGAGGAACTGGGAAGAAAAGGGGTAACGGCCAGAGACATCATCTTCAAGAGCGGGGCCATGAACGGGGTGATCAACCTGGCTGGCAGGGTGGCCGACAGCCGGGCCACGGTGCTTGTCCAGGGCGAGAGCGGGACCGGCAAGGAGCTGGTGGCCCGGCTCATCCATGCCCTGAGCCCCCGGTGCGACAGGCCCATGACCGTGGTCAACTGTGCGGCCCTCCCTGAGACCCTGCTGGAAAGCGAGCTGTTCGGTCATGAGAAGGGGGCCTTTACCGGGGCCTCCCAGAGGAGGATCGGACGATTTGAAGAGGCCGACCGCGGGACCCTCTTTTTGGACGAGATCGGCGAGCTCTCACAGGCCGTTCAGGTCAAGCTCCTTCGATTCCTCCAGGACCGGGAGTTTCAACGCATTGGAGACAACCGTACCCTTCACTCGGACGTGAGGGTGATCAGCGCCACCAACCGGGACCTGAATGCCCTTATACGAGAAGGAACCTTCCGGGAGGACCTGTTTTACCGTCTCAACGTGGTGGCCATTACCCTTCCTCCCCTCCGCGAACGCAAGGAAGACATCCCGCCCCTGATGGATCATTTCCTGCGGCGCTTTGCGGCCCAGAACGGGAGACCTGTCACGGGCTTTTCGTCTGAGGCCAGGGACCTCTTGTTGAAGTACGATTATCCGGGCAACGTCAGGGAGCTGGAAAACATCATCGAACGGGCCGTGGTGATTGCACGGGGGACGGTCATCTCAGTTAGAGACCTCCCGTTTGCCGCGGGGGAACGACATCCCGGACAGGGAGAAAAAAAACGGCCCACGGGCCTCAATGAGGCGATCGAGGCCCTGGAGCGGGAGATGATCCAGGAGGCCATGAATGGCAGCCGGAACAACCAGACCCAGGCAGCCCTGTCCTTGGGGATCAGTGAACGGACCCTCAGGTACAAGTTGAAGAAATATGAGTTGAAATAAGGTGTGAGACTGCGCAAAGGGTTCTTGAACATCGAAGATTGAACGTCCAACATGGAATGCTGAATCGGAATCTGTTATGAACCTGATCGATCCCTACAGATGCTGCCTCCTCTGCCCCCGCAGATGCCGGGTGGACCGGACCGGCCCCGCCGCGGAGCGTCTCAAGGGTGTTTGCGGAGAGACAGACCGGCTTCGGGTGGCGTATGTGGGGCCTCATTTTGGCGAGGAGCCCCCGATATCGGGCACGAATGGCTCAGGAACTGTGTTTTTTACCGGATGTTCTCTCAGATGCCTCTACTGTCAGAACCATCAGATCTCCCATGGGGGGCTGGGCGCAGAGGTGGGTCTCCACCAACTGGCGGAACAGGTGATGGAGATGGTCCGTCGGGATCAGGTCCACAATATCAACTTTGTGACGCCGGATCATTTCTTTCCCCATGTTTTTGAGTTGGTCTCCCTTCTGCGGAGGGCTGGGATCGGGCTGCCGATGGTTTACAATCTCTCAGGGTATCAATCGGTCGGGGCTTTGGCCGAGGCCGAACCCTACGCAGACATCTATCTCCCGGATTTCAAATATTCAGACCGGTTCCTGGCAGCGGCCCTCTCGCGGTGCAGGGATTATCCGGCCGTGGCGCTGGATGCCATTGCCCTAATGGTGCGACAGAAGGGATTTCTGGATGCCGTATTATCTCCAGAGAGCCGGCCGGCAAAAAAGGGGGTGCTGGTCAGGCATCTGATCCTCCCGGGAAAAGTGGACAATTCCATCCATACCCTCACCAGCCTCTTTGTGGAGTTCGGCCCGGATCTCCCCCTGAGCCTCATGTCCCAGTACCATCCTGTTTTGGCGCAAGGGGATCTGGACCTCAACCGCCGGGTTGCTCCAGAAGAGTTTGACGCGGTCCTGTCCCATGCCCAGGCCCTCGGGTTCGAGCATCTTTTCGTGCAGTTTCCTGAACAGTCCTGCCAGGATGGCGGGGCCTCTTTGTTTGTGCCCAATTTTGAAAAGGCCCACCCTTTTGCCGGGAAAACGCCCCTTTATGCCTCGCCTATCCGGGCTTCTCTGCAAGATCCCGATGATAAGCCGCCATCCGGGCAAGGACACTAACCGCTGTTTCAGGGGTCTGATAATAAACCCCGCTGTATCTCCTGCCGGGCAACGGCCGGACCGTGCCGCTTTCCGTACGGGTCAGGGATACGCCGATGATGGGCTTTTCATAAGCCTCCATCAATTCCCCCATCTTGGAGATAAAGGTCTCCTCATAGGTGCGGCTCATGTCCTCGATCTGCTTAAGGAGCTCAGGAGAAGCGTCGGGATCGACCTCCCGGACAGAGCGGAGCAGCATGTGGACAAACTCGTCTCTGCCCACGATCCCCAGGACGATAATCGCATCCACCCCCTCCCATTTCATGAGTTCTTCCACGGCCACGATGGGCGCGTCCAGGTCGCGGGTCCCCACCAGGTCCACAGGGTTGCCCCTGCTCCAGAACGGGGGGAGATGCCGGCCGATGGCCTCCACAATGGCATCAGGGATGGAAGGAACCGTGAGCCCCCTGTCGCTGCACTGGTCAGCGGTGACCACTCCCCAGCCGCCGCCCAGGGTCACAATCCCCACCCGGTTGCCTTTAGGAAGAGGGAGGGAGGAAAAGCCTGCAGAGAGGGTCAACAGCTCGGAAGGCACCCGTGCATTCACGATCCCCGCCTGCCGGCATGCACCCCTGAATATGGCGTCGTCGCCGCTCATGGCGCCGGTGTGAGAGGCCGCAGCCGTTCGTCCGGCCTCGGTTCTGCCGCCCTTGAGCACGATAATGGGCTTGATACGGTTGACCCGCATTGCGGTTTCCAGGAAGCGGGCCCCCTGGCCCACGCTTTCGAGGTACAGGGTGATAATCCGGGTGTGGGGATCCTGTTCCAGGTATTCCAGGTAATCGGTGCAGGTGATCATGGCCTCATTTCCAGAGCCCACGAAGAGCGAGAGGCCGATCCCCTGCTGTTCAGCCCAGTGGGTGAGCTGATTCCCCAGGTTGCCGGACTGGGAGATGAACGCCACCGAGCCCTTTTGCGGCCTTGAATGGGATCCCGTTGCAAAGAGGTCGGCATAGGGGGAAATGATGCCCATGGTATTGGGGCCGATGATATAAATGCCTTTTTCAAGGCCAATTTTGACAATCTCCTTCTCCAGATCCCTGCCGGCCTGATCGGTCTCGCCGAATCCGGAGGTAATGACCACCGCCCCTTTCACCCCCTTGTCTCCGCATTCGTCTAAGACGCCGGGGACCGTCTTGGCAGGCGTGATGACAAAGGCCAGGTCCACAGATTCCGGAATGTCCGCGATGCGGGCAAAGACTGGAAGCCCGAACATCTCCTTGTGGCCGGGGTTTACAGGGAAGAGCCTTCCCTTGTAGCCCCCCGCGATGATATTGGAGGCGATGAACTGCCCCCATTTTCCAAAGGTATTGGATGCCCCTACAAGGGCGATGGACCTTGGATGAAAAATGGCATTAAGGCAGGCGATCAGGTGATTCTTTGGTCTTTCCATGCAGTATGATTCCTCTCAAATTCGTATGTATTGGCGGCCCTTGCTTTGAAAAGGCAATTAGAGTCTTTGTCCTTAACTTCTCCGCAACGTGCGAAGAAGTTTGCCCGTGGGGGTCTCTGCCCAAGGGCTGCAAAAACCGAACACAGCTCGTGGGGACGGCAGCAGGGCTTTGAAATACAGTCTGTTCCAGCCCCAAGGAGAGGCTTTCACCTGCCCGCCATGCGAGCGAGGCGAGCCAGGCGGGTGGGACGGTGTGTCCTTGCTGCCTTTTCATACACATTATCCGGCACCCGGGGGCGGTCGCCGAACGATATGAACGCATTTTATTGCAGCCCTTGGGCAGAGACCCCCACGGGCGCCCAGGCTGCTGTTTGGTTGCGGCCGTCAGGCCGCCTTGGGGAATAGTAAGCCGTGCCGGTGATGGTGTCAAACAGGAAAACCCTGCGGCCCTGAGGCCAAAGACCCGGATTCCAACCCGAACCACCTGAGATTGCTGAAAATGGCTTGCCTCTTGAGGAACCATTCTTCTCTTGCAATTCCAAACTATCCCCCCTAATATGCGTGCGTTATGCCGCCTGCCGTCTTACCGGTAACGCCTTGGAGAGCACCTTTCAGCACGAGAGCAAGGAGGACAACCACATGGGGGTCAACAATGTTGTTTTTATGGAGGTCATTGAATGGTTTGACGAGACCGGAAAGGAGCTGCTCCACAGGATTCCGGAACAGGGGTCGGGCGAGATCAAGTGGGGGGCCCAGCTCATTATCCGCGAGAGTCAGGCCGGGGTCCTGTTTTACAAGGGAAAGGCGTGTGATGCCTTTGGTCCGGGCCGCCACACCTTGAAGACCGGGAACATCCCCATTATCAACAAGATCATGGCCATCCCCTGGGCCATGACCAGTCCCCTTCGGGCAGAGGCCTATATCGTCAACATGAAGGTTTTTCCCAATCTCAGGTGGGGCACGCGGGACCCGGTCGCCTTCAAGGATTCGGAACTGGGGCTCATCAGGCTTCGGGCCCACGGCGTTTTCAACATACAGGTCATTCAACCCCTCCTCTTTATCAACACCCTGGTCGGGACCATGGGGAAATTTACCACCGAGGAGATTGAGGACTACCTCAAGCGCGTTATCGTGTCCCGTTTTAACGATCACCTGGGGGAACATCTGGACAGCATCTTCAATCTGCCGGGTCGGTATGAAGCGCTTTCAACAGGGCTTCAGGACCGGTTAAAAAAAGACTTCAGCCACTTCGGATTGGCATTGACCCATCTGTACATCGGTTCCATCACCCCGCCCCCCGAGGTCCAGGAGGCCATTGACGACAGGGGAAGGCTGAACGTCATCCAGGACCTGGACCGTCTGGTCAAGCTCAAGGCGGCCATGGCGATGGAAAAGGCCGCCCAGGGCCAGGGCGAGGCAGGGGCGGGTCTGGGCATGGGCATGGGGTTTATGATGCCGGCCATGTTTGCCGATGCCTTCCGGAAACAGGAAGGATCGTCGTCGGCCCAGGCCGTTTGTCCGGACTGCGGGCGTCCAGTCCCCGGGGACGCCGCATTTTGCCCTTCTTGCGGACATCAACAGGTGGTGATCCAGCAGTGCGCCGGGTGCGGAAAAAATTTGCCGGCCAATGCCCAGTTCTGTCCCAGGTGCGGCAGGCGGGTGGATGAAAAACCAACTCCCCTTATCTGCTCCCACTGCAATGCCGAAAACCTGTCGGGCTCTGCATTCTGCAACCAGTGCGGGGAGAGGCTCTGAATTGGCCGCTGATGACCGGCGGCGGCAAAAATCGGATGTCGCGCGTCAGCTTCTGAGGGGTCAGTCATGGGATTCATTGTTGTGCAGGAATGCCCCCAGTGCGGGGCCCCCCTCGAGATGGACGAGGCCGATCGGCTTCTGCCGTGTCCCTTTTGCGGGGTAACCAGTTTTCTCTTTCCGGATGACTGCTACCGGTTTGTGCTTCCATCGAAGGGAAGCAGAAGGAATCTCATTTTCGTCCCCTACCTTCGCTTCAAGGGAACGGTCTTTCACTGCGACATGGAAGGCGTTCATTATCGCATTGTCGACATCACCCAACTGGGGGTCCCCTTCAAGCGATTCCCCATGTCCTTGGGGCTCAGACCCCAGGCGATGAAAATGCGGTTTGCCCACGCGGATGCGGAGAGCTCTTTTCTGAAATGCTTCATCAAGACCCATGACATGCTGGAACGGGCAAAAAGTCATTCATCGGCCGCAGAGACGAAAGAGGCCCTGTGCCGGACCTTTATCGGCGATGCCGTGAGCCTCATCTATCTTCCCCTCTATGTTGAAAGGGGCGCCCTCTTTGACGGGATTACGAACAGACCTGTAGCCGCACTGCCCACAGACCGCGATATCTTCTCTTCCATTACGGACCACGACCCGCGCTGGAAACTGGCCTTTCTGCCCACCCTGTGTCCGCAATGCGGCTGGAATCTGACTGGAGAAAGGGACAGCGCGGTCCTCACGTGCGGAAACTGCGAGACCGCGTGGGAGGTCAGAAAGGGAAAATTTGTTCAAACGGACCTCGGCGTGGTATCCGGAGATTCATCCGAGAGCGTATACCTGCCGTTCTGGAAGATGGCTGTCGAGACCACAGGGATTGCCATTGCCTCCTATGCCGATTTTATCCGCGCCACCAACCAGCCCAAGGTGGTCCAAAAGAAATGGGAAGAGCAAAACATGTATTTCTGGTCTCCGGCCTTCAAGATAAGACCCAACCGATTTCTCTATCTTTCAAGGCAATTGACCGTCATGCAGATGTCGCTTGAGCCGGACGGGAGACCCCTGCCCAGGAACCTGTATCCGGCAACGCTGCCCTTGAGTGAAGCCATACAGGGGATTAAGATCACACTGGCAGGAGCAGCGGTCAACAAGAAGATGTTCATGCCGCGTCTTCAGGATATACGCCTTTCCATAAGGGGGACGTCGCTCATCTATCTTCCCTTTCGTGAGACAGGCCACGAGATGGTCCAGGAACATACCCGCGTAAGCATCAACAGAAAATCGCTGGATTTCGGTCGATTTCTGTGACCGCCCGCATGGAGCCTGTTTCCGGCGGGTCCACAGCAATTCTCATTTTGTAAAATAGTTCTGTGGGAGCGGCCTCCAAGCCGCGAAACGTCGTGGCAAGATGCTACTCTCACAGAATATGAACACCCGATTCGCCTCATAATGAGAATTCCCGGCGGATCCATTAAGTGATTGACACCCGATGCCAGATGCTTTAATCTAAAGGACTGTCGTCAGTCTGAGATGCTGTTCGGCGTTTCTGGATTGGAGGGCTTGGACAACGCCTCAACCGCGGCTTTGGGCCTCATTTTGAAGGATAAAAGAGCAATCAGGATCATGAAATCAAAACAAGGCAGCAGAACATTCGTACGGCTTATGGTGATGGGCCTGGCATTGGCAATCTGGTTAGCGGCGCCGATGGCTTGGGCCGGACTGGATTTAGGGGAGGTCCCCAAAGATGTGGTCTTGGAAGGGGATCTGGGCGGTAGACTGGACGGAACTCCCTGGAGCACCGGGGAAATGGCAGGCAAGGTCACTGTGATCTTTTATGTGGACCCTGATGAAAAAGACCTCAATAACGAGGCAAGCGATGCGCTCCAGAAGGAGAATTTTCCGCGGGATCGATACCAGACCTTTGCCGTTATCAATATGGATGCTACCTGGCTCCCCAACTTTGCCATCTCATCCGCCTTGAAAGAAAAGCAGAAAAAATACCCCACGGCCACCTATGTGCGCGATTACAAGAAGGTCCTGGTGAAGGCATGGGGCATCGCCGACGACAACAGCGACGTATTGGCGTTTGACAAGCACGGGAGGCTGGTCTTTAAGAAATACGGAAAGCTCAATGACGGCGATATCCAGGAACTCATAAGGGTCATTCGCGGTCACCTCCATCAGTAGAAGCCACCCATGAAGATGCCATGAGCTTCACCGCAGCGGGTTCGTGCCGATGAAACAGCATGACTTTCACCTGCGGCAGATCGGGACTGTCCGATCTGACCTGAAAGATCCCCATGAATGCCGACCTCAGGAGAGGGAAGGGCATGCCAAGGCCTGTATCGAGATTGCGCCTGAATACGCAGAGGCCCTCCACGGTCTGGAAGCAGGGGCCGAGATCCTGGTGCTCACCTGGCTCCATCTGGCCGACCGATCCAGGCTAAAGGTCCACCCCAGAGGGAACCCGGAAAATCCCATGCGGGGCGTGTTCGCCACCCGGTCTCCCCACCGGCCCAACCCGATCGGTCTCCACAGGACCCGCATCCTTTCTGTGGAATCTTTCGGGAAAATTCATGTGCGGCCCCTGGAGGTCATCGACAACACGCCGGTGGTAGACATCAAGTCGGTCCTCTCTGAAAATCGTCCCTGATGAAGGCAGAACAAACCGGGACGAAGATAGAATCATGTGCGGTCAGATATGGCGGGCCATTGATAAGAAACATTATGGCCGCAGGTGTCTGGCACCTTAGTTGCGAGAATTTTGCATGGGGTTTCGGAAGCGGGGATGTCCCGAACGCGGCCAGAGGGCCGCAACCAAACAGCGTTCTGCCCGCCCGTGGGGGGTCTCTGCCCAAGGGCTGCAATAAAATGCGTCCGTATCGTTCGGCGACCGCCCCCGGGCTCGGGATGCCGTTTATTGAAAGGCAGCAAGGACTCCCTATCGATCAAAGATTGTCCTTGGGGCTTAAACAGACTGTATTTCAAAGTCCTGCTGCCGTTCCCAGGAGCTGTATTCGGTTTTTGCAGCCCTTGGGCAGAGACCCCCACGGGCAAACTTCTTCGCACGTTGCAGAGAAGTTGCGGACAAAGGGGCTAAGCCTCTTCCATGGACCCTTATGCACGAAAGGAGGCCGTTATGTCCTATGATTGGGGACCCCATTTTATTGTTCCCTCGGAAAGCCTGAGGAGTTTTTCCGGGGTGGTCCGGTTGCGGGAGAGCCTGAATGAAGAGCTCCTACACAGGGAACTGGCCGATCTGGGCATTTCAGGGGCCGTAGTGAAGATCACAAACCCCTGGTATTACAGAAAAGAGGGGACTGACACCTGGATTAAGATCGGCGAATCGGAGGATATGCAGGAGAATTTTCCGGTGAGGTGGGACACCTCCGGACTGGAGAATGGAGCGTACGAGGTACTGGGGCTTATGCACGTCTTCGTGGCAGCGCACGACACAGAGCATGTCATTGCGCGCCAAAGCATTGTAGATGTGACAGTCGCCAACTGAGAGGGCCACCGGTCGCATCTGGCGCTGGATTTGCGTCCTGCGTCAGGTGAGTCGCGCGCATGTGGAACAGGGAGCGGAGCGTTATGAATGGTTTGGGACAATCCATCGAACTGGATCGGCCGCTGGTTCTGGCGACTCGAAACAGGGGGAAGATTGGCGAGTTTACAGAACTGTTCAAAGGAAGCGGCATTGAGGTGCGGACCCTTGACGATTTCGGGCCCATCCCCCAGATTGCGGAGGACGGAGAGACGTTTGAAGACAATGCCGTCATAAAGGCCCGCTTTACCGCACGTGTGCTCGGTCTGCCTGCCCTTGCGGACGACTCCGGCTTGACGGTCAAGGCCATTGGCGGAGAGCCCGGCATTTTTTCCGCGCGGTATGCAGGGGAAGGCGCCAGCGATATGGAAAACAACCTGAAGCTCCTGGAGAAAATGAAGGGGATGGAGGAGAGAAGCGCGGCCTTCATTTGTATCCTTGCGATTGCCGTGCCCCGGGGGCCTGCCCTCATTTATGAAGGGATTTGCGAAGGGGTTATATCAACCGAACTGATGGGGAGCGACGGATTTGGATATGATCCTCTTTTTTATTATCCTCCACTCAAAAAGACCTTCGCCCAGATGAGCCGCGCAGAAAAAAACCAGGTCAGTCACCGGGGCAAGGTCATGCAGGAACTAAGGGGGGAACTGGACAAGGTTTGCATCTGGCTCCGCCAGAGACTCTTGGAGGAGCCCTTCTGAACTCTGAAATGTGTGTCACCTTTTTTAAAGATGCGTCTCTATAGTTTGACAACCAGGCCATGATCTCAATTAACTGAGGCAGGTGCGGCTTTGGCCGCAGAGGGTGCGTAGGTCGTGCGCCTCAAGGCGGACCTACGGAAACCTGATCTGCGCAAATAGATGCTCCGGCTTATTGAGATGTTGCCAATCCGGCTTGTGTGTCTATCATAATTGAGTTTTACACGAAGAAAATCCCAAAAAGGAGGCAAATATGTTAGAGGTTACAGAAAAGGCCAGCGAGATGATTAAAGATTTTTTAAAGGACAGGGAAGAGATTCCGGCCATCCGGATCATGCTCTCCCAGGGCGGCTGATCAGGGCCCTCTCTGGGCATGGCTCTGGATGAGTCACGGGAAGGCGATGAGGTGTTCGACGACAGGGGCCTCACCTATGTAGTGGAGAAGGCCCTGTATGACTATATCAAACCCATACGGGTCGACTATGTGAATTCCCCGATGGGATCGGGGTTCAATATCTCTTCAAGCGTGCAATTGGGGGGATCGTGCGGCGGTTCGTGCAGCTGTTAACTGCCGATTATCCATGTGCCGCTTTCTGAAGGCCCGTCCATGAAGGGTTCCTTCAGGAAGCGGCTTTTTTGGCCCCGGCCGCGCCTGGCCGGGCCATTAAAAGGCCCCTATCTGGCAGGACGAAATTTTAATCCCCAGGGTCTCGCATGCCGAGGACACCGCCATCTTCCGAATGCCCAGTTGCCTGGCGATGTTCCAGGCGCTAAGACACGGCAGCCTTCCGTCCATCAACATGTCCCTGATAGCCTGTTCGAGATCTTCCGGCACATGGCCGGACGGCTTCACAATCCGTTTTTCAGGCTGATACCCGAAGAGCCCCAACTGGCATTTTACCAGCCTCATTTCAAGAAGATCTGCGACTCGGCCCACCTCTTTCGGCTTTACATTCAGATCAGACGCTATCTTGAATGCCACAGCGCATGGCAGTTCGCCGCTGGCGGCCTCCTGCCTGAGGGCCGCCTCGATCCCGGGATCGACCTGGGTGTCTGGCCCGTGTTTTTTGGCAAAATGGCCTTTAATCGTCTCAGTGGTCATATTGTCCCTCGTCATTTCAGAATATGCGTGAGCCGCATGAGCAAACCAGCGGGGGCCTCAGGCAACCCGCCTGATGAACTGCCACCATACACCCGCGCCTCGAAAAAGGCAATAATCTCTCAGGACCCTGCGGCCCTGTGCTGCTTCGATGGGGCTTTACACCCCCTTAAAAATGCGCTATCAGGTCCTTTACAGGGTTGCCGTCGTCCAAAGGGCCGCGTGCTCCTGTGAGGACAGGTCGGACCGGGCTATCCTTCGCAAGCGGCAGCCTGACCGTCAAACCCGTGAACCCTTGCAAGGAGAAGGACCAATGATCAAAGAGAATGTCAGGAAACTTTTGGAATCCCTGCCTGAGGGGGTGCGGCTGGTGGCTGCTGTCAAGACAAGGACCCCGGAGGAGATCCTGGAGGCAATCGAGGCAGGAATTGCAATCATCGGGCACAATTATGTTCAGGAGGCAGAGGCCGGATTCCCCCTCATCGGCCGTCAGGCAGAATGGCACCTGATTGGTCACCTTCAGTCCAACAAGGCCAAGAAGGCGGTTGGCATCTTCGATATGATTGAAACGGTGGACTCCTTCAAACTGGCCGGCGCCATTGACAAGGCGTGTCGCAACATGGATCGAACCATGCCCATCTTGATCGAGATCAACAGCGGCGAGGAACCCCAGAAGGCGGGGGTCATGCCGCACGATGCCGCCTCCCTCATCCAGGAAATCGCAACCCTCACCCATGTCAAGATCATGGGACTGATGACCATGGGACCCTTCACCGGGGATCCAGAGGAGGCACGACCCTATTTTCAGAAGACCCGCGCTGTTTTTGACGATATTTCAGGGAGCAACATGCCAGGGGTAAAGATGAAGATCCTTTCCATGGGGATGTCCAATTCCTACGAGGTGGCCGTCGAAGAGGGCGCCAACATGGTCCGGATAGGGACAAAGATATTTGGAGAGCGGTATTCCAGGCAATAAAGCCTGCACGGCAGGGGGCTGGGGTTATTTCTCTCCAGGGCCTTTGCGATTGGCTGCCACTACAAAGGCGGCAATTTTTTCATTGGCTTCCTTGAGCCGCATGATGAGGGTGTCGATCAGGAGCCTCAGACGGGGTGAAAGGGATTCGTAATCCCTTCGCAGGAGTTCAAAATCCAGCACACCCAATGTGACAGGCCCGTCTGCAGCAATCACCGAAGCGCTTCGACCATCCAGCAATTTGCCGAAGAGGGCCATCTCTCCAAAAATGGCGCCCTGCTTGAGGGTATCCAGGGTCACTGTTCCCACCTCGGTACGCTTGGTTACTTTTACCTGACCTTTCAGAACAATATAGATCCAGTTTCCCCTGCTCCCTTCTTCAATGATGATGTCGCCCGATTCGTAATTTTCCTCCCCGGTTAGATAGACCTGCATGAATGGCTGTATGTTTTCCATGTGGATCGCCCTCTCCTTGTCATGGCATCAGGAAAAAGCCGAGCACCCTTTTTGATTCTTCAGTCAACCGGGATATGGCCATGCCCAGCAGGAGTCTTGAAGGGGTGTCGCTTTGCTTGAGCGACACGATTTTGGCCTCCAGCTCCAGGTCCTTTCCGTTCGGCAAGACCGTTTTTATGACAAACGAATCACCCGCTATGTGGGAAACGCCCGCCGTGTTCTGGACCGCTATCTCCATCCCGAGCCCGTTGATGCTGATATTCTTGATGCGGCCGGAAAGACGACTTTTGGTCGACAACCCGAGAGGGTGATAATAACACTCCAGGTCCACAGGCTTTCGGTAAAAACACCGCTGAGAAACAAAGGGGTCGCTTCTCTCTGAGGCCTTCCGTCGCTTTTCTTCCTGCTCTGTCAACTGGACCAGCAGGCGACTCATACGAAGAAGACGGGCCAGGAGCTGCCCCACCACATATTTGAGCACCGGGGGCATTTCCTGGTATTCCTTGGAAAGCATGATGGGATGCCATACCTCCACCTCTGTCTCCTCCAGGGCCCTGGCCGATGCAGAGCGTCTCTCCCCTGCCTTGTTCAGAAAGGCAATCTCCCCGAAAATCTCGCCGGGGCCCAGGGTGGCGAGAGGAACCTTCCTCCCGCCTCCTTCCACATAAATCAAGACCCTGCCCTCGTTAACCTTGTAAACGGAGATCCCGTAATCGCCTTCCTTGACAATGAGGTCGCCTTCCTCGTATTTCAACGTAATGACCGGAAACTCTTCTTGGCGAACGCCTGCCATTGCTTTCACCCCTCTGGCGATTGATCTTTATCCCAGCAGTTCGTCGAGCGCTTTCTGCTTTTTCTTCGGGCATCTTTACAGAAGGCGCCTGCCGGACCTCAAAGTGTTACGTTCATTTTATTTCAAGCGGAAACCCTTCCCATTGTCAAGGAGAATATTCCTTTTTGATCTTATCGCATGGCCCTGCCATGCAGGCGCCTATCCTTGTCGGTCTGGCGGGCTTCTTTGAAGCGGGGGGCGGCAGAGTAGAGGCCGGAGGCGAGGGCAGGCCCTCCTTGCCTGCCCAGAGGAGCCGTGGAGACTATCGGGAAACCGGTCCACGAAAAGTGCTTGACCCGGGCCGGACGGACCGATTACAACAATTCGGCAGTGCCTACTTGCACCTGTTTGTGCGGCATGCGGTTGTTTGACGCCGGGGCTGCGTGGGGACCTTGAGCCTCATTGCGTCCGGGGAGACCCTTTATGAATCTGTGGCAGGGAGGCTGCCAGACAAGTCTTTTTTGCTTGGGACCATATGACGGAGATTAGAATTTGGGGTTCGCTGCCAAAGAGATGAAGCGTCTCATGGGGAAGGCCATTCACACCCACCAGATGATCCAGGACGGAGATCATGTGATGGTTGCCGTATCGGGCGGAAAGGACAGTCTTTCCCTTTTGTGGCTTTTGAGGGAAAGGATCAAGCGGATTCCCATAGAGTATCGCATCACCGCGGTTCATATAGATCCCGGCTTTGGGACCGATTCGGCCGCTCAGATGGCTGCCTTTTTCTCAAGGCACGGATTTCACTACCGGGTGATCCAGACGCATATCGGACCTCAGGCGCACGGACCGGAAAACAGGGAAAATCCATGTTTTCTGTGTTCCCGATTGAGAAGGAAACGCCTTTTTGAGCTGGCTGGAGAAATAGGCTGCAACCGGATCGCATTCGGTCATCACAAGGACGACATGATTGAGACCTTTTTTTTAAACATCTTTTACGGCGCCTCCATCGGCACCATGCTCCCTGTCCAGGGCCTCTTTGGCGGAAAGCTGACCGTTATTCGTCCCCTTTATCTCATTGACGAAGATATCATAGAGCGCTATTCCCGGGCAATGGCGTGGGAGCAGATCGACCTGGGCTGTCCGAGCGCCGGGGTTTCAAAGAGGGAGGAAATCAGGCAGATGCTTGAAGGCCTGTATCGCTCAAACAAGAAGATCAAGGGCAATATCTTCCATGCCCTGCAGAATGTAAATCCAGACTATCTCCTCTAATGGCAGATGGTTGGCGGAGGGCAGCGTCATGAATGATGCACAAATCCTGTCAAGGGTCGCCCTTTTTTCGCTCATGAAGGGCCGCGATCTGAAGCGTATCGCAAAACTGGCGAGGCATCACTGGTATGAGAAGGGGGATCTCATCGTCAGGGAGGGTGAACGGGACGGCAGACTCTTCGTCATTGTTTCAGGCGGGGCGTCTGTTGTAAAAGACCTGGGAGGGCCGTCTGAAAAACGCCTGCGGACCCTTGGACCTGACAATTACTTTGGCGAAATGGCCTTGATCGATGATTATGTGCGCACCGCAAGCGTTGTGGCGGACGATCGCACCGAGGTGCTTTCCCTTGACCAGTGGAATATCCGGGAAGAGATCAAGAGATATCCTTCCATCGCCATAGAACTGCTCCAGACCCTGGGCCGCAGGCTGAAGGCTGCGGAGTGACGTCAGAAGCATGTGAGACCATGCAGAGCCGATCTTTTGGAGATCTCCCGCCCTCTTTATGGTTCACCTAACGGCCGTGTGAAGGTGTATTGAGCAGGATCGTATACCAGCTTCTGTCGTGCTTCCTCTGCATTGCCCCCCGCGAGGGAAAACGGGAGAGAGATAATGTAGATGACCGTGCCCACTGCAGTCGCAGCAATGCCCAACGGCCGCACTACAAAAAAGTCTCCCGCCATGTATCCGGCCTTTTCGTCCAGATCCCGCAGGTGTTCCTCGGCCGGGGCCAAGCCTGCAAAATGGAAGGAAAGAAGGGATGAGATCAGAAAAAGACATACGCCTTTCTTGATTCTTTTACACATAAGCGTCTCCTTGTCTCACCGGCGCGGAACCCGTTCACTTCGTGCGGGTCTCAGCCGGCTCCCATAAAAGTTTCTGCACAGGGAGGGCTGCTTCAGGGACTCCCTGCTCTTCAGCGGAAAGATCCGGCCGGTTTTCAGGGGGTCGCTCATTTTACCCTAGGGACAAACATCACTCAGCGCGGGGAAGGGCATGCCAGCCTGCGCCGAATTCACGCCTTCATTAGACCGCCATATAGACGCCCCGGTCCGTGGACTGGATTTTCCCCTGCTTCTTAAGCCTGAAAATGACGTTTCTGATCGTTTTGGTATCAAAATCTGTCTTCTTTTTCAGGGCGGCCGTGTCGATCCCCTTTTTCTGGCGCTTGATGATGCCCAGTATGGTCTCGGTAGCAGTCATGGGAGGCTTCTTTTTGGCTGAAGCCCTCTTATTCCGGGCGCTTTGCTTTCTAACCGGCTGAGCCTGTTCTGCCGCATCCAGTTGCTTCTCAATTTTTTCGGCCTTTTCAGTCAACGTTTTGAGACTTTTGATCATTGCCTGCAGATCCCGCTTGACTCTTTTCATTTTAATGCCTCCTTTAATAGAGTACTTAAGAAATGATGCGTAGAAATACGCCTATATTCCATCTACCATATTATCAGCCATTTGAAAATACAGCCTCTCCCAAGGCGGCCTGACGGCCGCAACCAAACAGCGTTCTGCCGGCCCGTGGGGGTCTCTGCCCAAGGGCTGCAATAAGATGCATCCATATCGTTAGGCGACCGCCCCCGGGCTCGGGATAGTGTTTATTGAAAGGCAGCAAGGAATCCCTATCGACCCGCCTGACTCGCCTCACTCGCATGGCGGGCAGGTGAAAGGGTGTGCTTGGGGCTTAAACAGACTGTATTTGTAACCGTTCACGGGTTCAAAGGTTCAGGGGTTCAGGGTTCTTCCTCGCTCACTTGCAGCCCTGTTTGGCGATTTTTGATTCATCAACTGGCCCCACTCGTCGCTGAAAACTACAAAAGAGGCTATCGAACGGACAAATAGCGCCCTCAACCGGGAACCTGTGAACGCTTACCTGTATTTCAAAGCCCTGCTGCCGTCCCCAGGAGCTCGATTCGGTTCTTGCAGCCCCTGGGCAGAGACCCCCACGGGCAAACTTCTTCGCACGTTGCGGAGAAGTTACAAACAAAGACTCTAATGCTTTCCCGGCGCCAGGGGCACGCCCCGCCGCTCGTGGTGGATATAGGAGAGAATGGCCACCATCTTGGGGTCGTCCGCCAGCATAGGTTCTCCCTCCAGCGGATTTTCAATGCACCAGTTGACCATCTCGAAAAGGTTCACCACGCGCCCGATCTGCTGCTGGAATTTGGGATAGGTCTCCGGATGGGTGTTGGCCGCATTGGGGTGACACTGGTCGCAGGAAACCTGATTCTTCCCCAGGGCGCTGTGAAACAGCTTGTCGCCCTCTGTTACCACGCTCATAAACTCCCTGTCCCAGCGCTCCAGATCCGCCTGTGTGAACTCGCCCGCCTGTATGGAAAAGCCGACGGCCATCGAGATGGCTCCCATCAGGACTGCCAGAAAAATACCCCACAACCTCTTTTTTTTGCTCATAAGATATCCTCCTTGCACCGCTTAGTAGTGGCGTTGCGGCGGAATGCGGTTTCTGTATTCCTGGTAAGTCAGATCCTCGGGCCTGCCGTCCTGGGTGCTGTAGGCGACCGTACGGTTCGTGTTGTCCGGGAGCTGATAACGCATGGCTGTCCTTCCCTTGTCAAGATCGATGTACTGCCAGCCGGTGGCGTCCCGTTCGAAGAAGGGATCGGCCCGGTTCATGGGGACGGTCAGTTTGGAAAGACAATTGGGCAACTGGGTGTAGGACTCGGGATAGGGCCAGGGCCATGCAGTGGCCATCACCGCGTGGAAGCTGATGTTTCCGATCTGATTATACTGGATCTGATGCACGTGACCGTAGATGATGGTCACCTTTTCAAACGGCTTCAGGAGCGCCTGCACCTGTTCGGCGTCCTCTGTCCAGAAATTCCACGGCTTGAAGATCTTCTGGATGGGGGAATGGGAAAACACCACCACGGGCGTGGCCCGATCGATTTTCTCCAGGTCCTTTTTCAGCCAGGCCAACTGGTCGTCCCCCACCATGAACGGCGAGCCATCAGGGTTGTCGAGTCGGGCCATGGCCAGCATCCGGTCCATGGGAGCGTCCCACTTCTTGTGAATCCAGTTGTCGTAGGTGAGGATGCTGTTTAGGACAACGAAGTGGATGCCCTTGTGATCAAAGCTGTAATAAAGCGGACTGATCTTGGACTGCCAGTATTCGCCCAGATCGAGATAATAGTCATGTTCCCCGGTTACGTAGTAGACCTTGCCGCGCAGGTTGGACATGATCTCCAGGCCGTGATCCAACTCTTCCTTTTTTCCCAACTGGGCCAGGTCCCCGCCGAACATGAAGAAATCCGGCTTCGGGGTGAGAAGGTTGGCCTCTCGAACCGCCCGGATGAGGCCCATGTCCCAGTTGCGGACAAATTTAGTCCCCTTGATCTGCTGGATATGGGCGTCCGAAATATATCCGAATGTGAAGTCCTGGGCAGGACTGTCGGCCCCAAAGGCGACCTTGACCAGTCTCAGCGGCAATGCGGCGCCTATCAGACCCGCAGCGGTCGTCTTGAGAAATGCACGTCGATTCATGGTCATGATGTCTTCCTCCTTTTCACGATCGAGACCTCTATGGTTGTTTTTGCACAAACTGAGGGCTGGTCAGGGCCTTCATGAATTCCACCAGATCGGCCTGCTGCTCCTCGGTCAGATTGAGGGGCCGAATCCCGCCGCTCAGGAGTTCGGGCACGGGGTCGGACTCTTCCATCCTGCCCCCGTTGTTGTAAAACTGAACGACCTCTTCAAGGGTCTTGTGACTCCCGTCGTGCATGTAAGGGGCGGTCAGCTCCACATTGCGCAGGGTCGGGGTCTTAAACGCACCGATGTCCGTGAGGTCCCGCGTGACGGCATACCTGCCGAGAGATGAGGTCTTGGGATTGGTGAGGACCGCGATGTCGGTCCCCTTTTCTTTGACGTTTTCCACCGCGGCCTTGAGTTCATCCAGATCCTGAGGCATCTGATTGGCCGATACCCCGATCATGTGAAATCGGTTATCCGTAAACAGGGCCTGGGTCTGTTCGATCACGTGGCACGAGACGCAACGGCCCTGGCCCACAAAGACCTCCAGCCCCCGGATGGCCGCGGGGCTCATGGCATCTTTCTCGCCCTTGAAATAGTATCTGTCAAACGGGGAATCGCCCCCGATCAACGTCCTCTCAAAGGTCCCTATGGCCTGTTCCACCTCGGTCATGGTGACCTGCTCGCCGCGCTTGGCAAAGGCCTTTTCGAAGAGTTCCACGTATTCGGGATCGGTCCGCACGATCTCAAGGATGGGTTGGTGGTCCTTCAGGCCCATCTCCACCGGATTCAGAAAGGGCTGGGCCGACTGGGCCTCCAGGGTAGGCTCGCGCCCGTCCCAGAACTGGGTTTCAAGATAAGCCGCATTGATAACCGTGGGGGCGTTGCGCGTGCCTTTGAGCTGGTTGATCCCCTCGGATAGGGGGAGACCATCGGCAAAGCCCTTGGCCCTCTCGTGGCACGTGGCGCAGCTCACCTCGCCCGTTGCGCTGAATCGGGCGTCGTGAAACAGCTTGTCCCCCAATTTGACCTTCTCCGGGGTGATGGGGTTATCGGGGGGGACAGGGACCGGGGGAAGCCCGACAGGGGCCGCAAACGCGACACACACGGCAAAGACCACTGTCAGTGCTGCAGCAAGGCCAAAACTTCTCAAATAGCAGGTCGTTGTTTTCAAGATTCATCCCTCCTTTCTCGACGGTAGGGTTACAGTCATGCCCAGGGATACAGGACAACCAGACCACATGCTGAGGCAGGATTGATAAGTTTCAGACCCCATCCCTATGCCTAAAGGCCCAATGCCAAAAATTAAAAGGAAAACAATTATCAATTAAAATAAATTATGCGAGATTTCATGTCAAGCGAAAAGCACATGGCCCAGCGAAATCGGACATTGACACGGATTTTCTTGACTGAGAGATTTTTAATTTAGAGTTTTTCTATAGATGGTAAGCGGCGATCATGCAAGGCGATCTTGTTCTTTTTGAAAGTGATGCGAGGGAAAGATGATTCAGGAGATCCCCGATCAGCCAAAAACCCCGTTGCTCCAATTGAATGGAGAACGGGGTTTTGTACGTTGGGTCTCCATGTTGAAAGCGTCCGGGTGTAATTAGAAGTGTTTGGGCGGAAGGATAAACTCGTGTTCTCCTTGGGGACGTTCTTTAATCTATACATAATGTGTTAACAGGATTCGGACAAGGAAATATGGATGAGAGCGGGGGATACTGCCATGCCGCGGGGAGCCAGACTGGACGCGCCGGGTACACTTCATCATGTGATGGTGCGAGGCATTGAGCGGAAGAGAATCGTCGCGGATGACAAGGACCGCAAGGATCTGATGGACCGAATGGGCGATCTTGCGGTTGAAACGGGCACTGCGATTTATGCCTGGGCCCTGCTGAACAACCATGCGCACATCCTGCTGCGAAGCGGTTCCTGTGGACTCCCGGCCTATATGCGGCGCCTGCTGACCGGTTATGCCATATCCTTCAACCGCCGGCATCACCGGCACGGCCACCTTTTTCAAAACCGATACAAATCGATTGTTTGTGAGGAAGATCCGTATTTCAGGGAGCTGGTTCGGTATATCCATCTGAATCCCTTGAGGGCCTACGATGTGAAGAGCATGGATGAGTTAGACCGATATGCATGGTGCGGCCACAGCGTTGTTATGGGAAAGG
>Ga0209270_1001017_pt1 | contig 45701 bp, 36 predicted proteins | sample MTBAKSrepl1MetaG_FD_187456 | JGI IMG/M metagenome (GOLD analysis project Ga0209270, IMG submission 187456) | Enrichment culture microbial communities from Arthur Kill intertidal strait, New Jersey, USA, that are MTBE-degrading - MTBE-AKS1... | ecosystem: Environmental > Aquatic > Marine >... | reverse complement strand
TCTTCTTAATCGGTCTCAAGGGATGGTCTTGCGGTATCCGTTCTTCCAGGGATATATAGCTGAACATCGCGTCTTGTTCTTCCTCGTTTCCTCGCATACTACAACCACCTTTCAGTCTTAATATCAACTGGTTATAGTATACAACAGCCGCTCATCTATGAAAAGCTAATATCATTCTGTAAAATCATTTTTCAACAGCCTGCTAAATGGACTTACTATTTTTATAAACCAGACCCTAACATTGTGAATGAAAATCTCGATCGTGGTATTTTTATATTTTTCGACATGAATGATAAAGTGGATTGGATTGTTCCTCAAAATATTGAGGGATTGAAGGAATAGCGGGGGTCAAGGAATAGCGGGGGTCAGGTCTTGTTTTTTGCGTCAATTTAGATCAAATGCAAATAACAAGACCTGACCCCGATCCTCTCTCCGTTTCGATGAATCTCGAGAATTTATCAAGGAGCGTGGAAGTAGTGCCAATCTTCGTTGCGTTCTCCAGGGCAATGCTGAACCCCAGGACGTCGACGAAGGCCACAAAAGAGTGAACTGGCTTCTTTGGGACTTGTTGTGGTCTGTATGCGTCCTTCATAGCGATTCTCTCCCATAGTTCGAGGACTGCGAAATATGATGTTCACTGGAAGCAAAGCGATCTGGTGGAAACTTTTGTTGAGCAGGTCGTGTTCTTATAGTGTTGGACGTCATAAACCGCGCAGACAAGAAAAAGTTCACAGTTACAAAGTTCCTCTCGACAGCTCGTTCATGAGTCGTTTTGCCTCTTTGAGATCAATCCTCACGTTATAGCCGTGCTTTTCTAGAAGATGAATCAGATTGGCGCCATTCAGCAAAGTAAGTGGCTTATCCTTGGCAAAATCATAGGCGTCTCTTCCATAGTTGCTGGTAGTCACCAGGATTCCTCTATTCGCCCCCTCGTTTAAAACAGTCCCATAAAGGTCACGTACAGCACTGACATCCACAGTGTTCGTGTAGCGCTTTGCCTGAATCACGAATTTGCCTCCACGGAGCGGATCAGGGTCGAAGGCTATGGCATCGACGCCCCTGTCTCTGCTGGCTTGAGTGACTTTCACCTCCGCACCAGCTTGGCCAAATTCCTTCTCAAACAACTCCCTTATAAGGTGTTCAAAGTCTTGCCAATCCATTGTGGCGAGATTTATATCGCCCAAGTGGTCAATTATCTCTTTCGCGGTGATAAATCTGCTATCGTGTGTATTGAATTGGATAAGTGGCTTAACTGGGACTAAGTCGACGATTTTTGCCGCTGCAATGCCTTTCAATGCTCTAAAGGAGACTTCGGGGTCCACTTTCTCAAGTCGGATTTGTTGCAGTTCCTCCGGCTTAGCTACGATTGTAAGAATAATGTCTTGTCTGACATTGCCTGTGGCGGGGTCATCATAGACGATATATCCGTTGCAGGCAATGAGCCGGACTTTGTGCTGATCATCAACTTGAGGTACCTCCCAGATAATCCTCATTAAGAGGAGAAAAGGTAGTTGATTTACAATATCCCGGGCTTCTTTTTTGGAAGCCGGTACGACTTTAGGCCCCGACACGAGTTGCTTGGTTTTGGTGATTTCCAAGTTTCTGACATAGGGTAGTTTGAAATTGATCAAGAGAATACCTTCTTGTTCCTCGAATTCGGTCTCGTATTCTTTCTCGCAACAGGGAAGAAGTGAAATTGCCTTCAATTGCTCTTGAAAATATAGGGCAACTTCGGCAGACTTACCTGAATCGTAACCTGAATGCAGCTCCCGATATTTCTCGATGTCTGATACAACCGCCCTTTCCCATTGCAGTCTGGCTTTGTCCCATTCTTTTTTTATTAGTCCGGCCTTTTTGTCGAATTCGGCCTTTCTCCATTCATAATAGAGACGACGATCGGTTGCCAGCTCAGAAAGCCAAGAATTTAACAGCTCGGTTTGCCACTTCTGCTTTTCAAGCCAATCTGTCGATCCCCCCTTGGGAGGCGCGGGAAGCTCTCTCGGCCCAGTGATCATCATGTCCGGAAACGGAGGGAAAACGGGTTCGGACACTGGGTACCGAGGTGACTGTGGCAATAGATTTGATAGGCGATATTTCTTAACATCTCCAAACAAAGAGCGGAATTTTAAGTAATCTTCTATGTGGAGTTTTTTGGTAAGGTGTGTCAAAGGTTCATGGACTTCAAAAACCGACTGGTAAGATTCCTGCTTGATAGGATTTGGGGGGGATGGAAATACTAATGTTTTCTGGATTTCATTACGTTTCAAATCGTACCCAGGAACTGCAGGCTTTGCGAAGCTGCCAAGTGCAAAGATGCCCAATTCTTGATTCTCGGTCTCCCATTTTTTCAGGAGCTCTCTCATTTTCTCGTTCAGTCTATTTGTGTCGTCATCTTCGAAGTATCGAAGACGCTGTGCCGTATGGTCTACAATAAAGTCCTTCATTTTCAATTATAACCTTTGGTCTGATTCGCGTCTACCGCGCATATGATGTTATGCGGATCAGTTCTTATTGTGAAAATATAAGTACCAGTATGTGTTGAGTCAAGTAATTTGACTATTGGTTGCTTCCAGATATCTGAGCCAAAAAGTAAGCAAGTAGGATGGGTGCAGCGTAGCGAAACCCATCACCTCCAACGAATTGATGGGTTGCACTGCGTTCCACCCATCCTACAAAAATCAAGCTACAAAAATCAAGCCACTTCTTTCTATTTCGTTATGATACCAGAACTTTCAAAACAACGAGCATAGTGTTGATACTGGCACGATAGTTTGAGCGAACCCGCCTTCTCGCAAAAGATAGTGCACCATCAAATGTTATACTGCTTGCGGCGGCGCCAGAGCGTGGTCTGATCGATGCCCAGGATATCGGCCGCTTCTTGGAGCGACTTGGTGGCTGCCAGCACGTAAAAGATGGGGGTCAGGTCTTGTTTTTTTGCACACAACAAAAATTATGCAAGAAACAAGACCTATGGTTTGCTTGTCCCCTGGTTTGTTCAAAAGATCGCTTACCATCAAATGTTATACTGCTTGCGGCGGCGCCAGAGCGTGGTCTGATCGATGCCCAGGATATCGGCCGCTTCCTGGAGCGACTTGGTGGCTGCCAGCACGCGCCGGATATGCATTTCTTCAAGGTGATCGAGCGAGACCATGTCGCCGGGCTCGGCATAGGCAGGCGCGGCCATGACCTTTTGGGGCAGATACTCGATCCCGATGAACTCGGACTGGCACAGGATTGAGGCCCGCTCCACGACATTGCGCAGCTCGCGCACATTGCCCGGCCAGGGGTAATGGCGCAGGGCGTTCAGGGCTTCGTCGGTAAATCGTTGCGCCGGGCGGTGATTGCTCCGGCTGAAAAAGCCCAGCAGCCTTATCGCCAGAGGGGCGATGTCATCCGGCCGCTCCCTTAAGGGCGGGATCTGGATCTGGATCACGTTGAGGCGGTAATAGAGGTCCTCGCGGAAACGATGCTCCTGCACGGCCTTTTCCAGGTCCGTGTTCGTGGCCGCGATGATGCGCACGTCGGCCTTGCGGGTGATGTGGTCGCCCAGCCGCTCGTACTCGCGCTCCTGGATGAAGCGCAGGAGCTTGGGCTGGATGGAGGGCGGCAGGTCGCCGATCTCATCGAGAAAGAGCGTGCCGTTTTCTAAGGCCGCGATCCGGCCCGGGTTGTCCCGCACCGCGCCGGAAAAGGCGCCCTTGACATGACCAAAGAGCTCGCTTTCCAGGAGCTCGGCCGAGAGGCTCGGGCAGGAGATCTCGGCGAAGGGCTTGCCGGCGCGGGGGCTCCAGGCATGTACGGCGCGGGCCAGCACGCTTTTTCCCGTGCCGTTCTCGCCGGTAAGGAGAAGAATCGATTCGCTACCCGCCACCTGCTTGGCAAGCTCGAGTGTGCGCTGCATGGCGGGGTGCGCGCTGGTGAAGTCCACCTCGGGGCGGATGCTGCTCAGATCGGCCTGGAGGGCATCGACGCGCTGTTCGAGCGAGCGCAGCTCGGAGGCTTTGTCAACGGCCAGCTTCACCTGGGCGGGGGTAAACGGCTTGGGGATATAATCGGTGGCGCCGCGTTTGACGGCCTCCACGGCGGTATCGAACGAGGCATAGGCGGTAATGACCACGATCTTGAGCCAGGGCGAAGACGCCAGCAGCGCCGGGATCAGATCGAGCCCGCTTCTGGTCCCCAGGCGCAGGTCCACGAATGCCAGGTCAAAGGCATGCCGGGCGTTTTGAGCCAGGGCATCTTCATAATTGCTCACCGCGCTCACCAGGTAGCCCTCGGTCTCAAGGTAGAGTGCAAGGGTCTTGCGGATATTCTGCTCGTCGTCGACGATGAGAATACGTAGAGGCATGTCGGCCATGTTCAGCACCTTTCTCAGCTCTGCATCGTATCACGTTTGACATGGCATGGAAAGATCATGGGTGGCGGCGCCCAAAAGAGATAGTCAAGAATTCCGGGACAGGCCTGTGCCGGGGCTATGGTGGCTGGCGTCCATAGAGATACTCCCCTTGTGCCTTTTATCACGATGAGTACAACCGATGACCGTTTTTCACCATTTAATGTCCGGTACACGCATTGCAGTACTTCTGCGAATCTGATTATCAGGAAACATCAGTCAGTTTCCACGGCTTGAGGTGCGGTTCAGCGTGGCACGAAAGCCGGCTTGGCTTTATCGAGGAGGTAGAAGGTAACATGTCACGTCTATTCCCAAAGAGAAAGAATACAGACCGGATTCCTGCCGGGAGAGAGTTCGATCAGGCAGCCATAGACGGCCAGGGGAAATGGATACCGGCCGCCTGCTGGTTCAACTGCGGCGGCAGATGCTACAATGCCGCCCTGGTCGTGAACGACATGGTGGTGCGTCAGAAGACCGATGATACCCACCCGGACAGCCCCGATTTCCCGCAGCAGCGCGGCTGCCCGCGCGGGCGATTCATGCGCCAGCAGGTGTTCGGGCCGGACCGGCTCAAGTATCCCATACGACGCAAGCATTGGGAGCCCCTGACCGGCGGCGATAAGACACTGCGCGGTCGGGACGAATGGGTGCGTATTTCCTGGGACGAAGCCCTTGATTATGTCGCGGCCGAACTCAAACATGCCAAGGAAACCTACGGCAACCGCTCTATCGTGGTGCCGCACTGGGCCAATTCCTTCAGCGAATTTTACGAGGTCTTGAACGCCTTCGGCGGCTTCACGCAGATCTTCGACACGGGCTCCTTCGGCACCTACGTGTATGTCTCCCTGGTGCTGGGCCTGCCGCTCCTGGATATGGACAGCGCCAATGACCGCTTCGATCTACGCAATAGCGAGACCATTGTGCTCTATGCCTGCAACCCGGCCTGGGCAGCCGGCGGCAACCCGGCCTACCACTTCTGGCAGGCCAAGAAGGCCGGGGCCGAGTTCATCTTTGTCGGCCCCAGCCACAACGCCACGACCGACTACCTGGACGCCAGATGGATCCGTGTCCGTCCGGGCACGGATACAGCCTTCCTGCTTGCGGTGGCCTATACCATGTTCAAGGAGGACAACCCGGCCGGTAACCCCCTGATCGATTGGGATTTCCTGCACCGCTACACCGTGGGCATCGACGCCGAACACATGCCCGACGACGCGATGGTGGACGAGAACTTCAAGGACTATGTGCTGGGAAAATACGATGGCCAGCCTAAGACCCCGGCTTGGGCCTCGGAGATCAGCGGCACGCCGGTGAATGATATCGTCTGGTACGCCAGGCAGATGCGCAAGGACAGAAAGGTGGCCCTGCTGCACAGCTATGCGGCCGCGCGCTGCAACAACGCCGACGATTTCCCCCAGATCTTCATGTCCATAGGCGCTATGGGCGGCCATTTCGGCAAGTCCGGGCATTCCTGCGGCGCGGCGTATCACTTCCAGAGCGCCAATTGCGGCCCCAGCCTCGTTTCCGCCGGGGCTTCAGGCGCGCCGGAATTGCCTAATCAGGTCACCGATATCATTGCCGCCGTTGACCTTTGGGACGCGATCCTAACCGGCAAGTATGATTCCACGCCCGGACCCATGATCGGGGTGCCGGTGGAGAAGGACATTGATATCGATATCCGCGTCATCTACCATGCCGCGCGCAACTCGCTCCAGACCATCCCGGGCTGCAACAAGGCCATCGATGCCCATCGCAAGCTGGACTTCGTGGTCTCCAATGCCTTCTCGCTCAATACCAGCGCGCGCTATTCCGACATCGTCCTGCCCATCTCGACCCAGTGGGAACGTCAGAGTGACTACTTCTATCGCCCGGCCTCCAACCGGGAGGTGCAATTTTTCCCCTCCCGGGTCATCCAGCCTCTGTATGAGGCCAGGAGCGACCAGTGGATCGCCACGGAGCTCTGCAAACGCCTGGGCCTCGATGCAAAAAAGGTCTATCCGATCTCGGAGGAGCAGAAGTATTTCAATGTCATTGCCGATTCGCAGGTGATCAACGCCCAAGGCACGGGCTACGAGACCCTGGTGACCATCAGCGAAGAAGACCTGGCCGAATGGGGGGCAAAGTGGGGCGTAACCGGAACGCCGCAGCAGGGCCGCATAGGTCTCAAGGAATTGATGGAAAAAGGCGTGTACCAGGTTGAACGCTATGAAGGGGATAACAAAGGCTTCATCAGCTACAAGGACTTCATCGAAGATCCGGAGGCCAATCCATTAAATTCTGCCAGCGGCAAGTTCGAGATCTACTGCCAGACCAAGGCGGACCTGATCAACGAGATGGGCCGCAGCACGGTCAAGCCGTATCCCACCTATATCCCGGCCTTGAACGGCTACGAGCAGAGCTTCAGCGATTGGGACAATAAGGTCAAAGGGGAATATCCCTACCAGGTCTATAATCCCCATTATCCCAGGCGGGCCCACACGGTCTTCGACGATACGCCGGTGCTGCGGGAGGCCTGGAAAAATCCCGTCTTCATCAGCGCCCACGATGCCACACAAAAGGGCATCAAGGACGGCGATACCGTGATGATCTACAACCGCTACGGCAAGGTGCTACGTAAGGCCGGCATTTCGCATCGGATCATGCCGGGGTGTATAGCGCTGCCGCACGGGGCCTGGATGAATATCGATGAGAAGACCGGCATCGACAACGGCGGATCGGACAATGTCCTATGCGCCCCGGTAACTACCGGCTGTGGCGTCACCGGCTACAATACCAACCTAGTCAACTTCGAAAAATACGATGGCAATCCCCTTGAAGCGGATACTGAAAACCTGCCGCGGGCGATGAAGCTTACAAAGGAGGTTAAATAGCATGGCCTTGGGATTTTTCTTCGATGTCACCATGTGTATCGGCTGCCGTACCTGTCAGGTGGCCTGCAAGGACCGCAATGGTTTGAAAGTAGGTATTGTCTTCCGCAGAGTCAGGAGTTTCGAGACCGGTCATTACCCCGAGGCCCTGTCATACAATTACTCCGGATCATGCAATCATTGCAAGGACCCCCGTTGCGTGAAGGGCTGCCCAAGCGGGGCCATGTACCACGCCGAGGACGGCACGGTGCAGCATGACAGGCAAAAATGCCTGGGGTGCGGATATTGCACCTGGAATTGTCCCTATGGGGTCCCGCAACTGGATGAAGAAGCGGGCATTGTTGGCAAGTGCGACAGCTGCAAGCCCTTGCGAGACGCCGGGAAGAACCCCGTATGCGTCGATGCCTGCCTCATGCGCTGCCTGGAATTCGGCGATCTCGACGAATTGGCGTCCAGGCACGGCAAGAACCTGGTGCGTGAACTGCCGATTCTGCCCTCCCCCGCACTCACCAATCCTTGCGTGGCGATCAAACCGAAAACCTGCGCCTTCAGCGCCGATGTCAGGGAAGTGGATCTTTAAGCAGTACAGATCAGAAAGGAGGGTTCTATGCTACGCAAGACATGGCCGTTGATCGTCTATACCATTCTGATTCAGCTCGCCGCCGGGCTGTGCACGTTTCTGGCCGCGCATCTCTGGTCTCCGGCCTCGCCCGGAGCCGTGCCGGAGGACGGCACCGTGATCATGGCCGCCGGGGTGGCCGTGTCTGCGGCCATGGCGCTGTCCACCTTGCACCTGGGTCAGCCTTTCAGGGCCTATCGGGCGCTTACAAATATCAGGACTTCATGGCTCAGCCGCGAAATTTTGTCCACGGCGGTCTTCTTCGCTCTGATCGCACTCTGCGGCTTGGCCGGGTCCATGGGTGTCGATACGTCGACCTATCGCTGGCTGGCAACGTCCGCGGCGCTCGGCGGCATAGCGGCGATCATGGTTATGGCCGGGGCCTACAGCACGACCGGCAAGGATGCATGGTCCGGCTACGGACCGCATGCGCTCTTCCTCGTCAGTACTTTGGTCTTGGGCGCGGCGGGCACGACCCTGTTGGCCGGTGCGATTGGTGCGGTGCGGATGCCCACCAGGGGCATATTGGGGCTGGCTGTGTGCCTAAGCTTCGGCTTGATTGCGGCCGCCTTGACTCGCAATAAGGATGAGTACCGCTACAGGGTTACCTTGGCCGGTTCGGCCTTATCACTGCTGGGCATGATCATGATTTACGCCGCGGCTCTCTCCATGACGCCGGAAATGGGAGTTTTCCTGTCCACATTCGCGGCGGCCATCCTGCTGAGCGGCGAGCTCATCGGCCGCTACGCCTTCATGTGCCGCGGTCTCGTGGAGAATCCGGAGAGCCGCATATCATTAGGCGTGGTGTTCAAGAACCTCCTGTTTCGTATCCCTTTCACGATGAGAACCCTTCTGCCAGGACATGGCGAGACAGGGCGGAGCCATTGTGCGGACGACACGGATGGGACACAGTCTGCATGCGCCCGTCTGCATAAGGAGGAAGGGTACACTGGATTACCTGTTTCGTACCCCGAGCCGCCGAAAACACAGCCTGAAAAAGTGACGTTTCAGAGCCGGGCTCAAATGGAAAAGAGCAACTCTGGAGTAACCATGAGTGATACGGCTTCAACGGCCACGCTTGAAGATATATCGGTAGAGGATTTTTTCACCACGTTTTTACCGGGCAAGACCTCGGATATGCTTGCTCTGCTGAGTGCTATCGACCTTTCTTTCATGGCGGGCAAGGATTTCCGCTGCCAGTTCGACATCGACGACCAGGTCTATTCCATCATTCTCAAGAACGGCAATGCCCTGGATTTCATCAAGGGCGCCATAGAACGACCCCATGTCGTGGCAAAGGTTGCCGAAAAAGACTGGCGTGATGCCATAACGGGCAAATTCAACTCCTCCGCGCAGTACTATACCGGCGACATCACCTCGTTGTTCGACGCCAAACGCTACAAGGCTGTTATAACCCTCAAGGGCGGGCTGAACCTTAGCCTGAAGATGGATGACGGCCGCGTACTTGGGCTGAGAGCGATCTTCAATGGCACACATAACCCTTCGGTCGATTTGAGCCTGGCCATGAAGGATTACCTTGCGGTCTTAAGCAAAACGGTCTCCACGCAGGCCCTGATCATCACCAACAAGGTTAAATTTAAGGGCAACATGATGCTTCTGCTGAAGTTCCAGAACCTTCTGTAGCCCAAGAGATACCAAGCCGCATTCTTTGGCAAACTTTGTGACTCGCGCCATCCGTGGCGCTTGCCCTTTGGGCGCGCGTTGGGTGTGTCCAATTCGGTTATCCTGCCGAATTGTCGGCTTCGTCGGGGGTTCCTCGGAGTACGTAAAAATACAGCTGCGGAGCGCCCTTCCTCGCCTTCGTGTTATCCTTTAAGTGCGGCTTGATATAAAAGCTGTACTGAATCTCCTTGGCAATGAATGCATAATCGTTTAAAAACGATTTTGCCCCCGTATTCCAGGACATCACAGATCGGGTGAAGCAAAGATGACCAAGGGACTGAATCTTAAATCGCGGGCTTCCATACCGGTATACCGGCCCATCAATGTGCTGGCCGCCACCGTTCATATCGCCTGGCGCTACGGGATCAACGCCGAGACCCTGCTCTCCGGCAGCGGCATTGATAGCGCCGATGTGCGTAACCCGCATAAGATCATCACCACCCAGCAGGAGCTCGCTATCTATCGCCGCTTCCAGGAACTGGTCCCGGTGCCGGGGATCGGCCTGGAACTGGGCCGCTCGTTTGACGTGTGCGATACGGGCAAGCTCGGCGTGGCCGCCCTGTGCTGCGAAAATTTTCTGGAGGCCATTCATCTCGTGGTCTCCTATCTGGACTTGTCTTCCTCCTTTGTTCAATATCAGGTCTGGAGTGAAGGCCATGCGGTCTACTCCACCCTGCATGAGCTGATCAACGACCACGACATCCGGCAGATGGTGTTCGATATCGAGCTGGCCTCGCTCTATACGATCGCCTCGTTTGCCCTTGAAAACACGACGGTCTTTAAAGAACTGCATATCGCATGTGCTCCACCCATCTATGCCGAGCGATATGAGCAGATCTTCCGTTGCCCCGTGCGCTTCAATGCCCCTCGGCATCTCATCGTCATGGACGCCGGCCTGCTCATGAAACCCATGAAAATGGCCAATCCTCTGGTTAAAAAGATGCTCTCGGACGAATGCGAGCAGCTGTACTCACGTCTGAGAGACGAGCAAAGCCTTGCGGATAAACTCCGCCATGAAATCTCGCTGGGAGAGTCCCCCTATCCGACCCTGGAGCTGCTGGCGAACCGCATCAACCTCTCGCCGCGCACCATCCGCCGCCGTCTTGCCCAGCAAGGAACCTCCTACAAGGACATCTTGAACGATGCGCGTCTTAAACAGGCCCTTCACCTGATTCAATCCACGGACCTCTCCATCGAACAGATCGCGTTCAAGCTCGGGTACCACGATGCCTCGAATTTCTGCCATGCCTTTAAGACCTGGTTCGGGCACACACCGGGGAGCCTTCGCAAGTCCGGACAAACGTAATTGCTAGCGGCTTTTCTGACTGACAATTGTTTGAGTGAAGCAGCCTCCCATTTGTAATGATCTGTGATTCGCATGTGATCTTCAAATCCCAAGTTAAGGCGTGGACACCATAACCTGATAACCTTGTCATGGGGCTGAAGCCATAGATCCAGCGGATGAACAATGCTGTTTGAATAATACAATCCGTGTTATCAATAGGTTGAAAGATCGGGAAATTTTTTCCGCGTTGGCACGCCATTCGCTCACCATGGGGCATGGATCGAAAACAGAACTGAAGGCTGATGCCGCAGAGCAAAGGAGGGGGCAGTGAGAATGATTGAGTGGTTGAAGCATATGTGGTTCAGGCGATTGTCCCTGTCAGGTTTGAATGCGGATATGAACGACAGGGATTTCATGGTGAAAGCGCCGAAGAATGAATCAATACCGAGAACAACGCGTTCATCCGCCAATGATTTCAAGGGATACTCGGTTTTGACGACGGTATGGAAACGCCCTGCGGGCAAGACGATCATCTGCTGAGAACTTGTGCGTGGTGGGATGCATGCAAGCCAAGCATGCGGTCCCGAAGCCAGAGCGAACGAGCCGATACTTTAAGATAATACGGCAGCTACGAAAAGCCGGGCAGCGATAAGCTGTCCGGCTTTATTTTTCAGGCACGGCAACCGCCTTGAGGTTTTCTTAGCTGACTTTCATGGTCCCGTTATCCGGATTGCATGAATCACATGAGCTTTGCGGCCGCACATACCAGGCCAGATCAGATCAGGGTGACGAGGACCTCGCGCTTTTCTCGCGGGCCGTCGAATTCGCAGAAGAAGATATTCTGCCAGGTGCTCAAGAGCAGGCGTTTATCCTCGATGGGGATGACCTCGGACGGGCCGATGATGCCGGCTTTGATATGGGCGTCGCCGTTGCCATCCACCCGGTCGTGCAGCCAGCGGCCCTCGGGCACCAGGCTGTTCAGGCTGGTGATGACGTCGGTGGGAATGTTCGGGTCCCAGTTTTCCTGGATCATGATGGCGGCCGTGGCGCCCATGGCGTAGAGCGCGCAGAGCTGGTGCGCGCCGCCGTGTTCGGCCACGATGGCGCGCACCTTCTGGGTAATGTCCACGAGTTCCTGTCTCTGGTGGGTGGCAAAGATGATGGAAAAATGCATGGCCCCAGTCTATCACAAGCAAGGCGCGGTTGATAATGGGAATGTGACGCGCCGATTTTCCCATAAAAGCGCGACCGCGGCACGGTAAAAATCTATTTGCAATCAAGGGATCTTTTGCCTACAGTCATGGGACACCTGACGCACGGCGGGAAAAGACGCGATCATCCAGTCTGACGCCGTGAAAAAACCGTGAGAGCGAGGTCGGCGCAAACGACATGATCGAAGTGGACAAGTTGATAAGCGGAGGCCGCATACTCAAGATGGATGCGGAGATGACTATTATCCCCGACGGCAGCATCGCCGTTAAGGGCAAGGATATCGTGGCCGTGGGAGAGAAAAGTCAAATCGAGGCCCGCTACCGCGCGGCGGAAGTGATCGATGCCGGCGGCGGCATCGTCATGCCCGGGCTCGTCAACGGGCACACCCACGTGGCCATGACCTGCTTCAGGGGCATGGCAGATGATCTCCCGCTCATGGACTGGCTAAACGATTACATCTTCCCGGCCGAGGCGCAGAACGTCGACGCCGATCTGGCATATTGGGGCAGCCTGCTCGCCTGCGCCGAGATGATCAGATCCGGCACCACGACCTTCTGCGACATGTACATCTTTGAAAACGAAACCGCCCAGGCAGCAAAACAGGCCGGCATGCGTTGTCTTCTGGGCGAGGTGCTTTTCGATTTTCCGTCGCCTAATTTCACGACGCCGGCCGAGGGTCTGGCCTATACGGAAAACCTTTTCAAGCGCTGGGACGGCGATGACCTCATCCGCATCTTCGTCGAACCCCATGCCCTCTACACCTGTTCGGAACCCCTGTTGCGCGACGCCAAGGCCCTGGCTCAGAGGTACGACGCGCCGCTGGGCATCCACTTGCTGGAAAACCGATCGGAGCGCATCCAGCTCGAGCAGAAGCTCGGCCGAGGAGCGGTAAGTTTTCTGCGGGATATCGGGCTGCTCGATGAAAGGCTGATCGCCTTCCACTGCGTGTGCATGGACGAGCATGACATACGCATGTTCGCCGAGCACGGGGTCAAGGTCATTCACAACCCGGAAAGCAATATGAAGCTTGCCTCCGGCGTGGCGCCGATACCGGAGATGATCGACGCGGGAGTCTGCGTGGGGCTGGGCACCGACGGGTGCGCCAGCAACAACAACCTCGACATGTTTCAGGAGCTGGATTCGGCCGCCAAGCTGCACAAGGTGCACCGGCTTGATCCGGTGGTCATGGATGCCCGCACCGTTCTGGAGACCGCCACCCGCCAGGGCGCACGAGCCTTGGGGATGGACCACCTGGTGGGTGAGATCAAGCCCGGCAAGAAGGCCGATATCATTATCATCGATACCCGCAAACCCCACCTCACGCCCATGTATCACGAGTACTCCCATCTCGTGTATGCCGTGGGCGGCGCCGATGTCGACACGGTCTTGATCGGCGGCAAGGTCGTCATGCGGGGCAGGCGCCTCCTGACGATCGACGAATATGAAGCCATAGAGCGGGTCCATTCCATAGGCGAACGCATCAAGGCCGGGATGAAAAAACCGTAGACCTCGCTGAGGAGTCCCGCACGGTTCCCTCTCGTATCATCAGTCCCCTGTCAGCCTGATGTTTATGCCTTCGGCGTCTCCGTGCCCTTCATCACGGTCAAGGCCGCGGCCACCATTCCCGAGATGTCCGTGAGGTTGGCCGGCACGATCATGGTGTTGTTGGTCTTGGCCAGGTTGCCCAACTGGGCGATATAGGCCTCCGCGATCCTCAGGTTCACGGCTTGTATGCCGCCGGGTAACCCGATGGCCTTGGATATCTCGCCGATACCGGTGGCCGTCGCCTCGGCCACCAGGCGGATTTCTTGGGCGCGGCCCTCGGCCTCATTGATGCGGCGCTGCTTCTCGCCCTCGGAGCGCAGGATGAACTCCTGCTTGTCGCCCTCGGAACGGTTGATCTTGCTCTGCCGCTCGCCTTCGGATTCCAGGATCAGGGCGCGCTTCTCGCGTTCGGCCTTCATCTGTTTTTCCATGGCTTCCTGGATGGTTTGGGGCGGCATGATGTTCTTGACCTCATAGCGCATGACCTTGACGCCCCAGGGCTCGGAGGCCTTGTCGATGGCGGTGACGATGGCGCCGTTGATGGATTCGCGCTCTTCAAAGGTCTTATCGAGCTCCAGCTTGCCTATCACCGAGCGCATGGTGGTCTGGGAGAGCTGGATGGAGGCGAACTGATAGTTGTTGATGCCATAGCTGGCGTTCTTGGGGTCAATGACCTGCAGGTAGAGGATGCCGTCCACCTCCACCGAGATGTTATCCTTGGTAATGCAAGTCTGCGGCGGCACATCGATGGCCTGCTCCTTGAGGTTGAGCTTATAGGCCACGCGGTCGATGAACGGGATCAGGATATGGAACCCGGCCTCGAGCGTGACATGGTATTTGCCCAGCCGTTCCACGATATAGGCCGTTTTCTGAGGCACGACCATGACGGTCTTCAAGAACGCCACAACGATGAAGATGACGAACAGCAGCAGTATAACGGTGATTACGTTGGTCATGCACTACCTCCCTATTTTCATAGAAATCAACGCGGAGTGACGCTCAATGTCAGCCCGCTACGGCCCGTGATCCGCACGCGCGTTCCCGCCGAGATTGCGGTTTCTCCCTCGGCGGTCCAGGATACGCCGTTGTATTCGACCTTGCCGGGTTTCCCCGGCTCGATGGTGTCGGTTACGGTGGCCTCCTTGCCCAGGAAGTCATCCAAGTCTTGCCCCGCTTGCTGCCTGGAGGTGGTAAAACCCTTAAAGAGCGGCATAAGCCTTTTCCTGAGCAGAAACAGCAGGACCAGGGACGAGATCGCGAAGATCGCAAGTTGGTAGGCCAGGCTGATTTCGAGGAGCAGATAAACCGCGGCAACGATCCAGGCCCCGAAACCGAAGAACATCAGGATCAAGGTGGGTGAGAAAAGTTCCGTGATCAGGAGCACCACGCCAGCCAGGAACCACAGCAATCCGGGATTCGTCAATACCTGTATCACGATAGGCCCTCCCACGGCATAAGTTTATACCATATAATGCCGCTGGTGAAGGGACGTCAATTCATAAAATACGGACACAGCCCTCCGGCAAACTGGCACCCGGTTGTCAAAAGGTTTTTTTTCCCAGTACCATGGCCTACCTTATCAATCGTTTTTCTAGAAAAACAAAGGCCCTAACACCCGACATCTCATTGTTGCAGATAAGTGCGAGGGCCTATCATTGTCACATCAAACCTGATACCTCAATGTGGGACGTCAGGAGAGTCAAGCGTGTCAGCGGGCCTCCAGCTTCTCTTTGATATTCATCAGGTCCATCTCCGTTTCGCGTTCGTTCCTTTTCAAAAGCACCTTCTCCGCCAGCTTTCCGACAACCGGGACCGGGATTTTATAATCAATGTCCAGGTCCAAGACCGTGACATCCTTGTGCTGCTCCAGGTTGAAGGTCCAGGTGCTTTCAGCCCCGCCCTTGCTTTCGACCACGATGCGTCTTTCGGGAATTTCCTCCTTGACCGTGTTTTCACCCTTGAGCGGTATCCCGGCCATCTTATAGGTCCAATCGTAATGCCGGCCGACACCCGACCCGGTAACGTTATGGACCTCTATCATGCCCACCAGCCATTCCGGCGTGGTGGTCGGGTCTTGAATATAGCTGAACACCTCCTTGACCGGCGCCTTGATCTCGATACTTCTGTGAACTCTGGCCATGATCCGTTCCTCCTTTCTTTTTATTTCCGACCGGGAGTGAGGAGCCCCTCGATCTCCCGGAGAGAGTATTTCCGTCAAAGCAATCGTGCATGCTTACATCGCGCGCGCGACCTCATACGCCTCCCAGATGGCGTACATGATGTTGTTCACGTTTCTTGAATCGCCAATATTGTAAACAGGTACGTTGAGAGAATTTTTAACGGCCCGATACAGACTGTCTTCCGATACATAGCCGACCGCAATAATGACCGTATCAGCCGCAATCGTGATTTCGCCTTCCGGCGTTGCAATGGCGACATCCTTTTGCCTTATCGCGGCAACCTTGCTTCTCTTGTAAATCTTGACGGTATGGAAAGCCAGCTCATCTTTCAACATGTCGTAGTTCATGAATGGCATGGCATGCGGCCCACCGCAAATATCATCCATCATTTCCACGATGGTGACTTCACGGCCCTGCTGTGAGAGCCAAAGTCCGGTTTCACAGCCGACCAGCCCGCCGCCGATGATGACAATTTTCTGACCCACCGGTTTTTGAGAAAGTAAGGCCTCACTGGCGGTGATGACCTCCTTGGCACTACCAAAATCCATGGCGACGGGTTTGGAACCGGTCGCGATCACGACGATATCCGCGCCTTTCTTTTCAATGGCCTTCTCATCCATGGCGGAGTTCAATTTGACCTTTACGCCCAAAAGCTCCAACTGCCGCACATACCAGGCCAGGAGTTTGCGATCGTTTATCTTGAACGTTGGAACACCGCCCGGAATGAGATGACCTCCCAGTTGATCGGATTTCTCGCACAGCGTGACGGTATAACCGCGCTCGGCCGCGACACGCGCCGCTTCCATACCGGCCAGACCGCCTCCGACGATGAGCACTTTTTTCTTTACGGCGGAGGGCTCCAGGCCGTAGATCGTTTCGCGTCCGCAGGCCGGATTGACGGCACAGCTGATCGGGCCGCCCGAGATGCGACCCAGGCAGCCCTGGTGGCAGGAAAGGCAGGGACGCACTTCATCCAAGCGGCCTTCGCGTATTTTCTCGGGATAATACGGATCGCTCAGAAGCGGGCGACCGTAGCTCACGATATCGCAAGAATCGCCGATAGCCTCGCAGGCCATATCAGGGTCGTCCATCCTGCCGGCCAATATGATCGGCACCCGTACATGCTTTTTCAAAATCCGGCCGAATTCGCGGTACATGCCGCCTTCGCTGAAATACATGGGCGGATGATTCCAATACCAGGCATCATAGGTCCCCGCGTCAACATTCAGGGCGTCGTACCCCGCGGCAACCAGTATCTTGGCGGCCTCTATGCCCTCCTCAATGTCCTTTCCGACCTCGGTGAAATCTTCTCCCGGCAGTGCCCCCTGCCGCAAGCCCTTCATGTAACTTTTCAAGCTGTAGCGCAGAGATACAGGGAAATCCGCGCCGCAGACACCCTTGATGGCCTTTACGATTTCCGTGGAGATGCGCAGGCGGTTTTCCAGGCTGCCGCCAAAGGCATCCGTTCTCTTATTAAAGAATGCAATCGCAAACTGATCCAGGAGGTAGCTCTCATGTACCGCATGGATTTCCACTCCATCAAAACCGGCGCTTTTGGCGATGGCGGCGGACGTGGCGAATTTCTTGATCACGTTTTGGATCTCTTCAACCGTCATTGCCCTGTGTTTGACGGAAGGGTCCCACCTGTTTTCCTGTTCGGACGGCGCGATATGCTTGCCGACGAAGCCGACGATCGCGCTGCGGCCCAAGCCGGCCGTCAACTGCACGATGATCTTCGCGCCATAGGCATGAATGCGTTCATTCATCTGCGTTGCCGCATAGACGAACGCGAAAGGATTTGTCGTGGGACAGGGAATCACGGGCTTGGCCATATCCTCAATGCCGGTATCAGCGCTGCAAATGCCCGTGATGATAAGGCCTGTCCCCCCCTTGGCGCGTTCAACATAGTAGTCCTGTCCTCGTTGGGTGAAAGCGCCTTCCGAATCCGCGTATCCTATCGGACCCATGGGCGCCATGGAGATCCTGTTTTTCAGCTGGAGCTTTAGTATGTTGGTGGGTTCAAAGAGCTTTGCATACTTGACGGCCATTATCATTCTCCTTTCATAGTTCGTATGATGGGTGAAACAAACCGAAATCGATCAAAAATCGATGAGTCGCGCTTTGCCTCACCCATCCTGCATTTCTTGAATATCATACCGCATCTTCAATCAGCTCTGCGGCCTATGCCACAGAGCCACAGCTTTTCAGTCGTTCGCTCATTTTCCCGGCATTGTCTCTATCGGAGCGGTTGGCATGGCTGTCCAGCTCGGCATAGCTGATATGCGTGTCCAAGTAGGCCAGGGCGGTTTTATCGGCCAAGCTGGTATAGACTTCTTTGACGGCTTCGCCGGAGGTTGTTTCCCATAGTCCAGGATCGAGGTCGGCGAGGCCTGGATCATAGGATTTTCTCCAGTACATCTCGTTTGCCATCCCGACACCTCCTTGGCATCTTTCTTAAGCCCAAGGGGCATACGTACATGGGATAAAGTCTCAGGAGCCGATCAATGGTACATGTTAAAATGAAAAGGTGCATATCAAGGAGTATCCAGGCAATCAATAAATTAATAAGTTGCAGTATTCAATAGTGCAGAAAACTGGAAAGTCAATATCGGAAAAAAGAACGGTGCTCAGACCACCTCGCGTCCCTTGCATTAAACCTCAAGACAGGCTATTTTTGGATAATAAAAAAATTGGGAGAGATCGGCATGGACTGGCTTGAGCATCTGATGAAAAAATCCAAACAAACCGCCCTTCTCAAAGGGGCTGATTATATGGTGGCGTATTTGCAGCGAGACCCGGGAAAGCATATCAATGCGGTGCTGAATGTCCTGTACTCGCTGGATGCCCTGTTCGGCAACAAAGGTCGCATGCGGGCCTTCATGAATTGGATTAATGCCAATCCCGGCAGCCGGCAGTGGTTCACCCGGGTAATGACCAGGAATCAGGTACAGGTCAGCGCCTTTGTGTGCAACTTTCTGGGCAACAGCTGCCTGAAATGGATGGAGCTCAGCGATGATATCATCGCTGCCTACGGCTTCTGCCCACCCTACAATATCCTGATCAGCCCCACCATGCGCTGTAATCTTACCTGCCAAGGGTGCTACGCCCAGGGATTCACAACGGATGAGGAACTGGAAGATGCCGTCATGGAAAAGATCATCACCGAAGGCAAGTCTCTGGGGGTCTTTTTCTATACCATCCTGGGCGGCGAACCGTTCCTGCGTTTCGACGATCTGGAAAGACTGGCCCTCCGGCATAGTGATTGTCTGTTCCAGGTTTTTACCAACGGCACCCTGTTTGACCACGACATCGCCAGGCGTCTGGCGGAAATCAAGAACATCCTGCCCGTCTTCAGCATCGGCGGCTCATGCGAAGAAACCGAGCGTACGCGAGGCCGGGGCGTCTATGAAAAAGTGCTGGACGCCATGGGGCTGCTGCGCCGTCACGACCTGATCTTCGGCATTTCCCTGACCCTTACCGCGCACAACTACGCCACCTTCATGTCCGCTGAGTTCTTGAAGTTCTGGCAGGATCAGGGCGTGCTCTTCGGTTGGAACTTTCTCTTCATGCCGGTGGGTATGAATCCGGATTTAGGTCTTATGCCCAGCCCGAAACAACGCGCCGATTTCGGCGAATTTATCAAAGCCTATCGCGAGCGCGAACCCCTCTTTCTCATGGACTTCTTCAGCGACGCCCCGGCTTTAGGTGGCTGCATCGCCGCCGGCAGGCGCTTCCTGCACATCAATGCCCGTGGCGATGTCGAGCCGTGCATCTTCGCGCATTTTGCCACCCACAACATCAAGTCAAGCACCCTCATCGAGGCCATGCAAGCGCCCTTCTTCACCTTTATCCGCATGCAGCAGCCCCATACCGACAACCTTCTGCGGCCCTGCATGATCATCGACAACCCGGGCGTGCTGCGCGAGGCCTGCCGTAGGTTCCATGCCCTTCCCACGGAACCGGGCGCCGAAGTCTTGATCAGCGATACCGACTTCATGCAGGCCATCGACCGTTACGCCGACCAAACCGCTCAGGTGATAGATCCGCTCTGGCAATCAAAATATCACGACAAAATTGCGGTTATGTCAAGAAGACGGCGCTCATATGCCGAAGGCATTGATCGCATCGCCTATCACTACGATTGCCTGGACCTGCTGGAGCGCATCAAACTCTGGGCGCGCGCCAATACCGCCTTCGCGCATGCCATGTTGGACGGGTTGGAGTTCGCCAAACACGCGTGGAGCACGGCCAGGCGGCCGGGGCGTTCTGAAAAGATCTTTTTGAACATCCCGGATTGGGAGGAAGAAATCCAGGCCTGAGGATCGTTGGTTTTTATTGACATCAGCAGCTACTTATGAGTTTATGACCCCATGCAATTAGGGAAGAATTCCCTTGCCTGGCTGGGAGCAGCATTCATCCGTTCGTACTTCAAGCTCATGCGCATCGAGACCTTCGGGCGCGAGCTCGAACTCGAGCTCCTGGCGCAGCGCCGGGATGTGCTCTATGCCGGCTGGCATCGGGGTTTCCTCTACTATGCCTATCATTACCGTGACCGCCAGGGGGCCGGCATTATATCGCGCTCGCGTGACGGCGAGTTGATCACCATGGTATGCAAACGCCTGGGCATCCATGCTATGCGCGGTTCCTCGACGCGTGGAGGGCCCGAGGCCCTGCGCGACTTGGTCGATTACATTCTCGCCGGACATATCGGCGGTTTCACCCCGGACGGCCCGGTCGGGCCGCCGTACGAAAGCAAACCCGGCATCATCCAGCTGGCGGCCCGTACCGGCTCACCGCTGCTGGCCTTTTGCTGGGACGCCGAGCCCAGCCATGAATTCAATTCCTGGGATCGGACCATCCTGCCCCTGCCCTTTGCCCGCCTGGCCGTACTCTATGACCGCGTGCCCCTGTATGTCCCGGCCGGTTTGCCCGACGAGGCCTATGAAGACTATCGCATCGAGTTCGACCGCCGCATGAACCATCTGGCGTACCAGGCGCGCTACTATGTTAAAAACCATCTGAAAGGCCTGGATCCGCGAGACCTTCCGGTGCCGGAGAACTATCTCGATTATCTGCCGCGGCGTCAGCCCCGACGGAAAAGCTAACCCGTCATGGTTTGTTGAGAAGGCCCTGGTGGCTTCGAAGGCAGTCCTAACTATCCAGGGCTTCACGGACTTTCTCAGACAACTTCTGGCCGGAGAACGGTTTCTGGATGAAAAGGATGCCGGCTTCCAGGATGCCATGGTGCGCGATCACGTCCTCGGTATAGCCGGACATATAGAGCACCTTGATGCCGGGCCGCTTGGCGGCGACAGCCTCGAACACCTGGCGGCCGCTCATCTCCGGCATGACGATGTCCGTAAGCACGAGATGGATCGTACCCTGCTCGTCGGCCAGGCGTAGCGCCTCGCGGACATTCTCGGTTTCAATGACCGTATACCCGTACTGGGTCAGCATTTCACACACCAAAGCGCGCACCTGTGGATCGTCCTCGACCACCAGGATTGTTTCGGTGCCGGTCAAGACCGCCGGTGGTGGGCTGAAGGGTTTTTCCTGGGCTTGTGCAATCTGTATTAGGGGAAGATAGATTTTGAAGGTCGTCCCTTTCCCGACCTCGCTGTAGACCCAGATATAGCCGCCATGCTGTTTGACGATGCCGTATACCATGGCAAGCCCAAGCCCCGTGCCCTGCCCCGTAGCTTTAGTGGTGAAAAACGGCTCGAAGACCTTGTCGATGGTCTGGGCGTTCATGCCGCAGCCGGTGTCGCTGACCGACATCATGACATACGCACCCGGGACGACCGGCACATGCGATAAGGCATAACTTTCATCCAAGGTTATGACGGCGGTCTCCACGGTGAGCGTACCGCCTTGCTGCATGGCGTCGCGCGCATTGACCGCCAGGTTCAGGAGCACCTGTTCGATCTGGGAAACATCGGCATTAACGAGGCCGATATCCTGGCCCAAAACGGTCTTCAAATGGATATCCTCGCCGATCAGGCGTATCAGCATGTCCTTGAAATTGGTAATGACCGCGTTGAGGTTCAAGGGCTTCATCTCCAGCACCTGTTTGCGGCCGAAGGCCAGCAGTTGCCGGGTCAAGTCCTTGGCCCGCTCGGCGGCTTTGATGATCAGCTGGATGCGCTCGCGGTTGACGTTGTCCGTCTTTTCAAAGGCGGCGTTCATGAGGCTCCCATAGCCCAGGATCACGGAGAGCAGATTGTTGAAATCATGGGCGATGCCGCCCGCCAGGCGTCCGATGGATTCCATCTTCTGGGCCTGGGTCAACTGCTCGTGCAGGGTGCGGCGGGCTTCTTCACTGGCCTTGAGCTCCTCTTCGGCGCGCTTGCGCTCTGAGATATCGCTGATGATCGTGAGCAGACAGGGCTGGTCATCAAGAGTGACGGGCTGGACGGACATGAGCACGGGTAAACGATGCCCGTCGCGGGTGAAAAAGACTGTCTCCAGGTTGCGAACCGGCTTGCCGGAACGGAGAAATTCCATGATAATGCCACGATCACCGGCCTGTTGATAGAGACTCAATTCAATGCCGGTGCGGCCGAGCACCTCATGACGTTCAAAGCCGCTGATTTTAACGAAGGTGTCGTTGACATCGATGAAACGGCCCTCGTCCCGGGTCGTGATCACCATGATCTGGGGCGCCATACGGAAGGTATCGGAGAACTTTTTCTCCGAGGCCGACAAGGCATCTAGAAAGCGCTTGCGTTCGCTGATGTCACGGATCACGGTCTGGATCAGCACCTTACCCTGCAGCTCCAAACGATTAAGCGACACCTCGGCCGGGAATTTTGCGCCGTCATACCGTCTTAGCAGGCATTCCATCTGCTCGGGATGGTCCAAGGTCGGTTGTTTGTTCATGGTGCTCAAAGTAAGGGATGAAGGAGCCTGGACGGGTTGATCGCTTGGCAGGAGTCGTATAATGCTCTGGCCGGTAAGATCCATGCGCCCGCACTTGAATATTTCCTCGGCCTTATGATTGCAGTCAATGATCGTATCATCCTCCAGAATCAGGATGGCGTCGTTGGCGGATTCGAAGAGCGTGCGGTAGCGCGTCTCGCCCTCTTTATTACGGATGCGCATGGTATTGATGCGGTCGGCCAGGCCAAGCGAGAGGAGCACTGCCATGATGCCGGTTCCCGCGTGCATGCCGTAATGCAGGAAGAGGCTGGGCGGCAGGACGAGTAAAGTCATCAACGAGTTCAGGATGGCAAAGACCAGAAGGATTATGAAGGCAATCAGAAAATAAAAGGCCGGTCGCGAGCCCTTGCGAGACAACCGGATGGATATCCCGATCATGGACAGGGCCGAAACGAGGAGTACGGGCTGGACATATTGCGCCACCGGTAGCCTGGGCGCGGCGCACTTCATGGCCAATAGCCCCAGTTCCAGCACGATCAGCCCATTTAAGAATGTTGTCTGACGATATGAATGTTCTTTAAGGTGTACAAATGATTGGAAAAAAAGGATAGCGCAGACATTCTGCATGATAAGAAGGGCCGTAAGCGCAATGGATTCCCACCACACCGCCCGCGGCCAGAGGTACTTGAAACCGGTGCCGTCAAAGGACATGAGAAAGAGGAGAAGGGCGAAGAGGAACACTACATAATAAAGATAGCTCCGCTCACGGATAAAGAAAAACAACACAAAGTTATACATGATCAGGGCCAGCACAAAGGCATAGGCAAACCACATCAGGATATATTCATTAAGCTGCCGGGCATGCATGGCCTTTTCTGACCAGGCCGTGAACACGAGCGCGATACGATTGTAGCTTGCGATATGCAGGTAATAGGTGCTGACGCCCGGCGCCTGATGGATGGGAAACACGAACGAGAGGGCATCATAGGGTCGCTCTTGATAGGGGCGGCCATTGCCGGTGGAGATCAGACGATACCCCTGGGCGGTTGGTTCATAGAGCTCGACCGTATGCGCATAGGTCTGAGCATATTCAAGAAGCCAGTCCAGAGAATGCGGGCCGGTGTTCTCAATCCGCAGTCGCACCCAAAAGGCCGAGCGGGTATACCCGATGAGGGTCTCCTTGTCGCTCAGGGCTCGAAAGGGCAGATCGGTTCCGGTGAGGAGATCGTCTATGGTCAGCCGGCCGTCCCTGTCCTCCAGGACTTCCATGTGCCGGGTGAGATCGACCTGGGAAAACCCGTAGGTCAAACGCGTGGGAGGGGGGGAACCGGACCAGGCTGGTGATGCAATCGCCAGCAGGATCGAGATCCAGAAAACGGTCATAGATACGGTGCGCGGTGCCATGCTCTTAGAAAGACCATACCGCCATGCATGCGATCCCGTGTGGGTATGCAGTGGGCAAGGATGTATGATTAATGGTCCGGCAACGCCGTACATTCGATTTCATAGGCGGCCACCACTTATCAAGCACATAATCTAAGTATAGGTAATCGTATTATAAAATCAATAGATTTCGAATGACCGGCCGCGATTTTTTAGGCCGGTCGATGCCACGGCGGATTATTCGGGGGGGCTGAATTTGTAGCCCTCGCCGTAGATGGCTGTAATGACATCACGTTCCATGCCGGCCGCGGCGATTTTTTTGCGCAGGTTCTTGATATGGGAATCGATAGTACGTTCATAACCCTCAAACTCGTAGCCCTGTACCAGGTTGACCAAGTCCGAACGTGAAAACACCCGGCCCGGATGTGCCATCATTACCTTCAACAGCTTGAATTCACTGGGAGTGAGTTTGATTTCATGACCCTCGATCCAGACCTGGTGAGTATCTTCATCCAAATCGATACCGCCGCTGGAGATCCTCTTCTCAGACGGCTGAGCGTGCAGACGCCTAAGGACGGCCTTGACGCGGGCCACGACCTCGCGCGGGCTGTAGGGTTTGCAGATATAATCATCGGCCCCGAGCTCCAGGCCGAGCAAACGGTCGATTTCCTCCACCTTGGCCGTGACCATGATAATGGGCACGGTGGAGAATTTTCTCAGCTCACGGCAGACCTCCATGCCGTCCATGCCCGGCAGCATCAGGTCTAAGAGGATCAGATCGGGGTGATGCTGCTTGACGACCGCTATGACCTGATCCCCGCGTTCCAGACAGGTCACCCGGTAATCGGCGCGTTCGAGATATTCCTTGAGCAGCACGGCCAGTTTGGTCTCATCCTCGACGACCAGTATGTGCCGGTTTGCCATGGTCTACACCTCCTCCCGCACACGGGGCAGAACGATCTCGATCCTTAAGCCGCCTAAGGAGGAATGCATGGCCCGGATGCCGCCCCCCCATGATTCCACCAAGCTCTTGCAGATCGCCAGGCCCAGGCCGCTGCCGCCGTCCTTACGGGAACGCGCGGAATCCAGGCGATAGAGCCGGTCGAACAGTTTTTCAAGCGCTTCTTCCGGTACGCCGGGCCAGCCGTCCTCGAAATTAAGGCGCACCTGGTTCTGATCGACCTCGGCCCATATCTTCAGTGTGCCGGGACTTTGCGTATACCGTATGGTATTCTCGTAGAGATTGACGAACACCTGCGACAGACGGTCGCGATCAGCCATGACCATGACCGGCGCATCATGGACAAGCTCGTTGACGATGTTCAAACCGGACTGTGAGAAGCGCGAGACATACAGGACGAGGGATTCGCGCAACACCGCGAGAACATCGACGGTCTCAAGCGCGTTCGACAATCCTTGGGTATCGGCCACTGAAAGCTCGTGCAGGTCCTGCACCAGTTTTTCCAGGACCAGGACCTCGGCGTGCAGTGATTGCAGGTTTTTACCGTCAATTTCCCGTACTCCGTCGATGATGGCCTCGATCTCGCCCTTGAGCACGGTCAGCGGGGTTCTCAGCTCGTGCGAGATATCCGACAGCCATTGACGGTGAAGGTGCTCGTGACGTTCGAGGGTCTGGGCCATGCGGTTGAAGTCATCGGCTAAGAGCCCCAATTCGTCACCGCTCTTAACCGTAATGCGCGTTTCGAACTTGCGCGATGCCAGCGCATGGGCGCCTTTGGTAAGCTCTCTCACGGGTTTGAGCAGATGTCTTGAAAAGAGATATGCAGTCATGACCGCCAAGATCAAAACCGCTGTGCCGGTGAAAAGAAAGGTACGCGTCTGGCGGTATACGAAATCTTTTTCCAGTGGCGTGGATAACGCCTGGCGTTTTCTCAGATGCACGTAACCCACGGTCAGGCCGTCCACCTCTACCGGCCGCACAATTTGATCCTGGGCCGGAGCGGAGTTTCCGGCTACGAGACGGTGTTGATCATCATAGAGCGCCAGACGTGGTTCTATTCTATCAGGCGGAGTTTGGAGCCGCGGGAGCGGATGTAAGCCGCCGGGGATGGGCGGTTCAACCTTGGCAAGCGGCCTGGGTGCGTCTTTGCCGTGAAGATCTGGCAAGCCATGCGGTTCATGCGGCGGAAACTCCGGACGCAGAATCCGCTCAAAAACCCGCGGGTCCTGAGCAAGCGCATTCCACCCCTGCTCCTGCCGGTAGAATGCTCCAAGCTTTTCCGTGATCTCGCTCATGCGCTCCGCCTCCACCTTATGGATGAAATTCTCGAAATCACGTTGGATGAAATATCGCATGATGCCGCTCATCAGCACGATGCTGACCAGACTGGTGGTCAGTATGGTGAGAAACAATTTATATCCGAGCCTTAATCTCATGTGTGCTCCCTTTGTCCGGTACCGCGCAACGCGCGGGGCAGGCATAAGGAAACGTAATACAGCCGTACAGGGATTTCAAACCAATTTAGCGGCCCTCATAATCATTCTATTATTTCTCCACAATTTATTCACACTTGGCTGCTACACAAGACGCCATGAACATCCGTGGCTGACAATCTCTTTTCGGGTGAAAAAACTGCGAGGTTTGAGAGGGCATATGCAGACCCAAAAAAATATTTCAACCTGTCTCTGGATAGCCGTTTTCCTGCTGTGTGGTTGCAACGGGGATTCAAGTTCGGATAGCGATACGGACAGCACCTATGAGAACATGACCTCCTCCTACACCATCTTCACGGTGGAAAGCCTGTGGGAGGCATTGGACGACGACACGGACGATAACGGCAGCTATATCATGCTTAAAGGAGTCCTGCACTCGGTCGGGGACCAAATGGTCACCTTGATCGACTCCGACACTGATAAGACCGTTACCTGCACGTTTACTTCCACGATCGACCTTTCCTCCCTCGAGACCGTGCTCGCCAATACGGGCAGCGACGGTGCGGATGTCGTGACCATCGCGGGGATCTGTCATTTTTACACTGAAGGCACCAGCTACCCGTATCTCGATCAGTGCGATTACTATTACGTGAACAAGGACGGATAGACCAAAGGCATCAGACCATGTCCTCGTATGTCCGTAATGAATCGGTTTGGAAAAGAGCACGTCATGCAGTGAGGAATAAAGACATGCAGGAGAAGAGAAGCATTATCATAATCAGCTCCAAAAAGTCGGTAGCTTTCACCCTGGTCGCCTATCTCGAATTCGGTCCTTTTACTGTGGCCCATGCAGAGCTGGCGAACGAGGTCTTGCAGAGGATCGTGAGGGAAGCGCCGGATATCGTCATGGTGCACGCCGAGCGCTCGAATCGTATGGGTCTAGGGTTGTGCGCCGAGATACGCGCGCTCAATGACGGCCTGGTAATCCTATGCATGGATTATGAGGATGAACAGGACCAGATCCTGGCCTACAAAACCGGGGTGGACGATATCATCGTGCTGCCGACCTCCCCCCGCCTGCTGATCGCCAAGCTCAATGCCCGGCTCAGACGTGAGAAGTACATCCGCGGCAATGCACGCTCGGCGTGCATCACCATCGGTGACGTGAGGGTAGACGCCTCGCGCCGCGAGGCGTTTCTGAACGATAAGTCCCTGCATCTTACCACCATCCAATTCGATTTATTGTGGTATCTGATGCAAAATGCCGGCATACCCGTAACCCGCGACAATCTGTGCCAGGTATTGTTCGATTCGGAATACAACGGCATCGATCGCGCCATCGACGTCTACATCTCGCGTATCCGTCAGAAGCTCAGGGACAATCCACGCAATCCAGCCTATGTTAAGACCGTCCGGGGAGTCGGTTACCTCTTCGCAGGAAACTAACCCTAAACGACCGCTCGAAAGTATGAGGATTTTTTCCCTTAACCCCATACCTCATTATCTGTTTCCCCTCCCCCATGAGGGGAAACAGAAATTTTTTTTTTAAAGCTTGACGCCCGTTTATTCTTCGGGGGACGGTCCCCTGTCCTCGCACTCGCGCCGGTTGAAGACGTTCATGGCTTTTTCCACGCCGCCTGTCAAACAGGCGCGCACTGCTCCAGCGGCGCGCCCGATTGCGTCCGAGAGTATGTCCATCTGAGACGGCGCGAACACCTCAAGGACATAGTCGGCGGGGTCTTGTTCAGCGGCCGGCCGGCCGATGCCGCAGCGTATGCGTATGAAATCCGGTGTGCCTAGGGCGGTCGTGATCGACATCAGACCCTTGTGTCCTCCGGTCCCGCCGCCGAATTTAACCCTCACCTGGCCAAAGGGAATATCCAGGTCGTCATGGATGACGATCAGGTCGGCGGGTTTGAAGGACAGCTGCCTGAGGGGCTCTCCGCTGAGGTTCATGTAAGAAAAGGGTTTGGCCAGCGTCACCCCGATTCCGTCGATCCGGCCAATGCCGGCATGCATGCCGGAGGCCTTCTTCTTCAGCATAATGTCGTATTCGCGCGCCAGCAGATCCGCCACCATGAAACCCATGTTATGACGGGTCATCAGATATTTGGCGCCCGGGTTCCCCAGGCCGTACACGATCTTCATGCCTCTACCATATCTACGTTCATGCCGGATGCCTCAGGCATGGCCCTGCCATGCCTTATACGGTTTGCATGCGGTAGGCATAGGCCTTTACCTGACCGGTCACGCCCTTAAGCACGATGTCGGTTTCACGGAAGCCTCTCTGATAGGCCACGATTTCCTTGTAGGTGTTCTCATCCACCAGTATCTCGAACGGCTCGGCATAATCCTGCAAGCGGGCGGCCAGATTGACATGGTGGCCCACCACGCTGAAGGTCTTTCGGACCGTGCTGCCCAGGATGCCCACGGCCACGGGACCGGTGGATATGCCGATGCCGACTTCCAGGACGGACTTGCCTGTCTTGGCCAGCTGCTGGTTCATGTCACGCACCGCGGTCAGGATCTTGAGCGCCGCGACCACAGCCTGATGGGGCGGGGAGACGGCCATGGTCAGAATGCCGAATACGCCCATCACCGCGTCGCCCATGATCCTGTCCACCACGGCCGACTCCTCCAGGAGCGGTTTGATCATGGCGTCCAGGTAGTGGTTGAGCGTGGCGAACACCACCTCGGGAGGATTCATCTCGCTGAAGGATGTAAATTCACGGATATCCGCGAAGAGGATGCTCACATGCCGGCGTTCACCCGATTCGCAGATCTTGATCTGTCCTTCATCCAGGGCCTTGACCAACTCTTTTCCAAGATACTGGTCCAGGATCTTGGCATGCCGTTCATGTAGGGTATTGTGCTCGCTGGCTTTTTCCAAAAGATGCAGATGCTCGATCTCTTCATCGACGATCGACAGCAGGAGCACCCAATGCCGCGAGCCGTCGCTGATGATGTGCACGTCGGCCTTTTGTCCGGTATCGATCTGCACGCACGGCAGGATCAGGGACGACTGCCGTAAGGGCAGCAGTCCTTCGAGAAACGGAATCTGATCGAGCGTAGATTCGCCGCGTCTGAGGCCGCCGATGCCGTATAAGGCGGTATCTCCGCCGAATTCCTTCAGGACGGTGTTCCGGCCGATGAGCAGATAGGCCGGGTTGCGATTATCAAGGGCATGGGTTACGAGGTAGGCGGTGATTTCCTTGGGCAGGCCTTTCATTTCGCCCCCCACATCTCGCGTGACAGGGCGTCCATGGCGTCATGAATGCCGCCGCCGGTGAGCGCGCTCACCGTATATACGGAAGGAATCTGCCGGCGCAGCATTGCCAGCCCTTCCTTGTCGATGTCCCATACCTGCGAAAGATCGTCCTTGTTGATCATCAGGAGGTGCGGCAGCGTGCCGAGGTACTCACGCAGGCGCGACCGCAGGCCCAGCGCGTACTCACAGGTGGCCGAACGCGTCCCGTCGGCCACCAGCACATAGCCCTCGCAGCCGTAGAGGTAGGCCGGTGGTATCTTATAGAACTCGCTCTCTCCCTTGATGTCCCAGACCACGAGTTCCTTGAGTCGTCCGCCGACGGCCACGGTCACCTTGGTGATGCGCGCCCCGAGCGTGGTCTGATAACGGTTGTTGAAGCTCCCCCCGGAGAAGCGTGAGATGATATTGGTCTTCCCGACGGCCGAAGCCCCGATAATACAGATCTTCATTCTTCTCTGGTTCTGCATGGCTGATAATCTATCTATGACGTCGAGCATCCGGCTGTCAAGCGCATCGAGGTGATGAGCAAGCACATGCCGGGTCAGGTTGCGATTATACAAGCGGGGTGCTATGATCTTCAGCATGGCATTGACAGCTGACATGGTCGAAGTCTTGCCCAGGACCACGGGCGTATACTTCATGCGCGACGCCCATGGGCATATCATCTACGTCGGCAAGGCCCTCGATATCCGCTCGCGGGTGCGGGCCTATCTCGGAGGCGACGTAAGGCCTTCGGTCAGCCATATCCGCGAGCGTACCGCCCAGGTGGACTTTGTCCTGACCTCCAACGAGAAAGAGGCCCTGCTCCTGGAGAACCAGCTCATCAAATCGCACCGTCCGCGCTACAATATCGTTCTGAAGGACGACAAGTCTTATGTCAGCATCAAGGTCACGACCAATCATGACTGGCCCGGCATCTATGTCACACGCCGGATCGTCAAGGATGGGGCGCGCTATTTCGGTCCCTACTCTTCGGCGCGCGCCATGCGCAACACTCTATCGGCCATCGGCCGGATATTCCCGGTGCGGCGCTGCAAGGATACGGAGTTTGCCAACCGCGTACGTCCGTGCATGTTTCATCAGGTCGGCATCTGCTCGGCGCCTTGCGTGAAGAAGGTGGGTCGAGCGGAATACGCGCAGTTGGTGAACGACCTGGTCATGTTCCTGGAGGGTCGCGACAAGACCCTGGAGAAGGTGCTGGAAGAACGCATGCGGTCCTTGTCGCTCTCCCTCGAATTCGAGCGCGCGGCACGCATCCGTGATCAGGTCGCGGCCATCAGGACCACCTTGGTCCCCCAGGCAATCGTGCAATACGGCGGCACGGATATGGACGTGTTCGGCGCCTACCGGCATACCCGCCAGGTCGAAGTGACGGTGCTCAGGATCTCCAAGGGCACGATTATGGACAGTGCCTCCTTTTCCCTGGCGACGCAGGATGAGAATGATTTCATTACGCCTTGTATGCTGCAATTTTATCTGGGACGCAAGGACATCCCGCCGCTTATCTATACCGACACCCCGCCCGAGGACACGGCCAACCTCGAGGCCATCCTGTCCGATCTGCGGGGCGGTAAGGTAAGCATCCGCGGCGCTGTTCGCGGCAGGCCGAAGCAATGGATCCAGATGGCCCAGGATACCGCCCTGAACAACTTCAGGGGTGAGACCTCGGTGCTGGATGAGATCGCGCGGGCCTTCAAAATGCCTTCCATCCCCTACCGCATGGAATGCTACGACATCTCGACTTTGCTGGGCGAGCAGGCCGTGGGTTCGCGGGTCGTCTTTATCGGAGGCATGGAGGAGAAATCCCTGTATCGCCATTACCGCATTGAGGGCCCCCCGGCCCAGAACGATTTTGCCATGCTGGCAACGGTCATGGCCAGAAGATTCCGGCAGGACAGCGAACCCCGACCCGACCTGCTGGTGATCGACGGCGGCAAGGGCCAGCTCAATATCTGCCTCAAAGTCCTCAAGGATCTCGGCGTCACGTCGGTGCCGGTCGTGGCCATGGCCAAGGAACGCGGGAGCGCCAAAGACCGTTTTTTCCTGCCCGGCCGCAAAGATGCCGTCATGTTGCCGCGCGGCAGCGATGCGCTCAAGATACTCCAGCGGCTGCGGGATGAGGCGCACCGCTTTGCCATCACCTACCACCGCAAGCTCCGCTCCCAGGCCCAGCATTCGCTCTTCGAGGATATCCCCGGCATCGGTCCGAAAAAGACCGCCCTGCTGCTTAAACATGCCCCGGATCTACATGCGCTCACGGTGGAGACGCTCTCAAGCATCAAAGGGTTAACCCGTAGCGATGTGAAGCGAATCATGGAATTCATGGAAGACCAAATGTCAAAGATTTGACTTTTCAATCATGAGGTCATGATATATATTCGCCTCCCATGAAACGCCACGCGTACACGTACACGATGGATGGGGTGTACGGTCCAATGCTCAACCCCATCTTCAAAGCGCTGTTTTCTCAGGTCAATATCCCCGACCTGTACCGCGAATCCATATCTGCCCTGGCTGGCCGGGGACATATCGTTTTCGCCCACAGTAAACGCTCTCTGATCGATGCCTTGCTCTTGAATCAACGCTTCCAGGAAGTGGGGCTGCCCAAGCCGCAGGTGGTCTTCGGCGAGAAATTCTTCCTGCTCCAGCCGGTCGGTAAATCCGTGACCATCCTCAAAAACCTGTTGCGCAAAGAGACCCCTTTCGACAACGGTTTCTATAAAAATTTCATGCAGTCCGGCAAGGGGGCGTCTCTCATCTTTCTCGATCGCACCCTGCTCTCCGGCGAAGACCCTATTCTGAAACTCCTGCAGCTCCAACGCGACAACGAGACGCCGATCTTTATCGTGCCGCAACGCATCATTTATAAACGCTCGCCCATCAAGGTCAAGGACGCCACCAAGGAAGACCAGGTCCAACTCAAGGAATTCCGGAAGATCCTCACCATGAGCAAGGCCGAAGAGATCGGCTTCATCGAACATGGCGAGCCGATCAACCTCTCTGAGCTCGTCAAAAAGCACGAGGCCGACGCCAAGTTCATGGAAGAAACCGCGGTCGAGGTGCGCAACGTCCTCAAACATCGTATCGCGGCTCTGGGGAGCAACATCTCGGGCGCCCCTATCCGCGAACGTTCGTTTATCATCAACAAGACCCTCAAAGACCCCCTGCTCCAGACTTTTCTCGGCGCGCACTCTGCCGAGACGGGCAAACCACAGCCGGACATCGAGCAGAAGATCATCAAGGACCTTGACCAGATCGCCTCGGACCTCAAGCCCTCATATCTCTATGGCTTTGAAAAGGTCTTGAGCTGGATCTTCAACAATATTTATGACGGTCTGGACGTGGACCTGGACGGTCTCAATACCGTCAAGGAATGGGCCCGCAAGGGTTCGATCGTATATGTGCCCTGCCACAAGAGTCATATCGATTATCTGATCCTCTCGTATGTGCTGCTGCACAACTGGATGAGCGTGCCCTTCATCGCCGCCGGCATTAACCTGTCATTCTTCCCCATGGGACATATTCTGCGCGGCGGAGGGGCCTTCTTCATGCGCCGCACCTTTAAAGGCAACCCGTTGTATGCCCAGACCTTTGCGGCCTATGTGCGCACCCTCTTAGGCGAGCGCATCCCCATGGAGTTCTTCATCGAAGGCACGCGCAGCCGTTCCGGAAAATTGATGCTCCCGAAAAAAGGGCTCCTGTCCATGATCGTGCAGGCCTGGGAATCGGGGGTCACCCGCGATCTCATCTTCGTGCCCGTCTATGTGGGCTATGACATGGTGGTCGAGGAAGGCTCCTATGTCAAGGAGATGCGCGGGGCGCCCAAGGTCAAGGAAAGCATGTGGGGACTGCTGAACTCGCTCAAGATCCTCAAGCGCCGCTACGGCAAGGTCTATGTCCGTTTCGCGCCTCCGATATCCATGAACCAGTACATGAAAGGGCATGCCACCTATTCGCGCATGAACGAGAACGAACGCGAGCAGCTCTATGGAGGATTGGCCCAGGATCTGGTCGGCGCCATTTACAATGAGACCGTGATTACGCCGTATGCCCTCTTGGCCTGCGTCTTCATGGCCAAGACCTCGGCCATCGATGAGCACGAGGTTCGCGAGATCTACCAGGTTTTTCTGGATTATCTGAAGGCCCTGGGTTATACCCTGGCGGACTCGTTCAATGATGCCGCTAAAGCCTTTGACGATGCCATCAATCAATACAAGGAGCGCGATCTGCTTTCCATCGAGCCGGGAGAAGACGAACCTGACCTCTTTGTGGTGGACAACGAAGACCGTATCGCGCTGGAATACTACAAGAACATCATCCTGAACTGTTTCGTACCCGGGGCCTTGATCGCCAACGTGATCCTCAAATATCCGCACGGCATCGCCCGCAAGCCCTTCCATGACGAGGTGCGGCGCCTGGCCGGCCTCATGGAGAACGAGTTCATTCTGGATACCCCGGCCTTTGAAAAGGTCCTGGAGCATTTCAAGCATTCCCGTCTGATTGCCGAAACGCAGGGTATGTTCTATGCCGAGCGAGAACGCAAGGAGATCCTGACTGACTTTGCCGGACTGATCGAAAACTATCTCGAATCGTACCTGGCCGTGACCAAGACCATCCACAAGGTTCAGGGGCGCAAGGATATCCTTAAGGCCATCAACGGCCATGCCGCCCGCATGCACAAAATGGGCGAGATCAAGCGCTATGAGGCGCTGTGCCTACCGGTCTACAAAGGCGCCTTGGACACCTTCAAGGCCAAGGGTCTGCTCGACGGCCAGAACAAGGTCGTGGACGAAAAGGGTCTTGAGGAAGTGAGCGCGGATATCGAGGCCTATCTTGAGAGTTGAGCGCCGCATCCTCCTCTGCCTGACGGCATTATTCCTGATCACCGGCTGCGCGCATCATATGCAGCGCGCTTATCCCGGGTGGAGCCAGACCGGCACCGCCTCATGGTACGGCGAGGATTTTCATGGCAAGCCCACGGCCTCGGGCGAGACCTACAATATGTACGGCATCAGCGCCGCCCACAATACGCTGCCCTTAGGAACGCGCTGCCAGGTAACCAACCTTGACAACGGCAACACCTGCCTGCTCACCATCAATGACCGGGGACCGTTCGTGGGGGCGCGCATCCTCGACCTCTCCTACGGCGCCGCCCGGCGTCTGGGAATGGTCGAATCCGGACTGGCGCGGGTGCGCATCGAGGTCCTGGACGCGCGCGCCGTCTATATGGCCGCTTATACCCTGCAGTTCGGCGCGTTCAGAGAGAAACCCAACGCCATGGCCATGGCGCAGCGCCTCAAGGCCTTGAACTACGATCCCAGCGTCGAGCCGGGAATGGCCGAGGGCGCGCTCTATTATCGCGTGCGGCTGGGCCGTTTCAATTCCTTCGATAAGGCCAAAGACGTGGCCCAGGGGTTCGGCCAGGCCGGATACCCCTGCATCGTCACCGCCCTGTAACCTTGAACATTTCCCGTTTGTAGAAATCTTCCGCCTATGCTACATAATCATCGGGGATTTCAATGACTCGCATGGGTACGTGAAGCCGATTTTATCTTAAGGGGTTAGGGGAATTCCAAGACGTTAAATTTCAGGAGGTTAAAGGCATGAGCGAGATATTGGATGTAGTGGCGCGTGAGATCTTGGACTCGAGGGGCAATCCGACCGTAGAGGTCGACGTATATCTGTCAACCGGCGATTACGGCAGGGCCGCCGCGCCGTCCGGCGCTTCCACCGGCGAACGCGAAGCCATTGAACTGCGTGATGGCGACAAGAAGCGCTATTCAGGCAAAGGTACGCTCAAGGCCGTAGATAACGTGAACAAGAAGATCGCGCCCAAGCTGATCGGCATGGATGTCCTGGACCAGGTCGGCATCGACCAGGAACTCCTGGATCTGGACGGGACGGACAACAAGGCCAAGCTCGGGGCCAACGCCACCACGGCGGTGTCCGTGGCGGCGGCCAAGGCGGCGGCGAACTTCATGGGCCTGCCCCTGTACCGCTATCTGGGCGGGGCCTTCGCGCGTGAACTGCCCATGCCGCTCTTCAACATCATCAACGGTGGGGCGCACGCGGACAACAACGTGGATATCCAGGAATTCATGATCATGCCCATCGGCGCCCCCAACTTCAAGGAGGCGCTTCGCTATGCGGCCGAGACTTTCCATGCCCTCAAGGCCCTGCTCAAGAAAAAGAAGTACGCCACGAGCGTGGGCGACGAGGGCGGTTTTGCCCCCAACCTGAAGAACAACAGCGAGCCTTTTGAGCTGATCGTGGAGGCCATTGCCGCCGCGGGTTATAAACCCGGCAAGGATATCGCCATCGCCATCGACGCCGCGGCCAGCTCCTTCTTCGAAGGCGGCAAGTACAATATGAGCGCCGAAAAGAAGCCCAAGAAGACTGCGGTCGACATGATAGATTTCTACGAAGAGATGATCTCCAAGTTCCCGATCGTATCCATTGAGGACGGGCTGGCGGAAAATGACTGGAAGGGCTGGAAGCTCCTCATGGACCGTCTGGGCAAAAAGATCCAGATCGTGGGCGACGATATCTTTGTCACCAATGCCAAGTATCTGGCCAAGGGCATTGCGGAAGGATGCGCCAATTCCATCCTGATCAAGGTCAACCAGATCGGGACCCTGACCGAGACCATGCAGACCATTGAAATGGCGCGGCGGGCGGGCTTCACCACGGTTATTTCGCACCGCTCGGGTGAAACCGAAGATCCCTGGCTGGCCGATCTGGCCGTCGGCCTCTCCACCGGTCAGATCAAGACCGGTTCGACCTCGCGCAGCGAGCGCCTTTCCAAATACAACCAGCTCATGCGCATTGAGGAAGAGCTCGGCGCCGCTTCCCTGTTCCGCGGCAAGGATGTGCTCTACAGCGTGAAGAAGTAAAGCAAAGGTATACCAGAAGAGTTTAAAAAGGCCCCCGGCTTGAAGCGCCGGGGGCCTTTTTCATTGAGGTTAGAACGCCTTTTTCAAGATGGCCAGGGCGTCGTCGTATGAAACTTCCTTGGGGTTCAGAATCAATGATCCGTCATTAATGGTAAGCTTGGCGATTGTAGGCAGTTTGTCTTCGGTTACGCCGGCGTCCCTGAGACGGATGGGCATGCCCGAGATCTGGTTGAGGCGCACCAGGAGGTTGCGTACCAAAGTCACGGTCACCATGGCCTGGTCCTTGGCTTCGAGGTAATCCACGGCCCCGCCTAAGACGCCCGAGAGCTCGGCCACATACTCGGGTACCTTATCGCTGTTGTATTCCAGCACCCAGGGCAGGAAGATGGCGTTGGCCAGTCCATGCGGCACGTGGCAGGCGCCGCCCGTGGCATGCGCCAGGGAATGGCAGGCGCCTACCATGGAATTGGAGAAAGCCACCCCGGCCATCAGGGCGGCATTGGCCATGCCGAGACGCGCCTCCTCGTCCTTGCCGTTTTCCGTGGCGCGCACGAGATACTTGCGTATGAGCTCGATGGCGCCCTTGGCGAAGACATCGCTGACCGGGTTTTTCTGCAGGCAGGTATAGGCCTCCATGGCGTGCGTCAAGGCGTCCATGCCGGTGGTGGCCGTGATCTTGGGCGGCATGGTGGCGGTCATGGCCGGATCGAGCACGGCCATGGTGGGATAAAGCTTGTCGGAAACGAACGACATCTTGCAATTGGCCTCTTCGTTGTAGATGACCGCGGCCTTGGTGACCTCGGAGCCGGTGCCGGCCGTGGTGGGCACGGCGATCATGGGTTTCAGATCGGCCTTGATGTTTTCGGCGCCCTGCAGCTTGAGGAGGTCATCGGACTTTTCGGAGATGACGATATTGGCGCCCTTGGCCGTATCCATGGCGCTTCCACCGCCCACGGCGATGAAGCAGTCGCACTGCTCTTTTTCGAAAAGCTTGGCCAGCTTGTTGGCGATGCGGTTGCTCGAATCAGGCGGCACCTCATCGAAAATGAAACCGATCTGGCGGTCGGAGTCGGCGAAGGCGGACTTAATGATCTCGATCAGGCCGGCGCCGGCCACGCCTTTATCCGTGACCACCATGGCGCGTTTGCAGCCCAAGAGGCCCATCTCGTAAGGGATATTGCTGACGGCTTTCGAGCCGGAGAGGATCTTGATCGGAGAAAAAAACTGGTAATAGTTCGGCAGCATGTCTGACCTCCTTTTTTATTTTTTCATTATGGCAATAAGATTCATTACCGCTTGGGGCACTAGAGTCATATAGACCTTGGCCTTGTTGATCAGTCCGAGAACTCCGAGCTTGGGCGGCGCCTTGAACAGATGTTTGAAGGCAAAGATGGGGAAAAGATAGGCCAGCACCAGGGTCATGGTGCGATTGACCTCCATGGCATAGGCCAGGTTACCCTGGATCATGATCTTGCCTTGCGCGAAGCCGTTATGCGTGCTGTTGAGCCCGACAAAGACCGGCACCGCCGCATCCAAATTCTTGAAGAAAAAGGCCACGTGCGGTTCCTGAACCCCTAACCCCAAGAACTTGACCAGGTCTCCCCTCTTCTCCAAGGTGATGGACGGTCCATCAGGCAGCACGCCCAAGGCGAACCTGCGGCCGTCGTTCCAGTCAGCCATCTCTGCTTTAAGCTCCGGAACATACTTTGACGCCACCTCGAAGGCCGAGCCGAGGAACAGCATCATCGTATCCACCAGCATGAACTTGGCTTTGGACTGGATCACCGGGTAGAACGGAAGACTCCGCAAGGGGCAAGCCCCTTTTTGTGTAGTACATTCCATAGACATACCCTCCCATTATTGTATTACAAACATAAGATATCAGCTCAGTCGTTCTGTCAATTCAAAAACACACCTTCCAGGGTCATCGGTATATCAGCAGAAGCAATCATCCCCAGGTCGCAAAACGGCAGCGACCTCTATGATAAGGCGATGCGATTCATTTTGACGATACGTCTCCAGTATCTGCTCAAATGCGGCCTTTGGCCGCGTGCTTGCGCGAGGAACTCCCGTTCATTGGCCTCGGCCATTCGGAAGGCCTCGTGCGAGCGTTCGGCCAGCGTGAAATCATGTTCATCCCATCCATAAAACGGCAGATCGCGATAGCTTTGCTCCATGTCCTGGATTTTGCCCTGAAGACTCTGGCGTGACGTTTCATCCATACCCATGCTCAATACATGGAAACGCTCGTGTCTCCACCAGTAGGAATCCTCGCTGTACCGCTGAGTTCCCCGACCGATGTCCAGGGGCGGATGGGCGGGCAGTACGGGTTTGAAGGCGGTGAGACAGGGCGCCGAGCCGGCCGTGACGAAAATCTTGAACCCACCCTGACCGTTCAAGGCCACGATCAGGGAACCGGTGGTCTGTGACTTGCGAATGAGCCGTCCCTGGGCATGCATGCACACATCGCGATTGAAGCCGGACAGATCATTATGAGATCTCAGCATCGCGAAGGCTTCCCGGATATCCATGCGGCCGCAGGCACCCATGAGGCGCTCCAGGGAGCACAGTCTCCGGTACCGGCCGCCCGCGAAATAGGTGATCAAGGGATCCACCATCTTTTTGAGATTCGTCCCCGGTTTCATCGATCCCGCTTCCCAATCGGTCTCCAGGGTGATGGCGTTGGATATGGCGGCGTGGTCATGGTAGGACTTGAGCGCATAATCGCGACCCACGGTTTCGAGCACCAGGATCTCGCCGGCGTCCATGATCAGGAATGAATTCATGTAGGTCATGCGCTTGTCGCGGTAGCCGCATGGTCCGGCTTGTCCGAACTGCGCCAGCAACTTACAGATCACGTCCGCGGCGGCACGGGCTGAATCCGAGCGTTCCAGGGCCAAGCGCAGGAGATCCATGCCGATCAGGCCTAAGCCTTTTTCCGGTTTGATCCTGGTGAAGATGGCCTCATTGCCGATTGCCACGCCCTGTTCGTTGACACCCATTTCGGCCCCCCACATCCAAAAGGGCCGGCTCAAGAGCACGGCATGGGTTGAGCGTACCTGGGGGATGGAGATATAGGTGCACTTGAGCGTATCCCCGCTACGGCAGATTCTGCGCGGCTCTACTACGATCAGCTGCGCTTCATCGGGCTCGCGGTCGGAGTTCTTGCCGAAAATGGCTTCTCCCGTCCCGGTCCAGGCCGCCAAGGCCCCGAAGGTATCGCACATAGCCACCTCCTTAAAAGATAAGAGAGATACTATCACTGCTGTGATGAGCAAGCCATACCCTTTTGGATAGTGCCAGGTGAGGAAGATGACCAGCGTGCAAACAGAACTTGACGCAGACCGATCAATGGCCTAGTAAATAGAATGGCCAAGGGTGCATTGCACTATGATGGAGAGCGGTCATGAAATCAATACTGCCGCATTACGGCCTGGTTATACGGGGCGCCATGCACGACGCCGCACAGACCAAGCTCGATGCGCGGGTGCCTCAAAACGAAATCGTGGCCCTCTATGATAACTGGGCGGCAATCTGGGATGTATTAGCCATGCTGGTCGAATCGAGCGCGCGCACGCGCGCCGTCTCGCTGGCCGCCATCGGCGACGGCCAGACTTACCTGGAGGCGGCGGTAGGCACAGGCTTGACGTTCAGAGAGATCGTACGGCGCAATCCCAACGGTGTCAACATCGGCATCGATCAGTCCGAGGGTATGCTGGCCAAGGCGCGGCAGCGACTCCTGCCGATTAAAGGCGTCCATCATGAACTTCATAAAGGCAGCGTTTTTACGCTGCCCGCCCAAGATGCATCCATTGACGTGCTCATGAGCTGCTTTCTGTTCGACCTCCTGCCCTTCTCGTGGATGGACACCATTCTGGTGGAGTTTCGCAGGGTGCTCAAGAGCAACGGCAAGCTGATCATGGTCAACATGACCGAAGCCCGGAATGTCTTTGCCAAGGTCTACGAGCTTATCTACCATCTGGCGCCTAAAGCCGTCGGCTGCCACCGGGGGATATGCCTGAGCGAGATGCTCAAGCAGCACGGCTTTACCGTCGAACATCGCGAATATATTCAACAGATGCTGTTCCCCGCGGAAGTGATAAGGGCTTATTGGTAATCCCCGCCGAATAAAACTGTCTCAAGCCCGCCTTTCGGTCGGCTTGGTTCAAGGTCAGACCGGCATCGACATAGCCTGGCCGATGTCTTGAAGCAACCGCTCAAAACGGTTGTCGGTAGCCAGAGAGTTCGGCACGCATACCATTATTTCGACGCGGCCTTCGCTGCCGGTCATGAGGATAAAGGTTGAAAGGTTGTCCCACCGGGGCGGCATGACAAAGGTGGTCGTGGTAGTGAATCCCGCCCCGCTCAAACTGCGCGTATCGATGAATCCTAGATTGGTGATCAGGCCCGAGGCGCTGTATAGACCGTTCAAACGATGACGATGGGCGATCATTTTGATGCCGGTTCCCAACAGCCTGATCGGCAGCAGATTGAGCGCTTTGCCGCCATCGAACAACATGCAATCGACCTTTTGATCGATCTGCGAGCGGAGGTCCTGCATGATCGTGCCCGGCGTAGAATCGCGTTTTACGTCAACATACAGGGTGATCGTAAGATTGCCGGTGGAACGCTCTTCGGGTATGCGCGAGCGCAGATCCACGGGGATCATCAGGCGTACGACGCCATCACCGTATCGCCAGGCCGATTGCGCCACGGCCCAGATGACCCTGCCCAAAACCTTGGGATATTCACCGTAGAACGTAAGCCTCCGCCAGGTGGTCCCGGGCCGGCTGGGTCTGCTTTTCCCCGTGACGGGAATGCTTTCTACCGGGGGGAGTTCGCGCTTGCGGTTCGTTATGCGCCTGGCCACCTGCCATTCAGCCAGGGTCGAGAAGGCCCCCAGAGGTTTTTCGCCGCGCAAGCACCGGAACACATCTTCCATCCAGAGATAGGCGCCCCGGCCGTCCATGACGGCATGCAGAGCGCGAAACACGATCCGTGGCATCGGCCCATCCACGATCAGGACCTCGCAGGTCGGTCCCGTGTGGGGCAGAGGATCCCAGAAGAAGGATGCATGTGCGGGGGTATATCCATCCCAATGATTTCCCGCTACGCGGCGAACGGGCGGATTGATGCCGGAATCGCGCCAATGCAAGCGATGCAAGGCCCCCTTCAGGACCAGTCGGCTGCCGGGATTGACCTCGGATGCTTCCGCGACGGCGGACCGCAGTTGCCCCTCATCTACATGGCCTTTACCCTCCAACACGATCTGAACGGCATAGGGAGCATAGAAGCTGTCGACTCCCAGCCAGATGCGTTCGATGATCGATAGAGGGCGTTGAAATAATTTCGACATGTTTTCGTCCTATCGTCAGACAGGGCTTGTCGCCTTAACGACAAGTCTGCCCGGATAGGACGCACTAATCTCGCCGATGATGGCCGCATCGGTTATGCCGTTCTTATGGAGATCCGCAAGCAGGCTCTCGGCCTCGTCTCGCGGCAGGCTGATAAGCAGGCCGCCCGAGGTTTGAGGGTCGGACAGCACGCTCTTGAGGTCCTCATCGATGCCTTCCCAAATAACCATGGAGGCACGATGCTCAGCATTGCGATAGGCCCCGGCCGGCACGATCCCCTCGCTTGCAAAGGCGAGCGCTTCGGCGAAAATTGGAACGGACGGGGCATGAATGATCATGCCTGTATCCGTGCCATCGATCATTTCGCAGGCATGCCCGATCAGCCCGAAGCCGGTGATATCCGTGCAGGCATTGACCGGGTACGAGGCCATGCACTCGGCCGCGATGCGGTTCAGACTCGACATGCAGGCGATGACCCGCCTGACCGTATCATCGTCGGCCATATCGGCCTTGATGGCTGTCGATATGATGCCCGTGCCGATCGGTTTGGTGAGGATCAGGGCGTCGCCGGCTAAAGCGCCGTAATTTTTGAGAACCTTTGCGGGGTGGACGAACCCGGTTATGGACAGACCGTATTTCAGTTCCGGGTCGTCGATGCTGTGCCCGCCTAACAACAATACGCCGGCCTCCGCGAGCTTGTCCGACCCGCCTTTGAGGATGGCCTGAAGGATGGCGATGTCCAGCTTACCCACGGGAAAACCGATGATGTTGAGCGCCAGTTTCGGGACACCTCCCATGGCGTACACGTCCGAGAGGGCATTGGCGGCCGTGATCTGGCCGAAGGCGTAAGCATCGTCCACGATAGGGGTAAAGAAGTCCAGGGTCAGGATCAGGGCGAGCTCATCCGTCAACCGGTAAACCCCGGCGTCATCGGGACGCTCCATACCCACGATAAGGTTGGGATCACTCATCACGGGCAAAGCGCGCAATACCTGGTCCAGGACCCCCGGACCGAGCTTACACGCTCAACCGGCGCCGTGCACGGTGCCGGTCAGCTTGATCAGGGGAAAATCTTTTGTCATGGCGATGTCCTCATATTTCCAGGATACCTTAGACAGCCTGCGGCGGTCAAATAGTATATGTCCGCACTATTCGCCCATTGCCCTGGTTCTGTTTCCCATGCTATCTGCTTTTCATGTCGTATGATCAGTTCCAACACCTTACCATGCAGCAGCTTGAAGCGCTGGTCCTGCTGGTGGAAGAGCGCACGTTTGCCCGCGCGGCGCAGAGGATGAATCTGACCCAGCCGTCGATCAGCAAGCATATCAAAAATCTGGAAGGTCTCATCAATGCCGCCATTATTGATCGCGGCCACGCCGGGATCGTGCTTACCAACGAGGGCAAAATCCTCTATGCCTATGCGCGCCGCATTCTCAAACTTCGGGAAGAGGCGCGCGAAAAGATCGTACATACCAGAGACACGAGCTTCCGCCATATCTTCACCGGCGCCAGCACCATACCGGGGTCATATATTCTGCCCAGGGCTTTGAGCGTCCTGAAGGACCGTTATCCGCAACTCATGGCGCACATCCGCTCGGGCGACAGCCATGACATCCTTGAAATGGTGGCCGCCGAACAAGTGGAAATCGGTTTCATCGGTCAAGGCACGCCGGATAAGAGGTTCTGCTGCGAACCCATCTGGAAAGACACCCTTGTCCTGGTGGCCGGCAAGGACCACGCGGCGGCGTACTCGCGGGAGAACACCGATCTGGCTGACCTGCCCTTCATTGGCCGCGAACTAGGCTCAGGCACGAGGTCCACCATCGAAACGCGTTTAAAAACCACCGGCAATGGGTCCGGTCTGCATATCGTCAGCGAGATGGGATCCTCCGAAGCGGTCAAGGAGGCCGTCCTGGCCGATCTGGGTGTATCGATCCTGTCCGTGCACGCCATCCGGCGGGAACTCGAACAGGGGCTGCTCATACGCATGCCCTGGCCGGGCTTCCCACTGACGCGCGATATCTTCATGGTCTTAAAAAAACAATTCAAACCCCTGCACCACCACGAACTGTTCATGGAATGCATGCGGGCCTTCAACCTGGACGAGACGAACTAAAAGACATATGCCAAGGCCAGGAACGCTCATCACGCTTGCGATTTTGATGATTATGCTAACGTGCGGGCTCCCACGCAGGGTTCTCGCACAGCCGGATGACCCTTTCCAGGCAGCGGATACCGATATTCTGGCGCCTTCCAACCAGCGCCTGCTCGATAAACTCTCCGACTCCCGGCCGGTAGCGGGTAATCATGTCACCATTCTGGATCACGGTCCTGCGGCTTTTCAGAAATGGCGTGAAATCTTAAGCTCGGCACGAACAGCCATCTATCTCCAAACCTACTTCCTGGAGGATGACGGCATGTGCTCAAACCTGATCGATATCCTCAAAGAAAAGGCCGGCCAGGGCGTGAAGGTGGCGGTCATCATCACCCGCTATTCGCAGCTCGGCAAAGCGCCGCTGACGTATCTGGAACTGAAAAAAGCCGGTATCGACGTAATCATGGTCGGAAACATCGGCTTTCCCAAAGAGATTCAAAAGGACCGGAATTCCTGGGTCGACAGAGGGCGTGAGGCTGCGCGCATATTCAGGTCTTTGCCGCGAGAAGCCCCCTTCCGCCAATGGTTCGATAAAGAGAAGGGTCGCGACCTCATGGTGGATTTCGCCCTGCACGAAAAGATGGTGATCGCGGACGGGCAATCCGCGATTATCGGCGGCCGGAATATGAGCGACAGTTACTTCTTCTGGTGGCAGGACATGGATGTCGCGCTGGAAGGTCCGATCGTGACCGAGGTCGCCCGGGCCTTCGAACGCAATTGGAATGACTTCGGCGGTCAAACCCTGCCGCAGCTCACCACGCAGCCGACACCCTATGCCGACGGCGTTTGCGCACGTCTGACACAATCCAGACCGTGGCTCGGCGTGTATCATAACCTGGATACAATCTGCGGCGCCATCGACATGGCCAAGAAGAGCGTATACATCTCCTCGCAATACCTGGCCTTGCCGCCCAAGCTTTTTCAGAGCCTCGCAGACGCCGCCGAACGCGGCGTCGATGTCAGGATCCTCACCAATTCGCTCGAAACCGGGCGGGAAGTGAACCTTGCGCTGGGACATTTTATTTCACTGAACTATTACAATGAGCTGCTGCGCTCCGGGGTGTTTATTTATGAGTACCAGAGTCCGCCCGGGGTGAAGCTTAAACCTTACTACCACGCCAAAGAGTTTATTATCGACGGCAAATACCTGGCGATCGGATCGTTCAACCTGTCCATCCGCAGCGCCTACCTGGAGTCCGAGCTCATGCTTTCCATCCCGGACCCCGGGCTGGCCGGCCTCCAGGAAAAAACATTTCTGGAAGAGCTTGAATCCAAGACGCATCGCGTCAGCCCTAATGATTTGGCCGAAGAGCAGAAGGAGCATCACCTTCTCATGGATATGGCCCGGCGTCTGGAGATCCTGTATTAGCGTCATCCGATTCAAGCGTACTTTTGTACTGGTTTCAAAGAAAAGGGGACAGATTTATTTTTTGGTGGACCTGGTCGCCGAGAAATAAAAAATAAATCTGTTTAAATGCATAAGGGATACAAGAAGGAGCCTCCATGCAGTCGTGAAAAAAGGTGAGCCTGGGTGTAGACCAGCTCACAACACTTAACCACAAGGAGGCATAGACATGGATAGATTATACTA
>Ga0209270_1001002_pt1 | contig 46167 bp, 41 predicted proteins | sample MTBAKSrepl1MetaG_FD_187456 | JGI IMG/M metagenome (GOLD analysis project Ga0209270, IMG submission 187456) | Enrichment culture microbial communities from Arthur Kill intertidal strait, New Jersey, USA, that are MTBE-degrading - MTBE-AKS1... | ecosystem: Environmental > Aquatic > Marine >... | reverse complement strand
CCTCGACATCGTTGTCCTGCAAAGCCCGGCGCATCTCCCCGATCGCACGGCCCATCGGTTCCAACGCCTCGGCCGACAAGGGATTGGGCAATAGTTCGATCGCACGGAGCTCGATCAACTCGCGGAACTCCAGGAGCTCGAGGTCGAACCGGTCCCGGGAAAACATGAGCGGGGCGACGACCGAGATGAACGGCCCCAACTCCATCTCCTTCAGATACGCGCCGCCACCGGGTTGGATATCGATCAAGCCGATGATCTCCAGCACCCGCAATGCTTCGCGCACCGATGGACGGGAAACCTTGAACGATTCGGCGAGTTCGCGTTCGGAGGGGATCTTGTCACCGGGTTTGAGGACACCGGTACTCACCAGATGCACGAACTGCTCGAGGATATATTGGTATATCTTGCGGGTGGCAATGGGCTTGAAACTGGGATTCGACTTATGCTCTTCCATTGCGGAAATTGTAGCAGAGGGAAACGAGAAAGACAACAACCTGGCATACTTTTCAAACTATAGTAACTGGTATTACCAGTTGACAGGTTGCCAATCGTCCCGTACAGTGGAAACCGGTATGTGATGCATGTACCGGATATTTGGAGGTGCCCATGACGATCGTCGTGCTGATCAAGCAAGTTCCCCTGACATCCGAAGTGGCGTTGGACCCGAAAACCGGCGTCATACAACGCGAATCGGGGGAAACGAAGATGAACCCCTACGACCTGTACGCGCTGGAGACAGCCCTGCGGATTTCCCAGGCCCACGATGGAAAGACCATTGCCTTGACCATGGGACCCCCACAAGCCGAAGCGGTTGTCCGCGAAGCCTTCGCCATGGGATTCGACGAGGGATACCTGCTCACCGACCGCGCATTCGCCGGTTCCGACGTGTTGGCCACCTCCCATGCCCTCTCCCAAGCCATACGGACACTCGGACAGGTGGACCTGATCATCACCGGCAAGCAGACGACCGACGGGGATACCGGCCAGGTCGGAGCGGAAGTCAGCGAATTCCTCGGTATCCCCTGTGTAGCGGCAGTACAGCAATTGCTTGAAATTTCCGAAACATCGGTAACGGCGACGAGCGACACGGGCACCACGCTGATGACCGTCCGTGTCGAACTACCCGCATTGATCGCGGTGGACAAGGACATCCACCAACCCCGGCTCCCTTCCTATGTGCGCATGAAGCAGACGGAGAAACGACAGGTGCGGCGCATCGCCCTGGCCGACCTTCCCGACACGGACCCGACCCATTACGGCCTTGAGGGTTCACCCACCCAAGTCGTCAAGATATTCCCACCCGAAAGCAACACCGATTTCGAATTGTGGACCGGCAGGGACATTCCCGAACGACTCCACCGATATCTCCAGAAAGAAAAGTTCCTGCAGGAGTTGGCGTGATGAAAACCCTAGTGGTACACAACGAATTGATAACCGATCCGGCCGGCATGACCACGTTGTGCCCGTTCGGAGCCATCGTGGAGAACGGTGGCGACGTACAGATCACCTCGGGCTGCCGCATGTGCCTGTTGTGCGTGAAAAAAGGTCCGCGCGGTGTGTTCGAGCTGCAGGAAACCGCCGGCAACCATGAACTCATCGACAAGAGCCGATGGAAAGGCATTCTGGTATACGTCGAGCAACACGGGAACCATATACATCCGGTATCGCTGGAGATGGTCGGCAAGGCGCACGAACTTGGCGCCAAATGCGGACAACCGGTCTTCGCTATGGTTGCGGGTGATGCCTTGACGATGGTCACCGGTGAACTGCTTTCCTACGGCATCGACAGGATTCTTGCCTACGAGGATCCTGCGTTCGCCGATTTCAGGATCGAGCCCTACACCGCAGCACTTGAGGATGCGATCGGCCACCTGCATCCGGCGGTGGTGCTGGTGGGAGGAACGAACAACGGCAGGACATTGGCTCCCCGTACCGCAGCCCGCGTGCACACGGGGCTCACCGCCGACTGCACGGTTCTCGATATCCAGCAGCAGGCCGATCTGGACCAGATACGACCGGCGTTCGGGGGAAATATCATGGCCCATATCCGCACCCCGAACCATCGCCCCCAGTTCGCCACCGTACGCTACAAGATATTCGACACCGCCTGCAAGAGCGACAAGCGGGGTACTGTCGAATCGCGTACGCTGCCTCCCCACAAGCTGGTCAGCGCGATCCATGTCCTATCCCAGAGTCCCAAGGGTGCCGGAGTCTTCATCGAGGACGCGCAGGTGATCGTAGCCATTGGGAAAGGCATCGGCAAGGCATCGGCCATCGGCCTTTTCGAACGGCTCGCCGACGCATTGGGTGGGCAGGTCGCATGCACCCGCCCCCTGGTCGAGAACGGATGGATGGACCCGCGCAAGCAGATCGGATTGTCGGGCAGGACGGTCAAACCCAAGCTGATCATCACCTGCGGGGTCTCCGGCTCCGTGCAATTCTCGGCCGGCATGAAAAGCTCGGACCGCATCATAGCCATCAACACCGATGTGGATGCCCCAATCTTCAAGACTGCCCATATCGGTATAGTCGGAGATGTGTTCGACATTGTCCCCGCGCTCTTGGAGCGGATAGCATCCGACGGCCAGATTGTCGCCGCCAGCGCCAACGCATCACCCGAAGGGAGATCCTGACATGCCAGATACATCTGTTACAACACATACCGGAAACCTATCGTTGCGCCCGTTGGAAAGCCATGACATCGAGCATCTGCGTAGCTTGGTCTCCGACCCCAAGCGTATCACCGTCGGCCACGCCATCCATGAGGATTACTCCCATGACGAGCTGCACACCCTGGTACATGCTCCCGAGGTGCTCATCGAAGCGGTCTCCACTGCGGAAGTCTCTGCGATCATGCGGTACGCGTCGTCCGAAGGGATTGCGGTGACTGCCCGAGGCCAAGGCACCGGGCTTGTCGGAGGGGCTGTTTCGCTGCATGGGGGCATCATGGTGTCCCTGCAGAAGATGAACAGGTTCCTCGAACTCGACGTGGAGAACATGCTCCTTACTGTCGAGCCGGGGGTGCTGCTCATGGAAATCGCCGAATACCTTGCCCCTACCGGTTTGTTCTATCCGCCCGATCCGGGGGAAAAGAGCGCGACGATCGGGGGGAATATCAGCACCAATGCCGGCGGAATGCGTGCGGTGAAATATGGGGTGACCCGTGACTATGTGCGCTCGCTCGAGGTGGTGTTGGCCTCCGGGGAGGTGATCGAGGTCGGGGGCAAGGTCGCCAAGAACTCGTCGGGCTACAGCATCAAGGACCTGATGATCGGGTCCGAGGGAACGCTGGGTATCATCACCAAGGCGACGTTGAAGCTCATCGGCCAACCCAAGGTGACCGTGTCGCTGCTCATTCCGTTCGCGGATCTGGGTACGGCGATCGGGACCGTTCCGGCGATCCTGAAGGTGCGTCAGGTTCCAACAGCGGTCGAGTTCATGCAGCGCGAGGTTATCGAGGCGGCTTCCGAATACCTGGGGAGACCGTTTCCCGACAATTCGGCCGATGCCTACCTGCTGGTTTCCTGCGACGGGCCGACGCGAAGGATTGTCGACGAGTCGGTGGAAGAGATTGCCCAGGTCGCGCTGTCCCACGGAGCTGTCGATGCGTTCCTGGCCGATACCCCCGAGCGCCAGTTGTCGGTGTGGAGTACCCGCGGCACATTCCTCGAGGCGATCAAGGCTTCCACTTCCATGATCGACGAATGCGATGTCGTGGTGCCGCGCAACGAGGTTGCCTCCTTCATAGCGTTCAGCTACGAGCTGCAAGCCAAGCATGGATTGCGCATGATGAGTTTCGGCCATGCCGGAGATGGAAACCTCCATATCTATGCGTTGCGCGACGATTTGGACGAGGCCACATGGACCACCCGGGTCGAGGCGGTGTTCGCGACTATGTACGACCGGGCGCATGCGGTCGGCGGCAAGGTGTCGGGCGAGCATGGCATAGGGTTTGCGAAAATGCGGTATCTGGCATCATCGGAGCAAGAGCCGACGATCCGCCTCATGCAGGCGATCAAACGGGCATTCGATCCGCAGGGGATATTGAATCCGGGGAAAATCGTATAGTGCCATAGCAAGTACCAGGTACGCGTTTACGTTTTTGTATACAAAATTTAAAAATGGTACCAGGTACCTATCTTGGCAAGTTCCAGATCGTGCTGGTGAACCAGGCGTGCAGGTTGTTGTTGGTCGCGATAATATCGCCCGTCCACCCTTCGGTGTGTCGTTCGATCGGAGCCACCCGACCGCCGGCTTCCTTGAGGATCACGGTGCCGGCTGCAATATCGTGGTATTTCAATCCGAATTCGATGAAAGCCTCTGCCCTACCCGCGGCCACCAGGCACATATGGAGTGCAGCCGATCCGTAGTCGCGCAGTTCTCCGACCAAGGGGCAAATGTATTCATACAGGGTGAAATACTGGGGCATGCGAACCGGAAACCGCATGGGAGGGGAGACGATCGCCACGGCATCACCCGGAACCGACTCTTCCGAACAATGGATGGCCATGCCCTGGCAGAAGGCCCCACCCCCCTGGAATGCATGGAACAGCTCCTGGATTTCAGGGACGTACACGACGCCCAACACCGGCTTGTGGGACTCTTCCTCGTAGGCGATGCTGATGGTATATCCAAACAATCCATGGATATAGTTGGTGGTTCCGTCTATGGGATCGATCACCCAGGTTCCGCCATCGCCGTACTGTTCATAGCCGGTTTCCTCGCCAATGAAGTTGTCCTGGGGGAACCGCTCGTGCAGGTATGATTTGACCAGGTGCTCCGACGCGAGGTCCATGGCGGTGACAAAATCACTTTTCCCCTTGGATTCCGTTCGCAATCCGTCGCTTGGGCCATCGGCCAACAATGATCCTGCGAGACGTGCGGCTTCGATTGCGGCTTGCAAACGGTGCTCGATTCTCCTGTTGTCCATACCAGTTGTCTCCTTCTCGTGTGGGTGTTTCTTTAAGACCGGTCGAACGCATGATACCATGTACCAGGTACGAAAATTCAATTTTGTATGCAAAATCGAAAATTGGTACCAGGTACTCTTGAAAATGGGCTGCCACGGTGTTACCCGCGACAGCCCAAAGTTGCTGTGTATCGTCAACCGGTTATTTGATAGCCTGGATCGCGTCCACCAATCCCGACGACCATTTGCCGGAAGCCTCAAGTTTCTTGACCGCATCGATCGCTTGGGAACGCAATGCCTCGCGATCCGCGAACGAGCTGTTGTAGATCGCTCCCTCGGACACCATCTGATCGATCAGGCTCTGCTCCGAAGCCTTCGACTGCTCGAAGGACCACACATTGGTAGCATCCAGGGCTTCCTGGATACCTTTGCGCTGGGCATCGCTCAATCCCTGCCAGAACGGCTCGTTCACATACCAGGCGTTTGCCGCGTACATGTCTTCGGTGCGGGTGATATAAGGGGCGGCAAGGTGCCATTTGTTGGCGATCACGTCGGCCACCGGACCATGGGCGGCTTCGACCAACTTGGTCTTGAGCGCCAGGAAAATCTCGTTCCACGCGACAGTGGTCGGGCTGGCCCCGTAGGCCTCGTACGATTTTACGAACATCTCGAGTCCAGGGGCGCGCACCTTCAACCCCTTGAAGTCCTGCACGGTTGTGAGTGGTTTGACCGAGAAAAACATACGGGAAGCCATCGGCACCGGAGCGATAATCCGCATACCACTCGTTTTGGCAACCTTGTCGGCGAGATCGAGGAACACACGGCTCTTGAAATACGCGTTCATGTGGTCGACATCGCGAAACATGAAACCGAAGCTGATCGGCTGGAAATCGGGATCGTAGGGAACGATCCATGCGATGTCGTTGCCGAAGAGGTGGACACTGCCTTCGACCACCTGGTCCATGATCTGGCTGGCGGTACCGAGCACAGCGCCTTGCACATGGTTCACCTTGAGGTTCAATTCGGGTCGCTTCTCGATCTCGGCCTTGAAATATTCACCTGCGAGGTTGCGCAATGAACCGATGGCATCGCCCGTGGCCAACGTGATGGTCTTGGCCTGCTGCTGTTCGGCTGAAGCGGCGGCGAACACCATGCCCGTCACCAAGACGAACATCAACACTACTACAGAAATCCTTTTCATATATTCCTCCTTGAAAAGATGCATATGCATAACGGGATCAAGCCCCGAAGAGACGCGGAACGAACGTTGTGATCGACGGCACAAAGGTAATCAACAGCAAGAACACCAGGTAAGGAAAATAGAACGGTGCGACCGCCCGGAACATTTGGGCCAGGGTGAGCTTCGTCTGGTTCATCATGACGAACAGCAGCGAACCGAAGGGTGGAGTAAGCGTACCCATGAGCAGGTTGATCAGCAGCACCATGGCAAAGTGGATCGAGTCGATACCGTAGCTCGCTGCTATGGGGAACATGATCGGAGCCGCGATCAATACGACCACCGTGGTTTCCATCAACATGCCCGCTATGAGGAGCACCACGTTGGCCAGCAACAGGAATACTATCGGGCTGGTGGTGAGATCCATCATGAAAGCCTGCAACTGCATCCCCACATTGCCCACACCCATGAGCCAGGTGAAGGGATTGGCGACCAGAAGCAGCATTCCGAGGATACCGGTGGTCTTGGCTGACTCCTTGGCACAATCGAAGAAGGAATGCCAGGTCAAATCCTTGTAGACGAATCCGAGGATGATGGCGAACAGGCAGGTCAACGCACCCAATTCGGTCGGTGTGGCCACACCGGTGACCAATCCGACAATCAGGAAGATCGGAACGGCCAGCGCCGGTGCCGCCTTGACGAAATTCGACAATCTGACGGACAGGGGTTCCTTGGGCAATACCGAGACGTTCACCCTGCCCGTACGCACCATGATATAGATGGTCACCATGAGGAATCCACCCAACATGAGCCCAGGGACAAAACCTGCGAGGAACAACTTGTCGAGCGCTATGTTGGCCAGAACCGCAATGATCACCATTTGTCCGCTCGGTGGGATGATCGGACCGATCGTTGCGGATGCGGCGGTGATGGCAGCCGAGAACGGCACCGGATACCCGTGGCGCTGCATCTCCTCCATCTCGATCTTTCCCAAACCCGCGGCATCGGCCATGGCAACACCCGACATGCCCGCGAACACGATGCTGGACAACACGTTCACATGCCCCAGTCCCCCGGGAATATGCCCGACCGCACTGTTGGCGAAACCGAATATCCGCTTGGCTATGCCGCTGCCACCCAACAGGTTGCCGGCAAAGACGAACAATGGAAGAGCCAACAACGGGAAGCTGTCGAGTCCGGGTCCGAGCCGTCCGGCCACCACCGTGATGGGGAAGACATCGCCGACAATCAGGTACACGACCGTTCCGAAGATGAACGAGAAGGCAACCGGAACCTCGAGGAACACCGCGACAAAGATGAATACGATCATCCAGGCAAAATTCATACGGAGACCCCCTTTCCATCGGTGCGCTTCTTCAGGAATCCACGCAACTCCAACACATAGTCATCGGGAATCGCCTTGCCAAGCAGCGAACGGACCTCGTAATAGATGTAATACACCTCGGTGACGAGCATGAGCACCACGGCGAACAGCAGCGGCGACGAGTAGTAGTGCCCTTTGGCGATATTTATCGGCATCGACGATGTATGGGTCTTGTTCTGGATGGCGATCGATGCCGGCAGGTTCATGGCCAGGTAGACCAGGACACCGAGGATCACCAGGGAAACCAGAAGCTGCAGGGCAATCTTCCATCTGCCCGAGACGAATTGGCTGAAGGTGGTGATCGTCACATGCGTCTTGGTCATGGAGGCGGCACTTCCACCCAACATGGTTATCCAAATGAAGACTAGGATAACGAATTCCTGGACCCAGATGATCGAGTTGTTGAAGACATACCGCATCACCACCTCGAGCACCATGATCACAACCATCGTGATGATGAGGAAGGCACCGATGAGGATTTCCACCCGCATGATCTCCTCCAGCATCCGTTTTATCAATCTCATGTCATTCTCCCAACTGTTGCATCGACAGCATCAGACTGTCGGGATGATAACGCACGAGACGCCGAATGTCTGTGCGATATAGGCGATTTCCTTGGCATGGTGCCCGATACCCAAGGCGAAATGATGCGTCGGCCCTTCGGCCATCCACCGGCGGAGGAACTGCTTGAGGTCGGGCTTGAACAGTCCATGGGTGTTGGTGTTCCCGGTGGGAGGGATCGCTCCCGCCACCGACTCGCCTTCCGCCACAATGAATTTCAGCTCCCCCTTGATGTCCACTGTGATAGCCAGCATGGTGATCGGACCTTCCTGGATCTTGAACTCCACACCGGCGCCGTTTCCCGGCTTGCCGTGGTATTTGCTCAATGAACGGAGCACGGGCTTGCGCTCGGCTATGTTTATGTGATGCGGTCCGTCGTGTCCGACGAGGATCGAGTTTTGCTTGAAGTCCATGGGATGGAACTCCGCGAAGCTTCCACCGATTTCCAGGCGGTCCATGATAAGCATCGCCATGAGGGTCTTCAAGTCATACTCGCCGCACATGGGGAATCCGGCCGAGGTCAACAGGGAATTGCCGACGATGAAGTTTGTCACCATCTTGCGCATTTCCGACCCCTCCTGGGCTTCGTAGTAGTAGGCCAATCCGGTGAGCTTGCGTTCATCGATCATCGACTCCAACGACACCGCCACCTTGGCCGCGAGTTCGAGGTCCTCCTCACGCAGCATGAAGGTGATAGCGTCGGAGGTTGGATCGGGTGTATCGAAGAAGGAGCGGATGCGTCCTTTCATGGCATCGATCGCATCGGGTGGTGTCTTGACGTAGTGCTTCATGACATCGTCGGGTTCCACAGGAACCACATGGCAACCGAAGGTCCGGGTAATGAGCGCCGGATCGACATGCATATCGTACATGGTTTCGAGGACATGGCCCATCAATCCGATACGTGCGTTCCTCAGGTCATGGATGACGTGGGCGATACGGCACCAGGAGGCGATTTCCCCATCGGCCTCGGCATCGCCTTCCAATGTGCCGATAATCACCGGTGGTGGATTCTTACCCATGCGCACGGCGACGGAACAGAATTCGGGTACGCTGCAGATGTCGTCGTTGCACAATTGTATGAACGTAGTCCCGTTGGCATAGTCCATGGCTTGAAGCGGCTGCAATGCGACCAGCACCATGGGAATCTGCAACGCCTTGACCAACGGGGCGAAAGTCTCCGAAGTTGCATAGGTGAGCATATCGATGAACAGCATATCCAAGTCTGCCCCTTGGATCCTGCGTACGACCGAATAGGCCTTTTCCGATGTGTCGACCATGCCGAAATCGTGGATGGTTACTGCGTGGGTCTCGAGCTTCTCCTGCAATACCTGCTGCTTCTCATGCATGACCTGCAGCAATCCGTCGAACTGGTGCCAATAGGTCGCATGGCCTACGCCCAAAAGTCCCACGTTCGCTGTCAGTTCCTTTCTCCGGTTGATACGCATCGATAATCCTCCACATGTCCAGGGAACATACAGTGTGACACCCCGCCCATCCGGGCAGTCAAGGAGGCAACGCCTCCCGGGTCCATTGCTCGCCCTCGAGTGTCGACACCTGTTATTATCAAGGTCGCCAATCGATAAGTCAAACAATATTGCTACAATAATTTTGCATAATTTTTGCAAATATCTTTTAATAATTTTTTATTTTATTTAAATTTATGTATTTTACTTATTTATATAATTTCTTTAAACTTTCACTTTACGAACACCTGTGTAGCGTGCTACGATCGCACCATGGATGAAATGAATCAGCGACAGTCGGCTCTTTTGAAGCGCATTGCGGGAAAACCCCACAGCACCATGGCGGAACTGTCGAAGCAGTTCAAGTTGAGCCGAGAGACCATACGGAAGGAATTGCTGCCGTTGGAGGAAGCAGGCCTGGTGATGCGGGAACGCGGCAAGATCCGCTATATCGATTCGGCGGACAACGCATCGCGGTTGGAATCATCCGGCATCCTTTCCAAGGAACAACGTCGGCAACGCATCATCCAGCTGCTTGGACAGGACAAGGAGATGCGTGTAACCACCTTGGCAAACAAATTGCGCGTATCCGCGATTACAGTCCGCAACGATCTGACTGCCCTCGAGCTAGAAGGAGCGGTGATCCGCAAACACGGCTCGGTCGCACTGTTCGAATCGTCGCTCGAGCTGCCGCCTACCGATACGAATGGCGAATTCCCATCGCGCATCAAGATCCTCGGCCACCACACGGTGATGCACATCAATCCGGGCGAGACCATCTTCCTCGACGGCGGGGAAGTATCCCGGTTCGTCGCATCCACACTCCCTCCCTATTCCAACATCCCCATAGTCACCAACAGCCTGGAAACGCTCGATGTCCTGCATGCACGCCACTATGCCTATCCGGTGTCCGTCCCCGGTACATTCGTTGCGGTGAACGATGCCCGGATCCAGCTGGAAACCGGTGCGGTCTTGCCCGATTCCATGCATATCGACAAGGCGTTCATATGTTGCAGCTCCTATGCGGCCCACACCTATTTTGTCGGGGAACATGAGGACCTGTGGACGCTCGAGGCCATATGCAGGCGGGCGAACAAGGTGTATATCATCCTCGATTCCAAATACCTGGATGTGCAGGGCACCAAGATATTCGACCACCGTCAATTCCAATCCAAGATCCAGGAGGTCCTGATAGATGATGGGATCGGCAGCTTCCGCTCTAGCATCCTCTTCTCCCGGCAGGATCCGCTGGTGATCTGCGGATACGACTTCACCTACCGCAATGTCAGCAAGCAACAGCACCGCATCGGGTTCCTTGTCAACAAGGACCGCAACTATTTCGTCCAGGCAGTGCACAACAGTCTGTTGGAGGCCACATCGATCAGCAAATCGATCTCGCTGGTGATCCGGGAATGCGACGGCGACTATGCCTCGACCGTGGGCAACCTGAATATCCTGCTCGATGAAAAGGTCGACCTGGTGATCGACTACAGCCTTTGCACTGAGTCGCTCATGTATGTGGGCGAACGGTGCCTTTCGCGTGGTGTACGACTCATCTCGGTCGACTATGTCGCACCGGGTGCAATCTATTTCGGAGCCGACAATGCACTTGCTGGCAAGATCGCCGGAGAGCGGGCGGCCACCTACATCAAGGACCATTGGGGCGGAAAATTGAACCGGTTGGTGGTGTTGGGGAAATACGGACACGAACCGGTCACCAAATTGCGGATATCGAGCGCATTGGAACATATCGAACGGCAGATACAGGTGGACAAGCATGCGGTCCACTCCATCGAGTGGGGAAATCCGGAGGTGAATCCCACCCAGGAACTGGTGCGCCTGCTCAAGGAGATTCCCCAGGACGAGAGCATGCTGATCATGGCCTTCAATCTCCGGCACCTGCTCGCCTCCCATGCGCTCATCGTACAATACCGCAACTGCGAGAATACCATTATCGTCGGACACAACCACACCAAGCAGCTCGAGGAGCTCATGAAGGTAGGCCAGTCCCCTATCATCGGCTGTGTCCACTATAATCCCGAATCCTACGGTGAACAAATTATTGACCTTGCCATGCGAATGCTGGAGAATGTGGAGGTCAGTCCACGCAACTACACCAAGTTGACATGGGTAGCAAACTAAGTACTAGGTACGAAAAATCGATTTTGTATACAAAAATGAAAATTGGTGCCAGGTACCACCGGAGGTCCTATGAAGGATGTATCATGCGCATATTGCACCCCACCCGACGGCAAGGCCGATGTCTTGGCTTTTGTCGGCTCGCTTGAATTTTCCGACCTGTACGTTTTCAAGGACCAGTTCCACCGTGGTCGGTGTGTATTGGCTACCCGCGGCCATTATGAGGAGTTGCATGAACTCGAGCCCGCGGTCTACGCCGGCTATATGGCGGAGATCCGCACGGTGGCGGCGGCGGTTGCGGAGATTTTCCATCCGGACAAGATCAACTATGCCCTGTATGGCGATACGGTCCGGCATGTGCACATGCATATCGTTCCCAAATACAAGACATCGAAGGATTGGGGAGCCCCGTTCCTACTCAACCCGGAGTCCAAGCCCTCCTCCGATTGGCAAGAGGTCGTGGAGTTGCTGCGCAAGGTGCCAGGTATAGAAAGATGAATTTGTATACAAAATCGAAAACTGGTGCCAGGTACCTCGATAGTTTCACTATCGAACACAAGAAGGCGATCGTCACCGGTGGGAGCCGCGGCTTGGGAAAAGGTGTGGTCGAGGCGTTCCTCGCCTCGGGAGCCGAGGTCGTGATCATCGCCCAAAGTGCCAAGACCGTCGATATCGCATCGGCATATGCATCCGAGGGATTCGCCTGCCACGGTGTGAGCGCCGACTTGGGTGACCGTGATGACCGCAAGAGGGGGTTCGGGGAAGCCCTCGCCCATCTCGGCGGAGATATGGATATCCTGGTCAATGCGGCGGGAATCCAACGCAGGCACAAATCGGAGGAGTTTCCCATCGACGATTGGGATGCGGTCCTGGAGATCAACCTGACCGCTACGTTCGAATTGTGCCAAATGGCCGCGCAGGTCATGCTTCCCAAAGGATATGGCAAGATCATAAACTTCGCATCGCTGCTCAGCTTCTTCGGCGGATTCACTATCCCGGCATACGCGGCAAGCAAAGGTGGCATCACCCAGCTGACCAAAGCGTTCTCCAACGAGTGGGCTTCCCGCGGGCTGAATATCAACGCAATCGCCCCCGGCTACATGCAGACGGAAATGAACACAGCCCTTTTGGCGAATCCTGTCAGATACGGGGAGATCACCGCCCGTATTCCTGCGAACCGATGGGGAACTCCGGAAGATATGGCGGGAATCGCAGTGTTCTTGGCCTCGAAGGGATCCGATTACATCAATGGTGTCACCATTCCTGTCGATGGCGGCTATGCCGGTCGGTAAACCCGTACCTGGTACCAAAACGCAATTTTGTATACAAAAACGGAAACTGGGGCTCTTCCGCAAAACGTGTGGTCAAGTGGTGAAAGCAGGGGCGTGTGAGCGGAGGGGACGGGAGGAGGACCGCGGTTGCAAAAAGGGACGGAATTCCATTATGTTTGAGTTACCACACTACAAAGATAAGGAAACCGTCCCATGCAATTGCACCTCCAAACTATCAGTATTGCCCTTCCTTGTAAACCGTTTGTCCTGAGCGGCCAGCAGGTCGCCGGGCTGGACCTGCACCTGTACTTCGATCCCAGCGGGGAGCTGCGGTGCCCCGAGTGCGGCCGGGGAGCGGTGGTGCACGCCAAATCGGTGTCGCGGCGGCCGCTGCAGGCGGTGGCCATCGCCCCGTACGCGAGGACGTTCTGGCATGTGGCGAACCGCAGGGGCCGGTGCCCCCAGTGCGACTTCACCTTCACCGAGGACATCCCGTTCCGCTTTTGCGGCAGGCATGTGACGGTGGACCTGGCCAGGAAGGTGTGCGACGACATGGACGCGCCGAACGCGAACATCAGGAGCACCGCCCGGCGTCTGGGCATGGGGGAGGACCTTGCCAGGCGTGTCTACGACGGGTACCTCAGGCAGGCGCTCGCCCTGGAGCCCGAGCCGACGGGGGTGCGGTCGGTCGCGATAGACGAGTTCTCCATCCTCAAGGGGCACCGGTACGCGACGCTGGCGATCGACCTCGACCACCGGAGGGTGCTGTACACCTGCCAGGGACGCAACGAGGCGGCGGTCGCCCCGTTCTTCTCGATGTACTCAAAGGAGTTCTACGGCAACATCGCGTGCGTGGCCATGGACCAGAACCACTCCTACGCGTCCCACTTCCGCAGGCACCTGCCGCACGTGGCCGTCGTGAGCGACCGGTTCCACATGTCCCAGAACTACACGCGCGAGGTGGTGGACAAGGTGCGCCTGAGGATCGCCCGGCAGTACCGCAAAGATGGCGACCACGAGGGGTACCTGCTGTTCAAGCGGGCGAACTACCGGCTGCTGGGGTCCCGCCGGGGGGACCCCTCCCAGGCCGCACACGAGCGGGAGCTCGACGGGCAGCTGCTGTTGCGGCGGCTCATGGGGATGAACGGCGACATCAACACCGTCGTGCTCATGTTCGAGCAGCTGCGGGCCCTGTACCTGCTCGCCGACGAGGCGCGCATGCGCTGGCAATGGCTCGAGTGGCTCAGCATGGCCGAGCGTTCCGGCATCCCCGAGCTCGTCGATTTCGCCATCAGGAAGCACAACTTCACCGACCAGGTCGTCGCTCATGCCTCGCACCAGGTCACCAGCGCCGTCATCGAGGGCATGATGAACAAGATCAAGGTCATCAAGCATGCCGCCTTCGGCTTCAGGAACTTCGGCCACTTCTTCAGGCGCATCCGCTACACATTCCTACCGGACCACATCAAGCGGCTGGCCAAACAATCGCTATGGACCAATTCCTCCCTAGCACTTCTCGAACCCCTTGACCACGCAAAATGCGGATGACCCGAAACTGGTACCATGCACCTTTTGTAATACTAATTTACAAATTAAAATTGACAGTGCTCCCATTCGATGGTAGCGTGGGTTTACAACGCGGAGGAATGTATGAAGACACTAGGATTTGGCGTCATTGGCCTCGGTATGATATCCGAAGTACATGCGAAAGCTATCGGAGACCTGGACGGATGTCGACTTGTAGCAGGGTTCGACTCATCGGAAGAGCGGGCAATACAGTTCGGAAGGACCTACGGCTGCCGCACCTATACCTCGTTGGACGAGTTCCTCGCGGACCCCGATTTGGATATCGTGACGGTCGCGACACCATCGGGCTTGCATCTTGACGGTGCGATTGCCGCTGCCGAAGCCAGAAAACATGTGATTGTCGAGAAACCTTTGGAGATCACCAAACAGCGGTGCAACCAGATCATCGCTGCCTGTGCCGCCAACGATGTCAAGTTGGCCGGGGTATTCCCTTCCCGTTATCATGAAGCCCCCAAATTGATCAAACAGGCCATCGAGCAGGGGCGGTTCGGCAAGATTGTCATGGCCGATGCCCAGGTGAAGTGGTATCGGACCCAAGCCTACTACGATAGCGGAGCTTGGCGGGGTACCTGGAAGTTCGATGGCGGTGGTGCACTGATGAACCAATCGATTCATGCGATCGACTTGCTGCAATGGTTCATGGGAGACGTCACCGAAGTCTTTGCATTCACCGACACGCTTTCACATGAACGGATCGAAGTCGAGGACACCGCGGTCGCAGTCTTGAAATTCTCCAATGGGGCGATGGGAGTGATCGAGGGAACCACCAGCGCCTATCCCGGATTCTTGAAGAAAATTGAAATCCTCGGAACCAAGGGAAGTGTCGTCATGGAAGAGGAGAGCATCATCGCATGGAAATTCGAGGAGGAGCTCCCCGAGGACCAGGCTATCCGTGCCAAGTATTTCCACGGAACAAGTACCGGTGGAGGGGCATCGGACCCGAAGGCCATCGGACACCATGGGCACACCATGTTGTTCGGATCCGTCGTGGATTCGATCAGACACGATGCACAGGTGGAGGTTTCGGGCGAATCGGCACGGAATGCGGTCGAGATCATCGAAGGCATCTATAGGAGCGCCCAATCTGGAGCGAAGGTGAATCTACCCCTGTAAGCATGGTCAAGGCGGTGTGGTCATGGATATTCGGATATTCCGACCACACCTCGTCTACCGCTCGCCAGCTCGGTCGTCCACCAGTTCAATCGGGACAGGAGTCACCCAATATGAGTTCCATCTTCTGATCCAGCATGAATGTTGCGGCTCCGATCGAGGAGCCGAAGTCGCCTTGGGTTCCCTGCGATATCGAAATGTCCTCATTTTGCCAATCCAACAAATGGTCGTGCACCCGCTTGCGCACGCAATCGACAAGATAGGAGCTGGTATCGCCAAGCGGCCCACCGATAATGATCTCATCGGGTGCAATGACATTCGCCAAGGTACTTACCCCGATGGACAACGGAATGGCGATATGTTCCAGACAAACCCGGGCATCGGCATCACCCTCCTCCGCCAATGACACGATCAGCTTGCCTTGGAGGGGTTTCCCTTTTGCCGCATGCAGGAAATCGGGATGTTCCGCCATCTGTTGCCGGGCATACGACAGCAAGGCCCCTTCCGAAGCCATAGCCTGGAGGCACCCGATCTGGCCGCACCCACATACCGGTCCGTGGGGATCGATCACCATGTGCCCCAAGCGATATTTCGTACTGTTCTGCAAGACCTTGTCCAGGTAAATGGATCCGGCGATACCGGTACCGATACCGAGATAAACCATATTGTGCGAATTCTTGTGGTTTCCGTAACGGATCTCGGCCAGTCCATTGGCCCGGTAACGGTTGATCACGAAGGCTTTGAAGCCTGTCCGCTGTTCGATGATCGATCCGAAGGGAATGACTTCCTTCCAACCGAGATCGTCTGCCCGATAGATCGCCCCACTCTTGTGGTCGATCAGACCAGGTGCGCCGATACCGAATCCCGGAATCATTTGCCCGGGACATACCGAACGCATGTATTGCAGGCCTTCGACCAACGTATCGATTATGACATCCTTATCGGTCGACAATACCGGAACCTGGTGCTTGGCGACTACGGTTCCGCAGAGGTTTATGATCACAAACATCCAATTGCCCGAGTAGAAAGCGGCACCGATCGCATGCCAACGGGAATCGTCCATGACCAAAGGTGTTCCAGGCCGCCCCCGGCCCTTGATTGTAGTCTCCAGCTCCTTGATCAGACCCGCCCGGATAAGTTTTTGGGCGATGAGGGACGTCGCGGTACGGCTCAACCCGAGATGCTTCGCAACCTTTGCACGGGAGGGTTTGTCGAGTTCCCTCTCGATGCAGTCGAGGACATTCCTACAATTGATAAACTCCAGATCATCATTTTGCATATTGCACCATATTAGCGAATTAATTCCTCGTTTGCAAGGGAAATAAACACAGGGTTGCACAGCTGTAATTATTTTGTCATTCCGATTGACAAAACAAAAATGTGTGGTACTGTGTAAGCATGTACCACGATATGGAACTTTTATTTTGTGTAGAAGTCCAGTACAGCGGGTACAAAAAACAGGAGGAAAGGATGAAAAAGTTATTGTTGGTTCTCATGATTGCACTGATTGCTTCCACAACACTTTTTGCGCAGGGAGCGGTGGAATCGGTCGATACGTTCCCGGACAAACCGGTAACAGCCCTTATCGGCTGGTCGGCTGGCGGCGGAGCCGATATCGTGTTCAGGGCAATCGCAGAGGTTTTCCCGAAATATGCAAACGGTCAGCCATTGGTCATCCAGAACCAGGGAGCCGCAGCCGGTGTCCCGGCTATCACCGAGTTCATGAAAGCCGAGCCGACCGGTTACAACGTTCTGCACTGGAACGTCGCACATGTGATCAAGACCCACATGACAAAAACCGCTTTCACCGCGACCGAGTTCGAGCCTGTCCTGCAGGTCGTCGCATCCTACAATTACCTGGTGGTGAATGCGAATGCGAAATGGAATACATTGGCTGAATTTGTCGCGGACGCCAAGGCGAATCCCGAGACGATCTCGTTGGGCAATGCCGGCACCGGTGGTGGAAACCATATGGCTGCCCTCCTGTTCGAGCAAGCCACGGAGACTTCCTTCATCCATGTTCCGTTCTCAGGCGGCGGCCCGGCAATCACCGGACTCATGAGCGGCCAGTGCGATGCGGTCATGGCCAATGCCCCGGAAGGTATCGCCAACGTGCAGGCTGGACAACTCAAGGTTCTCGCCGTGTTCAGTGACAAGGCACTCGACTCCATTCCCGCGAAGACCGGAGTCGCGCAGGGTGTCGACCTCGTACTTGAGCAGTGGAGAGGCGTAGTGGTTCCCAAGGGCACACCTCCGGCGATTGTCGCCAAACTTGAAAGCATCTTCAAGCAATGCATCGAAGATCCGGCCTATATCAAGAAGATGCAGGAACTGGGATCGATCCCAACCTACAAGAACGGTGCCGATTATGGCAAATTGGTCGCATTCGACGACGCCCGTTACGAGAAGATCGTGAAAGATGGCGGTTTTGGTGACAAGTACACCAAATAGCCGATTCGTACGGAGCTGCTCCAGGAAATTCCCTGGAGCAGTTTCATGACAGGACAGTGTGGATAGACTGTAACCAGGGGATGCGGACATGAAAGAGACAAGACAAGTTGACGTGTGGACAGGAGTCGGACTCATGGTGCTCAGCATAGGGGTTTGGGTGTTGACTGCGGATTTGCCGACTCCAAAAAGAGGTATCGGGCCTGGACAATATCCGCGGGTCATCGCATCGACCTTGTTCATTCTTGGACTGGTACAGTTCCTATCCAATATCATCAAGGGATATCCCAAGCAAACCGATGCTATCCAATGGAAACAGATCGGACGCGCCGGCCTTCTGGCACTCATGGCATTCGTGTATGTACGGCTGCTCAAACCCATCGGGTTTCCCCTTCTCACACCATTCTTCCTGTATGCGACCATCGTGCTGTTCGGGTACAAGAAAAAGAGGACCGCGGCCATAGTCAGCATTGGTGCGACCGCAGTCATCTTCCTCTTGTTCAATGTGGTGTTCATGGTGTTCCTTCCAGTCGGAAGAATTTTTTAAGGGGAGGGATAGTATGACAAACTTGATGACTGGATTTGCATTGGTATTCCAACCCCTCACCTTTCTTCTCATGGTATTTGGTGTGGGAGTCGGTGTCATTATCGGAGCCCTTCCGGGGCTGACAGCTTCGATGGGCATCATCCTACTGTTGCCGTTGGTGTACCGGTTGCCTGCGAATGTGGCATTGGTGATGCTTTGCGGATTGTTTTGCGGAGGCATGTACGGCGGCTCGATCTCAGCCATACTCCTGAAGACTCCGGGCACGCCATCCGCCTCGGCGACCTTGTTGGACGGGTACCCCTTATGCGAGCAAGGCAAGGCCGGCAAGGCCCTGGGAATCTCAACCATCTCATCATTCATCGGTGGATTGATCAGTACGGTCTGTCTGATACTCATCGCACCACAGCTGGCGAAAGTTGCCTTGAAGTTCCAGGCCGCCGACTATTTCTCACTTTCGATATTCGGGTTGACCATCATGGCCAGTTCTTCCGGCAAGAAAGTGGTCAAGGGACTTATCGCCGGTTGCATAGGGTTGTTGGCCTCCTGTGTAGGTATCGACACCATAGTGGGTGTGAACCGTTTGACATTCAACAACATGTATCTTGCCGGAGGATTCACGTTGTTGCCGGTATTGATCGGGGTGTTCGCCATTTCCGAGGTGTTGTCCCAGGTCCAGAATTCCAAGGACAAGTCGCCCGTGTCCGTGCAGGCTGTGAAAAACATTCTGCCGACCTGGTTGGACATCAAGGTGATATTGCCATCGGCTTTGGTTGGAGGTGTGCTCGGCGTATTCATCGGTATCATTCCCGGTACCGGCGGGGCCATTGCCTGTTTCCTTGCCTACAATATCGCACAAAAGTTCGCGAAGGACCGGCATCTGTTCGGAAAAGGTGCCCTGAGCGGCGTCGCTGCCCCGGAGAGTGCCAACAATGCCACGACTGGTGGAGCGCTGATACCGATGTTGTGCCTGGGTGTTCCCGGCGATGTCGTCACCAGTGTCATGCTCGGAGCGTTGATCCTTATCGGGGTGCGTCCAGGACCGCTATTGTTCGTGGAGAATGTCGATATCGTCTACTCGATATTCGCGGGCATGATCATCATCCAGTTCCTCATGCTGGGATTCGGGCTGCTCAGCTCCCGGTACTCCCCACTCATACTCAAGGTTCCCTATACGTTGCTCATGCCTATCATCATGGTATTGTGCGTGGTCGGTTCATTCTCGTTGAACAACGCCCTCTACGATGTGACTGTCGCACTTTCATTCGGAGTCCTGGGATTCTTCCTCAAACGTTGGGGCTATCCGGGAGCACCGCTGGTGTTGGGCATCATCCTTGGACCTATGGCCGAGGAGAACCTCAACAGGGCATTGTTGGTATCGAACAACAGCTGGTCCGTCCTGGTCCAACGCCCGATATCGCTGACGTTCCTGATCCTGGCGACCATCTCGATTGGAATATCCGTATATTCGGCGAGAAAAAAGGAAGTTTGACATGCTGATCCATACCGGCGGCTCGGGAACCTGGGAAGTCATCGACAACCTCCTGGGAAGCATTCGCATTCCCAGGATGGTCCGTGTCAGACAACGGTTTCCCCATCCAGCGCCTATCGATGTCGACCTTGTTATCGAACGGCAACTCGAAGCCCCGCAATTCTGGAACAATTTCCACAGTGGAGATTCGGTGGCCATAGCGGTAGGCAGCCGCGGTATTGAAAATCAAGTCTCGGCGGTCCGCACTATTGTTCGTTTGATCCGCGACCATGGGGGAATCCCGTTTGTCATACCCGCGATGGGAAGCCATGCCGGGGCGACGGCCGATGGACAGGCTGCAATGCTCAGGGGCATGGGATTCACAGAAGAAGCCATCGGGGCACCGATTCGCGCGACCATGGAAACGGTCGAGCTTGGTCGTACCGCAGAAGAAGATCTGCCTGTGCTGACAGACAGGTTCGGTTATGAGGCGGATCATCTGGTTATTCTCAATCGTATCAAGCCGCATGTGTGTTTCCGAGGTCGGTACGAGAGTGGGCTCATGAAGATGATCACCATTGGATTGGGAAAGCAGAAGGGGGCCGAGATTGCCCATAATCTCGGTTTTGGCCATATGCCAGACCATATTCCCATGATTGCCCTTGAGGCGTTGAAAAAATTGAAGGTCCTGTTTGCAGTGGGATTCGTTGAGAACGCTTTCCACGAGACCTGTGTGGCCCAAGTCATGTCGGGCAGCGAGATACCCGTACTGGAACCGGAGTTGCTGGACCGTGCCAAACGCTATTGTCCAAAACTGCACTTCGACCGGTTGGATGCACTGGTTATAGATGAGATCGGCAAGAATATCAGTGGAGCCGGTTTCGATACGAATATCGTAGGACGGTACCACTCGTCCTGGATCAGTGGCGGGCCCGACATCAAGCGGGTCGCTATCCTCGATATCTCGAAGGAATCGAAGGGCAATGGCAACGGGTTGGGAATGGCGGATTTCACGACGGTACGTGCGGTGGAGAAATTCGACTTCTCCCAGACCTATCCCAACACATTGACTGCCCTGCTCACCGGTGGCGTCAAGATTCCCATGGTGCTTCCCAACGACAGGCAGGCGATCCAGGCATGCATGAAAACAAGTACCCGCGAGAATTGGGAGGACACCACCATTGTCAGGATCCACAATACCCTGTGCCTGACAGATATCGAGGTGTCCGAGAACCTGGTGCCCTTGCTGTCAACCGACGACCGCTTCGAGGTTGTGGGGGAACCCTATGAACTGCAATTCGATGAGAACGGAAATTTATTCTCATGATGTGTACCGGCCTGCACTTGTGGATAAGCTTGGAGTGGAACGGACAGAGGGCAAGGACAAGGACAAGAAAACAACGATGAGGCTGTTACAGATCACGAAATAAACTGAAAAGGTGGTGAATCATGACGAGGAAAGAAGAGCTTGCTATCAAACTGGATCGGATCCGCTCCATGATGCTCGCGTTGGGTATCGATGGTGTCTACCTCAAACGCCAGGATGATTTCGCATGGCTGACATGCGGTGGACAGAATTATCTCGGTTGGGGGGAGATGGGCAACTGCGGACTGCTGGTAACACAAAGCGAAACCCATGCCGTGACAAACATGATCGAGAAGCAACGGATGGTCGACGAGGAAGGTCTCGAAGAGATGGGCTTTCCCATTCATGCCGGCATCTGGTATGAAAATGACTTTGAGCGGAAGACTCTCGATGCTCTGGTCCCATCAGGAAAAATTGGAGTTGATTTCCCTAGCAAACTCGGTACAAATATCGATGGAGAGATAAAGAAGTTACGCCTCTCGCTCACAGCGGGCGAAATCGAGAGGATCCGTCAGGTCGGCTACCTGGCAACCCTGGCCCTTGAGGAAACGGCGGCATCGCTGCGACCTGGGGATACGGAACTCGAAGCCATAAAGCGAATTTCCGGAGCACTGTTCGACCAAGGGATGGAATTCACCTCGCTCATGTGCGCGGCGGACGAACGATTGTACAAGTATCGGCATGCGATTCCCACCGGCAACCGCATGAAGGAGCGGGTCCAGATTGGTGGAAACATGCGCAAATGGGGTCTTACCGTATGCCTGACACGGTATGTGAACTTCGTGCCGGTAACCGACGAGTTGCGCAAACAATACCGGATCAACCAGGAGATCGATTGTACGCTCATGGTCAACACGGTCCCGGGACAGCCCTATGCGAAGCCGTTGCTTGCGGCCAAGGCCTTGTACGACAAGTATGGGATATCCGATGAATTCCTCAAACATCACCAGGGAGGGCCTATCGGATATGCGAATCGCGACTATCGCGTCGATTTCGACCTCGCGGGTACCATTCAGGAGAACCAGGCGTTCTGTTGGAATCCTTCGATCACCGGAACGAAAAGCGAAGACACGATCCTCGTCAGAAAGCAGGGTTTCGAGTTCGTCACCCGACCTATCGTTTTCCCCAGCAATACCGTGACAATCGGCGACAAATCGTTCGTCCGTCCAGATATTTGGGAGAAGTTTTAACAAAGGTACCTGGCACCAACTTTCGTTTTTGTATACAAAACCGCCAAAAAATACCCCAGATTCACCTTCGGATGTGAATTCGGGGTATTCTATTGCTCAAACTGTATACAAAAGTAAAAACCGGTACCTGGTACGTTGTCGTTCTTGGCATGCTCTTCGCTAGAAGAGTTTGCCAAGGACAGCCAACATCTCGTTCTTGTTATGCTCCTCCAAGGCAGTATTCTCCTGGTTTCGCCAAATCGGCAGCAACCGCTCGACGATCGAACCGTCCAACCCCACCGCTTTCGGATCAAGCGTCTGTTGCCGGCGGTATTCCATCAACGCCCAAGAGGCGGCCTCGGTCAAGAATGCATGGGAGTTCGGGTGATCCTTCAACTTCGACGAAGGCACCAGGTTCGAGACCTCCTTGGGGCCATAGCAAGCCAGCACAGCGAACGCCTTGCCTGCTTGGGGCACCAGGTCGATCACCATATCGGCCCGCATGAACAGTGCGACATTCGCGGTATACGCCTCTGCCGGAACAGTCTCGGGAGTCGGAAAGTATTGCGGCCAATCGAGCATCTGCTGCTGCACATTCAGGGCATTCATCGGCACCCGCATATAGGCGGCCGGATTATCGAGGGGTGTCTCGCTTCCGTGGAACCCCCAGTGTCCGTCCATTCCGATCCCCTTGATCTCCAGCACATACCTCTTCGGATCCGAACATGCTGCCAATAGACGGTCCTGGTAGTCGCGGGCAACCTGATCGTCGTTCGCATCACCTTGGAGTTCCAGCAGCTGTTTTCCAGGCAACGGTCCGAGCAGGCGCTCCAAGGGGCCGAAAAAACTGGTTTCGAGCAGATGGCGGAAGGTTATCGGAAACCGGGCATCGTTGCGTCCTACCGGATAATCGTCGAACTGGAAGAATTCCGTCTCTTTCAGAATGGCCTGCAGCTTTTCATCCTGCTTCACCGCATCGGCAAATGCCTGGTAGAAAGCGAAACCACTGGGGGCCGCCATCATCCACATGACCGGATGCTTTCCCGCTGTGACAGCTTGCTTGAGTGAAGCGACAGCCAAGGTCGCACTCTGGAGTCCCATCGCCTGTTCATCGGCGACTATGGTGAGATACGTCCCACCCGATTTCATGCCCATGGCACCACCACCTTTACAAATGTTTAATGCGAGGCATATAGGCCTCTTCGTTGGCTTTGTTCGCCGCATCGCCACCGGGAAGATTCGCGCTCATCCAGAGTGGAGGATCGATACCCATGAGCGCCAGTTGCCGGATCGCCTCGATCATCAACAGGTTGATGCTGAATACATTGCAGAGGGTCGCCGTAGGCCCCACCCGTTGGGACACACCCTCGACATCCACGACCGCATCGCCATAGGGCAGGTGGCAGTTGATGAAATAATCGGCTTCCTGGTAGAGGTTCTTGCCCGACGGGTGACGGGATGGATGGTCTGGAGCCAAGGCATCGGCAAATGACCGGGAGGTGATGGCTATGGATTTCATCTTGCGCTTGCGTGCTTCCTCGACGGTATCGATAGTCATGGGGTTGATGCCATACGCGTTCACAATGACAATGACCTCGCCCGGCTCGCGTCCGACCCGATACGAATCCAACACCTGTTTTGCATACCCTACAGTCCGTTCCACATAATTGGAACGTTTGGCCCCATGGATCAGATTCGTTCCCGCATCGAGAATCGAATTGATGGGAACCAATCCTCCGGCCCTCCACAAGACCTCCTCGACGGCAATATTCGAGTGACCGCCCGGACCGATGACATGGATCAGTCCCCCGCGGGCGATCTCGTCGGCGACCACCTTGCCAGCGGCCTCGAGCTGCGGATTGTCGGTTGCGATCTTGTGGAACAAGGCGCTGGTGGTATCCAAGTACGTTTGAGTCTCTTTGGTCATACTGATTTACCTCTCAATGTAATAATTTTCTCTATACAGAACAAACCCATCAACAGGGCATTCACGGGAACCGCCACATAGGCGTACCCGGTTGGAAGATTCCACGTCTCGAAGGGAATCCCCATGCGGACTTTCGTTATCTGCAGCCCATAGAACACCAGGATTCCCATGAATACCAGGAACAACAGCTGCTGGATCATATCGATGTTGCGGGCCATCCTCGGGGAAAACTTGCCGCTGAAGAAATCCATGACCAGATGGTCGTTGCGGTAATAGAGCACGGCGGTGCCGGAAAACACCATCCAAATGAAGAGCAACCGCAACAATCCGTCCATGAACAGCCATGAAACGCTCAACACGTTGCGCAATACGATGTTCGTGACGGTTATCAACAATACACCGAAGAACAACGCGCCGGTGTACATGGTCATGATCGATTCACATCTTTTTAGTATTCGACTGAACATGCGCACCTCCTAGAATATCAAGCCGGGCAACCAGGTGACCAGCTGGGGAACATAGGTGATAAGGACCAACACAAAGACCAAAGCGCCGATGTGCGGCCACATCTCCTTGATCAACTCGTTGATGCCGACCTTCGCGATCTTCGTCTGGATAAACAGCAACGCCCCGACCGGTGGTGTGACCAAGCCTATCATCAGGTTGAACACCACGATCACCCCATAATGCACCGGATCGATGCCCAATTCCATAGCGACCGGCAACAGCACGGGAAAAAAGATCAACATGACGGGAACCGCATCCAGAATGCAACCCATGAGCAGGAAGAACACCAGCGAGACGAGCAGGAACATATTCTTGGACAAGTTCAGCGCCTGGATAAGCGAGAGCAATTGCTGTCCGAGCTGTTCACTGGAGACGATGTATTGGTAGATGCCGACCACTGCGAAAATCACCATGATCGAGGAGCAGAATACTGCCGTATCGGTGATGGTCTTGAAAAAGGATTTCACCGTGATGCTCTTGTACACGAATACCGAAATGACCAGGATATAGATGATGGACAGAGCGGCGACCTCCACCAAAGTGACGAATCCGAATACGACTCCGCTGATAATGATAAGCGGTGCCAACAGCGCCAAGATAGTATCCTTGACCAGTCCCCTGAATTTCGGCCAGGACCGCTGTACAACCACCGCTTTGTATCCGCGCTTCCTGGCTTGGTAGGTAACCAGGATCCACAGGATGGCGGCGATAAGCAGGCCGGGAATGAACCCTCCGATGAACATCTTCCCGATCGAAATGCCGCTGATGATACCGATCTGGAGCATGGGGATGCTCGGTGGGATGATGGGCCCGATCACCGCGGAACTCGAGTTGATGGCGGCTGCGAAGGTATCGTCGTAGCCACGGCGCTTCATAATGGGATGCAGGACCGCGGAGGTGCTGCTGGCATCGGAAACCGCCGAACCGGAGATTCCGGCCATGAATATGCTCACGACGATGGATACGTAGGCGAGGCCGGCCCTGAACTGCCCCACGAAGAAATCTGCGAAGTCGGTGAGTTTCTTGGTTATTCCGGATACGCTCATGAGGTTTCCGGCCAATATGAAGAAGGGAATGGCTATCAGGGTATCGGAGTTGACCCCCGCCACCATCTGGGAGACGATGAGACGCAGCGAAACATCGCCCCGAATCAACAGATAGGCCACCCCGCTTGCGCCCATGGAGAACCAGATACTGAATCCGAATCCGATCATGAGGAACAGAAGGAAGAACATTATTAGAATCATACAGGCTCCCTAACGACACATATATGAAGGGCTGTGGGTAACAGTTCGGACAAGATTCCGGCTATTCCCACAGCGCCCCCAACGCAACCATTACATATTCCGGATCTTCTCAAGTAGACCGGCTGGCCATTTCACGCCTTCCCAATCGTCGAAGACACCCTCCAATGCAACACGGATTTCGTCCAATCGCAATTCCGGTTCGGTGACCACGGTCATGTGTTCTGCAAGCTTGTCGTATGCGGCATCCAACTGCTCCGCGGTCAATTTCGTGACCAGTTCCCCCGCTTCCTCACTGGCATCGAGCAGGATCTTGCGGTCGGCTTCGGACAACGAATTGTAGAACGAAGGGCTCATGTAGAACGTTTCGATATCGCGGATATAGTCGGTCTTCATGTAGAACTTCTGGACTTCGAACATGCTGGTGTTGGCTACGGTGATCGCTCCATTCTCCTGGGCATCCACTACCCCGGTCTTCAACGAGACATACAGGTCGGCGAACGGTACCTGCTGCGGAAGCGCCCCAAGCTTCTTCATGACACGCAGCACGACTTCGCTGGCTGCGGTCCTGATCTTCAACCCCTTGAAATCGGCCGGGCTCAGGATCTTCCTGTTGGCAGTCAACCCACGCGGAGCGGTATCGCCGGTGATGTTCAGGATCTTCACCCCGGTAGCCTTCTCAGCCTCGGCCATGATCGGCTTGAAGGCGTCGGAAAGCATGGCCTTGCGCATATGCTCGTAGTCGCGGTACAAGAACGGAATGGCCGTGATCTCATACGCCTCTCCCCCCTTTATGAAGGCGAGGGTGTTGATGCCACCATAGACGAGCTCGAGATCCCCGGTCTTCATCTGGGCGAACATTTCCTGGATTCCACCCAACTGGCTGTTGGGATACACATTCACGGTGATTCGCCCGCCGGACTTTTCCTTCACCAGATCGGCGAACAGCAACGCTCCCTTGTGGGTCGGATGTTCGGCATCCCGGATATGTCCGAGTTTGATAGTCATTGCCTTCTCAGTTTGAGCTTGGGCAAACACCATCGTCATAGCGATGGCAACCATGCAGATGACAAGAAGTAGTCTTTTCATCTCAATTCCTCCTTAGTGATATTGTCTGCATCAGATCATGTGATCCTGATGTTCAGAACTCCAGTTGATGACGTCCTTGAAGTGCTGTTTGAGGCAATCGTGGACTTGGGACGGATCATGCGAGCGCAACATGGTGATCAGGTCGCGGTGCAAGGCGATGAACTCGACATAGTTGCTGGTCTTGTACCGTTTCATGACCGTCAGGAAGCGTTGGAACGTGGAGAACATACCGATCAGACTCTCCAACAGGTTGTTGTTCAGCTTCGCGTACAGCTTCTGGTGGAACAGGGTGTGGGTCTTGACCAATTCCTCCTCGGAGAGGTTGTCGTCGACTTGTCGTTGCATGCGCTCCAACAACAGCTCCAATTCCCTGTAGTCGTCTTCGGTCAGGATTTCCATGGATTTCTTGAGGAACGATTCCTCCAACGCCATGCGCACATCGATGATCTGCCGGAAATCGTCGACATGGATCTTCAGGTTATAGCTGAGGTTCTCGACCATCGCCTCATAATTGAAATCCCTGATATATCGTCCCTTCCCTTGGGCGGTGACGATGATACCAAGTGCCTCGAGCGACCGGAAGGCTTCCCTGATCGATGCCCGGCTGATGCCCAAGGTTCCCGAGAGCTCGGTTTCCGAGGGTAGCAAGTCCCCCGCCTTGAGGTTGTTGTCCAGGATGTAGAGCTTAATGCTTTGCAAGGCGGTTTCGGAAATCTTGTCATGGGTAATCCGCTGCATGCCATTGCCATATTCCTTGGAAATCATGCCCTGGCCTCCTTTCGTTCATATAGGGTTGTCCCTGCGAGCACAGTCTGTTCGATGTCCAGTGCGACATTCGGTCCGGTGGTGGTGAACAACACCAGATCCGCCCTGGAGCCTACACGTATCGCCTGGTTGCCATCCCCAAGACCGAGCAGCCTCTCGGGGTTGCCGGTAGCCAACGCGACCGATTGTGCCAGTGGGATGCCCGCAGCAGCGGCGAACCTGGGGATGCAGGTGTCCAGCAAATGCCCGGCTCCGGCAAGGAACGGGGTATCGGCAAGACCCAAATGCCCATCAGGATACACCTCGACAGCGATATTGCCCCACTTGTAGCGCCCGGGGCCGTATCCACCAAGGAAGGCGACATCGCTTACCAACACGATGCGGTCCAATCCCTTGGCTTTGGAAAAGACCTTCAGCACGCTGTCCGGCAGATGGTATCCGTCAGCGATAATGCCCGCCCAGACATGCTCATCCGCCAATTGTTCCCACAGGTAATTCCTCAATCGGGGAAGCATTGCATGGCTTCCGTTGCCCAAGTGCGTGGAAAGCGTTGCACCTGCGTCCAGCGCCTCCCGAATCTGCTCGGGTGTGGCACCCGTGTGCCCGATCGAGACGACGATACCTTTCGAAACCGCATACGAGATGAACGGAATCGCCCCGGAACGTTCCGGGGCCAACGTGACCACACGCAACAGATTGTTGGAGGCTTCCATCCATTCGTCCAATTCCTCGATCGACGGATCGCGGACAAAAGACTTGTCATGGGCACCGCGGGGACCATCTTCAGCCGAGATATAGGGACCTTCGATATGGATGCCGGGAATCGCTGCCGCAACCAGTGGCCGTTCCCGCACTGCCCTGGCGATGGTTTCCAGATTCTGACAGATCCGCTCCTGGCTGTTGGTGATGATCGTTGGAACATGGCGCGTCGTTCCCGATGGGGCGAGGTTTCGGACCATGTGTTCGACGTCTGCAACGGTTAGCCCCGCGCTACTATAATCCAGTCCCTTGTACCCATTTACTTGCACATCGAAAAACCCAGGGCTGACGAAGGGAAGGTCCGCCTCTTGTGGAATGGGTTGCTTGGCAACAATCATCCCCTTCTCCACCGTAATACGAACGGGTTGGTTTTCAAATATGTCGATTCCCTTCAGTATCATGTCCCACTCCTGTCAGCTTGTTGAATATCAGTTGTCTGACAAGTTGAAGTTTACCATGAAATTCCCCCGTGTCAAGAGAAATTTCCAATGGTACCTGGCACGCGTTTACGGTTTTGTATACAAACGTTGTATTCGGTACCTGGCACCGCGGTTGCTTGGTTGTTGCAATGGGGTTATGCAAATAAGGGACAGCCGTGCCCGACTATCCCTATCTGGTGAAACTACTACGTTGGAAGCAAATCAACAATTGTTACGCAAATGGTAACGCAGCTGGTATCGACCGATGATTTTGTATTCAATTATCAACTTTGGAACCTGGTACCAATAGAATTTTCATTGGAGCCTTGGACCGGTCGAGCGCCGTATCGAATGCGTCTTGGAGGCGGTCCATGGGAAACGTATGGGTGACCAACCGTTCCAGGTCCAGCTCCTTGGCGACATCGAGGGCAATCGGGAAATCCCAACAGTACCCCTGCGCACCCTGCACACGGATTTCATGAGAAACAAACCTGGTCACTGGAATGCTGATCTCGGTCTGCTCGAAAATCCCCACCATCGTCGCCAATCCACCCTTGCGCAGCCACATCATGGCCTGCACGAAGGTTTCTTGCCGTCCGACGCATTCGAACGTCCGGTCCACACCGGCAGAACCACCGAACTCGCGGATCTGTTGCTCGACATCGTCCTTCATGGCATTGATCGTATGGCTGGCACCGAAAGCCCGGGCCAGGTCCAAACGGTTATCGACTGTATCGACCACAGCGATCCTACTGACCCCGGAGCGTCGGCACATGGCAGCTACCAACACGCCGATAGCGCCGGCCCCGATAATCACCATCGACTGACCCAGGGAGATATCGGCCCGCCGCACGGCATGGGTAGCCACAGCAAGCGGCTCGATCAGAGCTCCAGCTTCGAACGAGAGGTCGGCTGGCAAGGCGAAGACATGGTCGCTTTCGGCCACCACATGGTCTGCCATGGCACCATCGCCATTGCGATAGAGGAACGTGATATGCTCGCAATAACTATAGCTTCCACTGCGGCATTCTTCACACACACCGCAGGTGATGCACGGCTCAACGGTCACACGATCCCCGATTTTCCACCGGGAGACACTGTTGCCAACCTCGGTTACGACTCCCGAAAATTCGTGGCCTACTGTCGCCGGCAGTTTGCAGAAGGGATGCATCCCCTTGAAGATGTGCAAATCGGATCCACAGATGGCACTTGCCTTGACGGCAATACGCACCTGGGTCGCAGACAACGCGACAACCGGCCTCACGATGTAATCGACGACACCTGGGGACACCACTCTTCCAAGCCTGTTCATCTGTTGCATACCCTGTCCTACAAATCCCAATAGATCGAGGCGCCACGATGGGCCGATGAGGTCATCTTGCGATACAACGCCAGGTATCCGCTCGCCGGTTTCACAATCGGCTGCCATCCTTGCCTGCGTTTCTCGAATTCCTGTTCGCTGACATCGACCATGAGTGAGCGGTGTTCAATATCGATATGTATCATATCGCCCGTGCGAATGAATGCGATCGGACCACCATCGAAGGCCTCGGGGCTCACATGTCCTATCGCCAAGCCTCCGGTCGCGCCGGAAAACCGACCGTCGGAAACCAAGGCGATGGTCGAACCCATCTTTTTGCCGAGAACGGCTGCCATGAAGGTCTCCATGTGGGGCATGCCGGGGGATCCTTTCGGCCCCTCGTAGCGGATCACAACCACATCGCCGGCGACAATCTCGTCATCGAGCATGGCATGCCAGGCATCATCCTGCGATTCGTACACTTTCGCCGGTCCGGAGAAGGACCACAAGCCACGCGGAATCGCCGCGAACTTCACGATACAACTTTCGGGAGCGATATTGCCATTGAGCACTGCAAGACCGCCATGGGCATGTATCGGCTCGTCACAGGTGTGGATCACATCGGGGTCGGTCGACCGTCTGCCCAATGCCATGTCCTCGACAGTACCGAACATACCCTTCGCGGTTCCAATGATCTTGCCGGAGGCAAGCATTTCGCCCACGACCGCATTGAGCCCACCGGCGCGATCGAACTCCTCCATAGTGTAGGTCTTGTGGTTGGGATAGATCGCGCTGATCCAGGGAACGACAGCGCTGATATCGTCGAAGAACTTGGGATCGATATCGATACCGGCCATATGGGCCATCGCAGGGATATGGAGGATGGAGTTGGTCGAACCACCGGTGGCCATCATATAGCGGACCACATTCTCGAAATTGTCCTTGGTAATACGATCCAGCGGCCGAACCTGTTCGCGCACCAATTCAACGATCTTGCGGGCGGCCTCCTTGGCCAGCTTGTGCCATTCTTCGGTTTGGCTCCGCACACTCGCGTTGCCGAATGGAGAGAGTCCAAGGATCTCGGCAGTTGCACACATGGTGTTGGCGGTTCCCATGAACGGACAGGCACCGGGGGTCGGGCATGCATTGCGCACGATCCCCTTGTAGTCCTCTTGGGACATTTGACCGCCCATATAGGCCGCGTAGGCCTGCTTGGTATGGGTAAGTGTCAGCATTTCGCCATCGTAATGCCCTGCGGCCATGTAGCCGCCGGTGAACATGACAGTTGGGATATTGACCTGCATGGCACCCATGATCATGCCCGGGACCACCTTGTCGCACGTAGAGAGCAACAGCATGCCCTCGAGCATATTCAATTCGGCAAGGGTCTCCACCTCGGTGGAAACCAAATCGCGCGCCGGAAGCGTGTAGCGGTCGCCCGGGGTATTGGAACAGATACCGTCGCAAATTCCCGAAGCCGGCAATTCAAGCGCGAGGGCGCCGGCATCGTATATCTCCTGCTTCAATTCGGCGATCACATCCTTGAAGGGAAAATGGCCGGGATTCATTTCGTTCCATGAGTTGATGATACCGATCACCGGACGTTTCGCATCGTCCTCGGTGACTCCCATTGCATACAACAGCGCGTTGCGGTGGTCGAGCGATTCTTCATTCCATTGCCGAATCATGAGATTCCTCCTATACCAAGCATCCACAGCCGGACCAGCATATGTTCTTCCGGTACATCCTCGGACACATTCGTCATATTCTACCAGCAGGATAAAAATCCTGCATCATATAAACCAAATTTTTTACAGTTCCTCACCAATTCGCACGATACCTTTGCGGATGATGACGTTGGCGAACCGTGCCGATTCGCCGGTGACCACGATGGCATATGCGCGTGCCGCACGGTCGTAGAAATCCTGCCGGTCCAGCAAACCGATATTCGTGGGCTTGCCGTTGTAGGTATCCAGTATCCGCTGGTAATCGCCCAGGATGTTTCCTGTATAGTCAGAATCGGAGGGGATGCGCATCATCTGCACAGGATGCTCCACCAGATAGTCGATCGGCAGATGGTACAGCACAGCATGCAACAGCGGTTCGATCGTCGTTCCCTGGTAGGCGATCAAACGTTTGGCGTTCGAGGATGCTGGAAAATTGCGGTCGGAAAAAACTATCTCGTCCCCGTGCCCCATACACATGAGCACAGTCATCAGTTCGGGAGAGAGCAGCGGGTTCAAATGTTTCAAGACCATGGTGGTTCCTTCCTCTAGACTTCAATACGTTCCGGTATGTTCCTGTAACTGGCAATGTCCTTCCGATCGTCTACATGAGCAGGTTCGGGATTGTCATGACCAAAGCAGGCACGTAGGTGATCAACATCAGAACGCCGATCATCACGATCAAAAATGGGATGAAAGCCTTCACCACATAACTTATCGAGCATTTGGCTATTCCACACGATACGAAAAGACAGACTCCCACCGGCGGAGTGAACAATCCGATTGCCAGGTTGACGACCATAATTACCCCGAAGTGGACCGGGTCGATACCTATGCTGGTTACTATCGGCAACAATATCGGTGTGAAGATGATTACCGCCGGACTCAGGTCGAGCCAGGTTCCGACGAAGAGGAGCAATGCGTTGATGATCAGCAACAACGCAAATTTGTTGGTGGTGATTCCGGTGATGAATCCTCCGATCATACCGGGGACGCCCTGCTGGGCGAACAGCCATGCCAAAGAGGATGCGGTGGCGATCATGAGGGCGACCTGGCCTGTGGTCAAGGCAACTTCGGCCAACATTTTCGGAATATCCCTGAACTTCAGTTCCTTGTAATAGAACTTTCCGAGCAGGAATGAATACAACGCTGCGATACCGGCGGCTTCCGTCGGGGTAAAGACGCCACCGACAATACCTCCCAGAATGATGATCACTGTCAGCAAGGCAGGTATACCTTTCAGGGTGATGATGATGCTCTTCTTTATACCTACGAACGCATCGCGTGGATAATCCCTTCTATGGGAAATGATACCCGAAATGATCATGAGCACGATTCCGGTCAAAACTCCGGGTACGATGCCCCCAAGGAACAGTTTTCCTATCGAGGCACCCGAGGATGCACCATAGACAACCATGGGGATAGATGGTGGAATCATGACTCCGATGGTGGAGGAGGTGGCGGTGACCGCGACGGAAAAGTCCTTGTCGAATCCACGCTCCTCCATGGCTGGAATCAGAATCGCACCGACAGACGAGGTGTCGGAAGCCGCCGAACCGGTGATACCGGCGAACAACATGCTCGCGACGATATTGATATAGGCCAGCCCACCCTTGAAATAACCGACCATTACCCGCGACATGGAAATCAAGTCGTTGGTGATGCCTCCAAGTGCCATGAACCGACCGCACAGGATAAACAGCGGCACCGCGATAAGGGTAAACGTGTCCATGCCGGTGAACATGCGTTGGACGAACACCATCATCGGGACGTCCTGCGTATAGGCGATGCCACCGACAGTGGCCAAGGCGGTACAAATGGCGATGGGGACATTGAACACCATCAAGCCGATCATTATGACAAATACGATTGCTGCTATCATGTCCTCACCTTCCCTGCACGATGTTCGATTCGACAACGTTTTGCGATCGTCCGTGCATCACATGCTTGAGCATCTCGTGAAAACCCAATATGAGGTAGAGTACCCCACTGATCGGAAGCACCATATAGATATATTGCATCTTCACACGCATGATCGGTGATTTCTGACGACCCACAATCCCCAACAACTTGAACCCATAATAGGCAAGGAGGGCTGCGAAGAAGATTTGCATGGCGTAGACGAATATCCTGTTCACGAATTGGTTCTTTGGCTTCATCTTGCTTTCAAAGTAGTCGATTCCGAGGTGCATCTTGCGATGCATGGTCAACACACTCCCTAAAAAGCAGTACCAGATAAAGGTGAAACGGGCGAATTCATCTGTCCAGGAAAACGGGACCTTGAAGAATATACGGGTAAAGATCTGCATGAGAACCGTCACAATCAACAGCACGCCTACGATACGCACAATGTACTCGACTATGTAGTCATAGAGGACATGGATGAACTTGTCCATTTCCCAACTCCTTTGGATTTGAAAAAGGGGATAGGGCTTACACCCCATCCCCTCCTCCGTGGGCAATTACTTCAAGAATGCGTCGATGATGTCGCCACCGATCTCGTCCCGGTACTGGGCATAGATGGGAGCAACAGCTGCTGTGAATGTGGACTTGTCTGGAATCTCGTTGACCTGCATGCCCAATTCCTTCAACTGTGCGATTGTAGCGGCTTCGTTGTCGGAATCAAGCTTGGTCGCATAGGCGCCGGCTTCCTTTCCTGCTGCAACAAGCACTTGCTGTATATCGCCAGGAAGTTTGTCGAAATACTTCTTGTCGAACGCAATGATGTTGGGTGTGATATTGTGGGCGGTGAGGGAAACGTATTTGGTGACTTCGTACTCCTTCTGGGAGACGATGATACCAACCGAGTTCTCGGCACCATCAACGACACCTGTCTGCAGGGCCATGTAACGTTCGGCGGCAGAAAGGGGAACTGGCACAGCACCCATGAGTTCAAATGTCCTGGTCATGATCGGACTTTCCATGACGCGAACCTTCATACCATTGAAATCGCTTGCAACCTTAACTGGATTGCGGGAGTTGTACAAGTTTCTGGGAGCTCTGATCATCCAACCCAAAACCTTCAACCCTGTCGTTTCCTCCAGGGAAGCGGATAGCTTGGCATCGAGGCCGGCATCGAGGACACTCTGCAAGTGCTCGACACTCTTCGAGAGGTACGGCAGGTCGAATGCCATGAACTTGGAATCGAAACCTGAGAGTACCGCAGTATTGATTTCAGCAGCTTGGAGACTTCCCATCTGCATCTGTTCGATATAGTCGCGGTGGGCTCCCAGCTGCGCACTGTCGAAAACCTGGACATCGACACGACCATCGGTCCTCTCTTCGACAATCTTTTCAAAGAAATAGAATGCTTTCACACAATTGTCTTCAGGGTTGGATGGCGTGGCCATCTTGATGACATATTGTCCCTTCGCATCTGCTGCGGGGGCTTCTTTTCCGCCTTGGGCGAATACCATGGTCGAAAAAAGACCGAGAACCAGTAAAAACACGAGCGTTTTTTTCATTTTCTTCTCCTTTTGTGATTCGTGAAATCCAAAACTCCACTTCCGGGAACCTACATGTGTTACTACATGTTTGCATACAGCATACCATAGGTTTCTGTTTTGGCAACAGTTTTTTTCGTGAAATGGTGGCAGAAGAGTGAAATCGGCGTCGTATGCTTTATATTTATTTATATATAATGTTTTTATCAACATGACAACTAAAGAAATAGATTTGATTCCCGTATCTTGCGGGCTGGCATCACATGAAAATTCCGACGCCTCCACCACTTCCGATGGCTCCCCTTGCTGTGGCCTCAGGTAATAATTCGGTATTTTTTATTGACTTTTCGAATTTTCAATGCAAGAGTATTAACAACAGGTATGCTACAGGTGGTATCATGCCTACTGCACGAATTTTGTTCGACATATATACACGACAATAACAGCTGGAGGCTTGCACATGTGGGAAATGGTAAACAATAGACGGATTTTGTTCGGGGAAGGGAAAATCGACGAGATCCCCGCCATATTGGAATGGTATGGACTGAAAAAGGTCTTTTTCGCTTGCTTCAACGCAAATCCGTCGATCCGGGAGCGCGTATGCGCCGGGCTGGAAGCGAAAGGCATTGGATACGTGCTCTACCAGAAGATCAAGGGCGAACCCGACTTGCATGTGATCAACGAGGGGCGCGACCTCTATGTCGGAAGCGCGTGCGATTGTACCCTCGCAATCGGTGGGGGCAGTGTCATAGATGCAGCCAAGGCGATAGGCATGATGGCTACCAATGGCGGACTTGTCGAGGATTACCAGATGCATGGTCGGCAGGTAACCAAACTTCCGCCGTTCTTCATAGCTGTTCCGACCACCGCGGGAACCGGTGCCGAGGCCACAAAGGTTTCGGTTGTCAAGAACAACTACAACGGGCTCAAGAAAAGCCTGTACCACACCACCATGATCGCAGATATCGTCATACTCGATCCGTCTGTCACGATCGGCCTCCCCAAACGACTGACCGCCGCCACAGGGATGGATGCCCTCAGCCATGCGATCGAATCGTATGTATCGCTCAACGCGACCCCCATATCCGAAATGAACGGGCTGCAGGCGATCCGGTTGATCTCCAAGTCCCTGGTCAAGGCATGCGAAGATTCCGACAACCTGGAAGCCAGGGGCGACCTGTTGGTTGCCAGCTACTTCGGAGGATGCGCGATTTCGGCCGGTATCGGTATAGCCCATATCATGGCGCAACCGATAGGGGCCATGTATGACATTCCCCATGGCGACGCCTGCTCGATATTCCTTCCCTTGGCCATGGAGTTCAACCTCGGCCATGCCACGAAGAAATATGCGCAGATAGCCGAAGCTCTGGGAGTAGCCGAACAGGGTGCAACCGACGGGGAAAATGCGCAAAAGGCTATCGACGAGGTCAAGCGGATTCGCTCTGCAATCGGTGCCCCCGCTTCGCTGAAACCCTATCTGAAGGGTACGTCGACCGATATGGAGCATATGCTCGATACCGTGAAGCGGACCACCGGTCATATCACCTGCAATCCACGCCCAGTCGATGCGAATGTATACCAGCAGATATTCAATCTTGCATTATAGCGCACTGCGCGGTAGTTTTCAGAGAGGAGCGAACCAGAGTGGCCAACACCAAACTGTTGTACGAACAAGTCTATGACACTATAAAGACCAGAATTCTCTCCGGCTCGTACCTGGACGGCGAGCTGCTCCCATCTGAACGCGAGATCGGCGAGCAGCACCGTGTCGACCGGACAACAGTGCGCAAGGCATTGCAAATGCTGGTCGACGATCGTCTTGTGGTCAAGCTTGCAGGTATCGGAACCAAGGTGGTGCGCGATGGAGGTGCCTCCGTTCTTGCAGAGGCAGAGCGGCCATTGCAGTCCCGAAAGAAAGCCCATGGCACGATTGGATTTTTCCTCCCGCCATCTGTCCACCGTACAGACCGCATCAGCCAGCCGTTCTATTCCACCCTCTTCTACCACACGGAAAAGGAATCGAGGGCCAAAGGCTATGCCTGCTTCTACTCCACACTCGATGAGAACGACGACTTCGAGAATATGCTCGAACGACAGCACTTCGATGGCATCATCTTTGTCAGCAACGCCGCCGACAAATTCATCCAGATGGCTTTGAGTGCGAAGATCCCCTGCGTTCTGGTGAACGAGTACAATCCCAGCATCCTCTCGTATCTGCCCGACAATGTGACGGGCATGATCAACATGTGCGATCATCTGGTTGAGCTGGGTCACCGAAAGTTTGCCCTGGTCACTGGAATCAGCACCTATCTGACTTCCCGTGAACGTATGATCGGCTGCACCTACTCGTTCCTCAAGAACCGGATCGCCGCCCCGTATATTGTCAGTTGCGATTGGGAACCGGATACCGCCTACCAGATAACCAAGGAACTGTTGACAAGTGTCGACGAACTGCCGACTGCGATTGTCGGATTCAACGACAATATCGCCATCGGGTGCCTCCGCGCCGCCAACGAACTGGGGCTCAGGGTTCCGCAGGACATATCGGTGGTTGGTTTCGACGATATCGAACAGAGCCGCTACTCGATACCTTCCCTCACCACCGTGCACAGCAGCATACGGGAGCTGGCCCTCGGTGCGATCCAAGGCCTTTTCTCCCAGATGCACGAACCCGACAACCTCAAGACCTTGAAAATCTATGTCCCCTGTTCACTCATGCTCCGGGAATCGGCCGCGGCACCTCCGTCGGCTACACCCCGGATTAAAGGATCTCCACAACCACAAGCCAAGGAAATGCAAGATGCGCAAGATTGATACACTGTTCCTCCGTTGTTCCCACTTCAACCCCACCGATGACGAACTGCGTCGTCTGGCTGCGTCGTATCCACAGCTCGATGTTACGGTGACCGACGAGCAGGCCTATACCGACGAGCAACTTGCCTCGGCTGAGATTATCGTGGGATTTCCCAAGGCCAAGGACTTGCCCAAGGCCAAGAACTTGCGCTGGTTGCAGACACCGAGTGCGGGTGTCGGCCCGTATGTCGACAGGAACCTGTACCAACACAGCGAATTCATGCTGACCTCGGCTGTCGGCACCTACGGACGGCAGATCGGGGACCATGTCATGGGCATGGTGATCGCTTTCAACCACCTCTTTCTCACCTATCATGATCAGATGAAGGAAAAACGCTGGGAACGCTACTTCTCCGTCACCGATTTATGGGAGAGTACGATTCTGCTCATCGGTCTCGGTGATATCGGTACCAATGTGGCCAAGCGGGCCAAAGCCCACGAGATGCATGTGGTGGCGATCAAACGCACACTCACTGACAAGCCCGAGTACGTGGACGAGCTGTATACCACCGACCGGTTGGACGAGATGCTTCCAAAAGCAGATTATGTGGTCTTGTGCACGGCCTCCACTCCCCAGACAGAAAACCTGATGGATGCCCGGCGGATCGGGCTTATGAAGAGGGGATCTTACCTGATCAATGTGGCCCGTGGATCCCTGGCCGACCAGGATGCGGTGATTGCGGCGCTCGAGAGCAAGCATTTGGCGGGTGCGGGGTTCGATGCGACCGAACCGGAACCGCTACCGAAGGATTCGAAGCTCTGGTCGCTTCCCAATGTGCTCATAACACCGCACTCTTCAGGACTCTCGCCCAGTGATCCACACAAGGTGTTCGATATCTTCTTTTCCAACCTTGGACAGTACCTGGGCGATAGGAATATGAGAAACCTGGTGGATTTCGATAGGAAGTACTAACGCAAGTACCTGGTACCGAATTTCGATTTTGTATACAAAACCCTCAATCGGTACCAGGCACGGCACATCGCCCATCGAATAGAAGCCGGGAGCACGTCCGTTCAGGAATCGCAACCCCCACAGGACTCCCCGGGCGATCAATAGAAATCAATACCCATTACTCCTTATTCACAACAAGCACATCGGGATTCTCAATGATAGCAATGCGGTAACCGGAGGGGGCGAGTTTGACTGCCTCGTCAAAGGCTGCCTTTACACTGGCAAACAGGCTAACATGTAAAATTTCGGCCAATTCCCTGGAAAGTCCTGTAGATACCACAAATACATTGATGTCTCGTATAAATGTAGCCAAGAATTGAACTGCCCATTGGTCGTCAACCACATCCTCTGTCGATAGATGTGTCAGTATAGCCTCAGGGGATGGAAATGCCGGCATCATCTTTTCAAACAATTTTGATCCTGACCCTTCCCTGCATTCCGCAAATAGAATTACCGTACCATTTTTTTTCAATATCGGCTTTTGCGTGGTCTTTACCACATTGCATCCAAAGAGAGCCTGATAAAAGTTTACCGAACCTGCATGTCCCCCATAGACCAGGGCAATATCCACTTCTTCCGGTACTGTTCGCATTGCGCTTCTTGAATAGATTTCAACAGCTTTCCTATGTGCCTTGACGACATCGCCTGCTGCAACAAAGATAATTTCTCCATCCCCACTCAGCACCACATTGATAATAAATGGATCCACCAATCTGGCGGCAGCTTCCATACCCTTTCTGGTTCCGCTCATTTCACAAGACCCCAATACTCCGCGGGGATACTCAATATTATGGAAACAATGGTTTTCATGAATTGTCTTTTGACTAGCTACGGCAGGGAGGATGCTTTTTGCACCACCGGTAAATCCTGCGAATGCATGAGACTTCACCATCCCGATAGTGATCACATGGTCTGCCTCCAATACCCTTTTATTGAGATAAATACTTGTACTTTCAGAAGTTTTCCCAGCCAATGCGAATGCCTCAGGATTTCTTGCTTCATTGTCAGCAACGTCATATGAATTCAGAATATAAGTACCAAGGATATTCTCCTTTTCCTGCTCCGTGGGGGGCCTATGGAGACCTGTTCCTATTGTGATGGCAATATCGGACTTGTCTATTCCCAATGTCTCCAATTGGGAGAGGAGCAAGGGTAGGATCCGTCTGGTTGGAGTTGGCCTTGTGGCATCATCCACTACAATGGCAACACGTTGGTTCGGGAGAATCCGCTCATTCAACTTTTTACATCCAATCGGGTTGTCAATTGCCTCTACAATCATGTGATCAGAGTAGATTTTGCTCTTATTGGAATCCTCGGGACGCACAAATCCTGCTATATGAGCGTCAGGAAGAACGATATCCTGCGACATTGAACCTGAATTTAAAGTAATATTCATTTTATCTTACTCCTACAACCCTAATAATCTGGGAAGAAACATGACGACTGAAGGCACATAAGTAATTAAAAGTAGTATGCTGATACTAGCGAGTATGAAAGGCGTCATGGCTTTAGTCAGCTTCTCCATTGGCAAGCCACTGATTATTGTTCCAGTAAATAGGGCAGCACCATATGGCGGGGTAATCAATCCTACAATAAGATTGAATCCGAATAGTACACCGAAGTGAATAGGTTCAATACCTATTTTCAATGCTATGGGAAACAATATTGGAGAAAGTATTAGAATAGCCGGAAGGCTATCCATCAGCATCCCCCAGATCAATAAGAAAACTGTAATGATCAAAAGAATTATGTTCTTGTTGTCACTTAAGGACAACAAGGCTTTGGAAATCATATTCGGAACCTGTTCGGTCGATAATATCCAACCAAAAATATTCGAGGCTCCTGAAAGCAATAGTATACTAGCGGCTACTATCACCGTATTGTAAAGTAATTTCCACATGTCACGAAAAGAGACCGTTTTCCGACCATAAACGATAACCAATAGCAGCCCATAGGCCACAGCAACGGCAGAGGCCTCGGTAGGAGTTACCAATCCACCGAGAATTCCACCAATGATAATCAAGGGCATCAACAAAAATGGTACAGCGGTCATGAATGATTTGAATTTTTCCTTCGAGGAAAGTTTTATATTCGAAACAGGAAATCCTTTTATTTTACCCATAACAAAAATTACTGTTATCTGGGCTAGCCCGACTAAGATTCCAGGAATTGCAGCCCCGATCAACAAGGCTCCTATGGAAGTGCCTGTAGTCGCACCAATAAGAACCATCATGATACTAGGAGGAATCAAGGGGCCTTGTATGGAGGAACTGATGGTGAGTGCAGTACTGAAAGGTTTGTTATAACCACCTTTCTCCATCATATCTATTTCCAAAATACCAAGTCCCGCAACATCAGCTATCGCAGAACCAGAACATCCCCCAAACAACATACTTGCCAGCACATTCACATATGCCAGTCCTCCACGGAATCTTCCAACCATAGCGTTGGTAAACTTCAGCAACCTTTCAGCTGTACCAGAAATCACCATGAGTTCTGCAGCCAGTATAAAAAACGGAATCGCCATTAGTGTGAATGTATCAATTCCAGTAAACATTCTATGTGCCAAAAGATACAATGGTTGTCCACTCATCAACAAATAGATAGCGCTGCTGAACAACATTGCAAACGATAACGGAGTTCCCGAAAACATCAAGATCGCAAACAAAAGCAACATGACGGACAATTCAATGCTCATTCACTTCCTCCTATTACTATTCCGTCAGAATCAGGAACTTTGTCGATGTAGGTTTTTCAACCTACGATACATACGTAAAATAATTTCAATAATCATGCAGGCTCCGCCCAGAGGTATTGCAAGATAAACCCAGGTGTATTTGATTCGCAGAGCTGGGGTACGGCCAATCGGCTTGTGTGTCATTATCTCCAATCCACCTGAAATCAACATGATGAGGACGGAAATCAAGAGAAGATCAATTACCAGATCCCAAATCGCCCTATACTTCGGATTCAACTTATCTATTAGAAAGGTCAGGGAAGGATGCTTCTCCTCCCTAAACGAGAGTGTGCTTCCCAGAAATACCATATATATCATCAGATACCGAGACAACTCGTCACTCCAGAAATATGGTGAAGACATTACGTACCTCGAGATGACTCCAAACATGACAATAACGAACATAAAAGCCAAACTCAAATTTGACAGTATCTCAACAACACGGATGTAAAGTGATTTTCCACTCCTCTCCATACTACCCCCTCTACAATAAGGAGTCGCGTATCCGACCCGCGCATACACGACTCCAAATATTGCTGTACCAAAAACGTCAGTTCTTTGCTTCTGCTTTGATCGAATCACTAACAGCATTGACCGATTTCAGGAAATCATCAACAAATTTCTCTCCCAATCGACCTTCCATGTACTTTCGAACATAGGGGATGGCAACATCTTGGAACTGTTTATATTCTGCGGGTGTCGGGTAATATACTTGCATTCCCTTTTCCACAAGCGTATCCACAGCCATTGCATCGAGAATCTGAGCCATTCCGTTGTAGACCATCTGGGCAACATAATCTGCCTCGATTACTGCCGCTCGCAAATCTTCAGGAAGTGATTGATACCATTTCTCATTGATCAATGTAGCGCCGACACCCATCACATGGTTGGAGACAGTTAGATATTTTTGGACTTCGAAGAAATTTTGGGCAATGATATTCTGGAACGTATTTTCTTCTCCATCAACCACGTTCGTCTGCAAACTGGTGTACAATTCCAAGAACGGAATGGGAACCGGACTTCCACCCATCGATTCGATAAGTTTCATGTGAGGAGTGATTTCCATAGTTCGAATCCGCAATCCCTTGACATCCGCAGGGGTTTTGATGGGCCTTGTGTTGTTTGTCAAATGTCGAGGTCCAAATGGCACCACATTCAACAATCTAATCCCAGTCTCCTTGATCAATTCATTATTCATTTCGGTCATGAAGGGATTTCCGACCACATCAAGGAATCTGGCCGCATGTTCGCGAGATGTGAAAAGAAATGGCATATCCACGATCTCCAACTTCGGGAAATAGAGGGAAGCCAGAACGCCGGAACTGATGTTTGTCATTTCAATCGTGCCGCGAGCTACCTGTTCTGTCGATGAGCGTTGATCTCCAATCTGCCCAGCCGGATACAATTCCACTTTGATCCTTCCACCAGTCAAACGCTCCAATTCTTGTTTGAATACAACAGCATATGCGCTCGTAGACTGCTTCATCGGATCAAACGGATCCGCCCAACTGAACTTCAAGGTATAGTTCTTTCCCGCATCCGCCGGTACAGCCGCGGGAGTCGCCGCTGGGGCTTGTGTCACTGCTGCCGGAGCAGCCTGAGTTTGTTCACCTTCTCCTCCTGCAAACAAAAGGCAGGACGATACAACCAACAAAATGATCGTAGCAAAAGCCATTCTTCTTTGTCTCATACAATTCTCCTTTTTATCTTTTCCTGCAATGCAGGAATGGATTCTCATCAAACAATACCCAATGTTTCCATTCTTTTCCTCACGATACTCATTTCCTCTGGAGTTCCTGGGGTAAGCGGCAACCTTGGCAAGCATTTTGGATACCCAACCATCGCCATGGCACCCTTGATCAAACATACCGGGTTCGTACGTCCATTCTGCCCCATCGAACGGATCAACGGTAACAGTTCCAGTTGAATCTTACCGGCTTCCAACACATTACCCGCAAGGAAGAGCTCTATCATCTTTTTCATCCTATCCCCGAACAAATGGCATCCACCTGAGACGAAACCACCAATTCGATCACCACCCTGGGCAAGGGCTTCAAGAACCATTGTGTCATCACCGCAATAGACGATAAAATCATCTGGAGTAACCAACAGATACTCACTCATCTGTTTTGGTCTCAACTCCGCTTCTTCTTTGATTGCAACAATATTTTTTTTCTTTGCCAGTACCCGCAAGCTTTCGGGTTCGATATTCACTCCAGTGAAAATGGGGATATTGTACAACATGATGTCGACATCGACAGCATCTGCAATCAGGGAAAAATGATTGATAATCTCAATCTGGCTAGGCTTGGTATAGTAAGGTGCCACAATCATGACTGTCTTGAATCCCATATCCTGGGCAACTTTGGTCAACTCAATTGTCTGGCTGGTTGAAGCAGTACCTGTACCGGGAATAATCTGCACCCGGCCGTCAAAAGCTTCTTTCATAGTCTTAAAAATTTTAATTCGTTCTTCAATTGTCAATGTGAAAAATTCACCTGTGGTCCCTGTCAAGATGAATGAATCGGCGTAATCACGTTCAAGTAGAATTTCACCAATCTGTACCATCGCATCATAATCAACCGACATATCCTCCTTGAACGGCGTAACGACAGGTACCAACCTCTTCCCATACATAGCTTTCTGCAACATAATCGAGCTCCTTTATTAAGTTGACCATTTTCTTCTGACAATCATGTGTTAAGGTTGTCAGACAATCTGTTCTATAAAAAGGATGGTACCACGATAATAAATGGGCGTCAATTAAAACTTACAATTGAATTCAGCTGAATATATCTGCAAACCTATCCTCATAAACCGGAACACTCCTATAGATGGATGTCCTATTACAATCACTTTCCATATATGTTTTTATGTGATATTTTGAACAACCTTCTCCATATCTTCCCTCGCAATATCCAAATGATCGAGCATTGCCCGTGCACTGGCTTTCTCATCCTTTGCAAGGAGTGCGTTCAAGATTCTCTCATGTGGTTGTGTCGCATTATCAACATGAACCTCAACGGCGAAGGAACGCGTCCGAAACTCCATCATTGGGTCATTTATCAATTTCCCAATCTTTATAAGAAGACTATTTCCTGAAGCCTCAATGATTGCATTGTGGAATGATTCGTCAAGTGTAGCAAGTTCGATATTGTCGTGTCTTCCCACAGCTGACTTGAATGCTTCATGAATTTCTTGAATCTGATGTATGGATTGATCCGAAGCTCGTCTTACTGCCAATCGCAACGCCAATGGCTCGATTGCCATACGCACTTCTATCAGTTCACTAAGTTCCGCATGCTTTTCGACAAACCAAAATTTGATATTATCAAATGAATTTTCATGATTATGCCGAACAAAGGCACCTTTCCCGGGTTGAATTTCAATCATGCCAGTTGCAGCCAATACACGGAAGGCTTCCCTTACCGTAGATCGACCGACTCCCAATTGTCCACATAACTCATATTCCGTTGGAAGTTTATCGCCAATCACAAACTCACCTGATATTATCAGTGTCTGCAATTGTTTCACCACTTGATCAGTTATTGAAACTCTTTCAATTTTTTTTATTTTCTGATTCAAACTACGACCCTCCAGAATAATAATTGTCTGACAGCAGAATAGCATACAAAAAAATGCCATGTCTATTTATATAAATTGATTTCTGGGAATTTCAAGCCGTATCAGTACTAAAGTAAGTACCTGGTACCGAATTTGGCTCTTCCGCAAAACGTGTGGTCAAGTGGTGAAAGCAGGGGCGTGTGAGCGGAGGGGACGGGAGGAGGACCGCGGTTGCAAAAAGGGACGGAATTCCATTATGTTTGAGTTACCACACTACAAAGA
>Ga0209270_1000989_pt1 | contig 46478 bp, 32 predicted proteins | sample MTBAKSrepl1MetaG_FD_187456 | JGI IMG/M metagenome (GOLD analysis project Ga0209270, IMG submission 187456) | Enrichment culture microbial communities from Arthur Kill intertidal strait, New Jersey, USA, that are MTBE-degrading - MTBE-AKS1... | ecosystem: Environmental > Aquatic > Marine >... | reverse complement strand
GAGGCCGGGGTGGAGCAGATCAACCGGCAGGTCATGCGCGGGGTGGACACGTTGCTGATCGTCTCGGACATGTCCAGCCGGGGGTTGGAAACCGCGGGCCTGATTCGGTCCGTGATCGCGGCCCATCCCGACGTCTTTCGTGTGCGGAAGGCCGGGTTGGTGCTCAACCGGGTGCGGGGTTCCGAAAAACTGGCCGTGGAGGCCGCGGCCCGCACCGGCCTCGACCTGTTCGGGATTCTGCCCGAGGATGACGACGTTACCCGCCTGGACATGGCCGGGACCCCACTGCTCAACCTGCCCGACGACGCCCCGGCCTTGCTGGCCGTGGATTCAATCCTCGAACGCCTCGACGCCTAAGGCTCGAAGGCTTGGCCTTTTTTATCAATATGGCTATTTACGTGGCTTGATTAGCGAATCCAATAACCATCATCTGAAAAAACGAAAACCACAATTTCTTGTGGCTTTCTATCGCCAATAAATCCTACATCCCATAGTTAATTGGCTAGGAGACAAGGACAGGGAATGTTCGGGGATGCTGTTTTCCTGGGCCGGAGCATAACCCTGGTTTTGGACCAAAAAGAAAAAAGAGCGTTCTCGCGCTTGACACGGCGGGGAGAAGGATGGTCGCGGCTACCTTGAACGATCAGACGCGCGCGGCATGGGGTCGGCTCGTTTCTTGACTTTTGGTTGGATAGAAATTAAGGTCCTGTTCGGACGAGCATCAAGCCGCTGGATTTAGCTGGCGCCGCTATCTTTCATTTTCGGGGCTGGCTATTTTTGCGGCAGTCAGCGGGTGATTTCAAACCCAAGATCCGAGGCGAGAAGCAAGAAACGATAAGGAGACATTATGAGTGGACGCTTGGACGGAAAAGTAGCTGTCATTACCGGAGGAACAAGCGGCATCGGCGAGGCTACAGCGGAAATATTCGTAGCCGAAGGCGCTAGGGTTATTCTGGCGGGCCGGTCGGTTGATAAAGGACAGGCCCTGGCCGACCGTTTGGGGGAGAACGCGATTTATCAGCAAGCCGACGTCATGCGCGAAGAAGACATTAAGAGCTTGGTTGATTCAGCGGTCAAACGTTTCGGCCGGCTGGATTGTATGTTTAACAATGCCGGCGGCGGCAGCCGTGGCTCTTTGGAAACCGTTACCAAGGAGGATTTCGATTACAGCATGGGCCTGCTCCTGGGAAGCGTTGTTTTCGGAATGAAATATGCCGCCCCGGTGATGAAGGAACAGAAATCTGGCAGTATCATCAATACCTCCAGCATTGCCGCCATCCGGACCCGGCAGGGGGGATACTTATATTCGGCGGCCAAGGCGGGCATTACCCATATAACCCGTGTAGCCGGCACCGAGCTGGGACCGTTCGGTATCCGCGTGAACGCCATCTCTCCGGGGGCCATCGCCACCCCGATTTTCTGGGGCGGTTCAGAGGTGGCCAACCGGTTGGAGCAGGAGGACAATGAGCGCAAGATGGCCAAGCTCATGAGGAATCTGGCCAAAGCGACGCCTATTCCTCGCGCCGGGCTGCCCGAGGACATCGCTTACGCGGCCCTCTATCTTGCCTCTGACGAAGGAAGCTTCGTGAACTGTCAGGATATTGTGGTCGATGGCGGCCGTACCGCGTTATTCTGTGAGCCGACCTGATAGCCGGCCAGAAGAATTATGAAAATCGGGCTAATTGTCACGTCAGCAAGCTCGGACAATTAGCCCGATGCTGTTTCCATGGGTGGGACAGCCCATGGATAAAATCCCCGCAAGAAGCGCATCTGATTCCCGATTAGGACCATTGTTCACGATCAGATCAAGTTGGCCACCTTGTTGAGCGTCTTTATCCGTGTACCTAAAAAATCAACGAACTTGGCGAGATGGGCCTTCGGGAATTCACTGAGTCGACCATTAAGGACGTCTATGTCCATTAGCCAGCTGCCAGTGTATCAGCCGCAGGCACGTTCAGAACATCATGGACGCTCTGGGAAAACTCATGGCCGTCGCTTACCAGGCCCACATCATCTCATGCCCGCTTGCGTCCACTTTGCGTCCATTCCCAAAAAAAGAAAACCACAATTTCTTGTGGTTTTCTATCGGTTATATATACGATAAATTGTGGTTAGTTGGCTGGGGGACGAGGATTCGAACCTCGGTAAGCAGATCCAGAGTCTGCCGTCTTACCCCTAGACGATCCCCCAAGCACGGATATAGTTTACCTTACGTCAGCCCCTGGGTCAACGACTTTTCAGGCCTGGTCCGCCTCGGACCGTTCTTCCACCCAAATCCGCGCCTTCCGCAGTCGATCCAACACCCGGTCTTTGCCCAGCACGCTCATGACCTCGAACAGACCCGGGCTGACCGACGTGCCGGTGAGGGCCACCCGAACCGGCTGAGCGATCTTACCCAGTTTCAATCCATGCGTTTCGGCCAGTTCGTTGAACATGGTTTCGAGTCCCGGTTCGGTGAACGTTTCCATGGACCCAAGTTTTTCCGCAAGGTCCTTGAGGACCGGAGCCACATCCGCCTTGAGAAACTTCTTGGCGGCCTTGGGGTCCAGGGTCACGTCTTCCACCAAGTAGAAGGCGACCTTTTCGGCCAGTTCGGCCAAGGTCTTGGACCGAGGCTGAAGCGCGACCACGGCCTCAGCCAAGTAGTCCAGGTCGGGCGCGGTCAAATCCAGAGCGGCCAAAAAGGGAACGAGCAATTCGGCCAGACGCTTGGGCGCGGCTTCCTTGATGTAATGGGCGTTGAGCCAGGTCAGCTTATCCATGTCGAACACGCCCGCGGATTTGCCCACGTGGGCCAAGTCGAATTTCTGGATCAATTCCTCCGGGCTGAAGATTTCCTCGTCGCCGTGAGACCAGCCCAACCGGGCCAGGTAGTTGACCAGGGCCTCGGGCAGATAGCCCAGGTCCTTGTAGGCCATGACCGACGTGGCGCCGTGACGTTTGGACAACGGACTTTTGTCCTGTCCCAGGACAATGGGCAGGTGCCCGAAAGCGGGCAGGGGCGCTTCCAGAGCCCGGTAGAGCAGGATTTGGCGCGGGGTGTTGTTCACGTGACCATCGCCTCGAATCACATGGGTGATGCCCATGTCGATGTCGTCGGCCACCACGGCCAGGTTGTAGGTCGGCATGCCGTCGCTCTTGAGCAACACCAGGTCGTCCAATTCCTCGTGGTCGTAAACCAGGGGGCCTTTAATCAGGTCGTTCCAACCGGTGGTCCCGGTCAACGGACCTCGGAAACGCACGACAGCTCCCGGCGCCGGTCCCAGGCCCAAATCCCGGCAGCGACCGTCGTACTTGGGTTTGCGGCCCTGGCGCATGGCCTCTTCGCGGCGAGCCTCTAGTTCCTCGGGTTGGCAGTGGCACCAATAGGCCCGGCCGGAGTCGAGCAGTTTGTGGATGTATTCGAGGTGGCGCTCGGTGCGTTGGCTCTGGAAATAGGGCCCCTCGTCCGGTTCCATGCCCAGCCAGGCCATGGCTTCGAGAATGGCCCGGGTGGATTCGTCGGTGGATCGCTCCAGGTCCGTGTCTTCGATGCGCAGGATGAAAACGCCGCCCTGGCCTCGGGCCAGCAGCCAGTTGAACAGGGCGGTCCGAGCACCGCCCAGGTGCAGCAGGCCGGTGGGGCTGGGAGCAAATCGGGTTCGTACTTGAGACATGGGTTCAGCCTTTATCCTTCTTACTTTCTTGGGATTTCTTAGTAGCAGAACCTGGAAAAGGACTCAAGCGAAAAGGAAGGCCGCCATGGTCGTGGAGCGCGATTCCGGCGCACAAGACGCACCCTTGGAAGAAGAACGGGCTGTCTGGGATGTGGTGAAAGGGTGACGCGGGAAAAGTCCGGTAAAATCAGGACATCAGTTCGGTCAGGATTTCGACGAAGCGGGGATCGAACTTCCCGGCCTCGGTGTCCCTGGCGATCTCGGCCAAGGCCGATTTCTTTTCCCACCCCTCTCGATACGGCCGCCAAGAAATCAGGGCGTTGTACGTGTCGGCCACGGCCGTGATCCTCGCCCCCACCGGAATGGCCTCGCCGCTGATGCGCTGTGGATAACCTTCGCCGTTGAATTTCTCGTGATGATGCAAAACGATCTCGTGAACGTCGTTCATGTCATAGCCGATGGATTTGATAATCTTCACGCTTTCTATGGGGTGTTTTTCGACTTCATTGATTTCCGCGTCCAGCAGGCTTCCGCGCCGGTTCAAGATGGAGTGCGGGACGATCTGCTTCCCGATATCCTCTAAAAAACCGGCCAGGAGGACATTTCGCTTTTCCTGTTCGGTCAGGCCGAAACGATCGGCCATGGCGTAGGAGATGATGGCCACGATCTTGGAATGGCCGATGCTGCCATCCAGGGCCTCGGTGGGCAGAATGACGTCTTCCGGAATCTCGATCATGGATTCGACGTGGCCGTATTCCTCGTAAAACTTCTGCGAAATTCTCTTCTGATCCCGCATGATGTCCTTGAGGCCCAGGACCCGGTACACGGCAATTCTGTTTTTCTTGCCCTTGATTTCGATCTTTTCGTATTCGTCCCTCTTGAAATTCGCCTCGGCATAGAGCACCTTGACTTCGGCGTTGTTCGGGTCGAGGGTATAAGCCCTTTCGAAATAATGAATGGCCTGGGATACGTCCCTGATTTCAAAATACATCTTGCCGGTTTCCAGGAGGAGCGAAAAATCGTCCGGATTTTCCTCCAGGCCTTTTTCGTTGGCCTTGATCGACTCGATCAGCGAGATATCTTCTCGGCGGTCCCGTCCGAAATTCCTCAGTCTCTCCAGCTCGACAAAACTTTCGACTTTTTGATACGTTTCCTCATCGATCAGGACCCCGCCGGGTATGCTGATTTCTTCGAGCCTTGAAGCTACGTTCACCACGTCGCCGATGGCCGTATAGGTGCGTCTTTTTTCCCCGATCAGACCCGTGATGCATGTGCCGCTGCCGATGCCGAGGCGCATTTGCCAGGGCAGGCTGGACTCTTTGAGCCTCTCCTGCATTTTAATGCCGGCCAGAACGGCCTGCAGGGCATGGTGTTCGAAATCGATTGGAGCCCCGAATTCGCACATGATGCCATCGCCGAGATATTTATCGATGTGGCCCCAGTATTTGATGATAATCGCCTCCATGTCCGCCAGGAACTTGTTGAGTTCCTCGATGACCTCCTCCGGTCTGTGTTCATCCGAAAAATTGGTGAAGCCGACCAGATCGGCAAACAGGACGCTGACATTTTTCTTCTCGTTTCGCAGCCGACCCTGAATCAGGAGCTTGGCCACCGATGAATCCATGGTGGAATAAAGCGCTTCCTCCACCTTGTCTTTCAGCTTTTCGATGGTCTCCTTGGTCACTTCCAGTTCATGGGTTTTTTCTTCCAGGACCGTGTTCGAGTCCCTGAGGTTTCTATTGACCTTTTCCAACTTGGCCTGGCTTTGCTGTAGCTCCTCGTTCAACTGATGGGCGTGTTCGTACTGGGCCGACAGTTTTTCTTGAAGCGTGCCCACGATCACGCCGGCCAAAAGAAGAAAGCTCGCCCAGGTGGCCAGATTGAGGGCGACATCGAGATTCCCGCGACCCATCTGAAAAGAATCGGGCAGCATCAAGGCAAAAACGGTCACGGTCAAAATGCACAATATGCTGCCCATGACCGAGGCTTCTTTGCCCAGGAAATATCCCAGCAGCATGATCGGGAGGTAATAGAAGTTCAAAAAGGCGATTTTGTAAGGCAGGAAATAATTGATGAGAATGATGGAGACAAGGACCAAAAGAACGAAAGTTTGCTCCAGATTCTGATAAAAATAGGCGGTCAACCTTTTCATCGCTTCCTCCCGGCCAGTCCCTTTCCAACCGATGCGGTAAACCAATACCCAGTTTACATCAGCAGTCAACCGAATCCACGACACTGTACCATAATATTCAAGGCACTATACTGTTGCAGATAGAATTATAAAAGTCAATTTGAGAAAAGGAGTGACGCGAGGTCGGCGCTCGAAATACGCCGTTTGCGGAAGAAAAAAGGATCGAAACCGAGAAGCCCGGATAAGGGAATCCGTGTATTCGGTTCCTTTTATCCGGGCTTCCCAGTACTGAAGCAGGCTCGCCAGAGCAATCCGCGAGCGGATTCTTGTTAATCTTCCCTAGATTTTTTCCAGCCGGACGGCGCAGGCCTTGTACTCGGCGGTCATACTGACCGGGTCATAAACCGGGTTGGTCAGCCAGTTGGCGTTGGCCTCCCGGAAATGGAAAGCCATCCAGACCATGCCCTTGGGCACTTGCTCGGTCACCTTGGCCTTGACCACCACCTCGCCCCGGCGGGAACGAAGCTTGACCTTCTGGCCGTCCTCAACGCCCAAGGCCTGTGCATCCGCGAGTGAAATATCCGCCGTTTCCTCGCCCAGCAGATAGTTCAATCCCTCGGCCCGGCCGGTCTGCGTCCGGGTATGATAGTGGAACAGACGACGGCCCGTGGAAAGCACCAACGGGTACTCGTCGTCCGGCACCTCGGCCGGCGGCGTCCACTCAACCGCGTGGAAAACGCCCAGCCCACAGGTGAAACAGCCGTCCTTGTGCAGGAACGACGTGCCCTCATGCTCGATGTCCGGCACGGGCCACTGCAGGCCGTCGGCTTCGATCCGATGGTATTTGATCCCCGCGAATTGAGAGGCCACTTGGGAAATCTCATTGTCCCAGATCTCCTGGGCGCTGCTTGAGGCCCATTCGTGGCCGAAACGTTTGGCCAACTCCCGGAAAATCCACCAGTTGGGTTTGGCCTGACCCGGGGCTTGCGAGACCGTGCGCACCCGGTTCACCCGACGCTCGGAGTTGGTGAAGGTCCCGTCGTCTTCGCTCCAGGCGGCCGACGGCAGAATCACGTCGGCGAAACGCGTGGTTTCCGTGGGGAAGATGTCCTGGCAGACCAGGAACTCGGCCGACTCCAGACAGTGCTCCACATGGCGGATGTCCGGTTCGGTGTTGGCCAGATTCTCGCCGAACACCCAAAAGGCCTTGACCTTGCCCGTGGGCAGACCTTCCAACATGTCCGGCAGGGTTATTCCCAATTGGTCCGGCAGACCGTCCACTTGCCAGAACTCCTCGAACTTGGCCTTGGCGGCCGCGTCCGTCACCTTTTGGTAGCCCGGATAGACATTGGGCAAAGCCGCCATGTCGCAAGCGCCCTGCACGTTGTTCTGACCGCGAAGCGGATTCACTCCGCCGCACTCGAACCCGACGTTGCCCAGGAGCATCTGCAAGTTGGCGCAGGAAAGAACGTTGTTCACCCCGGAGGTGTGCTCGGTGATGCCCAGGGTGTAGATGAGCATGGCCGGCTTGACCTCGGCCATGCGCCGGGCAATGGCCCGAATCATATCCGCGTCCACCCCGCTGATTTCGGCCGCCCGCTCGGGCGGATATTCCAAGACCTTGGCCTTGAGCTTCTCGAAATCAACCGTGCATTTCTGGACGTAGTCTTTATCGTACAGATTCTCGGTGATGAGCACGTTCATGAGGCCGTTGATAAAGGCCACGTCCGAACCCACGCGAAGGGGGGCGTGGATATCGGCCATCTTGGCCAGGGCCGTGGCCCGCGGATCCACCACGATCAACCCAGCCCCGCCCAGACGCGCCTGCTTGAGGAAGCTCGACGCCACGGGATGGGCCTCGGTCATATTGGACCCGATCACGAAGAAAAGCTTGGCTTTGCTGAAGTCGGCGAAGGAATTGGTCATGGCCCCGGAACCGAACGCAGCCGCCAGACCGGCGACCGTGGGGGCGTGTCAGGTACGTGCGCAGTGATCGATGTTGTTTGTCCGGAACACCGACCGGAAAAGCTTCTGCATGTTGTAGGAGTCTTCGTTGATGGAGCGGGCGCAGGAAACGCCGGCCACCGCGTCCGGTCCGTGTTTGGCGATGACCTCCTTGAACTTGTCGGCCACCAAGTCCAGGGCCTCGTCCCAGGACGCCTTGACCAGCTCGCCGTCCTTGCGGATGAGCGGGGTGGTCAGCCGTTCGTCGGAGTAGATGAAATCGTAACCGAAGCGGCCCTTGACACACAACCGGCCCTGGTTGGGCGCGCCGTCTTCCACTCCCGTGACCTTGACGATCCGACCGTCCTTGACGTGCAGCCAGAGCTGGCAGCCCACGCCGCAGTAAGGACAGGTGGTGCGGACCTTGGTCATCTCCCAAGACCGGCCCTGGTGGCGGGCCTTCTTTTCCGTCAAAGCCCCCACCGGACAGGCCTGCACGCACTCGCCGCAGAACACGCAACGGGATTCTTCCAAGGGCACGTCGCCTACCGTGGTGATGATCTTCGACTTCGCCCCATCATATCGGAAGGCCAGGGCCAGGTTCACCTGCACCTCGTTGCAGGCCTGGACGCAACGGCCGCAGAGCACGCACTTGGAAAAATCGCGGATGATGAGCGGGTTGGCGTCCTCGGTTGCGTCATAATCCGGGGTTCGCGGGAAGGAGACCGCTTCCACGCCGTAGCGATAGGCCAGGTCCTGCAGAACGCAATCCCCATTCGCTTCGCAGGTCATGCAGTTGTGCTCCCCGGAGGCCATCATCAGCTCGATCACCAGCCGCCGGGCCTTGACCACGTCCTCGCTCTCGGTTTCCACCACCATGCCCGGTCCGGCGGGCGTGTTGCAGGAGGTGGCCAGGTTTTCCGCGCCTCGGATTTCCACCAGACAGACGCGGCAGGCGCCGGTCGGGGGGACGCCTTTCAAACGGCAGAGCGTGGGAATCTCGATGCCGTTGGCCTCAGCCACTTCCAGGATCGTCTGGCCGGGCGCAAACTCAACTTTTTGGCCATTCAGGGTCATTGTTTGCAGGTCCATGTCAACTCCTCGATATCGCTCATTAAATCTCACCTAACTTAATCGGAAGCGATTATATCAAAAATGGTATGTTGCACAAGAAAAAAGTAACCCCTTCCGAACCGACCAAAAAAAAACCGGGCATCAGAGGCCGTTAAGGGTCTCTTCCGTCCGGTTTTCCGGCATCAAAGGAAGCGTCCTGCCGTGGGCCTGCGAGCCCTCTCAGACTTTTTCCAGCCGCACGGCGCAGGCCTTGTACTCGGCGGTCATGCTGACCGGGTCATAGGCGGGGTTGGTCAGCCAGTTGGCGTTGGTCTCCCGAAAATGAAAAGACATCCAGACCATGCCCGCCGGCACTTGCTCGGTCACCCTGACCTTGGCCACCACCTCGCCCCGGCGGGTGCAGACCTTGACCTGCTGGCCGTCCTCAACGCCCAAGGCCTGCGCGTCCGCGAGCGAAATATCCGCCGTTTCCTCACCCAGCAGATAGTTCAGCCCCTCGGCCCGGCCGGTCTGCGTCCGGGTATGATAGTGGAACAGACGACGGCCCGTGGAAAGCACCAACGGGTACTCGTCGTCCGGCACCTCGGCCGGCGGCGTCCACTCGACCGCGTGGAAAACGCCCAGCCCGCAGGAAAAGGAGCCGTCCTTGTGCAGGAACGACGTGCCCTCATGCTCGATATCCGGCACGGGCCACTGCAAGCCGTCGGCTTCGATCCGATGGTATTTGATGCCCGCGAATTGAGGCACCAGGACGGAAATTTCGTTGTCCCAGATTTCCTGGGAACTGCTTGAGGCCCACTCGTGGTTGAAACGTTTGGCCAACTCCCGGAAAATCCACCAGTTGGGTTTGGCCTGACCGGGCGCCGGTGAGACCTTGCGCACCCGGTTCACCCGGCGCTCGGAGTTGGTGAAGGTCCCGTCGTCTTCGCTCCAGGCGGCCGACGGCAGAATCACGTCGGCGAAACGCGTGGTTTCCGTGGGGAAGATGTCCTGGCAGACCAGGAACTCGGCGGACTCCAGACAGTGCTCCACGTGGCGGATGTCCGGCTCGGTGTTGGCCAGATTCTCGCCGAACACCCATAGAGCCTTGATCTTGCCCTCGGGCAGGCCGTTCAGCATGTCCGGCAGGGTCAACCCCATCTGGTCCGACAGACCGTCCACCTGCCAGAACTCCTCGAACTTGGCCTTGGCGGCCGCGTCCGTCACCTTTTGGTAGCCCGGATAGACATTGGGCAAAGCCGCCATGTCGCAAGCGCCCTGCACGTTGTTCTGACCGCGAAGCGGATTCACCCCGCCGCACTCGAACCCGACGTTGCCCAGGAGCATCTGCAAGTTGGCGCAGGAAAGAACGTTGTTCACCCCGGAGGTGTGCTCGGTGATGCCCAGGGTGTAAATGAGCATGGCCGGCTTGACCTCGGCCATGCGCCGGGCAATGGCCCGAATCGTATCCGCGTCCACCCCGCTGATCTCGGCCGCCCGCTCGGGCGGATATTCCAAGACCTTGGCCTTGAGCTTCTCGAAATCGACCGTGCATTTCTGGACGTAGTCCTTATCGTACAGATTCTCGGTGATGAGCACGTTCATGAGGCCGTTGATAAAGGCCACGTCCGAACCCACGCGGATTGGGGCGTGGATATCGGCCATCTTGGCCACGTCCGTGGCCCGGGGGTCCGCCACGATCAACCCAGCCCCGCCCAGACGCGCCTGCTTGAGAAACGTCGAAGCCACGGGATGGGCCTCGGTCGTGTTGGACCCGATCACGAAGAAGAGCTTGGCCTTGCCGAAGTCGGCGAAGGAATTGGTCATGGCCCCGGAACCGAACGCAGCCGCCAGACCGGCGACCGTGGGGGCGTGGCAGACGCGGGCGCAGTGATCGATGTTGTTGGTGCGAAACACCGACCGGAAAAGCTTCTGCATGTTGTAGGAGTCTTCGTTGATGGAACGGGCGCAGGAAACGCCGGCCACCGCGTCCGGGCCGTGCTTATCGATGACCTCCTTGAACTTGTCGGCCACCAGGTCCAAGGCCTCGTCCCAGGACGCCTTGACCAGCTCGCCGTCCTTGCGGATGAGCGGGGTGGTCAACCGTTCGTCGGAATAGATGAAGTCATAGCCGAAGCGGCCCTTGACGCACAACCGGCCCTGGTTGGGCGCGCCGTCTTCCACGCCCGTGACCTTGACGATCCGGCTGTCCCTCACGTGCAGCCAGAGCTGACAGCCCACGCCGCAGTAAGGACAGGTGGTGCGGACCTTGGTCGTCTCCCAAGACCGGCCCTGGTAACGGGCCTTCTTTTCCGTCAAGGCCCCCACCGGGCAGGCCTGCACGCACTCGCCGCAGAACACGCAACGGGATTCTTCCAAGGGCACGTCGCCCACCGTGGTAACGATCTTTGAATACCAGGCGTTGTACTTGAAGGCCAGGGCCAGGTTCACCTGCACTTCGTTGCAGGCCTGGACGCAGCGGCCGCAGAGCACGCACTTGGAAAAATCGCGGATGATGAGCGGATTGGCGGATTCGGTTCTGTCGTAATTCGGGGTTCGCGGAAAGGAGACCGCTTCCACGCCGTAACGATAGGCCAGGTCCTGCAAAACGCAATCCCCGTTCGCTTCGCAGGTCATGCAGTTGTGCTCCCCGGAGGCCATCATCAGCTCGATCACCAGCCGCCGGGCCTTGACCACGTTCTCGCTCTCGGTTTCCACCACCATGCCCGGTCCGGCGGGCGTGTTGCAGGCGGTGACCAGGCGTTCCGCGCCCTGGATTTCCACCAGACAGACGCGGCAGGCGCCGGTCGGGGGCGCGCCTTTCAAATGGCAGAGTGTGGGAATCTCGACGCCGTGGGCTTCGGCCACTTCCAGGATGGTCTGGCCGGGGACGAACTGGGCCTTTTGGCCGTTCAGGGTCATTGCTTGCACGTTCATGTCAACTCCTCGATATCGCTCATTAAATCTCAATAACCCTGGCCCAAAAGCATTATATCAAAATGGTTATATTGCACAAGAAAAAACTTGCCCCCTGCAATGAAAACAAGGGGACTCTTTTGCTTCAGCCGCAAGCGATCAGGGCAGGAAGCCGTTTTGAATCATGGCGATGATCGTTCTGAGGAAAGGGCCGGGGTTGCGATAAAACGCATCGGCCACGTCTTCCATTCGAAGCCGCAAGGCGAATTGATACAAAAGGCGCGAGGCCGCGGCATAGATCACGGTCCGCTGCTCGGCCCAGGGTTCGGGCTCCTCGGCGAGCAAGGCAAAGAACCGCTCCCCCCAATCGTCCTCCGAACACCCCTCCAACCCCTGGCGGGCCAGAAAGGCCGCGTCAAGGGAGTCCATGAATCGGAAATAGATGGAATCCCCGAGGGGATAATTCATGACATCCTCATCTGCCGGATAGGCCGGTCATGGCCTCGATGGCGCGGTCGATATCCTGGGCCGTATTGAACGGCCCCAGGCTGAAACGCACGGCGCCGCGATTCCCGGTGCCCAGGGTTTCGTGCACCAAAGGGGCGCAATGCACGCCGGTTCTGACCGCGATATCGTAATCTCCATCCAGGATGGCCCCCACGTCCGACGGCGACATGCGGTCCACGTTCAAGGTCAGGATCGGCACGCGATCCGGACCGGGCGGCGGGCCGTAAATGGTGACGCCGGGAAGCGCGACCAGACCGTCGTACAGCCGTTTAAGCAGGGCCGCCTCCTGCTCGTGAAGCTGCTGGGCCGTTTCCTGCTGCAAATAGTCCAGACCGGCGGACAGGCCGATGATGCCCAGCATGTTCAAGGTTCCGGCTTCCAGACGGTGAGGATAGGTCTCGGTGTGCACCAGGCTCTCCGAATTCATGCCCGTGCCGCCGAACCGGGTCGGCTGGATGTCAATGTCGGCCCCCAAGACCAGCCCACCGATGCCGGTGGGCCCCATCAAGGCCTTGTGCCCGGTGAACGCGGCCAGGGAAACCCCCCACTCCGACATTCGAATCGGCGTCTGACCCGCGCTTTGAGCCGCGTCGATGAGCAGCGGTATGCCGAGACTGGCGCAGAGCCGGCCGATTTCCGGCAGGTCCTGCACGCTGCCCAGCACGTTGGAGGCGTGGCAGACGATCATCAGCCGGGTGTTGGGACGGATCGCCCGAGTCAGGTCGCTCGGCTCGACAAGGCCCCGTCCGTTGAACGGCACCGGGGTATAATCGATCATGATTTGCTGTTTGAGATGAAACAGGGGCCGGAGAACGGAGTTGTGCTCCAGACAGGTGGTCACCACGTGATCTCCGGGCCGAAGCAGCCCGAAGATGGCCAGGTTCAAGGCGTCGGTGGCGTTGGCCGTGAAAATGACGCGATTCGGGTCCGGGACGTCGAAAAAGCGGGCGATTTTCCACCGGGTCCGCTCGACGAACGTCTCGGCTTCCATGGCCTGATCGTAGCCGCCGCGGCCGGGGGAGAACCCCATCCGCGCGTAGGTTTCGCACATCCGGGCCAGGACTTGAGGAGGTTTCGGATAGGAAGTGGCGGCGTTGTCCAGATAGATGAGGCGTTCCGTCATCGCGGCTTCACCTACAGACACGATTTCGGGTTGGGCAACCCGGCCAGCCGCCGGGCCCCCATTTTGATGCCCTCCGGGAACATGCCCTCCAAAGTCAACAGGTCCATGCCCAGACTGTTCCGAAGCTGTTTGTTCAGCGGCGCCCGGCCGTTCTGATAGTAGAATTCCCGGAAAAAAGTCAGCACCCGCCAATGGTCCGGCCCCATTTGATTGAGGCCGCTTTCCGCGGCCAGAAGCCGGGCCACCTCCTTGCTCCAATCGTCGGGATTCAGGAAGAAGCCTTCGTTGTCAAAAACGATCCGGCGGTCGCCGAGAAAGCGCACCCGTCGGGTGGCTTGGCTTTCGGACGGCGAACCGCCGGATTCATCCATGCCTATTTTGTTTCCGCCAGCGCCGCCTTGACCTTGGCCGGCGTGGCCGGCAGATCGAGCACCCAGACGCCGCAGGCGTCATGAATGGCGTTGATGATGGCCGGCGCGGTCGGAACCATGGTCATTTCGCCCACGCCCGTGGCGCCCAGCGTGCCATACATCCGCGGCGTTTCCTGCAGGATGCTCTCCATATCGAAGGACGTGCGCATGGTCGGGAACTGGAAGGTGACCCAGTCCTTGGTCTGACCGGCGATGAACTCCTCACGGAGGGCGTATCCCGCGCCCTGGTCCATGCCGCCTTCCAACTGGCCCACCAGGTTCAAGGGATTGATCACCGGGCCGGAGTCCACGGCGGTCGTCATTTTCAGCACCCGCACCTCACCGGTGTCGGTATTGACCTCGACCTCGGCCAATTGCAGGGCGTGCACCTGGGACTCGAACGACGGCCCCTGGCCGGTCTTGGGGTCCAACGGACCGGAAGCCTGGACCTTTTTGTTGCCGATGTATCGGGTCGGCAGGTCGGCCTTCTTAAGCGCCTCATAGCTCGACGCCCCGGCCTGGGACATGGCCTGCTTCAGCTTCTCGGCGGCGTCCACCAGGGCACCACCCGCCAGATAGGTCATCCGGCTGCCCGCGGCCGGGCCGGTGGCCGTGGTCTTGTCCGTGTTCCGGGTTTCCAGGCGGAACCGATCCAAGGGCAGATTCATTACCTGGGCCGCGAGCTGGGTCAACATGGAGTCGTTGCCCTCTCCGGGATCGGCCACCGCGCCGTAGATCGTGATCTTGTCGTCCGGGTCGATTTCCACGGCCATGATGGCCGCATCCCCCGGATTGCCGATGCCGAAGGCGCCGGCCCCCAACCCCACGCCACGCTTGATCGGCCCGTCCTGGGACGCCGGAATTTGTCCACGGCCCTGCTCGTAACGGGCCTTCATGGTCTCGCAAAGCTCCGGGAACGGCCACTGCTCGACCACGGCGCCGGTGGATTTGCTCTGGCCGGGCTGAAGCGAATTGCGCACCCGGAATTCCAGGGGGTCGATGCCCATTTTTTCGGCCAGCATATCCATGGCGCACTCCAAGGCGAAATGCGCCTGCGGCGGCCCCGCGCCCCGGGCCGCGCTGCCCCAGGGGCTGTTGGTATAGACCAGCCGGGCCATGGCCTTGACGTTGGGGATGTTATAGGAACCGGACAGCATGTACAGGGCCCGTCCTATCACCACCATGCCGATGGACATGTAGGCCCCGTTGTCCACGGTGATGTCCATGTCCAGAGCGGTCAGATGCCCGTCGGCGTCCGCGCCCAGCTTGACCTTCATATCAAAGGGGTGGCGCTTGGGGGTCAGGTCCATGGATTCGGCCAGGCTGGGGATGTACCGCACCGGCCGTTTGAAATGGAGCGCGGCCGCGGCGGCGATGCCTTCGGAAGTGACCTCGATTTTAATGCCGAACTGGCCGCCGACATAGGCCTCTTCGTAGCGCATGTTCTCGTAGCCGACCGCCTTCTGCAGCATACCCATGTGGGCGTGAATGTTGATGCTCCGCCCGATGACCACCAGTTGAGGCTCCTCGCCTTCCTCGTCCTCTTCCAGATAGGCCACGCAGGCCTCGGGTTCCATGGGCGCCTGGTGGTTGAGCTGGGTGCGGAACCGGGCCTCGATGACCTCGGCCGACGAAGCCAGGGCCTGGTCGGCGTCGCCCTTAATCTGAGGCTGGCTGTAGCAGATGTTGGGAATGTCGTCATGAACCTGGGCGGCGCCCTCGGCCATGGCCTCGGCCGGTGTGCTGATGGCCGGCAGCGTTTCGTAATCCACCCGGATCGCCTCGGCCGCGGCCAGCGCCTGGTCCTGGGTCTCGGCCGCCACCACGGCCACCGGGTCTCCGATGTAGCGCACGCGGTCCTCGCAGATCACCGGCCGGTCCGGCAGGATCATGCGCAGCCGGTTGGTGCCCTTGACGTCCTTGGCCGTCATGAAACCGACCACGCCCGGCAGGTTCTCGGCGGCGGAAAAATCAATGCCCTTGATCCGGGCGTGCGCGTGCGGACTGCGGACCACGGCCAGTTCCAAGGCGCCCGGCACCGTGATGTCCGCGGTGAAGTTCGCCTGGCCGCAGGCCTTGAGCATGCCGCTCGGCCTGGGGTGGGACACGCCCATTTGGGCCTCGCCGAGTTCGGCGCGCACCGCCGCCGGCGTGGTTTCTCCCCGAAGGAATCGGCCGGCCAGTTCCACCGCGCTGACGATCTTGGCGTAACCCGTGCAGCGACAGAGATTGCGGCGCAGGGCGTGTTTGATTTCGTCCACCGTGGGGTTCTGGTTCACGTCCAAAAGGGCCTTGGCCGCCATAATCATGCCCGGCGTGCAAAACCCGCACTGGATGGCGCCGGACAGAACAAAAGCCTCCTGGATCAGATGCGGGTTCTCCGGCGTGCCCAAACCCTCGACCGTGATCACCTCCGCGCCGTCCAGGCTGGCCACCTTGGTCAAACAGGACAGCACGGCCCGTTTGTTGACAATGACCGTGCAGGCCCCGCACTGGCCCTTGCGGTCGCAGGATTGTTTGGCCCCGGTCAATCCCAGGGTTTTCCGTAAGTAATCGAGCAGCAGCAGGTTGTCGTCCACCACCAGTTGCCTGGAGTTCCCATTGACTTTCAAGCGAATTGTTTTCATCTCCGCACCCATCTGTAGTTTAATTATGTCAATTTTGACATATTTATAACCGACGCTCCCCGCCATGTAAAGAAAAATCCGCTTCGTCCAGCGGAAGTCCGGCCCCTGCTGGTCGAACCGGGCATGAAAAGGGGAAAACGCGGAAAATGGATCGGAGGTCCTGCTCTAAAGGGAAAAAAGACCGCGCCCGCCGCTGTTGGACAACTGCGGCGGGCGACGGAAAGACAGCACCGAAGCAACCCCCGGCGCCGGCGATGGTTTTACTGTCTGGCCATTTCAGCCCGAAGCCGGACCTTTTCCTCTTCCTGGGCTTCCCCGGGCGGCCGGTACCGAATCAGATCGACCACGACCTTACGGATCACACCCTTGAACGGGAACGGCGCCTCATAATCGTCGGTCACGGGCGAGAGGCTGTCCCGGCCGACGTCGATACCGGTCGAGCTGATCATGCGCAGCACATAGGGCACCGCGATCGTGCCGTTCTCCCGGTCGTCGATGAGCAAGGTGATGGTGCCCTTGTTGTCCTGGCGCTGGAATTTCACGCCCAGCTTGCTGGACCCCACCGGCACCTGCTCCTTGGACCGGACCACGTTGTGCGTGGTGAAGACGTTGTAGTCGAAGACCAGGCGGCCATCCTTGATGTACAGGCTGTAACCGCAGTTCTGGGTGCCTTGGGCCACCAGCACGCCGTCGTCCTCGGCCGTGGCCCGCTCCACCTCGGCAGTCATGATCCAACTGCGGCTGCCCACGGGCGGCGCGACCTCCGCGGGCAGATGGGAGATCGGCGGGTAGTACTCGTAATGCCGGGTGGCGTGGGGCGAACCGGGCCGGGTGTTGCCGGACCCGAACAGGCCCATGCGGTCGTCCAGGGGCAGCACGCCGTGACGGCCGGCCTCGGTCCACCACAGGTCGATCATCTCCCGGAGCTTTTCCGGGTGGGTGTCGGCCAGGTTATGGCATTCGGAAAAATCCTCGTCCAGGTTGTACAGCTCCCACTCGTTGTCGTTGAAGGGCGTGCCCGCCTCATGGTGGGTGACCGCTTTCCAGCCGCCGGCCCAGATGCCGCGGTGCCCGGCCATCTCGAAATACTGGGGACCCTTCTGGGTGGGGGCGTCCGCAGCGTCAAAGGCGTACTTCATGGACGTGCCCGTAATGGGAATCTGGGCCTGGCCGCGATGGGTGGTCGGCGGCTCGATGTCCAGAATCTCCAGGATGGTGGGCATGACGTCCGAGACGTGGTGGAACTGGTTGCGGATGCCGCCCTTGTCCTTGATGCGGTTCGGCCAATGGACGATCAAGGGGTCCCGGACCCCGCCGCCAAAGGTGTTCTGCTTGTACCATTTGTTGGGCGAATTGCCGGCCATGGCCCATCCCCAGGGGTAGTTCGAATGGCTGTGCGGGCCGCCGATCTCGTCCAACCGATCCTGCAGCGACTCCACGTCCTCGGGCAACCCGTTGAAATACTTGAACTCGTCCATGACGCCCGTGGCCTGCCCTTCCTGGCTGGCCCCGTTGTCCGACAGCAGGAAGATGACCGTGTTGTCCATCTCGCCCACCTGTTCCAGGAAGGTCATCAACCGGCCGATCTGATGGTCCGTGTGATCCAGGAACCCGGCAAAGGCCTCTTGAAGCTTGATGGCGAAACGCTGCTCGCTCTCGGTCAGCTCGTCCCAGGCTTTCACGCCCGGGTTGCGCGGGGCCAGATCGGTGCCGGGCGGGATCACGCCCAGTTCCAGTTGGCGCTTGTACCACTCTTCCCGGACCACGTCCCAACCGGCGTCGAAGCGGCCCCGGTATTTGTCGATGAATTCCTTGGGCGCCTGGTGCGGAGAATGGGTCGCCCCAAAGGCCAGGTAAAGGAAGAAGGGCCGGTCCGGCCGCACGGATTTGAGGTCCCGGATAAAGTCCATGGACTTGTCCACCAAGTCTTCGCTGACGTGATAGCCCTCTTCGTGCGTGGCCGGCGGATCCACCGGGTGGTTGTCATAAGTCAGTTCGGGATGGAACTGGTCGGTCTCGCCCTGCATGAAGCCGTAAAACCGTTCGAAGCCCCGCTGGAGAGGCCAGTTGTCGAACGGCCCGGCGACAGAGGCCTCGACCATGGGCGTCAGGTGCCACTTGCCCACGGCATAGGTGGCGTAGCCCTCGTCGCGCAAAATCTCGGCGACGGTGGCCGCGTTGGGTGGGATGCAGCCCCGCATGTTCGGAAAGCCGGTATTGAAATTGGCGATGGCCCGCATGCCCACGGTGTGATGGTTCCGGCCGGTCATCAGGCAGGCCCGGGTGGGCGAACAGAGCGCGGTGGTGTGAAAGCTGGTGAACCGTAGCCCGCCGGCGGCCAGCCGATCGATGTTCGGCGTCTCGATATTGGAACCGTAGCAGCCGAAATGGGAAAAGCCCGTGTCGTCGAACAGAATCACCACCACGTTCGGGCCGTCGGCCTTGGACCGTTTCGCTTCCGGCCACCACGGCTTGGAATCCGCCATGGTGCGTCCGATCACCCCTTGAAATTTTTCCGGTTTGCTCATTTCTTCTCTCCTTCCTGATCATTTCCCAGGCCAATGCCTTGGAAGCGCGATGGCCGCGACTCACGGCGCCGCTGCCCCTCATGGACTTTGGGATTCGCTTTATCGGGCCGATTCTACCCCCAGGTCTTGATCTTTGGCAAGTTCAACAAGGACCTGGCCACAAAAAGACCTCACACCCTGGGGTATCTCTTTACTAGGAAGAGGGGGCAACCGGCCCGGGCGGCTATCCAAAACCCTTGACAGGCCACCAGCCCGATGCTACGTTTAGGTTCAACAAGGTTCGGCTAGCGCGGGAACCTTGTATTTGGTTGGAAAATAAGGGGAATCGGCCTTGTCTTCCAACGCAAAAGTGAAAAACGGTCCCATCGTCTAGCGGTCTAGGATATCGGCCTCTCACGCCGGAGACACGGGTTCGATTCCCGTTGGGACTGCCAAAAATATCAATAGGTTAACCGGCTTAGGTAAGCACGGCTGAGCTTAGGTATATCTTTTCCCAACTCTATTCCCAACAATAGCTATAGGTTTACGGGTAGCGGCCTTGGGCTTCCGAAGGGCAACCTTCAAGGGGACTGTGTTGAATGTACATAGGCTTAGTAAAGTCTTGGAGCAAAGAATTTATTAACTATACCTAAATTTATAAGGAACCTTTAAAAATTATGCAGGATTTTTTTCTTAGAAATTGTGGACTAGTATTTTGAAACGCGGGTCAAATTTTTGTTTTTAGTAAAACTTGCAGGGTTTAGGAAGAAGTGTAGGAAGATTTAATCATAAAAGGAGAGTGAAATGAAATTTGAAGCAAATTATAAAAGGTTATCTTTTTTATTGTTATTCACTTTATTTTTAATTGCATTTTCATTTCAGAATGCATTTGGCATAAGTATAAATTATGATGCATCTCTAACTCCAGACGATGCGAGTTTAAGTGACATTTTTTCAACAAGAAAAATTGGTGGGTCATGGAGTGCATCAGGTGGTATCTTAACTATGACAAATGTAGATGACGGTGCTTTGTGGTTTGGAAATCATCCTTTCGATCCTGTACCTTGGCAAATAGCTGATAATGATTCCGGAAATTATTTATACGTAAATGCAATGCTTCAATCCCGCTCATCAGGAGCATGGGGGTTTAACCTCGCTGATGATTCACATCGTGCCACTATAAGATTTCTAAATACAAACGAGGTGGTATTATGGTTCGATGGCGCAAATCAAACAGTCGCAATAAATTCCTCCATGTATCATGAATATTCAATGCAGGCTTTCAATGGGCAAGTAATTTATAGCATTGATGGTGTAGAGTATAGTGGGCTTGCGCCAACTTCGACTGTCGGATATAAAACTTTTACTATTGGAGAAATATCGGGCTTGGCTGGAACTGGCGCAGGGACTTTATTAGTTGATGAAGTTTCATTTCAAACTGATATTACCTCAGTCCCTGAACCCGCTACAGTGCTCCTTCTCGCTTCTGGTTTAATTAGTCTCACAGGATTCAGATTTATAAAGACTTCTGCAAAATAGCAGCGGGCTTAATTTCTTCTTCTGAGACCGATAATTTTAAGCTAACGGTGAATTTTTGATGATAAAAATGCCATTACATGAGTAAAACCAATTAATTTAACTATCAACGGACTGAACAGAAGCGGGTAATTTCCTCTGATATTCTAATAAATGGATCAAATGAAAGGAAGGGCGCAATGTGAAAAAATATATAGGGCAACAAGAAAGCAATAAAGAATATCTATATTTCTCTTTGCTTTTCTTTATTGTGATAATATATATTATGTCTTTTTCAAACGTTTCTATGTGTATGGAGAATGAGCCAAGCCAATTAAGAGGAATCGGCTGGGGTGATAATATTAAGATGCACCCTGATTTGATAAGAAGTAGGGTAGATGAGCTTGGAAGAACAATCATAAATACTGATTCCGGCTATAGGATATATATAAGAAAAAATGAGATTAAGCAAATTGGAAAAGCAACAGTAGATGAAATATTTTATATGTTTTGTGATGACAAATTTTGCTATGCCAGGATTAATTTTGGTAATTTTAGTTCTTATAATGAATTGTATAATATACTTAGAAAAACCCATGGAAAGCCGGCGCTAACTGATGACCAAGGATTTACCAGATGGAAAGAATGGCATGGAAATAAAATAAAAATTGTACTTTCTTATGCTGAAATTCATTTTAATAAACAAATACTTGAAAGAGTCGGCTTTGTTGATTATACATATCTATCGCTGTGGGATAGCTTTCATGATAAAAAAGCTATTGAAGAAAGAAAAAAAGAAAATCTATGAGCAAGAGCAGAAATCAAAAGCTAAAAAAGGAGCAGCGGACTTATATAAATAACCTATTGCAATATTGGCTTAGCCTGGGTAAAATAGGTAGGAATAGTCGAGTTACTTATCATTATTGATTTAGGAAAATCAATGAGAGAGACCAAGAGAACCGTTGAGGACAGTCAGAGCTTGTCCGTTTTTGGACTTAGGCAGGTAAGGCGCGAGCTTGAGGCCCTGGGCTGGTCGGGGGGCTTCCCTGTTCGGTATATGGCCCTGGGCAAGCCTGTAACCCTTCAGGTGGGCCTCACAACCACGCCCTGCGCCTTTGGAGGGGTTAGGTACTGGTTTGAGTGCCCTTCCTGCGGTGGGCGAGTAGGCAAGCTTTACAGGCCTGATGGAGAACTATATTTTGCTTGTAGGACTTGTCACGATTTGACGTATCTAAGTTGCCAGAAGCATGATATGAGGATAGATAAACTTCTCAGAAATCCACAATTGATTCCAGCTTTATTAGAAAAGAAAAACTTATCTAATGCTCGTTTAGTGCTTAATGCTACGGATCGGCTATATCAAAAATTAACGAGGTGAAGGTATGAAGCTTGGTTACTTTTTTCTTTTAGCTATCTGCTTTATTATCTTTTCTTCAAAATACAGTTTAGCAATTCCGCTATCGATAGAATATTCTGTTCAAACAACAATTACTCAACTTGGCCCTCATTCTTTCATATTTCAATATGATATTACTAACAATAACCAACAACTTGAATCAATCACAACCGGGTTTGATGGATTTTATTTGCAAATCCCTGAATCTATTTCACTTAAAAATATTATAAACCCACCTCCCTACTATGGTGATCCTGGACATTGGGAAGATGAAAGAAGTGTATCTATAGCATGGCTAAGCACACCAGAAATTTCTTTGCTTGAGGGTAACATCTGGCTACGATGGTGGGGCTACAAGAGGACATCCGTATATCCTGCTGGAACCACAGCAACTTTTAGCTTTCAGGCAGATGGAGTTATTTTAGGGACTGCTTCAGGGATAATAGTAAGTTACTGGGGTGATGAAATTCCTGAAATTGATTATGTGCAAATGGAAAACGGGGGGTATTATTCTTCATTTTCTACCGATCTAATAGTCCCTTACGAGAAAACCCCCGTACCTGTCCCTGTTTCAATAATCCTTTTCGGTTCTGGCTTGCTCTTGATTGGTCTCATTACGAAGAATTAACTTTCACAAGATCACTGACAAACGCCAAGCAAGCCTAACCTCCCTTAACAAGGAATATACAACAGGGTCTGTCCTACTCGGTGGAACAAAGAAAATACACCGGGGGGATTGGTTTTAAAACCTGTTTAGTGTATATTCCTTGTTAGTAAAGACAGGTAAAGGCTAAGAAAAAATACCTGAATGAGTCGCCCAGTCGTAATACTGCTGAGAAAGTTGCCATTTTTTTTCACCATCTATTTTTTTTATTATCCTTATAGCTTGTAATTCTTCTAAATAATATTTAATTGTTGAATATGGTAGATTACATCTTGAAGATATTTCGTTAATACTAAGACCAAATTGATTTTTCTCGAACGCATGTTCTTGCCAAAGGCAAAATAGAATCTTTTTCCTAATTGTGGGCATAAGATCAAGGCCGACTTTAGCTATTATCTTATAAATTTCACTATCAATATTTGACTTCCCCCGAGAGAAGGCAATTCCAACTCCTAATTGTGTAAGCTGTTTAATAAGCCTCGCAGGCCCTTCAGGCTCGGGAATAGAAATAATTGCTTGATTCCTGTAATTCCTACTAACACCGCAGCGTCCACCAGCACAAAAGCAGGCTAAATTTGTTAACTTGTCATTAGGAGAGAAGGATTCAGTGGAAAAAATAAAATTATCAAATTGTGTCAGAAATTTTGAAAAAGTGCATTTAATTTCATCTCGCATCTCTTGTTCTTTTCCAATAACTTTTTGGGCAAAATTACTTACAGCTTCACTATTTTGAATGTTCATCCTAAAAAGTATATATCTATCTCCGAGTATATTTATAGCAGCCTGATGGTTATCAAATTCTGGCGTGCATGCCGCCATCAAACCAACCCGGCCTTTCCATTCAAAATTCTTACCTGTACCATAGGCAGAATTGTAAAAACCATCGTAGATTTCTCGAAGTTGAGATAATATCTCTTGCCTGTGCTCGCTTCTAAGAGTAAGTATCGTAGTAAAATCTTTTAAAATAAGAATTTTTTTATCCAAAGTTGCTAATAATGAAGGTTCAGTACCATCTTCTTTTTTAAATCCACTGACAAGGGTCTTTGGGGTGAGGCTGGAAAGGAATTCAACTTTAGAATTACCGTCAAACCCCCGGAGAAGCTCTGTTTTAGCGGAGCTTGGTGGGGCTATGATGATTAACCAAAATGGATCAGCTTTCAATTGATTTGCGAGAAATGCACCCATCAGAATATCGATAATGGTGTCATCTTCGAGGTAAAGATATTTTTTTACAGTATCTTTTACATCAAAAATCGTGTAGGTAAGAGAAGGATTCTGAAACAATTTCTACATACCAGATCGTGTTTGAAAGATTGTGCCACTTTTGCAAACCTCTTGTTGGTTGACTGCAAATTCCTTAAAAGTAACAAAATCATAATCTATCAATTTTATATGAGGGAAATATGCTTCCCAATTAGAAATCAAATCTTCCATATTTTTTGCTGCCACAATTAACTTTAAACCAAATTGATCTTGATACCCGCGTAGATTGACCCTAAATAAGCGTGTATTGTTAGAAATAAATCGCATTTCAATACCTCCATAGACTTTTTGGCATATTAAGGTAAAGATTCATAAAAAATAAAACTTAGGAAAGATGCTCGGTCCTAACTTTTCTTTGTTCAAGATACATAGTTAAATCCTCCATCGAATACCTAACGGTTCTACCAATTTTAAGATATGGTATTCCCCGCCGCAAATGGCGATTGTTTCTAAGAGTTTGTAATGATACTCCGGTTAAAGCTGACACCTCCCTCTCACTTAGCAATTTCATCATCTGGTTCAAAGAATTCTCTCCTACTTGACGTTAGCCCCTCTGCTGAGTGGGTACCACTAATAGTAAGAGGGTAAGGCCGGTTTGTCAACAAAGCAACCAAAGCAACTAACAACTACAATTGCCAAAAGCATACGTAAACTAATTTACTCTATTTTACCCCGGTAAAATAGAAATCATAGAAGTAAAAACGGCCCTTTGTACTTCTTCAGGCTGTTTTAATTAAAAATACTTTTTATGAAAAAGAGAAATTCTTTGCAGAAACTCTATACTTCACCATTAGCTATTTTCTTAAACATATCTCCCGCAATATTTGACGCTTTTTTCAAGGCTTCATCTCTTAAGTGCGCGTATCTTTGAGTCATAAGTGGGCTTTTATGCGTTAGTAGCTTTTGGAGCGTGTACATATCTACTTTTCCCGAAGAAGCGAGCATTGAAGCATATACATGACGCAATCCGTGCAATGGTCTAAAATCCTTTGGAAGACCAGCACGCTTTTTAATTTTATTTGTTTGAACTGTTACAGATTTTCGTTGTCCACCATTTTTCCCAGGAAAAACAAAAGGGCTAACTGTCTTCGGTTGATCCTGAATAACTACACGCGCTTCATCATTCATCGGTATTATTTGGCTTTTTCCACCTTTTGGATTTCTAATAGTAATAAATCCTTTTTCAAAATCAACATCATCCCATTGCAGCTTGAATAATTCCCCTCTTCTCATTCCTGTGAATAGCGCAACCTTCATCATTCTCGCTACATCCGTATTCGGTTCTTCCTCAATTGCTTGAAGCAATCGTGTAAGTTCCTCTGGAGTTAGATTTTCTGTCTTTGCATTGTCAACATTTGGTTTCTGAATTGTGAATGTTAAGCCTTGGCAAAGCTGTTTCCTGACTCCAAAATTTACTATCCATTGAAATAGATTCAATACATGTTTTACTGTTTGTGGCGACCTAATCTTTTGAAGCCTGATTCTTAGCCTGTCTACATCAAGCGGGACTATTTCCTGCGGCTCCTTTTCCCCGAACAAGGGCTTCAGATATTTTTCATACCTGCTTGCATCCGTTCTAAGGCTGCTCCCTGGTGGCCGCTGGCGTTCATACTCCTGCCATATCCTATCAATAGTCCATCTTTCGGCTTGGGTCTGCTTCCTGGCCCTTTCAGCTGCTCTCCTGGCCTTATTGGAAGGCTGCTTCCCCTCGATCCTGCTTGCTCTGATTCCTGCGGCCTGTGCTGGCGTCATTTTGTCCTGAAACTGCCTTCCGGCCTTTTCTTCGACCAGACGGCCCGACTTCCGGTACACGATGTAATAAATCTTCTCTGCCCTATTTGAACCTACAGCCGTAGATTCAATATAATAGACGCCTGGGTACTTGGTCTTGAACCTCTTTTTAACTGGCATACGCCCCTCCTTGACTTATTCCCAACTCTATTCCCAACACATTTTTAGTATACCAAGGCACAAGGAGAAATGTCAAGGGAAAGACTCTTGATAAATTTCCTTTAATATCAGTATATTTTAGGTAAATGCGGTAGCCTGTGGTAAATATTGATACCCGGCCTCTCACGCCGGAGACACGGGTTCGATTCCCGTTGGGACTGCCAAATCCAATCAGGGGTTAGGCCCTCAAGGTTTAACCCCTGTTTCTTTGGCTCCGTTTGTTTGCCCGGACGTTTGGTGTCGTGCGCTCGGACTCTTCCCCCCAAAAACAACACAATATTAAGTGGATATGCACGCGAGATCAATGGCGGCCTAGATTGATTTGCCATCGCCAGGCGGATCGATTAGCATAGAACCTGGGTAATTTCCTTCGCCATCGATACGAAAACAAACCCGGGACATCGATTCCCTCAAGAAGTATGGGCCGGAGTGATTGCATGCCGCAAGAGATGATTCTGAGAGTCAACGGTCAAAGTCATCACGTGTTGGTCGCGCCCGATACGCCGCTGCTTTACGTCCTGCGAAACGACCTGGGCCTCAAGGGCGCCAAATTCGCCTGCGGTCTGGAGCAATGCGGCGCGTGCAAGGTCATCATCAACGGCCAGGCCGTGCCCTCGTGCCGCATGACGGTCCGATCGGCCCAGGGCAAAGAGATCACCACGGTCGAAGGTCTGGCAACGGCCGACCGGCTGCATCCGATCCAGGAGGCCTTTATCGAGGAAAACGCGGTCCAGTGCGGCTTTTGCGTCTCCGGGATGATCATGTCCGCCAAGGCTCTGCTCGACCGGAACCCGCGGCCCACGGACGCCGAACTCAAGGCCGAGATGGCCGACAACCTGTGCCGCTGCGGCGTCTATGACCGGCTCCTCCGGGCGATCAAACGCGCGGCCGGGCTGCCCGTGGACACGCCTTCCTACCGGCAAAGCCTCCGGGACGAGGAGGCGACCCGGCCGGAAGCCGAAAGCGCGGCCGAAGCCGAGGAACTGGCCGGTTCCCTGATGTGGACGCCCGATCTGGACCGGTGGGTGCGGATCAACACCGACGGCACGATCACCATCTTGACCGGCAAGGCCGAGTTGGGCCAGGACCTCAGAACCTCGGTGGCCATGATCGCCGCCGACGAACTCGACGTGCCCCTCGACCGGATTCGCGTTCAGATGGCGGACACGGCCCAGACCGCGAACGAGGGCTACACGGCCGGCAGCATGTCCCTGGAAATGTCGGGCCGGGCCATCCGCCAGGCCGCGGCCGAAGCCCGGCAGATCCTGCTTTCCCTGGCCCAGGACGCCTTGGACGCCCCGGCCGAACGGCTCACCGTGAACGACGGCCGCATCACCGACCCAAAGACCGGGCGCGGCTTCACCTACTGGGACCTTTTCGGTGGCCAGCGTTTCAATCGCCGCGTGGGCGGCCTGGGCCAGCCCAAAACGCCGGAAGCATACGACGTGGTGAGCAAAAAGGTCGGCCGCTTGGACATGACGGCCAAAGTGACCGGCGGGGCCGTGTTTGTCCACGACCTGGAATTGCCGGACATGGTCCACGGCCGGGTGGTGCGTCCGCCGGACTATGTGGCCCGGCTGGTTTCCGTGGATGAAGCGGCGGCGGCCCAAATGCCGGGCGTGCTTCGAGTCGTCCGCGACGGCAGTTTCCTGGGCGTGATCGCCGAGCGGGAAGAACAGGCGGTGGCGGCCATGGAGGCGCTGAAAAAAAGCGCGGTCTGGGAGTCCGACATCGACCTGCCGCCGCAAGAGACCCTGTTCGACTATATGCTCGGCCAGCCCGACCAGGCCTTCCTCCTGAAGGAAGGCGCGCCCGTGGACGACGCCATCCCGCCGATTGAAACCCCGCCGGATGCCGCTGAGACGCTCCAGGCGACCTATTGCCGGCCTTACCACGCCCACGCCTCCCTGGGTCCGTCCGCGGCCGTGGCCCAACTGATGGACGGCCAGATGACCGTCTGGTCGCACAGCCAAGGCGTTTTTCCCTTGCGGGCGGGCATTGCCGACGCTTTGGGCATGTCCCAGGACGACGTGCGAGCCATCCACATGGATGGACCCGGCTGCTACGGCCACAACGGAGCCGACGACGCGGCCCTGGACGCGGCGCTCCTGGCCCGAGCCTCGCCCGGCCGCCCGGTATCCCTGAAATGGATGCGGAACGACGAAAATGCCTGGGAACCCTACGGCCCGGCCGCGGTGCTCCAGATGCAGGCCAGCTTGAGCGCGGACGGCCGGGTCGTGGACTGGAACCACGACGTCTTCAGCTACACCTACATGGGACGGCATCGCCCCCGCGGGCAAAGCTCGGGCCTGCTGGCCGCCTGGCACCTGGCCGAACCCCTGCCACGGCTCCAGCCCACGCCCGCCAAAGGCCCCCATGTGGGTATCCATCGCAACGCCGACCCGCTCTACTCTTTCGATCGCAGGCGCGTGGTGAAGCACTTTGTGGAGGACAGCCCCCTGCGCACCTCGTCCTTGCGCGGCCTGGGTTCCTACGCCAACGTCTTCGCCATCGAATCGTTCATGGACGAACTGGCCCACGTGGCCGGGGTCGATCCCATCGAGTTTCGGCTGCGTCACCTGGAGGATGAACGGGCGCGGGCCGTGATCCAGGCCGCGGCTGAAAAAGCCCGGTGGGACAAGGACCTACCGGATCGCGGCCACGGCCGGGGACGAGGATTCGCCTTTGCCCAGTACAAAAACCGGCAGAGCTACGTGGCCGTGGTCGTGGACCTGACCGTGAACGAATCCAGCGGCCAGATCGGCCTGGAAAAGGCCGTCATCGCCGACGATTCAGGCCAGATCGTCAACCCGGAAGCGGTCAGCAGCCAGCTCGAAGGGGTCTTTGTCCAGGCCGCCAGTTGGACGCTCCGGGAACAGGTCAGCTTTGACGCGCGCGGCATCACCAGCGTGGACTGGCACAGCTACCCCATCCTGCGTTTCAGCGACACGCCCAAAATCGACGTGGTGCTGCTCAACCAACCCGGCAAACCGTATCTGGGCGTGGGGGAAGGCGCTCAAGGCCCGGTGCCGGCGGCCATTGCCAACGCCATCTTTGACGCGGCCGGCATCCGCCTGCGCACGATTCCCTTCACCCCGGACCGGGTTCTCCAGGCGCTGGGCAACCGAGCAGAACGCGGTCCCGCATAAGGAGTCCTATCCATGATCGCCAAGATCCCTTTTGGAAAGACCGGACACATGAGCACCCGGACCCTGTTCGGCGCGGCCGCGCTCGGCGCCATGCGCCAGGACCGGGCCGACCGGGTTCTGGAAACGCTGCTGAAGTACGGCGTGAACCACATCGACGTGGCCGCCAGCTATGGCGAGGCTGAGCTACGGGTCGGCGCGTGGATGCCCGAGCACCGGGACCAGTTTTTCCTGGCCACCAAAACCGGGGAACGGACAGCCCAAGGCGCGCGGGACAGCATTCACCGGTCGCTCGAACGCCTCAAGGTGGACCGGGTCGATCTGATCCAATTCCATAACCTGACCGACGAACCCGGCTGGGAAACAGCCATGGGGCCGGGCGGGGCCTTGGAAGCCGCCATCGAAGCCAGAGAGCAAGGGCTGGTCCATTTCATTGGAGTGACCGGACACGGCACGCGCGCCCCGGAAATGCACCTCCGCAGCCTGGAGCGTTTCGCCTTCGACTCCGTGCTTTTCCCCTATAACTACATGCTCATGCAAAGCCCGGAATACGCCGCGGACGTTCAGCGGCTGCTCAACCTCTGCGCCAGCCGCGGCGTGGCCGCGCAGACCATCAAGTCCGTGGCCCGGCGGCGCTGGCGGGAAGGCGACACCCAGAAGCATTTCAGTTGGTACGAACCGGTCAAGGACCCGGACGCGCTTCGGCGGGTCGTTCATTGGGTATTGAGTCGGCCGAACATCTTCCTCAACACGTCGAGCGACGCCACGCTCCTGCCCGACATTCTTAAGGCGGCCAGTGACTTTGACGCAAACACCCAAGCCGCGGATATCGAGAAGGCCTTGCAGGCCGAACAGTCGCGGCTCGAAATGGAGCCGATTTTTGTGCGAGGCGTGATGGACACCATTTAAGCCGGGCGGCCTCTGCCAAGGAGGGGATGAGAATTGACGAACCAGTATTTCGATATTCTGATCAAGAACGGAACCGTGTACGGCGGCACCCTGGCCCAGCCGGTCACGGCCGACGTGGGTGTCATCGGAGATAAAATCGTTCGCGTGGGGACCATCGCCGGAGAGGCCGACAAAATCATCGACGCCAGCGGCCTGGCCGTCACCCCCGGCTTCATCGACGTCCACACCCACTGCGACTCCCCCTTCCATCTCAGCAGCCGGTTTCTGAAAACCGCGCCCGCCGTGCCCTCGGTCAAGGGCAACTGGAATTACCTTTACCAGGGCGTGACCACGGTCGTTTCGGGAAATTGCGGAACCGGCTTTGCTGACACGAGCCAGTGGTTGGACATTGTTAACCGGCTCGAATTCGGGACCAACGTCTTTCACCTGGTCCCCCACGGCCAGCTCCGCACCGAAACCCTGGGCAAGGATCAACCCGCCAAGCCCTCGGCCGGCCAGCTTGAGGCCCTGAAAAGCAAAGTGGCTGAGGAAATGGAAAAGGGCGCGGTGGGCCTGTCCACCGGCCTGATCTATTTCCCGGGCTTCGTCACCCAGACCGACGAACTTATCGAACTGGCCAAGGTGGCCGCGAAGTACGGCGGCCTGTATGTCAGCCACATCCGGGACGAATCGGGCCGGCCGAACGAGCGCGGCGAACTCGGTGTGGTCGCCTCGGTCAAGGAGGCCATCGAGGTGGGACGGCGAGCGGAAATCCCGGTGAACATCTCCCACCTTAAATTCATCGGGCCGCCTCCCGGCACGGACGCGCGCCTTATCCTGGACATCATCGAACAGGCCCGGTCCGAGGGGCTGACCGTCACCGCGGACCAGTATCCCTACGACGCCAGTTCCACGCATTTGCACAGCCTCCTGCCGGATGAATTCGTGGACCAAGGCGGGGTGAAGGACCGGTTCAAAACCGGTGAGGGCCTGAAAGACCTGCAAAAAGTCCTGACCGATGTCTTGGCCCTGACCGCCCCGGACCGAATTCTGATCAGCGAATACAACAAAAACAAGCGGCTCGAAGGCAAGTCCCTGGCCGAGATCGCCCGGGTTCAGGACCAGACGCCCAAGCAAGCCGCCCTGGAAATGCTTTGTCAGCCGAATCCGCCCCTGTCCGTCTTTTTTTCGCAAAGCATGGACATTGTCCGCCAGATCATGGCCGAGAACTATATCCTCACCGGCTCGGACGGTTGGACCTCGCACAAGGACCGTTTCAAACCCCACCCCCGCTGCTATGGGACCTTCCCCAAAAAAATCCGGCAATTCGCGCTCGATGAAAAAATTATCGACCTGCCTTTTGCCGTTCGCTCCATGACCTCGCTGCCGGCTGAAACCTTTCATTTAAAAGGACGGGGCCGGATCGAGGAAGGCTTTTTCGCGGACGTGGCCGTGATCGACATGGACCGATTCCGGGACCGGGCCGATTTCATTGACCCCCACCAGTACGCGGACGGGGTCGAATTTCTTATGGTCAACGGCGTGCTGGCCATCGAGCGCGGCCGGGCGACCGGGCATGGCGGCGGGCAAGGCCTGCGAAGAGAATGAACGCTCAAGATTTATTTCTCGGAGCGCAAAGCTAATTGCATGGAAAATGACCCGGTATATGAGCGGAAGGGAGAGCGAAGAAATCCTGGACCCTGGATTAAATCATTCCAGGGTGACGGTTTATGGGACCTCGGAACTCCAACACCGTCATTCTGGCATGTTTAAAGCCAGAATCCAGTATTCCTAGGTAACCCTCCCGCCATGCGTGGGATGGTTCCTGAAATATAATGGCCATGGTTGAAAAATCATGAAGGTATGCAATTCATATTAATGACCCCATCAATAACTCTATGGAGGTGAAGAAGATGGAAGTGCAAGAGTATATCGGCCGGGAATTGGCCGGCGTCAAAAGAGCCTTGGACAGGGCTTTGAACAGCCTGACCCAGCAGGAAGTGAGTTGGCGGCCGGGATCGGGATGCAACTCGATCGGTCTGATTCTTTTGCATATCGGCCGAATCGAAGACATGTTCATCCAGGCCCGGTTCCTGGGAAAGCCCGAAATTTGGCAGTCTGAAAAATGGTACGAAAAGCTGAATTTGTCGCCGACAGAGGAAGGCGCGCATTACACCGTTGAGCAGGTGAACTGCTTTGAGGTTCCCAAGCTCGAAGACCTCCTGGCCTACCACGACGCCGTGCGGGCGCGCACCAAGGAATGCCTGAGAAGCATGAAACCCGAGGAATTCGGCCAGAAAGTCTCCCTGCCGCCTTTCGGCGAGCTGCACAAGGCCACGGTTTTTTCCTTTATCGCCGCTCATGCCTCGGAGCACATCGGCGAAATCTCCTATCTACGGGGATTGCAGCGAGGCATGGACAAGTAACCCCCGGTCTATCTTGAATACGCAGGAGTTGTTCCATGTCCAAGGTGATCGACCTGAGACTCGATTTTCCACCCACGCCCGAAGACATCGCCGCCACCATGAAATTCTACATCCTGAACAAGGATGCCCAGGGCGTGGCCAACTATCGGCGCATCTTCGGCCCGCGCAAGGCGGCCGCCTTTGGGACCAATTTCGAGGAAATGGAGAAGATGAGCGGCGAGCTTTCGCCCGAGGAATTCGACGCCTTTCTCCAAAAAGGCGCGGAAAAGATCGCCGTGACCATGCCCGAGTTCGAAAAGGAGTTGGATGAGGCCGGCGTGGCCTGGGGCATGATCGACACTTCGCGGAACGACCGGACCGCCGAGCGTGTGGCCCGGCTGCCCGGCCGCCTGCGGGGCATGGCCATGGTCAACCCGCACAAGGGCATGGACGCGGTGCGGGAGCTCGAACGCGCGGTCAAGGATCTGGGATTCAAGGCGGTCTATGCCTCGCCCTATCGGTATGGCATCCGGGCCAGCGACAAGAAATTTTACCCCATCTACGTCAAGGCGGTCGAGCTGAAGATACCGGTCTTGATTTACACGGCCATGAATTACCGCACCGACCTGCCCATGGACGTGGGCCGGCCCTTGCATCTGGACCAGGTGGCCATGGACTTCCCGCAGATGAAAATCGTGGCCAGTTGCGGCGGATGGCCCTGGGTCCCGGAACTCATCGGCGTGGCCCGCCGGCACCGCAACGTCTTCATCGACACCTCTTCGCACCGGCCCAAGCACCTGGCCACGCCCGGCTCCGGTTTCGAGATGCTCATGCAATTCGGCAACACCCTGCTTCAGGACCGCATCGTCTTCGCCTCCGGGGCCGAGGACCTGGGCATGGGGCTCAAGGAGATCATCGCCGAGGTCCGCGCCCTGCCCCTCAAAGAACACGTCAAGGAAAAATGGCTCTACCAAAACGCCTTGACCCTCTTCGAAGCCGATGGATAGGCCGGCCATGGATGCTCCGACACAAGACACGCCCCACCCGGGCGCCCTGTTCGATCTGACCGTGATCGATCTGGGTCACTACATAGCCGGGCCTTATGCCGCCACGCTCCTGGCCGGGCTGGGGGCTGAAGTAATCAAGGTGGAACGGCCTGGGGTTGGGGACGGGGCCAGGCGCATGGGACCTTTTCCCGAGGACCAGCCCCACCCGGAAAAAAGCGGCCTGTTCAGCTACCTCAACCTGGGCAAAAAAAGCGTGACCCTGAATCTGAAGACCGATTCGGGCCGCGAGGCATTGCACCGGCTGGCCGCACAAGCCGACGTGGTCATTGAAAATTTTTCGCCGCGGGTCATGCCCTCCCTGGGGCTGGCTTACGAAAATCTGAAGCAGGTCAACGAAGACGTGATCCTGACCTCGATTTCCAATTTCGGGCAAAACGGCCCCTACCGCGACTACCGGGGGTATGAAATCACCCTGAGCGCCCTTGGCGGGGTTCAGGCCGAGATTGGGGAACCGGACCGGGAGCCGCTCAAGCTCGGCGGCCAGCAATTGCAGTTCATGGCCGGTCTGGCCGCGGCCCTGGCCACCATGAGCGCGGTCTGCTGCCGGGACCTGGGCGGCGGAGGTCAATGGGTGGACGTGGCCATCTCCGAGATCGCGGCCACGCTCAAGGGCTGCCCGGCGACCAATTTCCAATTCACCGGCTACAACCGCGTCCGCAACGGCATGCGCCCCATGTCCGACATCCTCATCAACGGCGACCCGCGCATCCCGGACGTCTATCCCATCTCCATCCTGCCCTGCCGGGACGGGTATGTGTGCATCGACACCGAGCAGGAGAACCAATTCCAGGCCTTGTGCGGCATGATCGGCCGCCCGGAACTGGCCGACGACCGCCGTTTCAACCACTGGAAACAGCGCTGCATCCACGCCGACGAACTGGACGCCATGCTAAGTGAGTACCTCGCGGACAAGACCCAACAACAGGTTCTCGATCAGGCCATGGATTGGCGGGTGCCGGTGGGCATATCCAACGACATGGAGCAGCTTTTTAACGACCCGCAGCTTCGGGCGCGCGGGTTTTTCACTGAGGTGGACCACCCCCTGCTCGGCCGCACGGCCTATCCAGGTCCCCTGTTCATCATGTCCGAAACCCCCTGGCGGACCGGGCGCTCCCCGCTTCTGGGCGAGCACAACCAGGAAATTCTGATGGATCGTTTGGGGCTTTCGGCCCGGGAAATCGAGGCAGCGCAAACATGAGGAAATGGTTTAAATATCACGTCGTATGTAGCCATAAAAACGGAGAAAATTTTCATGGCCAGACTTCCGCTTGAAAGGCTTCGCATCCTGGACCACACCATTGCCTGGGCCGGGCCGCAGGGAACCGTGGTCCTGGCCGACATGGGCGCCGAGGTCATCAAGATCGAATCCGTGCTTCGTTTCGACGGCATGCGCTACCACAGCATCCGCTTCAAAATGAAGGAGCGGTTTTGGGAGCGGGGGCCGTGGTTCATCCAGGTCAACCACGACAAGCTGGGTATCACCCTGGACCTGACCGAGGCCAAGGGCCGCGACCTCTATCTCAAGCTGGTGGCTGTCAGCGACGTGGTCATCAACAATTTTACCCCACGGGTCATGCCCAACCTGGGTCTGGGCTATGAAACGCTTCGGCAGGTCAAGCCCGACGTCATCATGGTCTCCATGCCCGGCTACGGCTGCACCGGACCCTACAAGGACACGCCGGCCTTTGGCGACTGCATCAATGCCTTTTGCGGCCTGGACGAAATCACGGGCTATGAAGACGGTCCGCCCCTGCGGCCGGGAATCGCTTACGGCGATCCCTGCGGCGGGTTTGCCGCGGCCCTGGCCGTGCTGGCCGCGGTCCACTACCGCCACAAGACCGGCGGGGGGCAGTTCGTGGACGTCTCTCACTTCGAGGTGGCCACCAAGCACATGGAGGGGCTGCTCGATTACGCCTTGAACCAGCGTGTCCAAAAAAGAACAGGAAATCAGGACAGTTGGGCCACGCCCCAAGGGTGCTACCCCTGCCAGGGGGAGGATGCCTGGGCCGCGATCAGCATTGTCAGCGACCCGGAATGGCAGCGGTTCGTCAGGGCCATCGACCGCCCGGACTGGGCCGACGATCCCCGGTTCGCCACCCATGCCGGCCGGCGGGCCCACAGCCAGGAACTGGACCAAGGCATCGCCGCCTGGACCCGCACCCTGGACCGCTACGAGGTCATGACCCGGCTTCAGCGCGCCGGGTTGGCCGCGGCGCCCATGCTTTATCCCGGCGAAATGCTTGATGATCCACAGTTCGTCAGCCGGGAGTTTTTCGAGCCGGTCGATCACCCCCACGCCGGCACGCGGCGTCTGCCGGGCAACATCGCCAAGATGTCCGGCGCGGATTGCCGCATCCGTTTTCCCGCGCCGGGCCTGGGGCAGCACAATAACTATGTTTTCCAGGGGCTTCTGGGCCTGACCGATACGGAAATGGCGGAACTCAGAGAAACCGGCATCATCGGCGAGGAACCCAAATTCGATTGAGTGATGTACAAAATTTATATCAAAATCTGATGGTTAAGGAGGAAATATGAAAGAAACGGATATCAAACACGTGGCCGTGATCGGGGCCGGGCTGATGGGCTTCGGCATTGCCGTGGAATTCGCCAGGTTTGGATATGAGACCAGCCTGTACAACACCCGGGAGGAATCCAGCCGCAAGGCCATGAAACAGGCGAGGGGCGCGCTCGACCTCATGGTCGAGACCGAACTGATGTCAAGCAGCCAAGCCGACGAGGCCTATGCACGGATGCATCCCACCACCGATCTGAAGCAGGCAGCGCAAGGCGCGGATTATATTAGCGAATCCGTGCTGGAAAAATTGGAACTCAAAAAAGAGATTTTCGCCCAGCTGGATGAAATCTGCCCCCCGCCAACCATCCTTTCGACCAACACCTCGGGCTTCCGGGTCTCGGCCATTGCCGAAGCGACCCGGCATCCGGAGCGGGTGGTGGCGGCGCACTACTTTCAGCCGCCCCATTTCGTGCCGCTGGTCGAGGTGGCGCCCGGCGAAAAGACCAGCCCCGAGGTGCTGGACGTGACCGCCGCGCTCATGCGGCGTCTCAGAAAAAAGGTGGCCAAGCTGAACATGGAGATTCCGGGATTCATCGGCAACCGCATTCAAGGGGTCATTGCCCGGGAAGCCATGTCCCTGGTGGACAAGGGCGTGGCCGATCCACAGTTGATCGATGAAGCGATTTCGTACGGATTTGGCCGGCGCATGACCTATACCGGGTACTTCATGCGTCTCGATCTGATCGGTCTGGATTTCGTGGCCACCCAGGCGACGGAAAGGGGCCGGGAGCCTTGGGGGCCGATCGGCGAGCGCGTTCAGCGAGGGGACCTGGGCATGAAAACCGGCCGGGGATTTTACGACTGGCCCGGCGACAGCGCCCAAAAGCTCCACCGCAGCATGAACTTGGAACTCATCCGCTTGATGAAAAAGGACATGGAAGAAGGGGCGATTTAAGCAAACGATAGTAATTATCGTCCAGCCGGGGAAACGAAAGCTTGAGCCAGGGGAAGCCTTAAGAAATAACAGCTTGAATTCATTGACGTTCTCGTGGTACTTGCGCGTTTGTTCGTTCGCTTCCGACACGCTTTTGTCGAGGCCGCGTTCCTCGAATCTTTTGGTCCGGATCAGGCTTCCCCACCCTCCCCGCTTCCTCCAACCGCTCCGCTCGGTCGTGACGCGTCAGGCGGCTGTGGCGGCGGTTTTCTGGCGAGGATACGGCTGGATCAATTTTTACAAATTATATTCAACCAATAAGGAGCGCGGCATGAGAAAAATCAAACTCGGCCAAACCGGACTGGACATCACCCAACTCGGCTTCGGCGGCATCCCGATCCAGCGTCTGACCGACGAGGAAGCCGTGGCCGTGGTTGCCAGATGCCTGGACCTGGGCGTGACATTCATCGACACGGCCAATGCCTACACCACCAGCGAGGAGCGCATCGGCCGGGCCATTGCCGGGCGCAAGCGGGAGGACCTGGTCATCGCCACCAAGACCCAGTCCCGCAAGCGGGAGGGGGTCGAGGAACACTTAAAGCTCAGCTTGAACAGACTAGGCATAACCTATATCGATCTTTACCAATTTCATCAAGTGTCCGACCAGAAAAGCCTGGACGCCATCCTAGCTCCCAACGGACCCATGGACGCGGTCCAGGAGGCCATTCGGGAAGGCCGCGTGCGCCACGTGGGCATCACCTCCCATTCCATGGACATGGCCAAGGCGGCCATCATGACCGACCGTTTCGAAACCATCATGTTTCCCTTTAATTTCATCGCCAACGAGCCCGCCCAGGAACTCATCCCCCTGGCTCGGGAGCACGACGTCGGCTTCATCGCCATGAAGCCCATGGGCGGGGGCCTCTTGGAAAACGCCACCGTGGCCATCAAGTACCTGATGCAATTCCCGGACATCGTCCTCATCCCCGGCATCGAAAAAATCCATGAAATCGAGGAGATCGCCGCCATCATGGCCGGCCCGCCCGACATGACCGAGGCCGAGCGACAGACCATGCGGCGGATCACGGACGAACTCGGTACCCGCTTCTGCCGCCGCTGTGACTACTGCCAGCCCTGCACCGAGGGCATCGCCATCTCCACGGTCATGGTCATGCGCAGTTTTGCCAAACGATTTCCGCCACATCGGTTCTTTACCGAACGTTTCTCCAGCGTCATCGACAAGGCCGAGGAATGCTCGGACTGCGGCGAATGCGAGACCCGCTGCCCCTATGATCTGCCCATCCGGGAGATGATCGCCGAGCAGGTCGAATGGTTTCGGGACGAATACCGCAAGCATTGCGCTTGATAAAAAATTTACTTACTCATAAATAGTTACAATGAAAAAAGGAGGCGCTACATGAAAAGACAAGTGGACTATTTCGAGAAGCCCGGCCCCGAAAACACGGCCCGCTGCCTCGAGATTCTGGCCGAGCTGGCCAAGGAGGGCGTCGAGGATTTCGTGGTGGCTTCCACCTCCGGCGACACCGGGGCCAAGGCGGCCGAGGCGCTTAAAGGGACGGGCAAGAACCTGGTCGTGGTGGGCCATTCCGTGGGTTTGCGCGGCCCGAACATGGACACCTTCCTTCCTGAAAACAAGCAAAAAATCGAAGACTTAGGAGGTCAAATCCTCCGCTGCACCATCCTGACCTCGGGCCTGGCCGCCTTCTTCGGCGACACCCACCCCAACCGCGTCATCGCCAACACCCTGCGCCGCCTGGGCCAAGGCATCAAGGTGACCTGCGAATGCGTCATGGAGGCCTGCGACGCCGGAATGGTCAAGGAAGACAAGGAGATAGCCGCCGTGGCCGGCACCGGTCGCGGCGCCGACACCGTGGTCCTCATCCGCTCGACCAGCTCCCGCCGCTTCCTGGAACTGGCCGTGCTCGAAATCCTGGCCAAGCCCCGCGGCTAGGCAAACAACGATGGCCGAATAAGGTTTTTTCGGCAAACAATGATGGATTATCGATAATTCCATAAGGAACAAGCATGCCCAGACTCCTGATCCACGAACGGTCCCATGACCGCCTGCGAGACGAACTCAAAACCCTGGTTCCCAACCTGGAAATCGTGCTCATGTCCGCGGACGGCGGCCTGACCCAAAACGGTCAGCCCATCGACGATACCAACGCCCGCCCCGACATCGGCTGGTACAGCATCGAAACCCTGCTCACCGGACAGACCGGACGCTACTTCAAGCTGATGAAGGACGCCGGCACGGTCAAATGGTTCCAGACTTTCCACGCCGGCGTGGACCTGCCCTTTTATCAGGAACTGGCCCGCCAGGGGGTGCGCGTGACCCGCAGCGATGCCCAGGCCGTGGCCATCGCCGAATACACCATCGCCTGCGTCATGGCCCTCTACCAGGGCGTGTTCGAACGCCGCCGCCTGCAAAACGCCCACACCTGGCGCATGACCGGCTTCCAGGAACTGTGGCGCAAGCGCTGGCTCATCATCGGCCTTGGCAACATCGGCCGCGAACTGGCCAAGCGTTTGGCCCCCTTCGAATGCCCGGTGATCGGCGTGCGCCGCTCGGCCGGAACCGACCCCCACGCCGACAGGATCGTCACCCTGGCCCAGGTGCCCGAGGAACTGCCCAACTCCGATGTGGTGGTCCTGTCCTGCTCCCTGACCGACGAGACGCGGGGCCTGGCTGGGAAAATCTTTTTTGAGCGCATGAAAAAGGACGCCACCCTGGTCAACATCGCCCGAGGCGGACTGGTGGACCAACCTGCCCTGATCGAAGCCCTGGGCGCCGGCGCCCCGGCCCGGGCCGTGCTGGACGTCTTCGACCCCGAACCCCTGCCCGAAGACAGCCCGCTCTGGGACATGGCCAACGTCATCGTCACCCCCCATTCCTCGAACGCCGGCTCAGGCACCCGCCTGCGCAACGACCGGATTTTCATGGAAAACCTGGCCCGCTACCTCAGCGGCCAGCCCCTCAAATACGAAGCCACCGACGAACTGCGCGGGTAACGGCGCGGGGTAAGAGTTGGGGGGACCCTTTTTTGTTGTCGAGGCCGAGGCCAAACACAGGATGCTGAGACGAAATCGAGGAGGGTGAGGATCGAAGCCGCAGGAATAGCAACCCTATTCCGAGGACTTCGAGCCGATGACCGACAAAGATTTCGGCCGGAAGCCGAAGTTTGGGCCGGTCTCGAAAAGGGTTCCTTCACCCCCTCCCAAAAACTGAAGCAGCGCGGGCCGGATCGAGTTTCACTCGACCCGGCCCGTGCAATTTGGGACGAACGCTCGTTGCCTCACCTCCAACTGAACACTCTTTTTACGCCATGTACCAAATGGAGGAAAAAACCTCAAAGCCGTCATTGCGAGGCGTCACGCTGGAGTCCGCTGAAAATGATTGTGGCATGGGCTTCCAGCCCATGCATCCGATGCACGGCCAGGATGGCCGTGCCACAAAACCAAGCGGACGACGTGGCAATCTCGTATAGGCCGGAACCCCTCGTCCCTGGGCTCTGCCTCAACACAACCTGTTTCGTCTGCGCGTGAAGGTGCCGAGGCAGAGTTCTGGAGAGAGAAAGCCCCACGCCGTCATTCCGGCGCAAGCCGGAATCCAGGCGCAACACTACCCTGCCCCGTAATACGCCGAGCTGCCCCGAGGGCGCCCGCGCCGCGAAACACTTCAATCCGCGGGAACCAGCAGGGGCGGGATGACGCGGATGTCCGGCAAGCGGTCGAGGTCCCACATGATTTCGATCAGCCTTTCCGTGCGCTCGCCGCCCAAAACAGGCCCGGCCAGGCTCCGGGCCTTGGCTTCGACGTCCCGGCGGTTCATGGGACGCTCCGGGAAGCCGAGGACATGTTCGATAAAGACCTGATGGCGCTCGCCGCTCTTCAATGCGACCTCCACCAGGGCCGATTCGACGCGGGGTTCCCGGTCCTGCGAGGGATCGTGGGTCAGGGTGACCATGCGCATCTTTTCCCGGATGGACGGGCGTGCCATGCGTTCGCTGGACTGGGCCATGTCAAAGGACAGGTCGCCGTCCTCCAGGATCACGGCGGCGAGATAGGGCAGGCTCAAGGCGGGCATGTCCGCCTCGCTGAAGGCTCTCACGTTGCCCGGCATCTTGACGTCGATCTTCACGATCGATCCGGGGTCCACCCGGCTGACCAGTTGCATCAGGCCTTCGACGCCGGCCTGCACCGGTCCGCCCACGGGATAGCGTTTGTAGGCCACCAGGGGGAGTTGAAATTCGACGCCCAGGCCTTGAATCAGCTTTTGCAAATCCAGGTCCGAATCCGGGCCGATGAACAGGGAACTGAGCAGCCAGTTGGGCGTGCCTTGGAAGGGGTCCCGGACGCCGGTAAAGCCGTGGTGGACCAGCAGGGCCGCGGTGGCGCCGTTTCTGGCCGGCATGCCCGCGAAGAGGAAGGCCTTTTCCATGTGCTCCGCGTCCCGCAGCCAGTTGAAGGAGCCGGAGGCCTGCTGGACGCAATAGGCCAGCACGTACCCGATCCGGTTTTCCGGCATCTTCAGCAGGGAGGCGGCGGCCGCGCCGGCGCCGAAGGTGGGTCCCAGGCCGTGGGAGGACAGGCCCGCGGTCTGAAGATTGTCGATCCCCAGGGCCTTGGGAAACCGGCAGGCCAGTTCATAGCCGGCGATCACGGCCCTGAGCATCTCCTCGCCCGACGCGCCCAAAGTTTCGCCGATGGCGAACACCGTCGAGACAATGGGGGGGCCGGGCTGCACAAAGGCCGAAGGGCAAAAATCGTTGATTTCCGCCGCGTGGGCCGTGATGGCGTTGGCCAGGATGGCGTCCAGGAGAGTGGCCGTCCGGTCGGTGGTCAGCAGGTGCGCCGTGTCGGCCTGACCGCCATGGAACAGGGCGAAATCGCGGGCCGCGCGCGCCGGCTTCAGCCGCGAGCTGACGACCATGGAAACAAAGGTGTCCAGGACATGCCGCTTGGCCAGTTCCACGGTCTCGTCCGGGATGGGCGCGGTCTGGCTTTCCGATATGTACTTGGCCAACGGTTCCGTGACGGCCGGCGCGTTCAGTTGAGACGCGGCCAGGCGGGGATGCTCCCTCACGGCCCGGATGAGTTCGCGCAACCGGTTTCTGTTAGCTCTTGGTTCCTTTGGTGCGGCTGAAGATTTTCGGGCGTCGTTTTCCATGAATGAACGGCTCCTTTTGCCCAATGCAAAGATGTGGCCCGGCCGCCGGCCCCGTTTCAGGCCGGGCGGACCGGTTCGACTCTGGCAAGCGTGTTTAGGAATCTGCCACAAACGCCCCGTGGGCTCAAGGGGCTTGCCCAGATTTGAAGGCCCCTGGGGCGAGCGGTCTGGGAAGAATGTTCGGTTTAACCGAGGATTTTTCACCTGTTTTGTGAATTTTTCAAGTAATTTCAATATAATGACTATGCAGCCCGACTCATAATATTATAAGATACAAATATTATAATAATTATATTGACAAGGAACGGGCCGGGTGCTACCAGGGTCAAAAAAGACCACGCCAAACGAATGGGATAAAAACGGGATCAAAAATGGATGAGGACAAGCTCTTCGTCGCGGTGCGACACCGGAAGGCGCCGCAACAGATCATCGACCAGGTGCGTAGGGCCATCCTGGAAGGCAAGCTCCATCCCGGAGACAGGCTGCCCGTGGAGCAGGATTTGACCGCCCACTTCGGCGTCAGCCGGCAGACGCTGCGCGAGGCCCTGCGCAGCCTCGAATACCTGGGCCTCTTGGACATACGGGCCGGGGCCAACGGCGGGGCCTTTGTCTCGGAAGTGAACCTGCAAAAGACCAGGGACAACCTGGCCAACTTCCTTCACTTCAAGAACCTGTCCATTCATCACATCTCCGAAATCCGCAAGGTGCTCGAACCGTACGCCGCCCGGACCGCGGCTCAAAACATGCCCGAAAGCGAGTTGGACCGGCTGGCCGAAATCATCGAGGCGCACCACCAGGCCTTGAAAGATCAGGACCCGGCAACCTTTCAGGAACATGCCCTTAATTTTCATCGCGCCGTGGCTCAGGCCACGCACAACCCGATCTTGATCTTCATCGTGGATTTCATCGAATGCCTGCTGCATGACGTCAAAAGCATCCTGAGGCCCGACATGGCGTTTTCCATGGGGGTCATGGAGGCTCACGACCGGATTTTCACGGCCCTCAAGGACCGCGACCCGGACCGGGCGGCGGCGGAGATGCTCCGGGACGTTTCCCAGGTGGAAGAGGGACTGGTGCACCTGGCCGAGGACTTTCCCGGCATCAAGTGGTCTTAGCGCCAACCCGGCGCGGCCCCATGGTTCTAGCCCGGTCGCGCCGTTCGTTCACAACCATCCCGCTTAAGGAGAAGCAAGGTGGAAGCCCAAGAGATCAAACGATTGGACCGGGAGCATCATCTGCATTCCTGGTCGGTGCAGGGCAAGTTGGACCCGATCGTTTTCGACCACGCGGCCGGGTCCTGTTTCTGGGACGCGAGCGGCAAGCGGTACCTGGACTTTTCCGCGCAGCTCATGAACCTGAACGTGGGCCACCAGCACCCCAAGGTGGTCCGGGCCATTCAGGACCAGGCGGCCAAGGTCTGTTTCTGCGCGCCGGGCCTGGCCTATGAATCCAGGTCGGCCCTGGTCAAGGCCCTGGGCGAGGTCATGCCCGGGGACCTGGACCATTTCTTTTTCACGTTGAGCGGCGCGGAATCCAACGAGAACGCCATCAAGATGGCCCGGTTGTTCACCGGCCGGTTCAAGGTGGTTTCCCGGTACCGTTCCTATCACGGCGCTTCCTACGGGGCCATCAGCCTGACCGGCGATCCGCGCCGGCCGCCGGTGGAGCCGGCGCTGCCCGGCGTGATCAAGGTCCTGGACCCGTACTGCTATCGCTGCCCCTTTGGCCTGGCCTACCCGGCCTGCGACGTGCAGTGCGTCAAGCACGTGGAGGAGGTCTTCCTGTACGAAAATCCCGAGACCATCGCCGCCATCTTTGTCGAAGGCGTGGTCGGATCGAACGGCATTTTCATTCCGCCGCCCGAGTACATGCCGCGGCTCAGGGAAATCTGCGACAAATACGGCGTCCTGTTGGTCAGCGACGAGGTCATGTCGGGTTTCGGCCGCACGGGCAAATGGTTCGCCATCGAGAACTGGAACGTGGTGCCGGACATGATCACCATGGCCAAGGGCCTGACCTCGGGCTACGTTCCCCTGGGCGCGGTGGCCGTATCCAAAAAAATCTCGGATTATTTTCAGGACCACATGCTCTGGGGCGGGTTGACCTACAACGCCCATCCCCTGGCCTGCGCCGCGGGCGTGGCCAACCTGGGCGTGTATCACGAGGAGAACCTGATCGAGCGCGCCGCCGACCTGGGAGGCGTGCTGATGAACAAGCTGGCCACGCTCAAGGAAAAACACCCGTCCGTGGGCGACGTGCGGGGCCTGGGCCTGTTCACCGTGATCGAGCTGACCCGGAACCCCCAGACCCGCGAACCCCTGGTCGAATGGAACGGCCAGGACCTGAGCCTGACCCAGGAAATCAACAAGCGGCTCCTGGCCGGAGGCGTGTACACCTTTGTGCGCTGGAACTGGCTTTTCGTGGTGCCGCCCCTGGTCATCACCGAGGACGAACTGAGCGAAGGCCTGGCCGTGATCGATCAGGTCCTGACATTCACCGATAGCCAAATCGGCTGAGAGGATGATGGATATGTCCGTTCCCAAGCTCAAGAATTACATTGACGGCGAGTGGGTCGAATCTTCCTCGACCGAGGTGGTCGAACTGCGGAACCCGGCCTTGGACGAGATCATCGGACACGCGCCCATGTCCACCCGGGACGAGACCAACGCGGCGGTCGAGGCGGCGGCCGCGGCCTACGCGGACTGGCGCACCACGCCGCCCGTGTCCCGGTCCCGGTATCTGCATCGCCTGATCCCGCTCATGGAGGAGAACTTCGACGAGCTGGCCCGGGTGCAGACCGTGGAGCACGGCAAGACCATCGACGAATCCCGGGGGGAGACCCGGCGCGGCATCGAGATGTTGGAGGTCGCGGCCGGCATGCCTTCCCTGATGATGGGCTACAACCTCGAAGATATCGCCGTGGGCATTGACGAGTACGCCATCAACCAGCCCCTGGGCGTGTTTTCCTGCATCGCGCCCTTCAACTTCCCCTTCATGGTGCCCTTGTGGTTCCTGCCATTCGCCGTGGCCGCGGGCAACACCTTTGTGGTCAAGTCCAGTCCGCGGACGCCCATGAGCCAGGTGGCGCTGTTCAAACTTTTCGACGAGGTCGGGTTTCCGCCGGGTGTGGTCAACCTGGTAGGCGGCGCCGAAACCGCGGCCAACGCCCTGATGGACCACCCGCTCATGCAAGGCGTCACCTTTGTCGGGTCCACGGCGGTGGCCCGCGCCGTGTACGAGCGATGCGGGAAAAACGGCAAGCGCTGCCTGGCCCAGGGCGGGGCGAAAAACTTCGTGGTCATCATGCCCGACGCCCCGCTGGAACAGTCCATGGTCAGCCTGACCGCGGCCTTTTTCGGCAACTCCGGCCAGCGCTGCCTGTCCGCGGCCAACGTGCTGGTGGTCGGCGACGACAAGGCCTATCAAAGGTTCGTGGACCTGTTCGTGGCCGCGGCCAAAAACATCCGGGTGGGCAACGGCCTGGACGAATCCGTGCAGATGGGCCCCATGCAGAACGCGGCCTCCAAGGACCGGGTGATCGGCTACATCGAAAAGGGCCTGGCCCAAGGCGCCACCCTGGCCCTGGACGGACGGAAGTTGCTCAATTTCGACGACAGTCTGCCGGACCGCTGCTTCCTGGGACCGACCGTGTTCGAAAACGTGACCCCGGACATGACCATCGCCCAGGAGGAAATCTTCGGGCCGGTGGCCGGCATTTCGAGGGTCGGCGGTCTGGATGAGGCCATCGACATCATCCACCAGAACCCGTACGGCAACGCCGCCTCGATCTTCACGGCCAGCGGCAAGGACGCGCGCAAGTTCCAGTACGAGGTGGTGGTCGGCAACGTGGGCGTCAACGTGGGCATCGTGGCGCCCATGGCCTTCTTCCCCTTTGGCGGCCGCAAGAATTCCTTTTTCGGCGTGGTCCACGGCCAGGGGCGCGACGTCGTCCGTTTCTTCACCGAGCCCAAGATCGTCATCTCCAGGTGGTTCTGATGAAACTGAACACCATGGCCGCGGTCATGAGCTTTATCTCGGACCTGGAAACCCGGACGGCGTCTTTCTATGACGCGGCCGGAGAGAAACACCCGGGCCTGGCCGACACCTGCCGGGCCCGGGCCAAGGAAAACCGCTCCTTTGAAAAGCAGGTGCGCCAGACCTATTACGGTATCATCACCGACACCCTTGAGTCGAATTACTGCTTCGAGGGCCTGGACAGCGACGACTATGGCTTGAATCTGGACCCGCCGAGCAGCGTCGAGACCGTGGAGGGCCGGTTCAGCGAGGTGGAAAAGACATGCCAGGCCTTTTATGTCAAGGCGGCCGAGCTTTCGGACGGCCTGATGGCCGACCTGCCCCGGCTTTTCAAGCGGATCGCCAAAAAGAGAGCAAGCCGCCTCTAGGGTTGTGTCCCGCAAGTTCCTTGCATGGAAGCAGCACCTTACCGTCTTTGCGAGCGGAGCGAAGCAATCTCGTAACCGGTTGGAAACGAATGCGATTGCCATGTCGTCCGCTTTCGTTCACTTTCAGTGGACTGCACGTCCACTTTAGTGGACTCTAGTATTGAGACCATTGCACGGTAAAATTTACTGAAAAATAACATAACATATTGATATTTATATGATATAATGGCGTCATTCCGGTTTAGGAGGGCGTCATGGTCGACCATA